>Ga0209002_10003107_pt1 | contig 13232 bp, 10 predicted proteins | sample Rifsed16ft2_FD_184010 | JGI IMG/M metagenome (GOLD analysis project Ga0209002, IMG submission 184010) | Soil microbial communities from Rifle, Colorado, USA - sediment 16ft 2 (version 2) | ecosystem: Environmental > Terrestrial > Deep subsurface > Rock core/Sediment | place: Rifle, Colorado...
GCAGTCGTCTCTCAGACCAGTCAAACGCCCTAGACACTGGCTGGGCGAGCATCGCTCTACAGCTGGTCCAGCCAGAACCTTTACGCAGCCCAGCGTTGAACCCACTTGTCCTAACTGTCTTGGTTGCAAGTGTTGCCGTTCCCGTTGTCGCCCTTCTGGGGGCTGTGGTCTTCTTTCATAGAAGAAAGAGAAAGGTCCTGACGCCGGCCTAAAAACGCCGGTCTGGGTCGTTGAAGGGTTCTGGGGCCTGGAATGTCGGGACTGGTTAGTCTGTCGGGTTGTGCCTTGTACTGTGCGAGGGTCCTTCGAAAGCCTTGACGAAGGTGGTGAGCATTCTTAGTGTTGGGAGTAGTGCGAGCAGCAGGAAGATCAGCGGAATCGCCCACGGTGTGCTTGTGAAGTAAGGAGCTGCGAGAGGGTTGGTCACTGCGTACAGTATTCCTATGGCCACGATTTGGAAGAAGAACGCCAGCAACGGTATCCAAGTCCGGTATGCCTTGTACGCGTTCGCAGCCGCAGTGGCCAGCTGTGTGCCGAATTTGAGGACGATGAATGCCACGACCAGCCCGATACAGAACACCGTAAGGCTTGCGATGGATACTGCTGTCCCTGTTATGTTCGTGTTGATTCCCGGAAACCCTAGTACAACGACGTTGACGATTAGCAGAACGACGACGCTCGCTATCAGTCGAACGAAAGCCGGCATGACTGGAGTGAAAGCGCCCCATTGACTGTTTGATGTGTCGGTCATTTTTTTCATACACTCTTTGAGTGTCAAAACAATCCACAACCAGCTGCACTTGTCCATGCCGGTACCGGCCCCCTCTCGTCCCGGTTACAGATTCTTGACCCAGGCCCGGCTCATGAAGGCACGGCTATTCTGAAAGACTCTTTCCGGTCGACCTCGTAGGAGCATCCTGAAGGAATAATCAGAGTCGAGTCGTAGTCCTCAACCACACAAGGACCCTTACCTTTCAACCCGGGTCCCATCTCCCGCCGGTCGAAAACGGGACAGTCGTCTACAAATTTGCCACCGAGGAACACTCCTCGGCGTGTCACCGGCAAAACACGTCTCCCAACAGGCCTCCCAACCTCCAGCTCGAGCGGCCTAAAGGTACCCCTGCAGTAAACCCTGAGGTTAACAACTTCCACCTCGAGCTCGGAGTCAGAATATCCATACATTTCCCTGTGGATACGGTGAAAGGAACGTACAGCTTCCTGGACCAGTCCACGGTCAACAGTCTTCTCTGGAACCCTAACCGACAGCTCGTAGGCCTGTCCTCGGTAGCGCATGTCGAAGGACCTCTCAAAAACCATGACGCTCTCCCGAACTCGTTCGGCTCGCAGAAGCGTTCTACCCTTCCGCTCCATTGAACGAAAACCGGACTCGATTGAAGACACGCTAGCCTGGTCCGCGGGTCCCAGCATTGTCCTGACAAAATCGTGCAGGGGCTCAGAGAGCAGAAGCCCCAGGCTCGACAGGAGGCCGGCTCCGGGTGGGACGACGACACTCGGTATTCCCATCTGCAGCGCGATCTCGCAAGCATGCATCGGGCCAGCGCCCCCAAACGCGACAAGCGCCATGTCTCGCGGGTCGTGTCCCCTCTCGACACTCGCTACCGTTAGGGCTCTCGCCATGTTGGCGATCGCCACCCTCAATACTCCTACCGCAGCGTCCGAGACCGAGGTCTTCATCGGCTGGGCAACATGCTCCCTCAGAGCCTTCTCCGCGAGTTCCCCGTTGAGTTCCAACTCTCCTCCGAGAAGATGTTCGGGGTTCAACCTTCCAAGAACCAGGTTGGCATCTGTCACTGTCGGCCTTGTCCCACCATTTCCATAGCACGCGGGCCCGGGCGACGCGCCAGCACTCTCAGGCCCCACATGCATTACACCGGCCTCGTCGACAGCCGCGTAGCTTCCGCCTCCCGTCCCAACCTCTACGAGGTCAACGAAAGGAAAACGAACCGGGTATCCTGAACCCTCCAGCGTTCTGACACCATGCAGTCGCCCACCCACTTCATAGTCAGTTGTAACTGCGAACCTGTCGCTCGACCAGACTCCGGCTTTGGACGTGGTCCCGCCAACATCGATTGACATGATTCCACCAGGGTGTTTGCCGTAGTAGCGAGATGCCACCGCGCCGGCCACTGGTCCCGACTCGATGATTCGAGCGGGCTCGCGGGCCGCCTGACGTGAGAGGATTGTTCCGCTGTTTGACTGCATGACGAAAAGCGGAGCACGCACTCGCAGCTTTACCAATCCCTCTTTCAGGTCCGCAAGATATTTCGAAATCACGGGTTGGAGGACGGCGTTCACAACCGTCGTGCTCGTCCTCTCGTACTCGCGAAACTCTGGAAGTAGTTCCGATGAGACGGAAACATGGGCCAGGGGAAGCTCGTCTCGAACGATCTCCGTGGCAGCCCTCTCGTGCCGCGGGTTCGCGTAGGAATGCAGGAAACAGATTGCTACACTCTTCATCTTCAACCGTCGAAGTTTCCTAGCTACCTTCCGGACTTGGGGTCGGTCGATGGGGTGGAGAATTTTCCCATCGTGGCCGGTTCTCTCAGGGATCTCGAAACGATGGCGCCTGGGAACCAGGGGGGGCAGTCGTTCTACTTGGAGGTTGTACAGTTCGGGCCGGTTCTGGCGGCCAATCTCAAGAACGTCACGAAAGCCCTCGGTCGTTATCAGCCCGGTCTTAGTATCCCTGCCCTGGAGAAGCGTGTTCGACGCTAGGGTCGTCGCGTGGACTACTGCTCTGATACCATGGGGGGCGACCCCGCTTTTCTGAAGGAATTTTTCAACAGACTCCAACGCGCCCACGGCAGGGTTCGCCGGGGTCGTGGGGACCTTGACCCTCCACACTTTCCCAAAACCATCGTGAGCGACTAGGTCGGTGAAGGTTCCGCCGATATCTATGCCGATTCTGGTCCCAGAATCCTCCTCTTCGTGTCCGGAACTCTTCACGCTAGATTCACCCTTTCAGAATTGTCGCCACAAACCCTGCGCGTCAGAAATCGAAAGCTACCCCTTCATTCACAGTAAGGTATAACGTGCCTTAAATTGCCGGTGGAGCCAGCTTTCCGTTCGGACAAATGACCCTGCTGGAACCGACCGGGATCAACGTTCTCGACACAATACTCGGCGGAGGCCTCCCGCGTCCCTCAGCCGTAGGCCTGATCGGAAACATGGGAAGCGGAAAATCACTATTCGCAAAACAGATCGCAGTGAACATGCTCCGGAAAGACTTCCGCGTCCTATACTACTCGATTGACGAGTCCGCCGACGACCTGAGGGAAAGCCTCGTGTCCCTGGGTCCCGGCGTGGAAGAGGCCCTCGAGGAGGGAAAGCTGGCCCTCATCGACATGTTTGCCCTGGGTGTCGAAAGGCTCGCAGAAGCGTATCCTTCCGAGGAGCCCGAAAAGGTCGCCGATATCGGGTTCAAGTTTTCCGACCTCATAGCCCAGGGCAGAAGCTTCACCCTCAAACACTTGGGGAAGAAGCAGCTAGTGGTGATGGATTCCTTGACACCGTTCTTCTTGATGGAGGAGCCTAAGAAAGTATTCCAGTTCGGCCAGGTCCTGAAGTACGCGACCCGGTTCGCGAAAGCGATAGGATGCGCCACGTTTCACACCAACGTCCTCGACGAAACAATACAGAATGCGCTAGTCAGTTTTGCCGACGTGGTGGTCGAAATCAACAGACACGCCGCCGAGACCTTTGCAAGGCGGGGCACGCTAAGAGTGGTCAAGCTCGGCAAGCTTCCGCTTCCCCCCAGAGCATACTACTACGAGCTAACGCCACAGGGCATAATGATCTCCACCGCTCCAGTCATCTAGACGAGGGGTTTCGATAATGGTCCTCTCACCCATCTTCGCCCTCGGCATCGAGGTAGGCTTCTACGTGCTCTTCGCAATTTCACTCTACGCATCCAGTAAACGGTTCGGTATGCAGACCACACAACTCCTCTTGGTCGGAGCCACAATCTGGACAATAATCATCGAGAACTTCATCGTGCTCAACGGCGGGTACGACTACTACGCCTACTCAACAGGCAGCTTCCCAGGCTACATGGTGTGGGTCGGGGTTGTTCCCCTATGGATAATACTCGGCTGGTTCGTCATGACAATATGCTCCTACATCCTCACAGACACTCTACTGCCCGGAAGAAGCCCGCTAACGCGAAGCCTAATGACTGCACTCATAAGCCTGAACATTGACCTTCTCCTAGACCCCGTCGCAGTAGCGACCGGCCTCTGGAGATGGACGCATCCCTCCGTGTACCTTATCGGAGTTCCCTTGACCAACCTGATAGGATGGTTCCTCATAGTATTCGTCTTCATCCTCGGGTTCGAAACGAGAATCGTCCCGCAGATAGGCAAAGCAGGCCTGAACCCGAATCCACACGGGTACGACTGGTGGAAGATGCTCGCACGCTTCCTCCGACTCTTCCTGATACTCCTGCCCGCCGTAGTCATAGCGACATTCGTCGTACTGGTAGTGCTAATCCCATACAACAACCTGAACGTGGAATCTTTCGGAAACGTCTTCCCCGCGCCCTTTTCATGGTGGTCCTAGATGATAGGAAAGCCGCAGACAGACGCGGTCAAATGGGTATCTATCGCAATGGGCTTTCTCTTGACGATGCTCATAATATCCGTGGTACTTGCAGGGGTCCTCGTGGGGTTCACGTCGCTTGCCGAGAGTATGCTCTACGCCTCAGCTGCAATAGCCCCATTAGCCCTGCTCCTTTTCCTCGCTCTCAGGAAGACAAACAAGGCAACAAGCTAGAATCTCCCCGAGCAGCATTCACCCCTCTCTAGGAACAGGTTATTCCAGACAACAACACGAGACGGTTCGCCAGAGTTCTCATTCGACGTTCAGGCTCCTTCGGGTTACATCACCCCTTTATGGCCGCCAGAGCGTCGGCCAGCCGTTTCATCATCCCCCTGGAGAGGGCGCAATCTGCTATTCCAAAGGCTAGCCCGGCTTATCATTAGGCGTCACAAGGCCGTATTCATAGTCTGGATCATCGCCCTAGCGGCCAGCATCCCAGCTATTCTCCAGATACAGAACGTGATCGTCTACAGCGACACCGACCTCAACCCTCCAGACAGCGAGTCGAACCAGGCAAGACAGATAGTTAGCCAAGAGTTCGGAATCGACGAGGGCGCCAGCGGAGTCGTCGTGATAACCGATAGCGACGTTCGAGGCGATGATGTCCGAGACTTTACACTCGCCCTCAACCGGACCCTCCAAAACGACCGTACGCTAGACAATCTCAGCAACATTACCACCGTCTACGACCTTTACTACCAACTATTACTCGGCTATACCAGCGTTACACACCTCCAGCTCTACCAGATGAAAAGCACCACCGAGCTGGCCACGTGGCTGGAACTCGGAATACCCGCGACCTACGTGAGCATCTGGCGAAACCTTGTCCTCAACGGGCCCGCGAACCCCACACTCGCCCAAGTATCACAGTACAATCAGCAAGCTAACCAGACGGCTTGGCCAACGGTAGAGGCTCTGACAGCGCAACCATACCGGTCCATTGCTTTAGCCTACGAGAACCAGTTCTACCTTGCCTGGAACCGGACTTTCACAGCGCCCTCGTATACGCAGTTCCAGCTAACTTTCGTCCCTGACACCAACGGCCCAAGCTTACGGGCCCAGAACGTCACAAAGGGAAGCCCTCTACTCTCTATACAGCCCTCGTTCTACAACATCACTCTGCCCTTCTTCCTATCCCTCGGTCTCGACCCCCAGATAGCTCCCATATTCATAGGGGCGGTCCGCTTTTTCAACCTCTACTGCAGCGCTGCCAATAGCTGCACCACTCCAAACTACTGGAATGACCCAGCTGCAACCCGTAGCTTCGTCACCGACACTTTGGCTCAGGCGGTCAATGCCGACAGTGTACAGAGAACCATCATCGGCCAGACCTACGACCTAGGACCAACGCCCTCAGCTGGAACTTTCGCAAGCTTCTCCAGCCAGATCCTACGCACGTACAACATCGGCAGCGCCCCGGGCCGAGGTTACCCGGTACACCCCAGCCGCGCTGTCTACTCCCAGTTCATCTCCAACGATAACAAGACGATGCTCGTCATACTCGACTTTAGGACCGAAGGCCCAGACCCGAGAACAAGTATCCAGAAGATAAGAGACAGCGTCAAGACAGCCAACCTCGTCAGCAACCAAGACCTAGCAGTCTACGTAACTGGCGCACCAGCCTTCAGCTATGACATTGAGACCGAGACTGTAAGAGATATCGAGAGAATCGACCCCATAACGGTCCTCCTGATCACGATAATCATCGGCATCTTCTTCGCATCACTGGTCGTTCCACTCGTCCCGGTCTCAGCAATCGGCCTCTCTATCGGCGTAGCCTTCGGTCTAGTATACGTCATCGGGTCAGTCTTCACCGGCATGCACTTTCTAGTCCTGACGCTGCTTCCTGTTGCCATGCTAGGCGTAGGTGCAGACTACTGCCTTTTCCTCATCAACCGGTACTCAGAGGAACGGAGGACTGGCCGTGGAAAGAAGGATGCTGTGGAAAGAGCCGTAACCTGGGCGGGTGAAAGCATTGCAACAAGTGGAGCCACAGTCGTAATCTGCTTCGCAAGCCTCGCCATTGCGAGCTACGGAACTCTAAGGTCGATAGGAATAGCCGCAACACTTGGCATATCAGTTGCACTGCTCGTTTCCCTGACCCTTGTACCTGCTACCCTCGTCCTCTTCGGCGACCGTCTCTTCTGGCCCCGAGGCGTTGGGCTCTGGAGGAAAAAAAGAGAGAAGCATACGAGTTACTATGCCGGTGCGGCCAAGTTCACCGCCAAGCATTCAAAACTCATCCTCATCACAGCCTTACTAATCACGCTGCCAGCGGCGAGCAACGTACTCTCCTCACAGGTCAACCATGACGTCATAGCGCAGGTTCCAAACGCGCTCGAGAGCAAGGTCGGATACAACGTAATGAGCCGGTCCTTTGGCCCCGGCACGATAACGCCCAGCTACATAATCGTCCAAACCCCAGTCTTACTCTATTCAGGGAACACCGTCAACATTACCGCTCTTCAATCTGTCTCTGCAGCCGAGAACTCGACACTCCTAATACCAGGAGTCTCAAAGGTCTACGGTCCGACACGCCCATCAGGCGAACCGATCCCCTACTCCACATACAACCAGCTAACCAGCGCAGAACAGGAACAGATGCTCAGGAGCATGAAACTCTTCCTTGGAAAGACCGGAATGTCAGCTATGATCTGGGCAGTGCTCTCAACAGAGCCCTACTCAGACTCGGCAATCAAGACAGTCAATACAATCCGGGAGAATACTGAACAGTTGAGGAACTCACTGCCCCTCTTCTCCTCCTCCACGATCTACGTTGGAGGAGCCACTGCCTCAGTTGCCGACCTTGCAGCGGCAAACCCCCACGAGCTGTTCAACACAGGCCTTCTGGTCTTCAGCGGCGTCTTCATCATCCTCCTAGTCGCCCTAGGATCTGTCTTTACGCCTCTGCGACTAATATTCACCATACTACTCAGTATTTCATGGGCCATGGCGACGGTCTTGTTCATTGCTGAAAACCTCATGGGGACACAGCTGATGTGGATGCTGCCTGTGATGCTCATGGTGCTGATGGTAGGACTTGGGCTAGACTATGACATTCTCCTAGTGACTCGCATCAGGGAGTACGTGGCTTCAGGAGCCAAAGACGAAGAGGCGATCGAGAACGCGGTCGAGCACACGGGCGGAATAATCTCAGCGAGCGGCCTGGTGACCGCGGGTGCCTATGGAACAATGATGCTCTCGCGAATACCTATGCTTCAACAGCTAGGTCTTGCAATATTCATCGTGGTCCTCCTTGACTCATTCCTAGTAAGAATCTATCTTGTGCCTGCGATCATGATGCACATGAAACGTCTCAACTGGTGGGCACCAGGACCTTTGAGACGCGTCCCCGTCCGGCCGGAAGACTCACTCATCCCACCAATCCCGCTGAAGACCAAACTCGCAGTGAGCTCAGAGACTCTGATTCTGGCCTTACTGGGCACGGCGCTGTATCTAGACTATGCGAACAACGCCTTCCTCCAGGAATTCGTGAACAGAACAGTGGCCAACATACTAGCAGGCATCAACGTCTGGACAGGCGTCATACTCGGCTTAAGCTCGTTCCTAGTAACCTATTTACTGTTGCGGGAAAAAATCCGGCCAGGCCAGTTCTCTGAGAAGGTCCGCAACAAGCTGCGCTCCCTCCACCCAGCCAAAGCAGCCAGCATCGCACCAGGACTGTCCCCTTCAGAAACCAGCGTGACTTTCCCAGCACCCACTCCGTCGCCAGTGCAAACACACCTCCCAGCCCAACCAATTGGTTCCGCCCGAAATGAAGTTGCTCAGCGACCTGCTGAGAAAAAGGAAAACTAGGAAGATACACGGTACAAGTCCACGATGACCTCTTTCCACTTTCTCCTGTGAAACTCGAAGAGGTGCGGAATCTTCATGTTCATGCTGCGAACAGCATCAATCTTCCAGCCCTTCCTCTTCGCAAGCCGGAGAAGGAACAGCCTAGCTGCGGCCTTGTGAATAGAGTAGACGACCGGAGCCAACTCTAATGCCCGGCCGAGAAAAGCCGTGTCGGCGTGCCGGACCCGTGTCCCGTAGGGCGGGTTCATCACTGCCGTGTCGAATAGTCCTCTGACAGCGTCTAGGCTGCTGACAAGCCAGTCAACTTTGGCCTCTGCCTTTCGGGCGTTTGTCGCCGCCACCGAAATCGCCCGTGGGTCAATGTCAACTCCCAAGACATGTTTCGCCCCCATTAGAGAGGCTCCTATTGCCAGACGGCCGGTTCCTGTTCCTAGGTCTACGACCTTGTCTTCGAGGTCGTTGTGTTCAAAGCCTGCCATGAATAGGAGTTCTGATGCTACTTCAGGTGATACCGGGTACTGTTCCAGTTTCAGCTGAGGGTCCGGTAGGGTCTGGAGCTGCCCAAGCTGAACCTCCAGCTGGCGTTTGGATAGTTGCCTCCTAGGCCTCGCCATCTAGAGCCGTACCAGGCCACGCTCTAGAAGCTGTTCCCAGGTCCAGGCTCCTACTGCCACCATGATTTCGTCCCGTGTGAGGATGGGTTTGGGAAACCTCTCAGGGTCGTCTAGAGCCAGTCTTGGACATGCAGTATCCACGAAAACCTCAAGGTCTGCGAAGTCCATGAGTTTCTCCGGTAAGACTTCATCAGCGTATAGGAGGACCCCGCTCTTGCCTTTCTCTTCCAACTGTTGGAGAATGGACATTGCTATCTGCGGGTTGCACTGTCCGGGCTTTGTGGAGATGATTATTCCGAACCTGTTAGCCATGCGTGCTTTCTCGATCATGGCGAACCGTTGGCGGACGATTCTCTCCCTGTCCGAGTCTAGTGAGCGTACTGTTCCGTCGTAGGGGTCCGCTAGAACAGTAGGCTTCTCAACAGACAGTGCGGCTCCTATTCCGTGAAAGTAGCTTCCGACAACGAGGAACGAGTCGACCTGCGGCTGTATTTTCCTCAAGCCAAAGTAGTCGCAGCCCAGGACCTGGCCCTTATCATGGGCCCATGGTCCTCGCCCAGGGACGTGGACGGTGAAGCCCTTCTCGCTGAGAAACTGTTCGACCTGTGGAAGAACATGAAGGTGTTGTAGAGTGGTTGCAAGGCCGATTGTCTTGCCGTGAATGAGCGGGAGAGACTTTTCTACGACCGGGATGACTTCGTGCCTGCTCCTGGCGGGAACGTAGACCACCGGTACTCCATTAGAGCCGTCTCGAAGGAACTCGTTGTGGCCATAGTGTACTAGAAGGTCTGCTTTCAGACGCGATGCTGCGTCCAGTGATAGGTCACAGGCTCCCCACGCGGAGACGGCTGACACGAACACCTCCGCCCCTGTCTTTGCTCGGACACGGCTGGCGAGGCGGGGTCCTTCAGCCTTCAACCCATCCGGTAGCTGGATGAGTATCCTTCGGGCACCTCTCCCCGTTATCTCCGCCACGAGCCTCTCCTCTTCCAAATCGAACATGTCCACGTCAAACACCGAAGCGGGAAGCTTCAGTGCCCTACCCGGGCGATATAAACAATCAACGCAGAACAGCGGGTTCCGTTACCAGAGACAGCCGAGTAACACGACCGTTAAGGTGTCAATCCCTGGCGCGAGAGCATCGCCATGACCGAGAAAGTGGGAGGACCCGGCACAGTTGTTCTCACGGGCTATACTGGTCCCGACGCAGTTTCCCGGCTGATAGACAAGTCGCTCAAGCCTGGGACCAGTATGTCCATTGGGGTTTCGGGAGGAAGAGTGAACATCACGCTGGATGGCTCGGGAGACTGGACCATAGTGGTGGGCCTGCATCCTCGCTCAGAGCGGACAACAGCTACAGCTCACTCACTTGAGAAGCTTGGATTCTTCAGGGCCGCGGAAAACGACGGAACCATCTACCTCCTATGGACATCGGCTCTGGAAGAGCGTGTGGGCGATAGATCCTTGGTAGAAGGCACATTACTCGAAACTCTGAATGCCCTACAGAGGACCGCGCCGACAAACTACATCTGTTAGGTTCCGTTCATTCGCACAGTGGCAGCTCACAGGGTCGCCGTGAAGAGATGGGTCTGGATCACAGTGTACATGTCCACGTATGGCTTGACTTCGACCTTTCCAAATCCATTTTTCTTCAGCATATACCCGATCACCCAGGGAGTCCAGAGGTAGACCTTGACGGTTTCATGCCTTGACCGGCTATAGTACAGGCGTTCGAAATAGCCCTCCCGGGGGTTGAAACCATAATGGACGTTTAGAACTGGAGGCTTGAGGTTGGGGACGAACGCGTCCCTGTATTGCGGGATGATTCGGAAGACCATATCGGTCTGGTCTATTAGGAAGAACCCTTTCTTCGCAAGAAGCTTCCTGACTTGGGCTAAGACCTCGTCAAAATCGTATATGTTGAGGTGTGGAAGCGGCGACCCCATGATAGTGATAAGGTCGAACCGCCCCTCTACATGCCGGGCGAATTCTTTGACATCTCCGACAATCGTTCTAAGGGCGAGTTTGCGCCGTCGGGCTTCCTTCTGTCCTTTGGCGAGTAGTCCTTTTTGTAGGTCCAGGCAAAACACTTCTGCGTTGTAGAGCTGAGCGAGGGCTATCCCCTCGATGCAGGAGCCTGCCATTAGACAGAGCACCCTTGGCCTTGGGGGTAGTTTGACGCCTGCGGCATCTAGAATGCTGGGTAGTTGCTTGAGAAGGGTTTCCAGTCTCGCCTTGCCCTGTTTCGTGTCCAGACTGTAGGCTCTGAGTTCGTCGAATGAGTAGAGCCAATCTAAGCTCAATCAGAATCAGGCCGGTAGCTGTACTGGCTGAGGTAAAGAGGGTTTTCGACCAATGACCTCGCGGACAGTACCATTTTCCATCTGGATTATGGTATCGGCTTCCGCCTCTAGGTCGCCTACATGGCTTATGAGGAAGATCTGTTTGAAGTTCCGGGACAGTTCCTTCTGCAGAAGCGTGACTATTCCTTCTCTACGGATCCTGTCGGAGCTTCCTAGGGGTTCGTCCAAGAAGAGGAACTCGGGGCTCTGCCCTTTGGCTTGAGGAATCAAAGCAAGGGCGAAGGCAAGACGCATGGCCAGCAGCAGCTGGTCCTCTGTTCCTCCTGAGAAGACCTCTTTGGGTTTAAACTCGCCCGCCTCAGGGTCAAACACCCTAACTGTATAGTCATCGTCCAGTTCAACCGCCTTGTAGCGGCCCGACGTGATAGCGGGCAAGATCAACCCCATGTAGCGTTCGACCTGAGGCTTTACCCTGTTTCTCAACGATTCAGAAGTCTGTTCAAGCCCTCTGACTGAGAATTTCACAACAGCAAGTTCTTTCTCCAGAAGGCGCACCTTACGCTGCTGAGCTTCCACTTTTCCCTCGATATTCTTGTTTTCTTCTAGGAAGGTTTTGATTTCCAGCTGGCGAGCCGTTGCCTCTTCAATCTGGGTTCTGACCCGAGAGACAGATTCGTTCAGAGAATCACGGTATTTTCCAGTCTCCGCTAGAAGGTCCTCAGAGAAGACGACATCAGCAGGGAGGGTAGGACGCTGGATGCCTGCTAGTTTTCCGTTAATGACCTCGATCTCCTCTCTCGTTGTTTGAAGCCTGCTCCGAATCTCAGGCTCCTCCCGTAGTTGTCTAGTCAGCAGTTTGGCCCTCTCCTCCAGAACACTGCGGGACCGCTCATCGGTCTCGAAGAGAGTGGAGGCCTCGCCGAGAGCGTCCTTCGCGTTCTCCACATTTTCCAGCGCACTGGTATAACGCGGTATTGAACGCAGATCCTCGATAACTTGCTGAGACCCGTCAGATACGCGGCCTCTAAAGACAGATAGCTTCTGTTCAACCTCTGCAAGCTCGGTTTCCCGCGAACGCACTAATTCTAGGCCGGCTAGAGCTTCTTGTTTCTCGTCAGAGACTTCGGCAGCCCGCGAGAGAGAAGCTATCTGTCGTGCGAGTAGAATGAGAGAAACGACAGCAAGAGACCCTAAGACTACTGCGGCAAGCACAAGAGATAGGAAGAACGATAAGACGGCACCTGCTCCCAGGGCACCGGTTGCTGCGAGGTAGGTCCAGACTCTTGATGAGGATGGCGCGGTGGCCGATGGCCCCTTATGACGCGGAAGCTCTCTTCTCTTCTCCTCTATGCCAGCCTTTAGTTGGTTCTGCCTCTCTATGGACTGGTTGAGCAAGAGTTCGGACTCCCGCACTGCTTCAAGCTCTTCCGCGGCCCGGGTGAGAGCCGGCCCGACTTCGTCGAGTCCATCATAGTCCTTGAGCTGCCCTTGCACTTGTTCTAATTCTGTTCGGAGATTCGAGATGCTGGCTAGTTGTCGGCCAAGGCTGTTCTCTAGCTCAGCCTTGCCGTCTTTCTCCTTTGTCAGGGCTTCCTCAAGGTCTAGGGCCTCTTCGTATTCATTGAGGGTCCTGTGGAGCCGGTCTGTTTCGTCGAATTGTTTCTCGAAATTCTTCAGTTCTAGTTTGAGCTTCTCGACTTTCTCGGCCAGGCCCGACAGCTGAGCTTCCTGGTCCTTGTAGCCTTTCATTTGTTCTGTTAGTGCTTCGAGAGCTTGTCGTTCGACTGTTAACTGGCCCGGGGTCCGTGCTTTCCCTTCCAACCGGACTCTTTCCTCGCCGAGCGAGTCCTGGACCTTGTTGAAACTGTCTAGGTTGAGGAAT
>Ga0209002_10003108_pt1 | contig 13231 bp, 10 predicted proteins | sample Rifsed16ft2_FD_184010 | JGI IMG/M metagenome (GOLD analysis project Ga0209002, IMG submission 184010) | Soil microbial communities from Rifle, Colorado, USA - sediment 16ft 2 (version 2) | ecosystem: Environmental > Terrestrial > Deep subsurface > Rock core/Sediment | place: Rifle, Colorado...
GGGTGCTGTGCCTCAAGTTTCTTAAACTTAAGCCCCTTTCTGGCTAGGGTCGGGGAAATCTTAATTCTCGAACGTCCCAGCTTGAGTCCTAGGTTCTCTAGATTCTGAGATAGCTCCTCCGAAGAGGTCTCCCCCAACCTTCCGCCTGCTGTAACTTTTGCCCCGGTATGGATGTTGGCCCGGAGAAAGCTTCCCGGAGCCAGAATAACGCTTTTGGCTAAGAATTTGGGCCCGAACAGGGAACGAACGGCCGCTACTCCGTTCGGGGTGGTTTGGATTTGGCTTACCGGAAGTTGCATAAGACGCAGGCCCTCTTGTCTTTCTAAAACTTTCTTGGCGGCCAGGACATAGCGCCTTTTATCCACTAAAGCGAGGTCAATCCGCTCTGAATTTGAGGTTTTTTTGAAAATCACCGCCTGGTCTGCTATTTTAGCCATCTCGCCGCCTATAGCATCTATTTCCCTGATTAACGCGGTGTTTTCGTTCCCCAAAGCGGGCGATGCCGGCATCAAGGTCACGGTATCTAGGTTTAGGGTGAGCAGCAGGGTTCTACAGCCCATTCTGGCCGAAGCCAGGGCCGCTTCGCAGCCCGCGTGGCCCCCTCCGACCACTATTACATCGTACTTCTCTTCCATCTCAGCATCCTCGGAAACCCCTGCCAAAAATTATTCAGCCAAGCGTTTTTGGCAACTATTTCCCGACACAAAACTGGCTAAAAATCTCCTTCAACAGGTCACCGGTGGTGGTTTCTCCTACTATTTCGCCAAGGCCGTCTAGGGCCTCTCTAATTAATAGTGCCGCAATCTCTTCGGGCATACCGCTTTTAAGAGCGTCTACCGTCTTGATCAGGCTCTGGTTCGCTCTTTTAAGCGCCATCTGATGGCGAACGTTACTCACCAGGGGTTCCTCGGTAGAGACGATCGCCCCCGAAAAGACGAGCCCGGCAAGGGTGTTCTCGAGGAGATCGAGCCCCAGTCCTTCGGTGGCTGAAACCTTGACCGCTTTTGATCCATTGAGCAGTGCCTTTAGGCCTTCTTCGTCAACCTTGTGAGGCAAGTCGCTTTTGTTAAGGACCACTAGATTTTTTTTGCCGGCGGTCTCTTCAAACAGGTTAAAGTCCTCTCTCATTAGGGGTTCGCTTGAGTCAATCACGACCAGGACCAGGTCGGCCGATTTTAGAGAGTCTCTGCTTTTTTGAACGCCCGCCCCCTCGGCAAGACCCCGGGGGTTTCTTAACCCCGCGGTGTCCTGGAGTTTTAAGGGAATTCCCCTGATGTTAACGGTCTCTTCGATTATGTCCCGGGTCGTTCCGGGTCGCGAGGTCACAATGGCTCTTTCTTCCCGCAGAAGCGCGTTGAGCAGGCTCGATTTGCCAACGTTTGGCCGGCCAACGATAGCGGTGGTAATGCCTTCCCGAAGAATCTTACCGCGATCGGCGTCCCCGATTAACTTGCTTATTTCCCTCGAGACCCCTTCGGCCCTGACCGCCAACTGGCGAGGGGGGAAGGGCTCGATATCCTCGTCGGAAAAGTCAATTGCCGCCTCTAGGTGAGCTGTTATCTCTAAAAGTGCTTGGCGGAGGCTCTCGACCTTGCGGGACAAATGGCCTCCCAGCTGCTTCATTGCCACCCGCAAGCTGGCGTCTGTTTTGGCCCGAATTACATCTATAACCGCTTCCGCTTGGGCCAGGTCAATTCTCCCGTTCAAAAAAGCCCTCTTGGTAAACTCCCCCGGTTCCGCCAAGCGGGCTCCCGCCTCCAAGGCCAGCTCCAGGGTCTCTTTGAGGGCCCGGATTCCCCCGTGGCAGTTAATTTCGGCCACGTCTTCCCGGGTATAGGTGCGAGGAGCTCGCATAATGGTTACCAAGGCCTCGTCCACCCGGTTCTTGCTCTTGGGGTTAACGATAAAGCCGTAAGAAACGCTGTGGGAGGGTTGCTTTGAAAGGTTCGGCTTCTTTGGGGACCGGAAAAAGGTTTTAACTATCGAGATGGCTCGGGGCCCGCTTAGCCTAACAATGCCAATCCCGCCCTCTCCGAGAGGGGTAGAAATGGCCGCGATTGTTTCGGCTGGCATCGGCTCATCCCTCCTTTTTAGGAAAGATGGTCACCTTGCGGTAGGGCTCCTCTCCCTCGCTGGTGGTTTCTACCCCGGGATAATCAAGAAGAGCCATGTGGACAATACGCCTCTCAAAAGGGTTCATGGGCTCTAGGGCAATGGAAAGTCCCTGGCTAATAACCTGTTCAGCGGTTTTTTTGGCCAATTCTTCTAAGCTTTTTTTCTTTTCCGCCCGATACCCCTCAACATCCAAGACTATCCGCTGTCGCTCGGCCAAGCCCTTGTTTGAGGCGATGTTCAGAAGGTACTGCAGGGCGTCGAGAGTTTCCCCCCGTCTCCCGATGAGAAGGCCGGGCTCGGCCGTGTTGAGACTTATAAAAAGAGAGTCCTCGTGCTCGCTTAAGTCAAAACTCGCTTCTACCCCCATCAATAACAGAAGTTTTTTTAAGAATTCCTCAGCTTTTTGCGTGAGCTCCATTTTGTTTCTGTTTCCCTACCTCTCTTTTGGTTCGCATCGTTACATACTGTTGGGCAATGGTTAAAAGGTTAAAAGTGGTCCAGTAGACGAGGATCCCGGCCGGCAGTTGCCAGGCCACAAAGATCAAGAAGGCTTCCATAAAAAGCATCATCCGGGACTGTTGGGGGTCGGCTGTCATCATCTTGGTGGGAATATAGCTCGATACCGCCATCAAAATGATCAAAACGTAATAAGGGAGAGCCAACCCTAAATCAGCCCCCAGTTTAAAGGAGCCGGCGGTTTTGCTTAAATCACTTAAACCCAAAATTGTCGGGCTCTTGAGGGCCTCTTGCTTAGAGAGCATCTGAAAAAGGGCGATAAAAATGGGAGACTGCAAAAGCAGCGGCAAGCAGCCCCCAAAGGGATTTATTTTGTGCTCAGAGTAGAGCTTCATTAATTCTTTGTGGAGTTTTTCCTTATCGTCCTTGTACTTTGTTTGAACCTCTTTCAGCTTGGGCTGGACTTTTTGAAGCTCGTGCATGGACTTGGTTTGCTTAAGGGTTAGCGGCAACAAAACAGCCCTCACGACCACGGTCAACAATATGATGGCGATACCGTAATCGCCCACAAACTGGTAAAAAAAGTTAAGGATCGTTTCTAAAAGGTCAATCAGGGCTTGCCAAATGAGAACCACGTGTCCTCCAGGTTAATCCTATTTTACCGGATCGTATCCGCCGGGTGAAAACGGATGGCAGCGAAGGAGCCGCTTGAGAAAAAGGAAGGTGCCCTTAAAGGGGCCGTATTTTTCAATAGCTTCGTAGGCGTACTGGGAGCAACTCGGATAGTGCCGGCACACCGAAGGATAAAAACCCGAGATGTGTTTCCTGTAACCTTTAATCATCCAAAGAACGGTTCTTGTCATTGCTGCCCCACATCCTCCCTTTCGTCAAGGCCATCCTCAAGGCCCTCTCAATCTCCCAGAACGTTTTTTCCTTTAGGGACTCACGGGCCACGATTACCAAATCAAAACCTTTTTTTAGCTGCGCTTGATTCAGGCGATAGGCTTCGCGGAGCCGCCGTTTTATTCTGTTTCGAACAACGGCCTTTAGTCGCCCTCTAATAGAAAACCCCACCCTGTTTCCTTCTCCTTGCCGGCGAAGAATATGTAACCGAAGGTCTCCGGCGGAAACCCTGTATCCTTCCCGATAAACAATTTTAAAGTCATTGGGTGAAGAAAGTCTAGAAGAACTTTCCATGAGATCTATGTTTAAGCCGACAGTTCTTGTCTGCCTTTTCGTCTCCGGTTGGCTATAATTTTTCTTCCCGCCGAGGTTCTCATTCTGGACCGAAAACCGTGGGTTTTTTTTCTTTTTCGGCGATGTGGCTGGAAGGTTTGTTTCATAAAAATCTCCCAAATTTTTTTTAACAGGCCGCGCGACATTAGGCTTCATTATAGCTTCCCCTCTCGGACAGTGTCAAGAAAAAATCCTTTTTGAAGTGGTTGTTTTGATCAATTTTAATTTTTTAGTTTTTATGGAAATTTCTCTTGAGGGAGGGGGCGCCCTTTGCTATAATGTGTTTCGCTTCGTCCTTGGGAACCAAAAATAGCCGCAGCTCCGCCCGTCCCAACCACGATTCCCGGGGTTTTTCTCCTTAACCCCGCCAACGGCGGCCCCTCTGGGGCGAAAACTGCCTTACAAGAAGTGCAATTTTCGGGTTAAAAACTCTTTTGAAATTGATACTAGTTTTTCCGTGAGGGAGAATTTTTTCTCTCAAAAAACCAGAGGTTATCAAGGGTGGGCCCACAGAGTATCAAGCTATCCACATATGTGGAAAGAGCTGTGGATAAAAGGTTTGTTTTCCTGATTGACGCCGGTCACGTTTTCGCCTGTACAGGCTTTTTTCGAGAAATTTAATTAAGTCCTCTCGGGCCAAAAATCTCTGGCTTTTACGATTAAGACGCGGTAAGTTTTTTCTCTCCACAACTTGTGAATAAAAACTGTGGAGGTTACCCGAAGCCCAAAGGAGCTCATAGGTGCGGCAATTACTAAAAAGGATTTCGCCAAAGAGGGGTATTTTAAACCAACAAGACGCGTTGTCAACGAACGGGAACCAACCTCTTTCGGGAAAAATCGCTGTCTATGATTCCATGTCCCTGCCTCCCAAAATAACCGAAATCACAGCGGGCGATCCCATTAAAATGACAGAAGTGCTCACGCGACAGACTCATGAATTCTTAAAAAAGGGGGGAGGAACAATCCCGCGGGCGGTAGTCAAGGAGGTTTTTGAAAACCTAATCCACGCCTCTTTTAAGGACGTGGTGGTGAGTATTTTAAATAACGGTAACACCGTCCGGATAGCGGATCACGGACCAGGCATCAAGGACAAAAAACGGGCCCTTGAGCCGGGTTTCTCCACCGCCACCCCGGAGATAAAAAAAGTAATCCGAGGAGTGGGTTCCGGCCTCGCTACGGTTAAAGAAACGATGAACTTAGCGGGAGGGAAAATCTCGCTTGAAAATAATCTTGGAAAGGGCTTGGTGATTACCCTAAGTTTACCTCCTAAGGTTGGCCCTAGTGCAACAGTCAAAGAAAGTTCTCCGATTCACCTTAGTAAACGGCAAAAGACGGTCCTTTCTCTGGTTATGGAAATAGGCGTGGTTGGTCCGGCGGGACTAGCCCAAGAACTTGAAATAAGTTTGAGCTCAGCCTACCGCGACCTAACTTTTCTTGAAAAAAGAGGCTTGGTGAAATCAAACGGCCGGGGTCAAAGAAGTCTGACCCAGGAAGGTATCAGTTTTCTGGATATTATCTTAACTTCTTAAATCTTTTAGACAACGAGGGAGTGAGTTAAATGCACGACCAGCTCGACCTGATTTGGAAAGAAACGCTCGACTTTGTAAAAACAAAGCTCAATGCCCCAACGTTTAAAACGTGGTTTGAAAACACCGCTCCCTTAACCATCTACGAAAACACTTTTTTGGTTTCGGCTCCAAACTCCTTTACTAAGGAGTGGTTAGAAAAGCGCTACGCCCTCCTCCTGGGCCAGGCGTTACACAAGGTTACGGGTGAGGAAATGAGAGTCAAGTTCACGACCCAGGAAAAAATAAAAGAGGACGGCGAGGGACCAAGGACCGAACCGCCCGTGTCCGCTCCCCGGGCGGTTCAAAATGATCCCACCCTAAACCCCAAATACACCTTTGATTCCTTTGTTGTTGGGGCCGGTAACCGCTTCGCGCAGGCGGCGGCTTTAGCGGTGGCCGAAAGGCCGTCCAGGCAATATAACCCGCTTTTTATCTATGGTGGGGTGGGATTAGGAAAAACTCATCTTTTGCAGGCGATCGGTCAGTATGTTTTAAAGCACTTCCCCGACCTTAAGGTACAGTACGTTTCAACCGAAAAATTTACCAATGATTTCATAAACTCTATCCGGGACAAGGATAAGATAGTCGGTTTTCAAAGAAGATATCGACACAATGATGTTTTGCTGATCGACGACATCCATTTTTTGGAGAATAAAGAGGCCACCCAGGAGGAGTTTTTTCACACCTTTAACACCCTTCATCAAGCAGACAAGCAGATTGTCATCACCAGCGATCGGCCCCCCAAAGATCTGGCCACCCTCGAGGATCGATTAAAATCGCGTTTTGAGTGGGGGTTAATTACCGATATTACCCCGCCGGACCTGGAAACGAGAATTGCTATTCTGCGTAAAAAGTCCCAGTGGGAAAAGCTGGAGGTCCCTAATGAAATCCTGGAGCTTGTGGCTTCAAGAATCCAGTCAAACATTCGAGAACTCGAAGGGGCCCTCACCCGAATACTCGCCTTCTCCTCCCTTACTAAAAGCGAGATTGACTTGGATTTGGCCAAAGACGTGCTTAAAGACACCTTTCCGGAAAAAGAGAGTCGACCGGTTACGGTCCAAACCATCCAACAAGAAGTGTGTCGCTACTTCCGCCTCCCGAAAACGGAACTGGTTGGGACTAAGCGGTCTCAGTCGATCGTTTATCCTCGTCAAATAGCGATGTACTTAACTCGTGAGCTAACGGACCTCTCCTTACCAAAAATCGGAGAGGAGTTTGGGAAAAGAGACCACACCACGGTAATTCACGCTAATACAAAAATCGAAAAACTCATGAACGAGCAGCACGAAGTATACCACCAAATAAGAGAGCTAATTAACCGGATTAAAAATCGGGTGAACTAGGCTCTTTTAACCGTTTAAAATTTCTTTAACACCCGGCTGTGAAAAAACTCTTAGCTATCGGTGTACAAGTTCAAATAAGAGCGGCAATTTTTTTTTATCCCTCTTTGGGAAGGAAAAATTTTTTTTATCCAGAACTTTATCGACAGGACTTTAAGGAATACCATTAGGAATTTTTTGACCTTTTCCTCTTTTCCACAACACCTATATACTATTACTATCTATTTAAATATTAGTAATTAGTAAAAGGAGAAAAAATGAAGGCGAAACTCTCCCAGCAAAATCTCTTAAAAGCGATTCAGGTAGTTCAACGAAGCGTTTCCCCTCGGAGCACTTTACCAATATTGAACGGAATTTTGTTTGAGACCGGTGATTCCAGGATGGTACTCTCCGCCACAGATCTCGAAATCGCCATGAGAACGGAAATTCCGGCTAAAGTAAATTCTCCCGGCAAAGTAGTTATTCCCGCTAAACTAATTAGCGATGTAATTCGGAATCTTCCGGAAAGAGATCTAGAAATTGACGCGAGCAATAAAGAGGAGATAAGAGTGGTTTGTGAACACTCCCAGTTTAATCTTAAGACTCTCACCCTGGAGGACTTTCCAAAATTTCCGGATTCCCACCCCACTAAAAACTGGACCCTAAAACAAGAGTCGTTTCTCGAAGGGATTAAACAGGTTGTTAAAGCGGCTTCCCGGGACGAAACAAGGCCTATTCTTACCGGAGTTCTCTTAACCATAAACAAAGGAAGATTAAGGATGGTCGCCACCGACAGTTACCGGTTGGCCCTAAGAGACGAAAAACTAAACACCGAAACAGACGATAGTCTTGAAGTGATTATTCCCAGCCGGTCAATAGAGGAAGTAGCTAAGATTATTCCCCTTTCGACCGCGGATATAAAAATCGGACTTACCCAAAACCAGATTATGTTTAACCTTGGCGAAACCGTTCTCATATCGCGGTTATTAGAAGGAGAATATCCCAGTTACGAGCAGCTTTTACCAAAAGACCACGAGGTAAAACTAGAAGTTTCCCGCGACAATCTCCTAAAAGCCGTAAGGAGAGCCTCTATTATAGCGCAAAACACCCCCTTAAAGCTCAGCCTAGAAGAAGACCAACTAAAAATTTCCGCTCAAACCTCTGGTCTTGGTCAGGCGGAAGAGGTTTTAGATGTAAAAAAGAAGGGGGAGAACTTCGAAATCGCCTTTAATCCCCAATATTTAATGGACGGCCTTTCGGGAATCACCGGTGACACGGTTTTTCTAGAGTTAACAAGTCCCTTAAAACCAGGCTTTTTAAGAGGAGAAGAGAAAAACTTCCGCTCGCTCATTATGCCCGTTCGCCTCTGAAAATTTTTATTAAACATGCCGGAAAAAATCAAAAAGGTTTTATTTGAAACCCTCGAGAAATTAGAGTTAAAAAACAAGGTTGAGGACGGTCTGGTCCTCGAGCACTGGGACGAGATTGTGGGGCCGAGCATCTCCAAAAACGCCCAACCCCAGTCTATAAGAGGAAGAGTCCTTTTTGTGGCGACCTCCTCGGCGGTGTGGGCCCAGGAGCTAAATTTTATAAAAAAAGAGTTGCTCGAAAAGCTTAATGATAATTTTAAAAGGAAGATAAAAGATGTGCGCTTCCAGCCCCGAGGACAAAAAGGTTCTACGTCTAAAAACAACGGTCCCTCAGAGCGGGCAGACCTTTTTAAAAAAGGAAACGTAAAGCTAAAACCGGAAGAGTCCCGGAAAATCGAGGCTTTGACGGCCGATATTCCCGATGCGAAGGTGAAACGAAAACTGGCCGAAATTTTGGTCTTAGATCGAAAGTTTAAAATTTGGAAATCAAAACAGAAGCTAAATTCTTAAAACGATCTATAACGACCCGAGTCTCTTAGGGTTGAGGCTGGGCAGGGCGAGGGTGCGAAAAGAACGTATTTACCTGCTGGAAAAGAACCATTAAACACTGTTATAATAGAGTTAACTGTGGTTTTAGGTTTTTGTTTCTTAGACGAAAGGAGAACTAAGGATTAAAGAAAGCATATCGGAAGTGAAAAAAGCTTATTCCGCAAAAGATATTGCCGTCCTCGAAGGGCTGGAGGCCGTTCGGAAGCGGCCTAGTATGTATGTCGGCTCCACGGGCCCAAAAGGCCTTCATCACCTTGTTTACGAGGTAGTTGACAACAGCATCGATGAGGCCCTGGCGGGTTTTTGTAAAAATATAACGGCCGTTATTCATTCTGATAACTCGGTGACCGTCACCGATGATGGCCGGGGAATCCCGGTCGGAAATGTTCCCCGATTTAACCGGCCGGCGCTGGAAATAGTTTTAACCAAACTCCACGCCGGGGCTAAGTTTGGAGGGAAGGGTTATCGGGTTTCCGGGGGCTTACACGGTGTGGGTCTTTCGGTGGTTAACGCCCTTTCGGCTTGGTTAAGAGTCGAGGTAAGAAGAGACGGAAAAAGGTACCAACAGAAATACGAACGAGGAAACCCCCTAACCGACGTCGAGGTTTGTGGAGACACCAAGGAAACGGGCACCATCGTTACCTTCCTGGCCGATACCGAAATATTTGAAGACATTGAGTTTAAAGCGGAGGTCCTTTCCCATCACCTCCAGGAAGTAGCCTTTCTTAACAAAGGACTAAAGGTAAGACTCAAAGACGAAAGACAGAGCCCCCCCGAAGACCAATTATTCCAGTACGATGAGGGTATTGTTGACTTTGTCGCGCACCTTAACGCCAGCAAACAACCGCTACACAAAAAGACCCTCTACTTTGAGGGCAGGGAAAAGGACTACTATCTTGAGGTGGCCCTTCAGTACAACCTTGGCTACGCCGAAAGCACCTTTACTTTTGCCAACAACATCAATACCAGCGAGGGAGGGACCCATTTAAGCGGCTTTAAGTCCGCCCTCACCAGAACCATTAATGATTACGCCCGGGCCCAAGGATTCATCCGGGAAAAAGAAGAGAACCTAAGCGGGGAAGACGCACGAGAGGGCCTAACCGCCATCATTAGTTTAAAACTTAAGGAGCCTCAGTTTGAGGGACAAACCAAGACGAAACTAGGGAACACCGAAGTCAGGGGGTTTGTCGAGGGGGTAGTCTCCCGAAAATTAAGCGAATTTTTAGAGGAAAACCCCAGTGAAGCCAAGATTATAATGGGTAAGGTCCTGCAGGCCGCTCGGGCAAGAATGGCCGCTAGAAAAGCCCGCGAACTTACCCGGCGCAAGGGGTTTTTAGAAAACGTTTCCCTACCCGGGAAGTTAGCCGACTGTTCCCTCAGGGAACCCGACAAAACCGAGTTATATCTGGTGGAGGGGGACTCCGCCGGGGGTAGTGCCAAACAGGCCCGGGACCGTTCCTTTCAAGCCATTCTTCCCCTAAGGGGAAAAATCTTAAACGTTGAGAAGGCCCGGGTAAATAAGATCCTGACCAACGAGGAGATCCAAGCCATCATAACGGCCCTGGGGACGGGTATCGGGGAGGACTTCGATCTCTCCAGAGCCCGTTATCACAGAATTATCATAATGGCCGACGCCGATGTGGACGGGGCCCATATTCGAACCCTGGCCCTCACCCTGTTTTACCGCTACATGCAGCCAATGATCGAGGCGGGCTATATCTACATCGCCCAACCACCGCTATTTAAAATCTCCCAAAAAAAGACCGACTACTATGCCTACAACGAGAAAGAACTCGAAGCGGTTCGCCAAAAACTTGAAGGAAAAGAAGCCACCGTTCAGCGCTATAAGGGACTTGGGGAGATGAATCCGGATCAACTCTGGAAGACTACCATGAATCCCGAGACCCGCACTCTGCTTCAAGTAACCCTGGAAGACGCCATTTTGGCCGATGAAATCTTCTCTACCTTAATGGGTCACCAGGTTGAACCGCGCCGGGAGTTTATTCAAAAATACGCCAAAGACGTAAGGTTCCTCGATATTTAGGGCAGGGATAAGTCAATAGTCTAAGGCCAAGAGCGAAGAGCCTAGAGTCACCAGGGAAAGTCGGGGAGGATCCAAAAGCCAAAAGTCAAAAAGCCGCCTCACCATTTCTTGGGACCAGCGACTAATGACTAGTGACTGATTCTTAAGGAGAATTTATGGCCGAAGGTTTGGTCGGAAGAATTGAGCCGGTAGAAATTGAAGAGGAAATGAAAAGCTCCTACATCGATTACGCCATGAGCGTGATCGTGGGACGAGCCCTTCCCGATGTCAGAGACGGCCTTAAGCCGGTTCACCGGCGAATTCTCTATGCCATGTATGATCTAGGAATGCTGCCCGGGCGGCCCTTCAAGAAGTGCGCCCGAATCGTCGGGGAAACCCTTGGAAAGTACCACCCCCACGGCGACATTGCCGTGTACGACAGCCTGGTTCGAATGGCTCAATATTTTTCCCAGCGCTATGAGCTTATTGAGGGATACGGTAATTTTGGCTCGGTAGATGGCGATCCTCCGGCGGCCATGAGATACACCGAGGCCCGCCTCTCTAAACTCGCAATGGAACTCCTAAGAGACATCGACAAGGAAACGGTTGACTTTTCCGCTAATTTTGACGAAACCCTTCAGGAGCCGACTGTTTTACCGGCTCGCTTTCCCAATCTTTTGGTCAACGGTTCCTCCGGGATCGCGGTGGGGATGGCCACTAACATCCCTCCTCACAACTTAAGGGAGGCTATCGATGCCACCATTCTTGTTATCGACAACCCGGAGGTTGCCACCGCGGAACTCTTAAAAGTAGTCAAAGGACCCGATTTTCCCACCGCCGGAGTCATCATGGGAAAAACCGGCATAAAAGAGGCCTATGAGACCGGGCGCGGCATCACTAAACTCCGGGGGGTCGCCACCGTGGAAGAGGCCAAGGGGGAAAGGGTTCGCCTGGTCATAACGGAGCTCCCCTTTCAGGTTAACAAGGCCCGTCTGGCGGAAAAAATTGCCGAACTCGTTAGGGAGAAGAAAATAACCGAGCTCTCGGACTTAAGGGACGAATCGGACCGGGAGGGGATGCGACTGGTGCTAGAACTCAAACGGGACGCCATACCCCAAATAGCCCTTAACAAGCTCTACAAACACACCCAGCTCGAAGTCAGCCTTGGCATCATTATGCTTGCCTTAGTGGACGGCGTGCCCCTGGTGCTTCCCTTAAAAGAGATGCTCCGCCACTACATTGAGCATCAAAAAAAGGTCGTTACCCGGAGAACGCAGTTTGAGCTGAGAGGGGCCGAGGAAAGAGCCCACCTTTTAGAGGGCCTCCTTATTGCTCTGAAAAACCTCGACCGGGTCATTGAAATCATCCGGGGCTCTCGGGAGGTTCCGGAGGCCCGGGGAAAATTGATAAAGGAGTTCGCGCTCAGCGAGAAACAAGCCCAAGCCATTTTAGACATGAGACTCCAGCGGCTAACCGGTCTGGAAAGAGAAAAAATCAGCCAAGAACACAAAAAGCTTCAGGAAAAAATCGCCGAGCTTAAGGACATCCTGGCCAGAGAAGAGCGAGTCCTGGGGATAATCAAAGAGGAGCTTACCCAGATCAGAGAAACCTATGGAGACAAGCGAAAGACCAAGATTTCCGCGAGCAGCGCCGAATTGGACATCGAGGACCTCATAGCCCCGGAGGAGATGGTTGTTACCATTACCCACCTGGGATACATCAAGAGACATCCCTTAACCACTTACCGGCGCCAACAAAGAGGCGGAAAGGGCGTGATCGGAGCGGCTCTTAAGGAAGAAGACTTCGTGGAGCACCTTTTTGTCTCCTCTACCCACCACTACCTTTTACTCTTTACTAACCTCGGGAAAGTCCACCGCCTAAAAGTACACGAACTTCCCTTAGGCACGAGGATCTCGCGGGGTCGGGCTCTGGTGAATCTTATTCCTTTGCGAAGCGGCGAAAAAATCGCGGCCGTCATTGCCATCCCTGACTTTGAGCAAGCCCTTTACCTGGATATGGCCACCAAGAACGGCAAGGTGAAAAAGACGCCCCTCAAAGAGTACCACACCTCCCGGAAAGACGGCATCTTAGCCATTGAGCTTCGCGAGGGCGACGAGCTGATAGGGGTGAAACTTACCCCCGGCGACCAGAACATTGTCCTGGTGACCAAAAACGGAATGTCTATCAAGTTTGACGAAAGAGACGTTCGATCGATGGGGCGAACCACCCAGGGGGTTAAGGGGATTAACTTGGCTCCCGAAGACGAGGTTTTGGGAATGGAAATCGAGCTAGAAGGAGGATACTTGTTGGTGCTGACGGAGCAGGGTTACGGCAAAAGAACCCCTCTGTCCAAATATCCTCGGCAAATCCGGGGCGGTAAAGGAGTTAAGACCCTAAGGGTTATTCGTAAGAGAGGAAAGTTAGCCGGAGCCAGAATAGTCAAAGAGGACCACGGTTTAATGGTCGTCTCCGGGGAGGGCATTCTTATTCGGATGCTGGCTAAGGGGATTCCTGTTCAGGGCCGAAACACCCAAGGGGTCAAGATAATGAACATAAGGAAAGACGACAAAGTGGGCGCCCTGGCCCGGATTGTGA
>Ga0209002_10003109_pt1 | contig 13228 bp, 12 predicted proteins | sample Rifsed16ft2_FD_184010 | JGI IMG/M metagenome (GOLD analysis project Ga0209002, IMG submission 184010) | Soil microbial communities from Rifle, Colorado, USA - sediment 16ft 2 (version 2) | ecosystem: Environmental > Terrestrial > Deep subsurface > Rock core/Sediment | place: Rifle, Colorado...
GAGTTCCGCCGCCTCGCGCGGCAGCTGACGTGGCTTCTGGCGTTCGCCGCCTCGCGGGATCTTCCCCTTCGTTCCGAAGAAATCGCGACGCCGCTCGAAAAGACCCGGGTCCAGCGCCTCGACGCCGACGTCGTGCTCGTGCCCGTGCTGCGCGCCGGGATGGGAATGCTGGATGTGATGCTCACCATCTTCCCCCGAGCCGCGGTCGGTTACGTGGGGCTGGAGCGGGACGAGATGACCGCCGAGGCGCGCCAGTACTACAAGAAGCTTCCGCCACTCTCGGGCCGCCACGTGCTGGTCCTCGACCCGATGCTCGCGACCGGCGGCTCTGCTTCGTCGGCCATCGCCCTCTTGAAGGATCAAGGTGCGTCTCTCATTCGGCTCCTTTCCATCGTGGCCGCGCCCGAGGGAGTCGAAAAGCTCGCCCAGGACCATCCCGGGGTAGACGTCTATACGGCGGCTCTCGACCGGGGCCTCGACTCCCGAAAGTACATCCTGCCAGGATTGGGCGACTTCGGAGATCGCCTTTACGGGACGCTGTGATCGGCTAGAATCGGAGGGATATGCGCGCCAAAGAAGAAACTCAAGAACGGCCGGCGACGGCGGGAATCCCGGTCGCGGTCTCGGCCTGGCTCGTGCCCGGGCTCGGGCACCTCATGCTCGGCCGGACGCGCCGGGCGCTCACGTTTTTCCTCGTCGTCACTGGGATGTTCGCTCTCGGGCTCTACCTTCGCGGCGAGCTCTTCCCTCTCGATACCTCGGAGCCCCTGACCTTCCTCGCGGGGCTCGCCGAGATCGGAGTCGGCCTCCCGTTCTTCGCGGCCAGGCTCCTCGGCATGGGCTCGGGGGAAGTCACGGCCCTCACCTACGAGTACGGCTACACCTTCTGTATCGTGGCGGGCCTCCTCAACATGCTGATCATGCTCGACGCCTACGACATCGCCGTCGGGAGGAAGTCATGACCAACCACTTCCTCATCCTGACGATCTTCGCGCTCCTGGTCTCGACGGCGTTCGCTCTCTTGATGCGGCAAGACCCGAAGGACCAGCTCCGGTTCGGGATACTGGCCTTCGTGTGTTTTTTGGGATCCGCCTTCGTGATTGGGTGGCTGATGTATCCTTTTCCCTCTTGATGGCCCGCCTTCGCCCTTTGGGCTTCGGCGCGGCCCGCCGTAGCTTGGCGGAGGCGGCCGGATTCATCCGGTTCTGGGGGCCGGTCGTTCTCTACATGGGCCTCATCTTCTGGTTTTCGTCGCGGGGGCGCCCCGATGTTCTGTCGGCGACGCCGGACTACTTGCTCCACGGAACGGAGTACGCGGGGCTCGCGGTCGTTTCGGTACGCGCGATCGCGAAACGGCTCTTCTCTAGTCTTTCGGCGGCGCACGTCGCCGGAGGCATTGCGATCGCGATCCTCTATGGAATTAGCGATGAATGGCATCAGCTCTACGTGCCGGGGCGCGACGCAAGCCTGGTCGATGTCCTCGCCGATCTCGTGGGCGCGACGCTTGGCGGAACGTTGCTGGCGGCGGTCTCGGCGGTGAACGGGACCGAGGGAGAAACCCGATGAAAATCGAGAGAGTGGGAGTGGTGGGCTGCGGCCTCATGGGGTCGGGAATCGCTCAGGTGGCCGCGGGCGCGGGCCTGGCGACGGTGGTGATCGAGGTCGACGAGGAACGGCTCAAGGACGGTGTCGCCAGAATCGACTCGTTTCTTTCGAAGGGAGTGGAGCGGGGAAAGCTCACCCCTGACCAGAAAAAGGAGATCCTGTCGCGCATCGAGCCCACGACGCGCCTCGAGAAGCTCTCGGACGTCGACGTGGTCATCGAGGCGGTGGTCGAAGACCTGGCGGTGAAAAAGGAGCTGTTCGGGAAGCTCGATGCGATCCTGAAGCGCGAGGCCATCCGCTGCAGCAATACCTCGTCTCTGTGCATCACCGAGATGGCCGCGGCCACGAGGCACCCCCAGCGGTTCGTGGGCCTCCACTTCTTCAACCCGGTCCCCTTGATGAAAGTGGTCGAGATCATTCCCGCGCTCACCACGGATCCCGAGGCCACGGAAGCGGTCCAGGGGCTCGCGCGGAGGCTGGGAAAGACACCGGTGGTCGCTCCCGATCGCCCGGGGTTCATCGTGAACCGCCTCCTGGTTCCCTATATGCTCGACGCCATCCGCGCGCTCGAGGAAGGAGTAGGCACCAAGGAAGATATCGACGCCGGAATGAAGCTCGGCTGCGGATACCCCATGGGGCCGTTCGAGCTTCTGGACTTCGTGGGTCTCGATACCACGTACTACATCGCGAACATCATGTTCGACGAGTTCCGCGAGAAGCGTTTCGCCCCGCCTCCGCTCCTGCGTCGGATGGTCCTCGCGGGGCATCTGGGCCGCAAGTCGGGAAGGGGTTTCTACGACTACTCGGGCGCGGCGTGAGGGAAGCATGGATCTCCAAAATCTGAAGCTGGAAACGCGCGACGAGGTCGCGCTCCTCACCGTCAATCGACCGCAGAAGCTGAACGCCATGAACCACGAGACCATGGCGGAGCTCGACCGGGCGTTTTCGCACCTCGGCTCCGACGAGGCGGTGCGGGCGGTCGTCATCACTGGCGCGGGGGAAAAGGCCTTCGTCGCCGGCGCCGACATTCAGGAGCTCGCGCGTGAGACGGCGACCACGGGACACGTGACCGCCCTGCGCGGACAGTCGATCTTCCGCCGCATCGAGACCCTGGGAAAACCCGTCATCGCCGCCATCAACGGCTTTGCCCTCGGGGGCGGTCTCGAGCTCGCCCTCTCCTGTCACGTCCGGGTGGCGGCTGAATGGGTGAAGCTCGGCCTTCCCGAGGTGACCCTGGGGGCGATCCCGGGCTACGGCGGAACGCAGAGGCTCTCTCGCCTCGTGGGCCGCGGGCGGGCCTACGAGATGATCCTCACGGGAGATCCTGTCGACGCGGCGGAGGCTCTTCGCATCGGGCTCGTGAACCGCGTGGTCCCGAAGGAATCGCTCCTCGAGACTGCGGACACCCTCGCCCGGAGGATGGTACGAAACGCGCCTTTCGCTCTCCGGCACGCGCTCCTCGCGATCGACCAGGGAGTCGAGGTCGATCTCGAAAAGGGCATGCTCCTCGAGGCCACTCTATTCGGGATTCTCTGCGGCACCGAGGATCTGAGAGAAGGGATGAACGCTTTTCTCGAGAAGCGGAAGGCCGCGTTCCGGGGAAAGTGAGCCCGTTCGCATGGCCAAGATCTGGGAAGGGAAGCCGAGCGCGCCGGGCATGCGCTTCGCCGTGGTGATGAGCCGCTTCAACAGCGGCGTCACCGACAAGCTTCTCGGGGGGGCGCTCGAGGCCTTGAAGCGCGCCCAGGTCGCGGCCGAGGACATCGAAGTGGTGCGGGTGCCGGGCGCCTTCGAGATTCCGCTCGCGGCGAAAGCTCTCGCCGCTTCGGGGCGTTTTTCCGGAGTGGTCTGCGTCGCCGCCATCGTCAAGGGGGGAACCCCTCATTGGGACTACCTGAGCCGCTCCGTGACCGACGCCGTGGCCCGGGTGGCGCTCGACACCGGCGTTCCCGTGACGAACGCGGTCCTCACGACCGAGACGCTCGAGCAGGCGGTCGCGCGGTCGACGGGCCGGGGGAGCGGCAACAAAGGCTACGACGCCGCCCTCGCCGCGGTGGAGACGGCGGTACTGCACCGCGCTCTCGCGGGCGGCGGAACAAACGGCAAGGACTGACGGTGGGCGCGAGGAGGAAGGGCCGAGAGCTCGCGCTCCAGATGCTCTACCAATGGGACGTGAGCCGCGAGCCCGTCGAGACCGTCATCGAGAGCTCGAGCGAGCTCCAGAGCGCGGGCGAGGCGGCGCGGGCGTTCGCAAGCCAACTGGTCGAGGGGACCGTCGATCGGGTCGAGGAGATCGACAAGATCCTCATCGAGACCTCCGAGCACTGGCGCCTCGGGCGCATGTCGATGGTGGATCGCAACATCCTGCGGCTAGCGGTCTACGAGCTCCTTACGAAGTCGACCCCACCGGGTGTAGTGATCAACGAAGCGCTCGAGGTCGCGAAGCGCTTCTCGAGCCCGGAGTCGACCGGGTTCGTAAACGGTGTGCTCGACGCCGTGAACCAGGAGATCAATGCCAAGGCTCAATGAAAAAGAAGAACGCAAGGGCGCAATGGTGCAAAGACGCAAAGAAATCCGGATGAATTTCTTCGACGATTTCTTTCCCGTTCATCTTTGCGTCTTTGCGTCTTTGCGTCTTTGCGTTCGATTGGAAGATTTGTGAGCGTAGAAGAGCGGATGGAGGAGGAGCGGCGCCGGAAGCGCGATGCCATCGCCGCCCTTGGGGTCGACATCTACCCGACCCGTTTCGAGAGGTCCCACACGGTTTCGGAAGCGTTCACCCGGTTTCAGGACCGAACCGCCGAGGAGTTGGCGAAAGAGCCGGTCCGGGTTCGGACCGCGGGGCGCATCCTCGCTCTCCGGCCGTTCGGCAAGGCGGGATTCGCTCACCTGAGCGACGGCGCGGGAAAGCTCCAGGTATATATAAGGAAGGACACCGTCTCCGAAAGGGACTTCGCGGTCTACGAGAACCTCGACCTCGGGGACTTCATCGGGGTCGAAGGCCCCCTCTTCCGGACGAAGACCGGAGAGCTCACGGTCAGAGTCGAGGCGCTCACCTTTCTCGCAAAGGCGATGAAGCCGCTCCCGGAGAAGTGGCACGGCTTGACCGACGTCGAGGTCCGGTACCGGCAGCGCTACCTCGACCTCATCTCGAATCCGGACTCCCGCGCGGCGTTCGTGACGAGGAGCCGGCTCATCCAGGTGATCCGGACTTTCTTCGACGAGCGAGGGTATATCGAGGTCGAAACCCCGATGCTCCAGCCGATCGCCGGAGGGGCGGTCGCGCGCCCGTTCAAAACGCACCACAACGCGCTGAAGATGGATCTCTATCTGCGCATTGCCCCGGAGCTCTACCTGAAGCGGCTCACCGTCGGAGGAATGGAGAAGGTCTATGAGATCAACCGCAGCTTCCGGAACGAAGGCATCTCCACCCGGCACAACCCCGAGTTCACGATGCTCGAGTTCTACGAGGCCTACAGCGACGTCGAGGACATGATGTCGCTCACCGAGGATCTGTTCCACCGTCTGCAGACGAGAATTCGAGAGGGAAAGCCCCTGGTTTACGGGGAGCACCCGATCGACCTCACTCCTCCGTACCGGCGGCGGCGCATGCTCGACGCGGTCGGTGAGGGGTTGAAAGAGCGGGGAATCGAAGTCGAGGAGAAGGACCTCAGGAGCAAGGATCGGCTCCTGGAAGCGGGACGGTCGTTGAAGCTCGACCTCGATCGCGACGCTCCCTGGGGGAAGCTCCTGACCAAGCTCTTCGAGGAAGTGGCCGAGCCGAAGCTCATCCAGCCGACGTTCATCATCGACTACCCGCTCGAGGTGTCGCCGCTCTCCAAGAAAAAGAAGGACGACCCGGCGCTCGTGGACCGATTCGAGCTCTTCATCGCGGGGCTCGAGTGCGCCAACGGGTTCTCCGAGTTGAACGATCCCGACGATCAGCGGGCGCGGTTCGAGGGCCAGCAGAAGGAGCGGGCCCGGGGCGACGCCGAGGCCCACGTGATGGATCTCGACTACGTGCGCGCCCTCGCCCACGGGCTTCCTCCCACGGGAGGTGAAGGAATCGGAATCGATCGCCTGGCGATGCTCTTCACCGACTCTCCCTCCATACGCGACGTGATTCTCTTCCCCCACCTCCGGCCGGAAGACGCACCCGGCCCGGAAGGGGAGTGAGAGTGCCCTTCGAGCTCAAGGTCGCGCTCCGCTATCTCCTGGCGCAGCGCCGCCAACTCTTCATCTCCGTGATTTCCACCATCTCCACTCTGGGAGTGGTGGTGGGGGTGATGATTCTCTTGATCGCCCTCGCGATCATGACCGGCATGCAGGGCGAGCTTCGCTCCCGGATCCTCGGCGCCGCCTCGCACCTCAGCATCTATCGCGAGGGAGGACAGTCCTTCGAGGATTACCGGCGCGTCATCGACGTCCTCGAGACCGTGGATGGAATCGAGGGAGCCGCACCGGTGCTTTACGGGAAAGCGCTAGTCTCGAGCGGGACGGGCTCGGGCCTGGTAACGCTCAAGGGCATCGATCCAGCGCTCGAAAAGAACGTGACCGAGTTCGGAGGGAAGATGCTCTCGGGAGACCTCGCCGACCTGTCTACCAAGGGCGGCGACGGCGCTTCCGACGTTCTTCCTGGAGTGGTCCTCGGAGACGAGCTCGCGATCCAGCTCGGGGTCTTCGCCGGGGACACGGTCAAAGTCACATCGCCCGAGGGGCACTTGAGCCCGTTCGGAATGCTCCCGCGAACAAAAAACTTCCGCGTGGTCGGAGTCTTCCGGCTGGGTCTCTACAACTTCGACAACTCCTGGGCCCTTCTCGATCTTCCCGACTCGCAGCGCCTGCTCGGTGTCGGCGACGAGGTGATGTACGTCGAGACCAAGGTTCGAGATCTTTACGAGGTCGAGCAAACCGAGGTCGCGGCCATGATCGCCCTCGGACCCGACTATGGCTCGGTGAACTGGAAGGAGACGAACCGCAGCATGTTCTCCGCATTCTGGCTGGAGAAGATGGTGACGACGATCTTCATCAGCTTCATCGTCGGGGTCGCGGCCCTCAACATCGTCGCGAGCGAGATCATGATCGTGATGAACAAGACCCGCGACATCGCCATCCTGCGCTCCATGGGGGCCTCGCCCGGGAGCATCATGTCGATCTTCATGCTCCAGGGGGCGATCATCGGCGTCGTGGGAACCTCGGTCGGAGCCGCGCTCGGGGTCACGATCTCCTGGTTCCTCGATCGTTACCGCGTAATCAACATCCCCGAAGACGTCTATCAGGTGGCGTACGTGCCCTTCAAGCTCTTGCTCTCGGATTTCACCATTGTGGTTGTGGCGGCGCCGCTCGTTTGTTTCCTGGCGACGCTCTACCCCGCGCGTCGTGCCGCGCGCCTGGTGATTACCGAGGCCCTGCGGTTCGAATGACGGCTCTTCTGGAAGGGCGGGGCCTCGCGAAGAGCTACCGTTCCGACGGCCACGAGGTTGAAGTGCTCCGTAACCTCGACATCGCCGTCAACCGGGGCGAAATGGTCGCGATCGTAGGATCCTCCGGCGTCGGCAAGAGCACTCTGATGCATCTTCTCGGGACCCTGGATGTTCCCGACGAAGGCACGGTCTACCTCGAAGGGCGGGATCTCTTCGCCCTCGACGAGACCGAGAGGATGAGGATCCGGAACCAGACGATTGGTTTCATCTTCCAGTTCCACCATCTCCTCCCCGAGTTCAGCGCTCTCGAGAACGTGGCGATGCCGCTTCTCATCGCGCGCAAGCCCGAGGCCGAAGCGATGGAGCGGGCCCGGAAGCTTCTTTCGGAGCTCGGTCTCGAGGAGAGGATCGAGCATCGTCCGGCGCAGCTCTCCGGGGGCGAGCAGCAGCGGGTGGCCGTCGCGCGCGCCCTGGTGACGTCGCCCTCCCTGGTCCTCGCCGACGAGCCTACGGGTAACCTCGATACGCGAACCAGCCGCGATCTCGTAGCACTCCTGAGGAAACTCCACCATGACCGCGGTCTCACCTCGGTCATCGTCACGCACAGCGGGGCCATCGCTTCGGTCTGCGACCGCGTGCTGTATATGGAGGATGGGAGGCTAGCGGCGGACCGCGCGTAAAGCGTTTTCATGAAGGCTTTCCTTCGTGCTATCCTTCTCATCGCGATCGAGGTCGGGCTCATGCTTGAACCCAAGCTGACGCAATGGTTTAGGCGCGTGTGTTATAATTCCAAGCAGCAGTTCGGGTGGAGGACATGTTCGAGCGATACACCGAGCGGGCCAAGCGAGTCATCTTCTTCGCCCGTTACGAAGCCGCGCAACTGGGTAGTAATTCGATCGAAACCGAGCACCTGCTGCTCGGCCTGATCCGCGAGGGCAAAGGTCTCACCAGCCGCATCTTCGCGAAGTCCCATCTTTCGATGGAGAGCATTCGCAAGGAGATCGAGGGCCGCATCGTGATCCGCGATCAGGTCTCGACCTCCGTCGAAATCCCTCTTTCTCCGGAATCGAAGCGGGTCCTGACGTTCGCCGCCGAGGAGGCGGAACGGCTCGTTCACAACTACATCGGGACGGAGCACGTCCTCCTGGGAATTCTCCGCGAGGAGAAGTCCGTGGCCGCCAGCATCCTCCACGAGCGCGGACTGCGCATCAACACCGTTCGCGAAGACATTGTCCAGGAACTGAACCAGAAGGCGACGATGTCCAAGGCCAAAGAGACCCCGCTTCTCACGGAGTTCAGCCGCGATCTGACCGAGGCGGCGAGTCGAGGGCAGCTCGACCCGCTCATCGGGAGGGACAGCGAGCTCGAGCGCACGATCCAGGTGCTGTGCCGGCGAACCAAGAACAACCCGGTGCTCATCGGCGAGCCGGGTGTGGGCAAGACCGCGATCGTCGAAGGCCTCGCGAACAAGATCGTGCACGGCGACGTGCCGCTGTTCCTCGCCGACAAGCGCATCCTCGCCCTCGACATCTCCCTCATCGTCGCCGGCACCAAGTACCGCGGGCAGTTCGAGGAGCGCCTCAAGACCATCATGAAGGAGCTCACCGAGAACCCGAACGTCATCATCTTTATAGATGAGCTCCACACGCTGGTGGGGGCGGGCTCGGCCGAGGGGTCTCTCGACGCCGCCAACATCCTGAAGCCGGCGCTCTCCCGCGGGGAGATCCAGTGCATCGGGGCCACCACTCCCGCGGAGTACCGGAAATACATCGAGCGCGACCGGAGCCTCGAGCGGCGCTTCCAGGGAGTCAAGGTCTCGAGCCCCACGGAGCTCGAGACCGTCGAGATCCTCCGGGGCATCAAGGAGCGCTACGAGGCGTTCCATCACGTCTCCTATTCCGCGGAAGCCATCGACGCCGCCGTCTTCCAGGCGCACCGCTACATCACCGACCGCTTCCTCCCCGACAAGGCGATCGATCTCCTGGACGAGGCCGGCTCCCGGGTGAAGCTCCGGGAATCCACGTTCTCCACCGACTTCGCGGACCTCCGGAAGCGCATCCGGGTCATCGCCGACCGGATGGATCACGCCATCGCCAACAAGGACTTCGAGCGCGCGGCGATGTACCGCGACGAGGAGATCGCCCAGCGGGAGAACCTGCAGTTCATCCGCGAGCGCTGGGAGCTCAAGAACTTCGATCGGCCGGTCGTCGACCGGCGGGACATCGATGAGGTGGTCTCGCGGTGGACGGGAATCCCGCTCGTCAGCATCAAGGAAGAGGAGAGCGAGAAGCTCCTGCGAATGGAGGACGAGCTCCACCGCCGCATCGTGAGCCAGAAGCAGGCGGTCTCGGGCATCTCGCGCGCCATCCGGCGCTCGCGCGCCGGCTTGAAGAACCCGAACCGTCCCGTGGGCTCGTTCATCTTCCTCGGCCCGACGGGAGTGGGGAAGACCGAGGTCGCGCGCGCTCTCGCGGATTTCCTCTTCGGCACCGAGAAGGCCCTCATCCGCTTCGACATGAGCGAGTACATGGAGAAGCACTCGGTCTCGAAGCTCATCGGCTCGCCCCCGGGCTACGTCGGGCACGAGGAGGGCGGACAGCTCACCGAAAAGGTGAAGAGGAACCCCTACTGCGTCATCCTGCTCGACGAGATCGAGAAGGCCCACCCCGACGTGTTCAATATCCTGCTCCAGGTCTTCGAGGACGGGCAGCTGACCGACGGGCTAGGCAACACCATCGATTTCAAGAACGCCATCCTCATCATGACCTCCAACATCGGCGCCCGCTACATAGAGAGGAAGGGTCGGGTCGGGTTCCAGTCGAACGACGAAGACGCCACTTCCTCTCGCATCCAGGACATGGTGATGGGCGAGGTCAAGAAGACGTTCAACCCCGAGTTCATCAACCGCATCGACGAGATCATCGTCTTCGACGCCCTCAACGACGACGACCTCCGCCAGATCGTGCTGCTCCTCGCTAACCAGATGAACGAGGTGCTCCGCGACAAGAAGCTCCAGGTGACGCTCACCCAGGACGCGGTCGACTGGATCATCGAGAGCACTTGCCAGGACCGCTCCTACGGCGCCCGGCCCCTCAGGCGGGCGCTGCAGAAGTACGTCGAGGACCCGCTCTCGGAGGCCTTCATTCGCGGTACGGTAAAGCCCGGACAGCCGGTGACCATCTTCGCCGACGGAGACAAGCTCGGATTGAGACAAACGGATGCGGTGGAAGAGCCGCTTTCGGTCTGAGGGAATCTGTAATGCCCAACCTACGTTTCTTCAGCGTTCTCCTTTCGTCCGCGCTCTCATTGTTGATTTCGTCGGTCGGAACCTTCGCCCAGCAGTCGAGCATCGAGAGGGTCGAGATTCGCGGCAACACCGTCGTCGATAGCGAAACCTACCTGTTCCACCTCACGCAGAAGCCCGGCGACCCCTACGATTCCAGGCAGGCAATCGCCGATTTTCATCGGCTCTGGGCCACAGGGTTCCTGGACGACTTGACCCTGGAGGTCACGGACGGCGAGCGGGGCAAGATCGTGGCCTACGTCGTCGACGAGCGGCCGCGGGTGCAGGCGCTGGACTTCGTGGGAAGCAAGGAGCTTTCGGCGACGGAGGTCACCGACAAATTGAAAGAGGAGAAGGCGGAGATCCCGATCGACTCTTTCTACGACCCGGCGATGGTGGTCAAGGCGGAGAAGATCATCCGCACCATGCTCGTGGACAAGGGCCGAACCGAAGGAAGCGTTTCGAGCCGTGTCGAGCCCCTCGACTCCGGCGGAGTGAAGGTGGTCTTCGATATCAAGGACGAGCAGAAGATCCGTATCCGCACCGTGGATTTCGATGGGATCGAGAACTTCGACGACTGGGAGCTCCGCTGGGCGATGAAGAAGACCCGGGAGAGCCACGTCCTCGGCGCGCTCATGGGCGGGAGCACCTACACCGAGGAGCAGTACGCCCAGGACGTGGAGAAGGTCCGCGAGGTCTATCTCAACAACGGCTACGTGGACGTTTCGTTCGGCCCGCCGGAGATGGAGTACGAGGACGGCTACTCGCGCTTCATGTTCTGGAAGCGCCCGAAACGGTGGCTCGATCTGAAGATTCCGGTCGAAGAGGGAAAGCAGTACCGGGTGGGCGAAATCCAGGTGGAGGGGGCGACCGTCTTTCCCGCGGATTTCATCGAGACGTTCTTCAAGCTCCAGACGGGAGCGGTCTACAACGAGTCGAAGATCACCAAGGGGATCGAGAGCCTGAGGGAGCTATACGGCTCGCGGGGCTACGTGCAGTTCACCGGGTTTCCCATCAAGAAGCCGGTCTCGGAGTCCGACGTGGTCGACGTGACCATCAACCTCAACGAGGACAAGCAGTACTTCGTCAATCGGATCGACTTCAAGGGAAACACCACGACCCGGGACAAGGTCATAAGGCGCGAGATGTGGCTGAACGAGCAGGACGTGATGAACATGGAACTGCTCAAGATGTCCATCCGCCGCATCAACCAGCTCGGCTACTTCCAGCCCATCGAGGAGCCGGAAATCCAGCCGGTGGCGAACACCGACAACAAGCTCGACATCACCCTGAGGCTGGCGGAGCAGAACCGCAACCAGTTTACTTTCGGTGGAGGCGTCTCCGGGCTCGAGGGCGCGTTCATCAACCTCGCGTTCTCCACCACGAATTTCCTCGGACGAGGTGAGACCGCCTCCTTCGCCCTTCAGACCGGAAGCCGGACCCGTAACTTCCAGATCGCCATCACCGACCCCTACTTCATGGACCTCCCGATCACCGCGGGATTCGATCTGTTCAAGCGCACGTTGAGGCTCCCGCAATTCACCCGCGAAGACACGGGAGGAAGCCTCATCTGGGGAATCCCGGTAAAGCGTTTCTCCCGGTTGTTCCTGAGCTACAACTACTCGGTGATCAAGACCTCGGAGCCCGATCCCGATCTCGTCCTCACCCCGTACGACCTCTTCACCGACCCGAGGTACTTCGATCCGCGGTTCTACGGAATCCAGGGAAACTTCACCCAGAGCAAGGTATCGCCCTCGTTCGTGCACAACACCACCGACAACCCCTTGTTCCCCTTCCGGGGCAAGCGCTACACCACGAGCTTCGAGGTGGCGGGCGGGGTCCTCGGAGGATCGGTGAACTACTACAAGCCGACGTTCGAAGGGGTCTGGTATCTTCCCGTGTCGCGCACCACGAACTTCGGCTTCCGGACGATGTTCTCGTGGCTCCAGGGCTACGCCGAGAGCCGGATCGTCGACCCGGAGATCGACGGGACCACCGGCGACATCATCCTCGACGTCCAGCAGACGGGTATCCCGTTCTACGAGCGTTTCTTCCTCGGGGGTGAGAACCAGATCCGCGGCTACGACATCCGCACCGTCGGCCCCCGCGATCCGCTGGGACGCTTCATCGGCGGCAACAAGATGATGCTGTTCAACATGGAGTACTACATCCCGCTCGCGGGGCCACTTCGCGCGGTCCTGTTCTTCGACGCCGGACAGGCTTACGACGAGAGGACCGACTGGAGCTTCGCGATGTTCCAGGACCTTCGGACCTCGACGGGGGCCGAGATGCGGTTCTTCGTTCCCGTGCTGAACGTTCCGTTCCGTTTGATTTGGGCATATAATCCGCACCGCGATGCGTTTCAGCCGGCGACGGCCTTCCGCTTCGGCATCGGAACCACCTTTTAGGCTTTTAGGCTTCTAGTTCATTCAAAAGGAGTTTCCAAATCATGAATCCAAGAGAAGTGGCCAAGGTGGCCGCTTGGGTGACCCTGGCCTGGAGCGTCGCCGCCGTCTCCACCGCCTTCGGCCAGACGGCGGGAGTTACGACCGGAACCACGAAGATCGCCGTCATCGACATCGAGCGCATCGCCGCCGAGTCGACGGCGGGAAAGGCGCTGTTCTCTTCGCTGAAAGCGGAGAACGACAAGATCCAGGGAGAGGTCGCGAAGCGCGAGCAAGAGATCCGGGACATGACCTCCAAGCTCAACTCGGAGATCCTGTCCCAGGACGCCAAGGTGCGGCTCCAGCGCGACATCGAGCGGAAGAGGACCGACGCCCAGAGGTGGCTCCAGGACACGCAGGCGGAGTTCGAGGCGAAGCGACAGGAGGGCGAGGCCAAGTTCCAGGAGAGCCTCGAGCCCATCGTGAGAGCGGTCGCGACCGAGAACCAGATCGGGCTCATCATCCGGGCGACC
>Ga0209002_10003111_pt1 | contig 13224 bp, 8 predicted proteins | sample Rifsed16ft2_FD_184010 | JGI IMG/M metagenome (GOLD analysis project Ga0209002, IMG submission 184010) | Soil microbial communities from Rifle, Colorado, USA - sediment 16ft 2 (version 2) | ecosystem: Environmental > Terrestrial > Deep subsurface > Rock core/Sediment | place: Rifle, Colorado...
GAAAGGTGGAATGGCCGAACCATTCGATGAGGATCTCCCCGGGGACGTTTGCCGCTACTCGATAGACGCGCGCTCCAACCACCTCCATCTCGTGACAGAAGCCCAAGGCTAGGTTGGGCAAGAGCAGAAGTCCCGCAGCGCTTAGCCAGATCAGCCTTTTGCCTTTTGACTTTTTACTTTTCAAACCAGCCCCCATTTCCGCCGCATCCACCATTCGCTACCCAGGAGCAAGAGGAGCAAAGTGAAAATCCACAGGGAGTTCCACAGAGGTATCTGCCGCCTCTCCTCAACCTGGGAGGGGGCGAAGCGTTCCAACTTTTCAGTCACCCGCTCCAGACTCTTCTCGTTCCACTCCGAAATCGGGATAAATTCTCCATGACTGGCATCCGCAATCCTCTGCAAAAAATCCGGCCGGGCTCTTCCGTCTTCGAGTTCGCCGAAGGGAAAGGCCGCGGTAAAATTCTTTCTGTCTCTTCCCAGGAGTTTGTCTGCCAGATGAGCCTCTGCCTCCAGTCGGTAGGGTCCTTCCCTGGTCGGAGTAAATTCAGCGCTGTATTGACCTTCCTCTGTTTCCGGAGCGTCCCCGATGGGGATTTGTTCTCCCTCAGGGCCGATTACTCGCAGCCGAACCGTGGCATGGCTGGCCGGGGTGAAATCGTCCTTTACCACCCGCACCTTAAAATCCATCTTCTCTCCCGGCGTTTTGGAACCGGTGATGGATGTTATCTGCACCTGCTCGAATGAAGGTTCCTGAGCAAGCCAGCGCACTGCCTGGCGGATCAGTTTCAGGTGATTTTGCGGGCTTTCTTTTTCGCCGACCGCTACGAAGTTCCAGCGCCAGAAATCGTCGCTCAGGAGGGCCAAGGTGCGCCCTTTGCCGAATTTCCCCACGGTCAATAACGGGGGACCTGCGCTGGCGCCGTCCGGTGCGGCCTGAAGCAACGCCTCCCCTTTGGTCCGAAGGACACGATTGAGGCTGGTCAGAGGAGGTATCTTCTTCCATGCCTCCTCGTTGGCTCGAAGATCGGGAACCAGACGAGTAATGGGATGCGTTTTGCCCGACGCTGTCAGCACGCCGCGCAGGGCGCTTCCCGTTGAGAAATTTCCCTTGCCGTCCAGCTCCACCGGCAGGACCTCGCGCAATGGAGTCTCCGCGTATCCGCCGCTGTCGAAAGAGCGGATTCCTCCCAGCATGGCGAGCCCTCCCCCTGCGCGGACGAAATCCCTGACCTTCTCCAGATAAAGGACGTTGAAGTAGGAGCGATAGGAAAAATCGTCGAAGAAAATCAAGTCGAAGTTTTTAAGCTCCTCTAAAAAAATCTCGTCGATCGGGAAGGGAATCAGGCTCAACTGGCTGTCGGGGACATCGACGCTATCCGTGGGGGTCCGAAGAAAAACAAAAGAGACCAGATCAATCAAGGGGTCTTGTTTGAGGGCCATGCGCAGGAAGCGGTAATTCCAGGATGGGGAACCGGAGAGAGTGAGGACCCTGATCTTGTCGCGCTGCACTTCGACCTTGAATTCTCTCTGATTGTTTTGGGTGATCAGCTCTCCTGCCTGAGCAGGGATGCTGAGCGTGAAACTGTGGGGCCCGATCTCCTTGGGGGTGTAGCTGAGCGTTAATCGCTGCTCGAAGGGGTCGCGATCGATGGTTAGATTGCGGCTGGAAACGAGGTTCCGGCCCCGGTTGAAATGGAGCGGCACGGTCTTGCCGGCGAGGCCGTACGCTTGGACGGTAAGGTCGATCTTCAGCTCTCTTCCACGGAAGGCGAACTCCGGGGCGCTGAGATCGGCGATGCGCAGGTCGGTATAGCCTTGCGTTTCGCCCACGCCGACGGCAAAGATCGGCACCGGGAATGAGATAGACTCGTTCATGGATCTATTTTCCCCGTTGGCGATTCCGTCGCTGAAGAGGATGATCCCCGCCTGCGCTCCGCCGTCGCGGCCGGCTTCCTTTAAGGCCTCGATGAGCCGTGTGCCTTTCCCCTGAGCTGCGAGTTGGCGGAGAGAGGCCGGCCCGAGCGCTTCCAGTCGGGTGTTAAACTGGTACAAACGGAGGTCGTAGTTCTGCGCCAATTTCTGCATCAAGGGCTCTTTCCCCTCCAAGAGCTTTTCCTTTGCCAGGTCGAGCCGGCTCTGTCCTGGCCTGCCGTCGCGACTCTGATTTGAACTCGCCGGAAAACCCATGCTCTGTGAGCTGTCGAGGATGACCGTAAGGGGCCGCCGCAGCCTGGTGACCCGTTTCTCCACCAGGCCGGGACTCAAAAGAAAAAAGAGCATCAGGGCATAGACAAAACCTCTTAGAGAAATTAATAGCCAGCTCTGTCGCGGGCTGAGACGCTGCCGAAAGGCCAGAAACTGATGGATGAGGAGGGCCAACGCCCCCAGGGCGATCAGCAGGATGAACCACCAGGGAAGAGCGCCGACGAAAAAGAGATCCTTCATGGCGTTACCTGGAAAGCCTCCGCCGGATGAAGGGGACGTGGATCAGGTCCTCTTTGTAGTTCTCCGTCATGGCATAGAGGATGAGGTTGATGCCAAGGTGGAAGGCATCCCTTCTTTGTTCCTCGCCTCCGGGGGTGCACGGATTGAGCCAGTTCCCCAACTGGTCTCTCTCCCAGGCGCCGCCAAGGTCGTTATGGCAGTAGATGACGGGAGTCGCGCTGCCCACGCTGATTCCTTCTAAGTAAGGGTGGACGATTCTCATCCCGCCGATTCTTCGCAGGAGATAATAGCTGCGCAGCGCCGCGTGACCTGTCGGTAAGCGCCTTAGCTCTTTTTCCGGAAAGAGCCTCTTCAGCTCCCGGCTGAGGCTCCTATCGAAGCCGTAGCCGGGTTGTCCCAGGGCATCATCGGCTAGAAGGAAACCCCCATAGGAGAGAAATCGCCTGAGGATCTCGATCTCTTCCTGAGTGAATGGATCAAAATCGTATTTTCCCGCCATGTAGAGGAACGGGTAGGAGAAGAGATCGAGGTCCATAAGATTGACCTCGTGGCGGGAAGCAGCGGACTCTACACTGGTACGCTGCATGAGCTCTTCCATAAGCGGGATCACTGCCAGCGGATGCGGATTCCAATCTCCCCCGCGGTATTTGATCTGGGCGAAGACAAACGGGGTCGGACGGTCTTTTTCCCCCGGGTGGCTGGCCTCAACTCTCTTGGGCAGAAGTCCGGCTGCCACCAGCAGGCCGTAAGAGAGAAAGCGCATGAATTCCCTTCGATTCATACTTTAGTCTTCAGTAGAGAGTAATGGCTGAGTGCACTCCGTCAGTCCGTAGTTCTCATAACTCAGTCCTATCATTAAAATCGTTGTGCCAGCCAGCCCTCCGCGGCCAGGGTTGCGATCAGAAGAAGCAATAAAGGAAGAGAGAGGTCGCTCCTTTTTCCTCCCTTTTCGAGGGATTCAAGAGGAAGGATTTCCGCGCGGATAGGGTCAAGCTTTGCCTTAAGCTCCCGTTCAGCGATAGTCTCCAGTCTGGATTCCAGAAAGGGGGAGTTTGCCGGATAAATCTGCGCCGTTCCTTGCGCTTCGCCCGGCGCCGGAACGAGCCGATAAATTCCCGCAAGATCGTTTTCCTGGAATGAGGCCGATGCCTTCCCGCCGTTTGGCGCAAAAGTAATCTCTCTCTCTTTCCGATCCGGCTTGATAATTCTCACGCTTTTGCCCACGTATGAAGGCGGGAATGAAAAAACTTTGCCTTCTCCAACCGTAATGCCCGCATCCATCTTCCCTCTCTGACCGCCGGAAAGGTGACTCACCAGAGACTGGATAAGCGGAAGATAGGCGGTTTTCAAGGGCAGGTCGCTCCAGTCGCGATCCGCGGCGGTGGTGAAAAGCAAGACGCGTCCGGGCCCGAGCTTTTTTTCCAGCAGCAGGGGATCGCCGTTAGTCAAAGAGAGGAGAGTGGACCCGGAGATGGTGTCCGTCCGGAAATAGCCCTGAACCCTGGCCGATCTGAGCGATTCCTTAAGAATCTCATCGGCAAAACCCTGCAGCGCGGGATGGGCGGTGTCCGCGCCCTCGATCTTTTCTCCCGCAGCCTCTGAAAGATTTCTTTTTTCTCTGATGCGCGCCGGGAGAATGGAGGGGGAGGACTGAAATAGTTTGGTATTGTAATCGTCCGTCTGGATGCGCTCGCCGAGAAAGAGCAGCAGTCCGCCTCCTTTCTGTAGATAATTTCTCAGCCTCGGAAGAAAGGCATCGGGTATTACCGGCACATTGCAAAAGAGCAGGGCCTGGTAGGAGTCCAGAGAGACGGAGCCGAGCCCTTCAGAGATGATTACCGTGGGGAGGAAAAGGGAGGAGCCGCGCTCTCCCGCAGGGTTTAGCGCCCGGGTGAGAAAAAAAGTTTCGCTTTGGACAAGGGAGGTTTGCGGATCGCCGTCCACGATCAGGACTTTGAGCTTTTCCTCCGCCTGAAGGGTAAAATAAGAGGTCGGGTTGCCGGCAAGCCCGTCCTTCTTAAGCATGATATAGCCGTTGTGCTCGCCTGGTTGAGCCAGGTTGAAGAGAAAGCTTACCTCCGATTCTCCTTTAGGCGGCAGGGAGAGGAGTTTTTGCTCCCTGGCCTGGTCGTCGATATTTAGCTGCACCGGGAGGTCCTTGATCTCTTTGTCGCTGAAGTTGACAATCCATGCCTGCACCTGAACCGGCATTCCCACCCCGATTCCATGACCCTGCGTCTTCACCTCTTTGATAGTGGCGTTGAGCACATCCCCCTGGTGTCCGATTTTGATGACCTTTAAAGGGATGAGAGGATCGTGTTGCCCCAGAGAGGAAATGCTGAAGCGATCCCAATCCGTCAGCGCCATATCGGTCATCAACCAGATCTCTTTTTGCGCGGCGGGTTCTCTTAAGAGCTCATAGGCCTTGCCGAGGGCTGAGGAAAAATCCGCCGTCCCGGCTGAGATCCGGATGCCATCCAATTCTTTGAGAAGAACTTCTCTCTCGCCTCTAAGGCGGATCTCGCCTTGCTCCGATCTATTGGTCGGGACCAGGGCTACGCGATCTCCATCCTTAAGTGACGAGATCAGTAGACGCGCCGCCTCCTTTGCCTGCTTGAACCCTTCGCCCGCACGGCTCCATTTCATGCTGAGAGAGTTGTCCACAACGATCACGAGCGAGAGCGATCCGCCTCCGGCAAAGAGCCCGACTCCTGTCTGGAAAATCGGGTGGGCCAATAGCAGGACCAGGAGCAAGACGGCAAGGCTCCTAAGGGCGAGCAGGAGCCAGTGGCGCAGACGGTAGGTGCGCGAGATGCGGCGTTGGGAGAGGAGAACGAAGCGCACTGCCGGAAAGCGTATCCGTTTCACCCGGCGACGATTCAGAAGATGAATCAGGAAGGGGATAGAGGTTGCGATCAGCCCATAGAGGTAAAGCGGGTGGAGGAAAAAGAGGGACATGGGATCATTACCCTCTCCAGCCCAGGTAGCTCACCAGGGCATGGTCGAGAGGGGTCGAGGTGGAGAGGAGCTGGTAGTCCATCGAGTTCGCGCGGCATTCTTTGCGCAGGTGATCGACAAACTCTTCCACGACTTTTCGGTAGATCTTGCGGATGGCTTGAGGATCGGCGGTGACCTTGAGATTGGCCGCTTCCATGTCCTCGAAGAGAACGTTGCCGTCGAAGGGGAGATCGAGTTCCGCGGCATCCAACAAGTGAAAGACGATGACATCGTTGCCCTTAAAGCGAAAGAGGCGCAGTCCCTTGAGAATTTCCTCGGGCTCATCGAGCAGGTCCGATACCAGAATCACCAGTCCCCGCCGCTTCATTTTCCCCGCGACCTCAAGGAGAATTTTTCCCAAGTTTGTCTCTCCCGACGGCGCTCGCCTCTCAATGGCGCGCAGGATCTCCATCAGATAGCCCCTTCTTGCCCTGGGCGGGATAAAAGATTCTATCTGGTCCGAAAAGGTCACCAGCCCTGCCGCATCCTGCTGTTTGAGAATGAGATAGGCGAGCGAGGCGGTGAGGATGCAGCCGTACTCGAACTTGGTGATTCCATTGGAGGCGTAGTTCATGGAAGCGCTGGTGTCCAGAATGAGATAGGCCCGGAGGTTGGTCTCGTCCTCGTACTCCTTGATGAAATAGCGGTCGAACTTTCCCAGCGCCTTCCAATCGATGCGGCGGATCTCGTCTCCAGGGGAATATTCCCGGTGCTCTTCGAACTCCACGCTGAAGCCCTTGGAGCGGCTGCGGTGGATGCCGGACATGATCCCCTCCACCACCCAGCGCGCCCTCAAGTAAAGGCTGGAAAGGCGCGCCAGTACCAGAGGATCAAAGTAGCTCGTGGACATTTCTCTTTCCGTTTAGCCGAGTTGGCATGGATTTTTCTGCCCGCTTCCTAATTGCACGCCACGCCGGTAGTGATCCCGGTGCTGCTGGCGAAGGACCAGACGCCAGTATTCGCGGTGCATGCTGCGGTGGACGTGCCAGTCAAGGTGAACGTCGTCGCTGTGCCGCTGACGGCGACGTTGACGTTAGCGCTTTGTTTAAAGCCCCAGGAGTCTAGATCGGTGAGGCTGGAGGTGTAGGTTTCCCCGTGTGTGAAGTAGGCCTCCTGAGAAATCGAAGCGTTCTTGAGATTGGATTTGACGTCGCTGTCGTAGCCTCGGCGGCGGTAAGCGGCAAACTGGGGGATCGCGATGGCGGCCAAGATGCCGATGATGGCGATGACCACGAGAAGCTCAATCAGGGTAAAGCCTCCTTGGGAGCGTGTCTTCAGTTTGCTCATATTTTGTCGCTCCTGTTCGACAGGTAACTACCGCGCCTCCTTCCCATCCGCCGAGGGCTTCACCTCGGAGAGCAGGCGGGAGACGATGTCGAGAGAAGAGATCCCCTCGGCCTGGGCCTTGAAGTTGGGGATGATGCGGTGGCGCAGGACTGACGGGGCCAAAGCCTGGATATCCTCGATCGATACTGCGAAGCGTCCCTGGAGAATGGTCCTCGCCTTGGCGCCGAGGATCAGGTACTGCGATGCCCTGGGGCCACCGCCCCATTCCACGTAGTCCTTGACGAACTGAGGCGCCGCAGGATTTTGCGGCCGGGATTTTTGGCTCAGGGAAACGGCATATTCGACTACAAACGGTGAGGCCGGGACCCGGCGCACGAGATCCTGATAGTACAGGATAGCGCGTCCATCCATTACCTTCTGCGGCGAGGGTTTGCCCACAGAGGTGGTCTGCATGACTATCTGTACCTCGTCCTCAAAGGAAGGATACTGGATTTCGATATTGAGCATGAAGCGGTCGAGTTGCGCTTCCGGTAAGGGGTAGGTTCCCTCCTGCTCTATCGGATTCTGGGTCGCGAGGACAAAGAAAGGGAGATCCAGAGGATAGGTCGTTCCGCCAGCGGTTACCTGGTATTCCTGCATGGATTGGAGCAGCGCCGCCTGAGTCTTGGGGGGCGTACGGTTGATCTCATCGGCGAGGAGAATATTGGTAAAAATCGGCCCTCTAAGAAACTGGAATTTCCTTCTCCCGGTCGCATCTTCCTGAAGGATGTCAGTGCCGGTAATGTCCGAAGGCATAAGATCCGGGGTGAACTGGATCCGGTTGAACTCCAGCTCGAGAATCTCCGCCAGCGTGCTGATCAAGAGCGTCTTGGCGAGCCCTGGAACGCCGACGAGGAGGCAGTGCCCTCTGGAGAAGAGGGCGATCAGGACCTCTTCGACCACCTTATCCTGACCCACGATGACCTTGCGGATTTCGCCCAGCATCGCGTCTCTTTTGGCCGCGAACTCTTCGATCGCAGTAATTTCCTGGTCCCTGATTTCGATTTGCTCCATTCGTTTAACCTCTTTACCTTGCTGTCATGAGACGCTCCAGGGTCGCCTGAGATTTTTTGGCTTGCTCTTGCTTGCCCAACCGAGCGTAGACCTCGGAAAGGAGGCGGTAGATGGTCGGATTAAAAGGGTTGATCTGGATCGCTTCCTCCAAAGCGGCCGCGGCGTCGGAGAAATTTTTGGTACCGTGGTAGAGATGCCCCAGTTGAATGTAAGTGTTTCCTGAATCCGGGTCGAGTTGTTGCGCTTTTTTCAGATGGGGGAGCGCCTCTTCGTAGCGTTCCCGCTGGGCCAGGACCCGCGCCAATTTAATAAGGATAATAAGGGAATGGGGGCTCGCCTGCAAGGCGCGCTGGTACTCTTGGACGGCGGCGATAGTTCTGCCTCTCTCCGAGAGCCGGTCGCCCAAGTGGGTGCGGTTGCGCGCGACGACAGATTGGATCTCTTTGAGCTCCACGGCCTCCTCGTCTTCCTTCTGATTCCCTTTGACTTTGAGCCTTCGCACCCGGCTCCCCTCGATTTCCTTGAGCCCTTTGGCTTTGAGGAAATCCTTCCATTGGATCTCAAAGGCTGCATACGGGCTTCCGAGAACCTTTTCGATGGCCTCCTGCGACGGCCTTTTTTCCAGCTCGGATAAGAGCTCGCGGATGCCGTCGTGGCCTTTTCGCTGAACCATGAAATCAACCGCGGAGGCGGCCTCCGCGTAGGCCAATTGGACCTCTTCCGGCGTCTCCAGGTAGATCAGCGAAGGCTCCATCCTTTTAAAACCGATGAACTTATTTTTCTCGAGCGCCTGGACGAGCAGGGTCCGGTTGGAAGGAGTGAGGTAGTCCTCGTTTCCCTTCAACAGCTCCGAATAGCGCCAGCGGGTCTCATAGAAACGGGCCATACCCTCGTGCAGCCAGATCGGCGCCTTGTTGCCGCTCAAGCCGACAATGGCATAGTGGAGGTATTCATGGCTGAGAGAGTCGAGCCAGCGATAGCCATGCATCAAGGCGCGCGGGGAAATGGTCATGATCTTATTGAATTTGCAGATCCCTACCGCGCCGGTCTCCTCGATGTCTCTCAGCGAGAGGGTAGAGATAGCATGGAAGGAAGCCGCGTCCGGGGCTATCTCCACGCGCACCTTTGCCTGCGGAAAGTAGCCGAGTGCCTGACCGATGGCCTGATAGCTCTTCTCCAATGCATCCAGGGCGTGCGGCGCCAGGATCCCGTCCTTAACCTCGTCCAGCGAGAGGATAAAATGGGCGCTCTCAAAGCTTCTGAGCTTTTTAACCGTGTCGTGGGTCTGTTGAGTCAGGAGGCGCAGCGCCTGGCGCGGCTCGTTTGCAGCTTCGAGGGCCAGGGCCTGCTCCAGGAAGCGCAGCGCCTCCTCATACCGGCCCTGATAAAACCTGAGCCGGGCATGGAGATCGAGGATCGCGGCGGATTTGGGATTCTCGCGAGCCAGTCGGGAGACCATCTCCTCGGCTTGGGGCAAGCGCCAGGCCTCCAGATGCTCCTCGACCTGCTTTAACAACGGGTCCGGCTGAGCTGCGAACGCAACGGGATAAAAGAATACAGGGCCTAATAGCTCAAGGCAAAATGCCAAATACAAAATTAAAAGTGTAAAATGAATAAAAAACCAGCCGGAAGTTTTGACTTTTGCACTTTGCAATTTGTATTTTGATATGCGCTGAGAGCGATAAAGGGTCAAAGGGTGAATACGTTGATGCTTCAAAGGTCACTTACTCTGACAGGTTCTTAAAATAACTCTCGATCTGCTCTTTGAGCTGAGGAGGAACCCCTTTTTTGAGGGATTCTAAAATCTCTTCGCGAAAACTTCGTGGCGCCCTGTAGTCCTCTTTCCCCGGCAGCCGGAACCGTTCCATATCCAGTCCGGTAAGCCCACCCTCAACATCGAATTGAGGGAACTCGGGCATTCCCGGAAGAGGAACCAGCATCCCGGAAGGGAGGAAGCGGCCCATGCGTAAAAGGCGCGACACCGGCAGGCGTCCGAGCTGCCCCCGTTGGGTGAGCTGCTGCATCGAGTCTTGCATTTGCTGCTGGGACTGCGAGAGGCGGTCCAGGGCCTCGCGCTCCGGAGGAACTGCGCCCTTGGCATCGAGATCGCCCAGGCGACCTTGCGCCTTTCCCATCGAGCCCCCGGCCTCCTGGATGTTTTTTGTGATCTTGGGGTCGAGCGACGGGAAAAGCTGGAAGAGGGAATTCAACTTCTCGTAGAGATCCTGGGTTCGCTCCTTGACCAGCCCCTGCCGCTGCGAGAGATCGCGCAGTCTCTTTTTCTCTTCCTCCTTCAGGGCTGCAAGCGGTTCCTCCAGGAGGGCCTCGAGGTCCGCCTGGAGCCCCTTAAGGCTTGCCTCGGCCTTGTTTCTCTTTGACTCCTGTTGAGGAGCAGGTTTTTTCCCGAGCTCTTTTCGAGCCATCTCCAGGACCTCGGCAAAACCGGGGAAATCTTTGTTCAACAGCCGCGAGATCATATTCTTGACGAGGTGATTGAGCGTGGCCTCGTCTAACTGATTGCCCGCAGGTCCCGCGCCGCTCTCTGACTCCTCATCAGGGAAGAGCTCTGCCAGGCGGGATAACTCTTCCCGCGCCTGGGACAGGAAGCGCTCCAGCTTTTCCTTCAAAACATCTTCCCTCTCTCCCAGGCCTTTTTTATTGATCCCTTCAGTTGCCACCAGGATCTCCTGCTGCTCGCGCAGGAGCTCTTGCAACTCGCTCGTTGAGCGCGCCATCTCTCCCTGCATCCTTCCCATCGTGGAGGACATGGCCGACTGCTGGGCGCTCTGCAGGGCGGCGACCATCGAGGCCATCTGGTTAAAAAGCTCTCGGGCCAGTCGCATGGCCCCTTCAATGTCTCCCTCCCTGAGCTTTTTCCGGATCTCCTCCAGGGCCGAGAACATCTCGTTGAAACTCAGACCGCGCATCGCTTCGTTGTTGATAAATTCATCGGGGAGACGAGAGGCGAATTGGGACAAGCCCTGTTGAAGGGCGCCCAGAAGGTTGGCCAGCTGTGAAATCTCCTTGAGGATCGCATCGAGGTTCTTGTCGCCGCTCTTGAGCCGATCCAGCGAGTCCAGCAAACGCTCCTGGCTTTTCAAGAGCTCTTGCGCCGTGGAGGCCATCTCCTGGGCCTTTAGCCTCTTGCTGATATCCTCCGCAAGCAGGGACATCCTTTCCAGCTCCGAAGAGATTTCATCGTCCAGCTTGCTCTTTTCTTCGCGGGAAGCGGCCTGCTCTTTCTGCCTCAGCAGCCCTTCCTTGGTGAACTGGAGATTGCGCTTGAGGGCCTCGAGATCCGACCACGTGGCAAAATCCGATAGGCGGTCCTTTTCGCTCCGCTCCATCACCTCTTCGACGTGCTTCAACATCTCACCCAGCCTCTGCTCAAGGTCCCTTTCCCCTGACTCCTGCGGTCGCAGCGGCTCCTTAGCGACCGGGAGAGGTCTCTCCAGGTGGTCAGCCAGGAGATCAACCATTCGGTTGGAGAGATCATGGATTATTTCGGCGACCTGTTTGTGCTCTCCCTTGAGATTTTTCAGCCGCAGTCTCAGGGCCCGCGAGGTGCCCATCTTGGGTCCCGAGACGGTATCATTGTCCAGGATCTCGAGGTGGTAGACCGCTTCCTCTCCCTCGCGTAGTCCCAACTTTCCCAGTTCCCAGTTGAACCGCTCTCTGGCGATCAGCCTTTTGTTTCCCTCTTTCAGAATGGGGAGCTTCTCCTGCCGGTCGCCGATCCTGATAGCCAGATTGACCTCCTGGACGCCAAAGTCGTCCCTGCCGCTGAATTCCAGCGCAAGGGTTTCGTCGCCGTTGACTTCCAGCTCTTCTGCGGGTTTTAAGATCTCAACTACGGGAAAGCCGTCCGGCCGGACCCGGATCTCATAGGAGATAGGAGCGTTGCGGAACCCAAGCGTATCCTCTACCAGGATCCGGTACCTTTGAGACTGAAATAGGACGAGATTGCCTTGGAGAGTCCTTCCATTGATCTTCAAGGGCACCTCCTTGCCTTTCGAGGTGAGCCCTTCGGGCCGAGCCTCAGGCCGAGGCCTCAAGGTCGAACCTTCGTCGAGGAGGATCTTGCCCTTTACGAGCTCTTTGGTGCTGGCGGCCTCTAGCCGTATCGTCGAACCTCTCATCCCTTCCACGTTGCCCCCTAGAAGCGTTTGTGCCGGCAGCCCTGTGTAGTGAGGAGGATAGAGGGTAAGCTTCAGGTTGCCGATCTCCGGAGGATCAATGGCCTCGATCGCATAGCTGGGGGAGGAGAAAGATCCGGCGACTGCGCGATATTGGAAACTCTTTTGAAGATCCTGAATAGTGGCGGAGAATCTTCCCGACCCTATGGCATCCATGGGGACTCTCTCTTCAGGACCTTTTTCCCGGTCGTCAGCCGTCCCGGACCGGAGGAGCAGTTCCATCGACTTGGGCAGCGCCCCCGAGGCCGCGGCATGGATAGTGACCGTGGAGCCACGGACGACTCGAACACCTTTCGGCGTCACGTCGATCAAGGTTTGAGAGGGGGGGAGATCCTTCAGGGGGTTCAACCAAAGAGCTAAAGTCTCGCCTACTGAGGATGGGTTGAAAAGGACCATAGCGAAGACAGGAATGGTTAAAATCACCAGGAGACGACTTTTAGCTTTGATCTGTCCTGTAGGAATCAGCTCCTCCACGCGCAGGGCCTGGAGCTGTTTTTGTGTTACCCGCAGCAGGGCGAGCACCATGGATGTGGAGATGGCGCCGGCGTGTTTTTCGCCGGCTACCTGTGGATAGAGCTGCAGGCAGTTAATGAGATTGTTTTTGAGGTCGGGACATTTCTTCTCGATATAGAGAGCGGCCCATTCCTTTGGCACGCGCCGGGACCAGCGAAACAGGGTCCAGCCCACGAGAAAGAGCAGGAGGATGGCCGTCAGGATACTGTAGAGCAAAGGGGCGTATGGGAAAAAGCTCTTGATCCCTTGGATGCCGGGCCCCAGGGAGAAGAGGAGCATGAACGATATGCCGATCAAGCAGAGCCCCTCGACCCCCTTGAGTATTTTGAGCCGCCGGACGAATCTAGCCAGGAAAGTTGAGAGCTCTCTGTATTCTTCTTGGCCCATGGTCGATTAAATAAAAACATCTTACTCCCGATCCGTTTTCTTGTCCATCCTGCCAAAGTTGCAGGGGAGCTTTCTGTCCCTTCGCTTCCGTGTCTCTCGGCGGGCCGGAAAAATTCCCCTTGCCTGCAAAGTCCCGCCTCGGTTAAACTTAGACTTCATGGCTGAGGTGCCAAAGCAAATAGGAGAGTTGATCGCAAAGTTCGACCAGAGGAGAAAACCCATCTTCAGCGCGACATCGAAGCCACCGACCGCCAGATCGACCAACTCGTCTACGAACTTTATGGGCTAACAGAAGAGGAGATTAAAATTGCGGAGGAAGCGACTCACTGATGCTTAGAGACTTGCC
>Ga0209002_10003113_pt1 | contig 13214 bp, 11 predicted proteins | sample Rifsed16ft2_FD_184010 | JGI IMG/M metagenome (GOLD analysis project Ga0209002, IMG submission 184010) | Soil microbial communities from Rifle, Colorado, USA - sediment 16ft 2 (version 2) | ecosystem: Environmental > Terrestrial > Deep subsurface > Rock core/Sediment | place: Rifle, Colorado...
GACCAAGCCATCCGCCTCAACCCGCGCTACACGGAGGCCTACACCAACCGCGGCATTGCCTGGCGAGAGAAGGGAGATCTGAGCCGGGCGATCGCCGACCTCGACAAGGCGATCGAACTCAATCCTAAGTACGCTCGGACCTACGGGGACAGAGGTATCACGCGACTCGTCCAGGGCAAGGATGCCGAGGCGCAGCAGGACTTCGCGCGGTGCTTCGACTTGGACCCCGGCATGAGGACGGTCTTCGAATCGCTCATCGAGAAGGCGAGGGCGAAACATGCGGGGAAGCCGTGACATTAACTTTGACTCGGAAAGGATTCTGTGATAGGTTCAGTCGGCCTATTTGAGCAAGTGGCGAAAGAGTGCCGCTGGAGGGGTCGCAGCCGTTGCGGCTGCCGGATCATAGTGTAGTGAAACGAGGGAGGGACGCGATGAGGAAACACCGGAGTAGGGTTCGGGTGTCCTTCGCCATTGTCCTGATGAGCACTGCGGCGATGATGTGGGGCTGTAGCTGGGGGGTGCATCTGTGGCCCGAGCGGTACGATTGGGTGACGGGGGAACGGGCCGCCCCGGCCGCCGTAAAAGCGGCCAAGACAGCCCTGGCCGAGGCTAAGGCGGCGGGCGCGGAGAACGTCAAGGCTGCCCGCTATCCGTTTGCCAAGGCGAAGGAGTATCTCATCATCGCCGAACATGAGCTAGCAGGGCGGGACTACGCAGCCGCAGAGACGACGGCCGGAATCGCCAAGAAGGCGGCCGAGGAGGCGAAGGCGATCGCGCAGCGTGGCGGATAGGGACAAGTCGAACTGGCCGATTGTGCGAACAGGAGGGAGTTCGAAGATGGACCAGATGCCTGAGGTGAAACGGAATTCACGGCTCGCACTTATCTGCGCATTGGCTGCTCTTCTCACTGCCGGCTGCGCGACCAGCGCATCCTACCGCCCTGAGATCGACCGGATGAAGGGTGAGCTGGCCGAGGCGAAGGCGGCGGGGGCCGAGACATTCGCAGCGGAAGAATACGCGGCGGCCGAGGCCTGTCTTGATTGGTACACTCACTATGTAACCCAGTTCGATCACTTTGGGGATGTCACCATGGCCAACCTTCCTGCGAGGTGTCGGGCCGCCTTCGCGTCGCTGCGGAGCAAACTGGTTGCCACCCGGGAGGGAAGGGTACCTGCTGAAGCGGTTGCCACGCCGGCGGCGCCAAAGCCCGAGGCGGCGGCCGCCGCGAGAGGAGCCGAAAAAGAGTCGGTCCTGAAGGATGCCTTCTTCGACTTCGACAAGTCTTCGATCCGGCCGGATGCGAAACAGAGCCTCGATGAAAACGCCAAGTGGCTGAAGGCAAATCCAAATGCCGCCCTCACCATCGAGGGTCACTGTGACGAGCGCGGGACCAGAGAGTACAACCTGGGTCTCGGCCAGCGCCGGGCCAAGGCCGCCAAGGACTATCTGGTCTCGGCCGGCATCGACGCCAAGCGGATCAAGATTATCAGCTACGGCAAAGAGCGGCCCTTCGAGCCCGGCCACGACGAGTCGGCCTGGAAATGGAATCGCAGGGCCCACTTTGTCTTACAGTAGCGAACCGGTAACACCGACCCTCTTCGCCCAGGGAGGGTGGGGGGCGTAACATGCGGACAGCCGGCCTCGGCGGGAATATCTGCAGAGGCCGGCTCAGTCCGTTCAGCGCATTGTCAAGCAGGCCGGATCTGACCACCGGTCTCCGCTTCGAGACCTGATCCGCATCACGATCTCGCTCATGGGGTTCTGCCACGCATACGTGATGTCGCCCCGCTTCAGCGGCCCGCGCAATAGACAGACCGCCCCCTCTGTGACCGGCCTTTCGGTTCATCCGATCGGTCCGCGGCATTGCCGTAATGGATGACCGAATCGTGTATACCACATACGACGAGATGCAGGCCGAACTCCTGCGCCTGCATCTGGAGCGCAATGGTGTCCCATGCTGGATCCGGTCCATGCGGGTCAGCGGGTATCAGGGGATCACCATCGGACCGCTAGGGGAGATCAGGTTGATGACCTCCGCACCCTATGCTGAAAAGGGGAAATGGTTGATCAGGCAGGCCGTGGCCGATGGGTTCCTCTCCCGCTCGGAAGGCGACCTCGAGGAAGCGGGATGACGGCTGACGCGACTAAGGTCAGGGGGCTGCTCGAGCTGGTCGAGATTGTTCGGGAACGGCGGGCGCTGGGACACCGGGTGGTTTTTACCAACGGCTGTTTCGATCTGCTGCACCGGGGACACACCCGCCTCCTGCAACAGGCCAGAGAGTTAGGTGACCTGCTGATCGTGGGTCTGAACAGTGATGCCTCGGTTCGGCGCGTCAAGGGTCCGTCGCGGCCTGTGTTGTCCGAGGAAGAGCGCGCAGAGGTGCTCTCGGCGCTGGCCTCAGTGGACTACGTGGTGTTCTTCGATGACCCGGACCCGGGCTCCACGATCGCGGCCCTGCAGCCCGATGTGTTGGCCAAGGGCGCCGACTGGGCGAAGGACCAGATCGTGGGCCGGGAGACGGTGGAAGGGCGTGGTGGCCGAGTGGTGACGATCCCATTGGTGGAGGGATCATCCACCAGCGGCATCATCGACCGGATCCTGGAACAGGGACGGCGGCATGAGTAATACGCAGCGCCCATGCTGATACGGTTAATGGAGCAATCGGAAGACCTGTTGGCCCGTCAGGCGGCGGAGATTGGGGCTCGCCTCCAGGGCGGAAACGATGCCGTGTCGCTCACCGGCCTCTTCGGGGCTTCGAAAGCGCTGGTCCTCTCGGAGATCTCCCGTCAGACGGGGCGCTCCCTCCTGGTGTTGACCTCCTCTTCAGCCGAGGCCGAATCGCTCGCGAAGGACCTCCAGTTTTTCTCCCGCGAGCCCGTCGGGTATCTGCCGGAGCGTGAGGAGGATCCCGAGATACGATGGCAGCGGATCGCCTGCCTGGCAGGTCTGGCCGCCAAGGAGCTGCGGCTGGCGGTTGCCTCGATCCAGGCGACCCTCGAGCGACTCTCGCCTCCCGCGGCCCTGTTGGACGCGGCAATCACGCTGCGCGTGCACGGGCAGATCCCGCGGGACGAGCTGCTGCGCGCCCTGGAAACGGGGGGCTACCGTCAGGCGAATCAGGTTGCGGATCGTGGCGAGTACAGCCTGCGCGGAAACCTTCTCGACCTGTTCCCTCCCACAGGCGACGCTCCGGTCCGGGCCGAGTTTTTCGGCGACGAGCTGCTTTCCCTCCGCGAGTTCAACCCGGCCACCCAGCGCTCCGTCCGTCCTCTACAGGAGACGATCGCCCTGCCGGTCGTTGAGGTTCCGCTAAGGGCCGACGCGTGCGAGGCGGCCCTTCGCGCCCTTCGCGCGGCGGAGCAGACCCAGGGAGGCCAGGTTCCCTTCGAGATTACCAAGGCGCTCGAAGACCGGCGGGCGTTCCCGGGAATGGAGGCCTATCTCCCATACTTCTTTCCGGAAACCGCCGATCTCCTTCAGTACGTCGCGCCCGACGCCATCCTGGTCCTGGCAGATCCGGGTGGCCTGGAGGCCCATGCGCGAGATTTCGCTGAACGGTGTCCGGCGTGCGGACTGCGGAGTGCGAAGTCCAATGCACCTCGCACCTCGCACCTCGCACCTCGCACCACGAGCGAATGCGCCTGTACCCTGGCGATCAAAGGACCACTCTTCGACTGGACCGACCTCGAGGCGAAACTCTCCCTCAGGCCGCGAATCTTCCTGGAGGAGTTCTCGCGGACCAACAGCGACGACGCCCACTCAACCATCGCCTTCCAAGCGGGCACCATCCCAGCCTACCGGGGACGACTGGGAGAGTTGGCGCGTGACCTGGAAGGGTGGCGGCGCGAAGGGCGGAGGATCCAACTGGTCTGCCGGAGCGAGGCGCAGGGCCGTCGGCTTCAAGAAGTGCTCAGGGAGCACGGACTCGCAGGGTCGATCGGCCAAGCGATGGCTTCCTCCGGCGAGATCGCCATCCTTTCAGGTGAGTTGAGCGGCGGGTTTCACCTCCATCAATTCGGCCTGACGTATATCACCGATGGCGAGATCTTTGGACCACGCCACATCCCTCGGCGCCGGGCCAGGCCGAAGGATGCCTCGCCTTTCGCCTCCTTTCAGGAGCTCGCGTACGGGGATTTCGTCGTTCACGCGGATCACGGGATCGGCAAATACAAGGGACTTCGGCAGCTTGCTGCCGGCGGGATGGAGGGTGACTACCTCCTCATCACCTATGCCGATAATGCGAAGCTCTACGTTCCCACCAGCAAACTCCAGTTGGTCCACCGCTACCTGGGCGCCGATGGGGACCCGCCGGCGCTCGACCGGCTGGGCGGCACGTCCTGGGCCAGGGCCAAGGAGCGGGTCAAGGCCTCGATCCGCGAGATGGCTCAGGAGCTGCTCACCTTATATGCCGCCAGGCAAGTTATCGGCGGCCACGCCTTCCCGCCCGATACCACCTGGCAGCGGGAGTTCGAGGCCGGCTTCCCCTACGAGGAGACCCCGGGGCAGCTCCAGGCGATCGCCGATGTCAGGGCCGACATGGAGCGAGACCGGCCCATGGATCGTCTGATCTGCGGGGACGTCGGGTACGGCAAGACCGAGGTCGCGATGCGCGCCGCGTTCAAGGCGGCCATGGGAGGAAAGCAGGTAGCCGTGCTGGTCCCGACCACTGTCCTGGCCCTGCAACACCTCCAGACCTTTTCCGAGCGGTTCAGCAGCTTTCCCATCAAGGTGGAGATGCTCTCCCGCTTCCGCAGCAGGAAGGAGCAGGCCGCTGTGCTGCGCGGCGTTCGTGATGGGACGGTGGACATCGTCATCGGCACCCACCGCCTCCTGCAGAAGGATGTCAGTTTCCGGGACCTGGGTCTTCTCGTGGTGGACGAAGAGCACCGTTTTGGCGTCGCGGCCAAGGAACGCCTGAAGCAGCTCAGGCGCCAAGTGGATGTCCTGATCCTGACCGCGACCCCGATCCCGAGGACCCTCCATATGTCGATGTTGGGGGTCCGGGATATCAGCACCATCGAGACGCCACCGGAAGACCGCCTCTCGATCAAGACGACCGTCGCCCGGTTTGATCCGGCCCTCATCCAGGAGGCGATCCAGCAGGAGTTGGACCGCGGGGGTCAGGCCTTCTTCGTTCACAATCGTGTAGAGAGCATCCACACCATTGCCCGCCTGATCAAGCGACTGGTCCCCCAGGCCAGGCTGGCCGTCGCCCACGGGGAGCTGCCGGAAGCGCGCCTTGAACGGATCATGTGCGATTTCTACGCCGGCACGTTCAACGTCCTGCTGTGCACCACCATCATCGAATCCGGCCTGGACGTCGGCAGCGCCAACACCATCATCATCGACCGGGCCGACGCCCTCGGCTTGGCGCAGCTCTACCAGCTCCGCGGGCGGGTCGGTCGCGACAGGCGCCGAGCGTTTGCCTACCTCCTGGTGCCGGAGAATGCCGCGCTCACCGAGGTGGCGAAGAAACGGCTCCAGGTGATCGCGGAGCTGACCGAACTTGGCTCCGGATTCAAGGTGGCGGCCAGGGATCTGGAAATCCGGGGGGCGGGCAACCTCCTGGGTCCGGAGCAGCACGGCCAGATTGCCACTGTTGGATTCGATCTCTATTGCCGGCTGATCGAGTCAACCATCAGGGAGCTGAAGGGCGAAGTGGCTGCCGAGTCGGTCGAGCCTTCCATGAAGCTGGAGGCGGAGGGGTATCTGCCAGAGGCCTACGTCGAAGACCCGAACGTCCGGCTCCATTTGTACAAGCGGCTGAACGCTCTCTCGGGGCCGGAAGAGGTCCCCGCGTTCCGGGAGGAATTGATCGATCGATTCGGCGAGCTCCCGCCACAGGCGGAGCGGCTGCTGACCGCAGTGGCCTTGCGGGTCCTGGCGCGGTCGCTGGCCATTCGTGAGGTTGATGCCAGGAGCGAGACGATCCGCCTCATCTTCAATGACTCGCCACCCCTTGCCTCGGCAAAGGTGGCGGCCCTGTTCAGCGCAGAGGCCGGCCGTCTGCGCTACGTCCCCCCGGGCACCCTGGAGTACCGGGTGAACGGTGGTGACAGGATCGCCCTCGTCCAGAGCCTTCTTGCGCAGCTTCTGGAGTGCCGATGAACGAAAAGAAGGTTTCGGGTTTCGGGTTTCGGGTTTCGGATGTCAGAGGTCGCTTCTACCCTAGACCCTATACCCTCAACCCTGCTCTGATCGCGGCGCTGGCCATTCTCTGCGGGGCCTTAACAGGTTCCCCCTCAGAGGGGGTGATCGTCGATCGTGTCGTCGCCGTTATCAACGACGACGTGATCACGTTGACAGAGGTACAGGAGGAAGGGCTCCAGACCATCCGAAGGATTGTGCAGGAGACGCTAGGAGAGGAGCGAGAGCGGCGACTTCGGAGCACCGAGCGTCAGATCCTGGATGACCTGATTCTCAGGAGGCTGCAGCTACAGGAGGCGAAGAGGGAGAAGATCGAGGCGACCTCTTCGGAGGTCCGGTCGGCCATTGAAGAGTTGAAGAGGCGCAGTGGGCTCACGAGCGATGAGGAGCTGCGGGCCGCCATGGCCGGCGAACTGCTCAACGAGGAGCAGTTTCGAAAGGGGATTGCCGAGCAGGTGACGCTGACAAAGCTGGTGGCCAGGCAGGTGCGCTCGAAGATCGCCGTCCTCGACGAGGAGGTGAGGCGGTATTACGATCAACATCAGGAGCAGTTCAGGGAGATCCCGAAGTTCAGGATCCGCCATCTCCTCGTGACTGTTTCACAGCAGCCCACGCGGGAGGAGATTCTGCGAGCCAAGAGCCAAATCGAAGAGGCGCAAGCGCTCATCAAGCTTGGGGCCAGGTTCTCCACGGTGGCCAAACAGTATTCCGAAGACCGGCTTGCGTCATCAAGCGGCGAGAGCTGGACGATGAAGCACGGGGAACTTGCGCCAGACATCGAGCGGATCGCGCTCACCCTACCGATAGGGCAGGTCAGCGGGATCATCACAACACCGGCTGGCTTGCACCTGATCCAGGTGGAGGAGCGGGTGGCGGGCCAGATCCTCCCATTCGATCAGGTCAAGGAAGAGGTTCGCAATGTCCTCTTTAATCAGAAGGCCGAGGCCAAATTCAAGGAGTGGATCCAGGGCCTCAAGGCCAAGGCAAGCGTTGACATGAAGATGTGACAATCAGCTATCAGCGAATAGCCTTCAGCAATCAGCGTGCAGCTTTCGGGCCTGTGAGCTGACCGCTGAGAGCTAGCTATTTACTTTCCCTGCCTTCTTGAGGCGTCGCTTGACCACCTCTCGCTTGGCCGTGCTCAGGCGGTCGATGAAGAGGACGCCGTTCAAGTGGTCGATCTCATGCTGGAGGATCCGGGCCAGCAGCCCAGACCCTTCCACAACGATCTCCTTCTCGTTCCGATCATACGCCCTCACTACGACTCGCCTGAACCGCGGCACCTCTGCCTTGAGGTCGGGGATGCACAGACAGCCTTCCTCATCCACGTATTGCCCCTCGGCGGCAACGAGCTCGGGGTTGATAAGCGTCAGGGGTCGGGTCGGTTTGCGGTCGTCATGAAGGTCAAACACGATGATTTGCTTGAGCGCCCCGACCTGAGGGGCGGCCAACCCCACGCCGGGCGCAGCGTACATCGTCTCCACCATGTCGTCGATGAAGCGCTGGAGCTCGCCGTTTATCGAGGTGATAGGCAGTGACTTCTTCCGGATGATTGGCGATGGAAAGATCAAGATCGGCAGCTTTGCCATGAAGGGTCCTTTTACATCAGGCCAAGAGCCAGATCGGCGTCCGCGTTCAATGAGAGTGGGGCACGCTCGCCCCGCAGCAGGCGAGGGTAACCCGCAGCCGCGATCATGGCGGCGTTGTCGGTACATAGTGATGGGGTGGGATAGTAGACCTCTATGCGCTCATCCGCCGCCCGTTGCGTGAGCTTCGACCGAAGCCTCCCATTGCAGGCCACGCCTCCCGCGACAACGATGCGGCTCGAGGCAGAGGCCTTCGCTGCCGCCAAGGTGACCCGAACGAGCGCATCCACCACGGCCTCCTGAAATCCGGCGCAAATGTCCGCCAGAAGAACAGGGTCTAGGGTAAAGGGTCTAGGGTCTAGGGGAGGTCCCCCTCTACCCTCAACCCTATACCCTAAACCCTTGACGTAGTTCACGACAGCGGTTTTCAGCCCGCTAAAGCTGAAATCATACGCCCCCCCCTGTGGCAATGGCCTCGGGAAACGGATCGTATCAGGGTCTCCCTTGCGCGCCCGATCCTCAATCAGTGGCCCGCCCGGATAGCCGAGGCCGAGGAACTTCGCCACCTTGTCAAAGGCTTCGCCCGCGGCGTCGTCCCTGGTGCGACCCAGCAGGCGATACTGCCCTTGCGCCTCCGCCAGGTAGAGGTGGGTATGACCTCCGGAGGCAATAAGCCCCGTGAAGGGGAAGATCAGATCCTCGTGCTCCAACAGGGCGGCATAGAGGTGGCCTTCCAGGTGGTTCACGCCGACCAGGGGAAGGTCGATCGCGAAGGCGAGCGCCTTGCCGAAGGAGAGGCCGACCAGGAGCGAGCCGATGAGCCCCGGGCCCGCAGTGGCCGCGATTCCGTCAAGATCGGCGAGCGTCGCTCCTGCACTGGTGAGGGCCTCCCGGACCACAGGCCAGACAGCCTCTACGTGGCGGCGTGAGGCCAGCTCCGGGACGATCCCGCCGAAGGGGGCGTGGAGGGCCTCCTGCGAGGCGATGACAGAGGAACGGATCTGCCGCCCATCCTTCAGGACTGCGGCAGCCGTCTCGTCGCACGAGGTTTCAATTCCCAGGGTCAGGTGCGCCATCGCAGTGACGAGCAGTCAGCTATCAGCACTCAGCAATTAGCTGAAGGCTGACGGCTGATAGCTGAGTGCTTGGTTTAGCCAGCGTTCCCTTTGACGACACCCTTCTCCAGGATCCGACTCGCCTTGAGGATCTCCATCGCCCGTTTCAACTGGACATCGGTGCTGGGGTCAGGCCCGTCTCGCTTCCCGATCTGAAGGTTTGGATCCCCTTCCTCCTCGGAGATCTTCCGCTCCTGCCGCCCCTCCTGTCGCTCCTTCCCTGCCTCACCCTCTTTCTCTTTCTCCACCTGGCCGCCCTGACCCTTCGCCAAGGTGGGCCGCGGCGCCTCGACGATGATATCGGGGACGATCCCCGTGCCGTGAATCGAGCGTCCCTTCGGCGTGTAGTACTTCGCCGTGGTCAATCGCAGACCCGAGCCGTCGCTCAGCGGGATCACCGTCTGCACCGAACCTTTTCCAAAGGTCTTTGTCCCAAGCACGAGCGCCCGCTTCCAGTCCTGCAGCGCGCCAGCCACGATCTCAGAGGCGCTGGCCGAGCCGCCATTGACCAGGACCACCATCGGGACCTTGGGGACCTGAGCCCCGTGTTCGGCCGAGAAGCGGAGATCCTGGTTCTTGATCCGTCCCTCGGTGTAGACAATGAGCTGCCCTTTGTCCAGGAACAGATCGCTCACCTGCACAGCCTGGTTGAGGAGGCCGCCCGGGTCATTCCGAAGGTCCAACACCAGCGCTGATATGCCATTCTTCTGAAATTGCTCGATGGCCTTCAGGAGGTCTTTGCCGGTCCGCTCCTGGAACGAGGCGATTCGGATGTAGGCGATCCCGTCCCCAAGGTCCTTCGCCCTCACGCTCTTCACCTCGATGACCTCACGAACCAGGGTCAGCTCGAAGGGGCCCGGGGATTCCTCCCGAAGGATGGTCAGGGTGACACTGGTGCCCTTCGGCCCCCTGAGCTTTTTCACCGCCTCTATGAGGGTCATGTCTTTCGTCGGGTTCCCGTCGATCTTCACGATTCGGTCGCCGGGATGAAGTCCGGCCCGGTCGGCGGGAGTCCCCTCGATCGGCGCAACCACCGTGAGCTGCCGGTCCTTGACCGTGATCTCGATCCCCAGGCCGCCGAAAGAGCCCTGGGTCTCGACCTGCATCTCCTTGAAGATATCGGGCGACAGGAACGAGCTGTGGGGATCGAGGGTCTCCAGCATCCCTTTGATTCCACCGTAGATCAGGTCGCGGGGCTTCGTCTCGTCTACATAATTGGCCTGAATCAGCGAAAGGACCTCGGTGAAGACCTTCAGGCGCTCGTAGCTGTCTTCGACAGCCGTGACCTCATGACGGCCGCCGCCACTGATGATGAGCAAAGCCATGGTGAAGCCCGCAACCATAGCCTTCCACCCTTTCCGGAAATGACCTAGAGACATCCTTCATCCCTCCACATTAAGAGTGCGAGGTCCGAGGTGCGAAGTCCGAAGTGCAAGGAATGGGACGCTCGAACATCGGACCCCGCACTTCGCACCTCGCACGTTAGCTGGGGGCGAGCCAGGTCAGGGGGTCCTGGGGCCTGCCCCGATGTCGCACCTCGAAATAGAGCTGTGAGCCGGTCACCGAGCCGGTGTCACCAACCAACCCGATCGACTGCCCCTTCACGACGCGATCTCCCAACTTAACGAGGATCTCGGCGGCGTGCGCATAGACGGTGTAGTACCCCTCTCCGTGGTCAATCACGATCAGTTGCCCGTACCCCTTGAACCAGTCAGCGTACAGCACTGTTCCGCCGGAGACCGCGACGATCTTCTGTCCTCGTGGCGCGTTGATCTCGATCCCACGGTTGAAGGTCACAGTCCTGTGGCGCGGGTGCTCCTGGCGACCGAACGAGGACCCCAGAGTGCCGGGAGTGGGCCATGGCAGAAGGCCCTTGAGGGCGGCAAACGCCCCTCTTCCTTCCGACGGCGCGCGTGCCTGTTCCGGCTGGCGGGCGGGTCTTCTCGCGAGCTTCTGCCGCTCCTCGGACTGCAGTCGACCGATGAGCCCCTGGAGCTCGCGGGCCGCCGACTCCAGTTGGCGAATGGCAGCCAGGTGCGCCTTCTTCTGGTCCTGAACCTTGGCCAGCACCACCCGTCTGGCACGTTGCTCCCGCAGGATCTCCTCGCGCTTCGCCGTGACGGCCTTCTGGTTGCTGACAAGCTCCGTCTTCGAACGTTCGAGTTCGGCCTGTTGCGTCTGAAGGGTCTCTAGCGCGGCTGTGTAGGTCGCCACCATCCGCTGATCCTGGTTGGCGATCACGGCAAGGTATTTCATGCGGCGGCCTGCCGCTGACAGGTCGTCCGAGGAAAACAGGGCGCGGACGTAGCCCAGCCGCCCATGCTTGTAGATGGCGCGCACGCGCCTCCGAAAAAGCCCCCGCATCCGGTCGAGCTGCTTCTGCGTCAGCCCGATCTCTTTCTGGAGGCTCTGAAGCCGTTCCGTGCTGCTTCGGAGCTTGGCCTGAAGCCCCTTCAGTTCCCGTCCTTTCTGCTGGAGCTGTTGATCGATCCGATCCAGCTCCTCGAAAAGGGACTGCTCCTTGCGCGCCACCTGCTTGACCTGCCGGCGCTCCCGGTCCAGCTCCTGCTTGACCTGATTGAGCTGTTCCCGCTTGTCGCGCAGGCGCCACGAGGCCTTTGGCTCCTTTTCGGCTGCCAGGCCCGACGAGTGGCCAAGAAGCAGCCCTGTCGTGAAGGCCATCGTTATCCAGATGGTGCCAGGCAGACGTGCGATCGTTCCGTTCATTGGCTCATGACTACGTCTTGAGGAAGCGGCTGACTGACAGCGAGCTCCCGATCGCGCCGATCAGCGCTCCCCCACCCACCAGGGCCGCCATCATCGAGGGCTCCAAAAACCCCCGGTCCGTCGCTATTGAGAACAGCGGGGAGGCCAGTCTGGACGTTGCCGCAATATACCGATAGGCTACAAACAGCACACCCAGCGCCAGCAGGGCGCCAAGGCTACCCTGCAACATCCCTTCAACCAGAAAGGGGGCGCGGATGTACGCCTTAGTAGCGCCGACTAGCCTCATGATCTCGATCTCCCCCGCCCTGGCATAGACCGCAAGTCGGATGGTGTTCGAAACGATCAGGGCCGAGCCTAGCGTAAGGATTGAACCGATGATGATGCCGAGCGCCTTCATGATGTGCGCCGCATTGGAGATGCGCTCGATCCACTCCTGCCCATACTGAATGTCTTCCACCCCTTCGAGACGGGTGAGGAAGGCGCTGAGTCTTCTCAGGGCGTCAGGGCTTTGATAGCCTTCGCGGATCTTGAGCTGGAACGACGCGGGGAGCGGGTTATCCCCCAGCCCCTCAAGGAGGCTCTCCTGGTCCTTCAGTTCCCGCCGGAAGTTCGCCAGGGCTTCTTCTTTTGAAGTGAAGGCGATGGACTTCACGGCGGCCTCATTCTGGATCCGTTTCTCGAGAATCTCTAACTGCGTCTGGGTAATCCTGTCCTCCAGGAAGACCGACAGGCGGAACTGCTCCCTCCACTTGGCGACGAGGGCGTTCAACTGCAGGACCAGGAGGAGAAAGATGCCGATGATGAGGAATGAGGTTCCGATGGTGGCGATCGAGGCCAGGCCGCCCCAGCCGGCGCGGACAAGGTTCATCAGGGCGTGCGCGAAGATATGCTTCAGCTTTTCACGCATGACCAGCGGAACCCGTCTCCTGCCCCATTTACGGCCATTCCTCGACGATCCGACCCTTCTTGAGGAAGACGGTTCGGCGGCCCGCCTCCTCCGCCAGCTTGAGATCGTGGGTGGCCACCAGGACAGTGGTCCCTCGCGAGTTGATCTCCAGAAGGAGCCGGGTGACGTCCACTGCCAGTTCGGGATCCAGGTTCCCTGTCGGCTCATCGGCCAGCAGGATGAGCGGGTCGTTCATCAGCCCCCTGGCGATCGCCACCCGTTGCTGCTCGCCGCCCGACAGCTTGTAGGGTGGCATGTTGGCCTTGTGAGAGAGCCCCACCAGCTTCAACAGTTGAGCGACCCTGCGTCTGCCCTCCGGACCCGGCATGCCAACGACGCGGGTGACCAACGCCAGGTTGTCCTCAATGGTCCGGTCGCGAAGGAGCTTGAAATCCTGAAACACGATCCCCAGCATTCGCCTCAGATGCGGGACCGCTCTTGGTTTCATGCGGACGAGATTGCGGCCATTGACCAGGATTTGACCCGAGGTGGGAAGCTCATCGCGGAAGATCAGGCGGAGCAGCGTGCTTTTGCCGGCCCCGCTGGAGCCGGCCAGGAAGACAAACTCTCCTTTCTGAATGTGAAGGCTAACATCGACCAGGGCTTCCAGATCTTTCCCATATGTCTTGTAGACATGGTACATCTGGATCATGGCGTACCAGCCCTGGTCGACCTCCCTCTTTGTGCTTCTT
>Ga0209002_10003114_pt1 | contig 13212 bp, 10 predicted proteins | sample Rifsed16ft2_FD_184010 | JGI IMG/M metagenome (GOLD analysis project Ga0209002, IMG submission 184010) | Soil microbial communities from Rifle, Colorado, USA - sediment 16ft 2 (version 2) | ecosystem: Environmental > Terrestrial > Deep subsurface > Rock core/Sediment | place: Rifle, Colorado...
CATGCGATGACCAGGAGATAAGAGACGACGACGAGGAGAAGAGGCTCCGCGATGCGGGCGTTTCTGTCCGCGAGTGCGGGAAGACCCACGAGGGCGAGAACGTAGAAGGGCGCGAAGACCAAGAGCCCGTTCTCGCGATCGAAGAGAAGGCCGAAGAACCCTTTGGGCAGGCCTTCGGGCGCGAACGAGGTTCGAGCGACCGCAGAGAAGGTCGCGGTAGGGGAAAGGCTCCCGGTGAGCGCATGGTTGTAGAGAAAAATCGAGTAGGCGGAAAAGACGAGCGGGAGCAGAAGAAGAGCGAGCTTTCCCGGCTCGAGAGCGAAGCGGCCGACTCGACGGTGGAGGAAGCGCGAAACTCCGAGAAGCCCGAGGACGAAAGCGACCACCGAGTACTTCTGGTGGAGCCAGGGGAGCGCCGCGAGCGCCACTCCCGATGCGAGCGCTCCCGCCGCCGTCGGATGGGAGTCGATCACGAGCTTCCGGAAGGCAAAGAGGAGCAGGAGGGCCGCGGGTAGCTCGGGGTAGATCTGGAAGCTATAAAAGAGGAGCGGAACGATGAGAGCGGCGGCGAAAGCGGAGACGAGAGCGGCCGCCCGGCCGGCGACGTCGGCGCCGCAGACAAACATCTCGAGAACGAGAAGGGCGCCCAGAAACTGCCAGAACAGGATGACCGCGAGCTGCCGGTTCCATCCGAAGGCGCGGTTCAGGGCGCGGTCGAGGAGAACCGCGGGAACGAGGAGGAGCCCGGGACCCGGAGCGTTGATATAGTAGATGCCTCCCTCGGCGCTCCGGAACATCGATCGGTTGGCGCGGCGCGCTTTCATCTCCCCGGTGTAGATCTTTCCGTCGGCCGCGGCGCCGGCGATCGCGCGGAATAGCTCCTTCGACTCTTCGATAGTGCCCGCGGCGATCCGGGGCAGTTGCGCCAGGAAGCTTCCGAAGGAGGCGTTGGGATTCTCGTCCGCTTTTTCGATGTCGAGACTTCCCGAGCCCGCCATCGCCGAAGCCATGCGGAGGTACTTGAACATGTTCCCCTGCCCGGCGCCGTCCTCGTAGAAGTCTCGCGGGGTCGCGAGCGTGAAGAAGAAAAGAGCGGAGACGAGGATGAGGGGCGAGGCCCAACGAGAGAGACGAGGAAAGTCGGGGACTCCAAATGTCCGGGCAATGGACGCCGCGAAGAGAGCGGCGGTCAAGAGCGGCTTGAACCATCCCTCGAGATTGAGGCTCAGGACCAGGCCGAGACCGTAGGGATACCCGGGAGAGATGAGGAGGGAAGCGACCGAGGCTGCCGTCAAACCGCAGGGAATCAAGAGGGTGGCGAAAGACCGCGAGGCGAGGGCGAATCCCTCGTCGGACGGGCGGCCCGAGAATCGTGCGAGAGCGGAGGCAAAGGCGAGCCCGAGGACGGAGACCTCGAGCGCCCGCAGGAAGGCGCCGAAGAACTCGAAGTTTCGGGAGAACGCGGGAAGAAATGCCTCTCCCGAATCCTGGCGAAGGAAGAGAACGAGGAAATCGTCGAGCTTCGTCGCAGCTCCAAAGAGCGCTGAAAGCGAGAATACGAAGAGCGCGGGTCGAAGGAGACCCATTGCACGTTTGAGCACCGAGGCGGAATTATAATCATTCGGTGTGGTACGCGGATGGCCTCCAGTTCTCCTGCCATCAGTGCGGAAACTGCTGCCGCGGCGCCCAACCGGGCTGGGTCTACGTGACCCCCTTCCGGCTCCGCCGGATCTCGCGGCTCCTCGGCCTCGGCGAGGGCGCGCTTCGAAGGCGCTACGTCACCCGGGACGAGAACGGCGAAACGGTGCTCAAGCTGAAAGACAACGGCGACTGCATTTTCTGGGACGAGGGCTGCACCATCTATCCCGAGCGTCCCCGACAGTGCCGCACGTTCCCGTTCTGGGCCGAAACGCTCCGCTCTTCCTTCGACTGGTCGAAGCTGAAGGAGTTCTGTCACGGCGTCGACCACGGGAGGCTCTACCCGCTCGAGGAGATCCGGGCGGTCTTCAAGGGACGAGCCACGAAAGGCTGACTTCCTCGCTGAAGTCGAAGAGCACCGGGTACAGCAGGTTCTCGCGGCGATAGTGGATCCCTCGCTCGGCGAGGCGCCTCTCGATCCGCCGCGCGAAACGAAAGCTGCGGGGAACGAGCGCGACATCGGAAGCGGCGTCCACCTCCTCCCGGAACGGGAGATACCACTCCGTTTGCGCGGGTCCTAGGGCGGAGGTCCAGATCATCCGCCCGTGGCTCAAGAACACGTACTTGTAGGAGAGATGATAGTCGGAGTGCGCGTAGCGGATCTGGATCTCGTCGAGCTTCCGCAGGAACTCGCGGTTTCGAACGTCGCTCTCCCGGGCCTCGGAGTAGTAGAGAATCCCGCCTCGTAGGCTCACGAAAACGAGCGCCGCCACGACCAGGAGCGCCCCCCATCGCGAGATCCGGGCGAGCGAGGAAAGAGCGGTCGCGAGAAAGAGGGGCACGACGGAGAAGAGAAACAGCAGATACCGGGGCTCCTCCGTCATCCAGCCGAAGCTGCTCTGGGCGAAGACCAGAACCACGAGGACCGCGAAGCCGAGGGCCGCCGCCTCGGGAGTCAATCGGCCGCGCGAGAGCAGACGAAGCTTCTCGCGATAGCGGAAGGCGAAGACCGCGAACGAGAGAGGAAAGAGCACGATGAGGAAGAAGCGGAAAAGAGCCTCGGGAGGGGGAGGATTGTCTTTCGGCCAGTAACCGGCGAGGACCGCGAAGGAGGTCTGGAACACGTCGCCCAGTTGACTCACCGTTCGAGCAACGCGCCCTGTGAGGAAATTACCACTTCCCGCCGCCGAGGCATCGACTCCCCACCAGCGGAAGCTCTGGAGCTCGTGGCTCAAGTTCCAGAGGATTCCGGGAAAATCCCCGACGGCGAAGCCGAGAGCGAACGCCGAAAGTCGGCCGATTGCAGGCTTCCCGAATCGATGCACCAGCAGGATAAAGACGGCGGCTAGAAGGTAATAGGTCGCGAGGATGTGAATCCAGAACGCGATGCCGCCGAGGACACCTATCCAGAACGCGGCCGAGCGGCCGTCGACTTCGTCCTTCAGGAAGCGGAAACCTAGAGCGAGCATCAGAGTCCCGAGAGCGAGAACGTCGGGATAGCTCCCCTCGTTTCCCATTCCCCAGGCGGTGAGAAACCCAGGGGCGAATACGATGTAGAGAGAGGCGACGATCGACTCCGCCCGGGGCGCTACCCCGCGGCTCAGAAGATAAACGGCTCCGGCGAGAGCGCCATAAACCAGCGCGGCGGCGAGGGCGAAGCTCGCGACGGGATCGGAGACGAGGAGCGCGAGCGCGGCGGTGAGGTGGGCTTTCACGCTTCCCACGTAGGACCAGTTGTAGAGGAAGATCGGATGGTGCTTCCCCTCGAGAACGTGGAGCGCCATCACCCCCTGGGCCGCGGCGTCAGAGCTGAACAAGCCATAGGCCTCGAAGACGAAGGGAAGCCGGGTGAGAAAGCCTCCGAGCGCGAGGAGGAGCGCGGTTCGCTTGTCGACGCCGAGCGCCATCCGGGAGCGGCGGCGGAAGAAAAGGACTCCGAGCGAGATCAGGAAAATCGATCCTGGAATAGCGGGCGGGGCGTCGGACACAAATCCGAGCCGGAGGTCATGATCGAACCACGCGGCCAAGAGCCAGAGATACGAGGCGAGAGAGACGAGGGCGACCATGCGAACGCGCGAAGCATAACAGGTTAGACTCGGACCCTATAAGAGACGTGCGAATCCTGCTCCTCGAGAATCCGCGTTCGGGCACCGCCTCGCGGCGCAAGCGCGCGGGCGAGCTCGTATCCCGCCTGAAGGCCGAGGGCGCTCGCGTTACCGTCGAATCGCCGGATTCCCCCGAGGCGATGCGCGAGCGGGCCTCGAAGGCTCGTCTCGGAGAGTACGACGTTCTCATGGTCTCGGGCGGCGACGGGACGCTTCACGCGGTCGTGAACGGTCTCGTTCGGGTAGCCCGGGAGGACCGGCCCCCTCTCGCGGTCGTTCCGCTCGGTCGGGGAAACGACTTCGCCTTCGAGATCGGGGTCCGGAGCGGGAAGGACACTCTCGAAGCACTCGCCGCTGGAAGTCGCCGCCTCGTCGATCTCGGCCGCACTCAAGCGGGAGTCTTTCTGGGAATCGCGGGCGCGGGGTTCGACGCGAAGGCCGCCCGGAGGGCGCAGGACACTCCGATCCTCTCTGGAAGCCTTCTTTACAGCTATGCGGTCGTCCGCACGGTTCTCGACTTCCGGCCCCTCGCCGCCCGGGTTCGGTACGAAGGCGGCGCCTACGAGGGGGCGATCACCTTCGCCGCGGTGGGAAATACGAGCCGCTACGGTGGCGGGATGCGTATCGCTCCCGAGGCTTCGATCGACGATGGGCTTCTCGACCTCTGCCTGGTGCGCGCCATCTCTCGAACGACGCTTCTCCGCATGTTTCCCACCGTCTTCTCGGGCCGGCACCTCTCTCATCCGAGCGTGTCTTATGCCAGGACGCCCTGGGTCGAGATCGCGACCGAGGAGTCTTCCGAGGTCTTCGCCGATGGGGAGTTTCTGCAGACGACTCCGGTCCGAATCGATGTTTTGCCGCGCGAGCTCGAAGTCGTGGCCCCCCCCGGCTACGCTTCTGAGGTCTGACGGTCTATTTGCGTCGGCCAGGCGGTTAACCTAATCTGGCAGGGAGCCAGGGTCCGGCTCGCAATAGCGTGCGCCGTTCACCACGGCGTTGGACGTTCAACATGTCAGAAACCTCCGAGCCTCCGCTTCGGCCGCTTCAGGAAGAGGCGGGCGGACGCATGCGCAAAGATCGGCGAAAGCGCGTTTGGTTCATCCCCGGGTTTCTCCTCGCTCTCTTCCTTCTCACGGCCTTCGCGATGATGCTGGTGAAAGAGGATGCGCTCCGCGCGCGCCTCGCCGAGAACGACGACCCGGCGGGCCGCCCCCTTCAGGGCGGCGTCTTCCGCTATCCCCTCCTCGATTCCTTTCACACGCTCGATCCCGCTCAGGCGGTCTACAAGATGGAGGTCATGCTCGTCCAGCAGATCTACGACGGGCTCACAGCCTTCGATCGACACCTGCGGGTGGTTCCCGCCCTCGCCAGGTTCTGGGAAATCTCTCCCGACGGCCGAACGTATACCTTTGAGCTCCGTGAGAACGCGCGCTTTCACAACGGCCGAAAGGTAACCGCCGAGGACTGCGTCTTCAGCTTCGAGCGGCTTCTGACCAAAGGGCTGAACGAGCACAACTATCACTACTTCAGCCGCATCGAGGGCGCCGCGGAATTTCGCGAGGGGAAGGCCGAGCACGTCAAGGGCCTCGAAGCGATCGACGAGGACACGTTCCGCATCCGATTCGTGACTCCCTTCGTACCGGCGCTCTCGGTCTTGAGCATGTACTCGTCGAAGATCCTTCCCAAGCAGGAAGTGCTCGCGCAAGGGGAGAAGTTCTTCGAGTCGCCGATCGGAACCGGCGCTTTCCAGTTCGCGCGCTTCATCGAGCCCGAAGAGGACCCGGGTGTCCCCCTCGACGAGGGAGTACGGCAGGGAGTGCGGCTCGAGGCGAACCTTCAGTACTTCGGCGGCCGCCCGCACCTCGACGCCGTGACCCTCCGCGCGCTCTGGTACTCGAAAGACCACGTGGCCGCCGAGCGCCCGCTGCATGAAGTAGCCGACTGTGTCGAGACCAACGAGGTCGAGCGCTACGGCGACTGGGTCGCGGTCGAGGCCCCGCAGCTCCTCGCTCTTCGCTACCTCTACTTCCCCAATCAGGTCGCCCCTTACGACGACCCGAGGATCCGCCGCGCCATCAACCTCGCTCTCGACAAAAGGAGTTTCCTCGATAGCCATCGCATCACCGCGGGAACCCCCGCGGCGACGGGAGTGGTGCCACCGGGCATTCCGTTCTTCATCCCCAAGGGCTCGCACTCGGGGCAGGATCTCGAGAAAGCGCAGGCGCTCCTGGCCGAGGCGGGCTATCCCGGCGGGAAGGGGCTTCCGCCGCTAGAGCTTCCGGTTGTGCGCGACGGCGTATATCCGCGCGAGCCGGCTTCGAAAGCGCGGGATGGGTGCCTCGTCGCCTGCCTTGCCCGCGTCGGGGTGAAAGTGCGGCTGGTGGAAGTTCAGCGGTACCTCAAGCCCGACGACCCGGTCTTTCGCCACCGCGCGATCCTCGATGACAACACCTGGTACGCCGACTTCCCCGATCCCGACAACTTCCTGAGGCCGCTGTTCCACTCGAAGGGCTACATGAACACCTTCCGGTACTCGAATCCGGAGGTGGACCGTCTCCTCGACCAGGTATGGTCGGAGACGAGCTATACGACGCGGAACAAGCTCTACCACCGGATCGAAGCGATCATCCTCGAGGATGCCCCCATCATTCCCACCGACTATGGCAGGCTTCGCTATCTCCTCCGGGGAAACGTGCGAGGCTTCTACCTGACCCCGCTCGGGGTGCCCTACATCCAGATGAAAGACGTCTGGTTCCAGGAGGAGGGCGCTTCGACGGAGGTCGCGCTGTAGGCTCATGCGCGAGCGGAGCGGAGCCTTCAGCTGTCGCGCAGCGCGCAGCGCGAAGCGACGAGCGCCGGGGGTGGGGCCCCGGCGCGCTGATGGAAGAGCGAGGGGAGCGCGCGAGCCGAAGAGGCGAGCGCGCCTTGATTTTGGTGCCCACCGCGGCACCTTTTTTTTTGCCTATCGCCGGGAGTTTCGAATAAATGATGCAGCCTGAGATCGAGAACCTGGTCCGTCTCCAGAAGGTCGACGACGAAATTCGCGCGCTCGAGACAAGGTTGCGCGCGATTCCGAAAGAGATCGAGGCCCTGGAGAAGGAGATCGCGACCGAGCGCAAGAACCTGGACGACGCGGCAAAGGCGCTCGCCGAGGCGCAGAAAACCCATCGGGCGAGCGAGGGCGCCCTCGCCGCGACCGAGGAGAAGGTCAAGAAGTACCGGGACCAGCTGATGAACGTCAAGACCAACGACGAGTATCGGCTGATGCAGAAGCAGATCGAGGTCGCGACGGCGGAGGTGAGCGACGTCGAGGACAAGATCCTCCAGGGCTACGACGCCATCAAGGCGCTCGAGGAGAAAAAGAGGGAGCGTCAGAAAGAGCTCGAGACCGGCCAGACGGAAATCTCGGCGACGGAGCGGGCGCTCGAAGCGGAGCGTGGGAAGCTCCAGGGCGAGCTCGCGGAGAGACGAACCAGCCGCGAGGAAATCCTGAAGGAGATCCCGTCGGATCTCTTCGACGACTACAATCGGATCGCGAAGACCCGGGGCGGCATCGCGATGGCGGAAGCGATCGACGAGCGCTGCCAGGCATGCATGGTGCGCCTGAGGCCGCAGGTCTACCAGGAGCTTCGCATCGGAGAGAAGATCTTCCACTGCGAGAGCTGCCGGCGGATCCTCTACTTCCAGCAGAAAGAGCCGGCGGCAGCGACATAGGGTCAAGCGCATGACGCCGCTTCTTTTCGCGCTCGCGCTCGCCTCCTCCCCGCAAGAGCCTCCCTACGATCTCCTGATTCGGGGCGGAGTGGTCGTCGACGGCACCGGCGAGCCCTCCTTTCAGGCCGATGTCGCGATCCGGAGCGACCGCATCGCCCGCGTGGATCGAAACGGCATCGCGGCCTCGCTGGCGAAGGAAATCCTCGAGGCAAAAGGGCTGGTCGTCGCTCCGGGCTTCATCGACATGCACGCCCACATCCAGACGACCATCCACGAGTACCCGCTCGCGGAGAATTTCACCCGCCAGGGCATCACCACCATCATGGCGAGCCTTCACAGCGGCGACCAGCCGTGGCCGCTCGAAGACTATATGGCCTCGCTCGACGTCGCCCCCAACGTGGGTTTTTTCGCCGGCCATAGTTGGGTGCGGAAGGAGGTCCTGGGGCTCGAGAATCGCGACCCGACCCCATCCGAGCTCGAGCGCATGAAGTCCCTCGTCGAGCAGAGCATGAAGCAGGGAGCCCTTGGGCTCTCGACCGGGCTTCTCTACGTTCCCGCCAACTACGCGAAGACCGAAGAGGTCATCGAGCTCGCGAAAGTGGCCGCGCGCCACGGAGGCATCTACGTTACTCACATGCGGAACGAAGGGTCGGGGCTCCTCGACTCGGTGGCGGAAGCAATCCGCATCGGACGCGAAGCGGGCCTTCCGGTCCAGATCCAGCACCACAAGGCGGTGGGAAAGCCGCAGTGGGGCTTGAGCGCCCGCACACTCCTGATGATCGACCAGGCCCGCGGCGAAGGGCTCGACGTGAAGCTCGACCTCTATCCCTATACCGCATCGAGCACCGGCTCGAGCATTCTCTTCCCCCAGTGGTCTCTCGCCGGAGGCCCCGAAGCCTTTGCGTCCCGCCTCTCCGATCCGGAGACGCGCGCCCGCATCGAGACGGATATGAAGCGCATCTTCCTCGAAGAGCGTGCCGGGGACGATCTTTCGAGCATCCAGTTTCGCGTGGTTCCCTCGAACCGCGCCTACGATGGAAAGACCCTGTCGGATCTCGCCCGCGACCGGGGGATGCCCCAGACGGTCGCAACCGCGGTCGAGCTTCTCATCGAGCTCCAGCTCGCGGGAGGATTCAGCGCCATCTACCACAGCATGAACGAAGAGGACCTCGCCTCGATCCTTCGCCATCCCCTGGCGATGATCGAGACCGACGGCGACAACGTGAGCTACGGCATCGGATTTCCCCACCCCCGGAGCTACGGCGCATTTCCGCGGGTTCTTGGACGCTACGTTCGCGAGCTGAAGCTCCTCACGCTCGAGGAGGCCGTCCGCCGGATGACGTCTCTCCCGGCGGTGCAAGTAGGCCAGCACGAGCGCGGAAGAATCGCGGAGGGCCTCTTCGCGGACGTGACCGTCTTCGATCCCGAGACCGTCGGCGACCGCGCGACCTATACCGACCCCCACCAGTACTCGGTCGGGATCCATCATCTGATAGTGAACGGTCGACCCGTCATTCGAAACGGCGCCTATACCGGCGAGAGACCGGGGCGCGTGCTGAAAGGACCGGCGAGGAGATGAGCTTCAGCATTGCGATGACCCTTCTGTTCGCGATCCAGGAAGCGCCGGCCCCCCAGAAGGTCTACGCCATCACCGCCGCGAGGCTCATCGACGGACAATCGATGTCGGTCGTCGAAAACGCGGTGGTGGTAGTCTCGGGAGGGGTAGTCACGGAAGTTGGCCGGAGCGGCTCGGTCGAGATCCCACAAGGAGCGGAGCGGATTGACCTCGGAGACCAGACGATCCTTCCGGGTCTCATCGACGGCCACACTCACATCGCCGGCAGATCCGATTCGCGTCTGCGGGAAGGTCAGCGCGAGCTCTGGCAGCAGGACAACGGCATCCAGATGACCCGCGCCGTCCGCCACGCGCGTCTGAACCTTCTCTCCGGCGTCACCACCGGCCGGGTCGCCGGCGATCCGGCGCGGACGGACTTCTTCCTGCGGGACGCGATCGAAGCCGGCCGCGTTCCCGGTCCGCGCATTCTTCCGAGCGGGCAGTGGGTCTCGACCACGACCGGCGGCACCATCCGCAGCCTTCGCGTCGATGGTCCCTGGGAAATCATCGAGCTCATCCGCAACAACATCGAGGATGGCGCCTCCCAGATCAAGGTCATCATTTACGGGAAGACCCCGGCGACGACCAACTTCACCTGGGAGGAGCTCAAGGCCGCGGTCGACGAAACCCACCGGCACGGAAAGATGGTGACGGCACACGCTTCGGACCCGCCCTCGATCCGACAGGCGATCGAGGCTGGAGTCGACAACATCGAGCACGGCGCGAATCTCGACGACGAGCTCATCCGGATGCTGGTGGACAAGAAGATCGCGGTCGACTCCACGAGTCTCGCGGGATACCAGGCCTACTTCGATGAGGGCTGGCCGTACCAGGATCGGCACTCGACGAGCATCGAGGACTGGACCTCGTGGGTGCGAGGGCTAATCCAGCGAGTTCACGCGGAACATCCCCAGCGGCTCGAAATCCGCAAAAAGCGGCAGTCCGAGATTCTGAAGGCGCATCGCGCGGGAGTTCCGACCTTCGTCGGCCTCGACAACTTCCACGGTCTCCTCGCGCTCGAGATCGAGTTCCTGGTCGAAGCCGGGTTCACTCCCATGGAAGCGATTCAAAGCGCGACGTCGGTAGCCGCGAAAGCCATCGGTCTCGGCGAGAAGACGGGAATTCTGGAGCGCGGCCGATGGGCCGACATCATCTCCGTCAGAGGAAATCCTCTCGAAGACATCGGAGCCCTCTCCCGCGTGAGCTTCGTGATGGTGGGCGGAAAGCGCTACGACGGACTCTCGTATCGCTAACCTTCTGCTGAAGAAGCATCTTCAGCCCGCGCGAGCGGAGCGGGAATTCCAAAGCAAGGCGCGGAGTGCCGGCCGTTTAAACGGGTGCCATAATGAATCGGCGCTACGGACGGTCGCAGGAGGCCAAAATGAATGCATCAAGCGCGAGCTTTTCGATCCAGAACGACACCCGGTGGAAGGCGGTCGTCGCCCGCGACCGCGAGGCGGACGGCACGTTCTACTATTCGGTGAAGTCGACGGGTGTCTACTGCCGGCCCTCGTGTGGCGCGCGGCTTCCGAACCCGGAGAACGTCGGTTTCCACGCCACCGGCGACGACGCCGAGCAGGCGGGCTTCCGGCCCTGCAAACGCTGCAAGCCCGGGGAACCCTCTCTCGGCGAGAGGTATGCGGCGACGGTCGCGGACGTCTGTCGCGCGATCGAAGAGAGCGAGTCGATGCCCAGTCTTGCGGCACTCGCGAAGCGGGCGGGACTCAGCCTTCATCACTTCCATCGCGTCTTCAAGGGAGTCACCGGCCTCACGCCCAGAGAGTACGGCGCGGCGCACCGAGCCCGGCGGGTGCGCGACGAGCTCAAAAAGAGCGCGACGGTAACCGAAGCCATCTACGATGCCGGTTTCAACTCGAGCGGGCGCTTCTACGCGTCGACCGACCAGAGGCTGGGCATGACCCCCACCGACTACCGCGCCGGCGGTCGAAACAAGGAGATTCACTTCGCCGTCGGCGAATGCTCGCTCGGGTCGATTCTGGTGGCGAAGACCCCGAAGGGCGTCTGCGCGATACTGCTGGGCGATGAGCCCGAGGCCCTGGTGCGCGACCTCCAGGACCGGTTCCCCCGCGCCACGCTTCTGGGCGGCGACGAAGGGTTCGAGCGGATCGTGGCCAAAGTCGTCGGCTTCGTCGAGGCACCCGCTCTTGGGCTGGACCTGCCGCTCGATGTACGAGGGACGGCGTTCCAGGAGCGCGTGTGGCAGGCCTTGCGCGAGATTCCGCCGGGGTCGACCGCGAGCTACTCGGAGGTCGCGGCTTCGATTGGCGCTCCGAGCCGAGCTCGCGCGGTTGCGCGGGCCTGCGCGGCGAACCCATTGGCCGTCGCCATCCCCTGCCACCGCGTCGTGAGGCAGGATGGCGCGCTCTCCGGCTACCGCTGGGGGGTGGAGCGCAAACGAACGCTCTTGAAGAGGGAAGGCGCGGCATGAGCTCTCTCGCGGTGGCGACACCGATGGGGGAAAAGGGCATCGCCGAACGTGTCGACGCGATCGATTGGACGGAGATAGCGGCCCATCTCGACGGCCACGGCTGGGCGACGATCGAGCGTTTTCTGAGTACCGACGAATGCCGGGTGATTGCCGGCGTCTACGATGACGACAGCGCGTTCCGCAGCCGCATCGTCATGGCGCGGCACGGCTTTGGCCGCGGCGAGTACAAGTACTTCCGTTACCCGCTCCCGGACATCATCGCGGATTTGCGTGCGGCGCTGTATCCACGCCTCGCGCCCATCGCCAATCGGTGGAACGAATCGATGCGCCTCGATGTGCGCTACCCAACTGAACATGCCGAGTTCCTCGAGCGGTGCCACGAGGCCGGACAGACTCGGCCGACGCCGCTCCTGCTGCGGTACGGCGCGGGCGACTTCAACGCGCTTCACCAGGATCTGTATGGCGAGCACGTCTTTCCGCTGCAGGCGGCGTTTCTGCTCTCCGAGCCGGAGAAGGATTTCACCGGAGGCGAGCTCGTACTGACGGAACAACGTCCGCGGATGCAGTCCCGGGCCGCGGTGGTGCCGATCGGTCGCGGTGACGGTGTCGTCTTCGCCGTGCACCATCGCCCGGTGCAGGGGACGCGAGGGACCTATCGGGTCAATATGCGGCACGGGGTGAGTGAGGTGAGATCCGGCCGGCGTCACACCCTCGGTGTGATCTTTCACGATGCGAAATGATTCAGGACCTGTTCGCGGATGAGGTACGGGAGGTAGCGCTCGCGCCGGGAGCGATGCTCCTTTCCGGGTTCGCGCGTCCCCTGGAAGGACCACTCGTCACCGCGGTGGAGCGGGTCTCCGAGCTCGCGCCGTTTCGCCACATGTCGACACCCGGCGGTCACCGGATGTCGGTTGCGATGACCAACTGCGGCGCCCTCGGCTGGGTGACCGATCGAACCGGCTACCGATACGACGCCCGCGATCCGGAGAGCGGTCGCCCCTGGCCGCCGATGCCGGACGTGTTCGCCGATCTCGCAGCTCGCGCGGCGGCGAGAGCCGGCTTCGACGGGTTCGCGCCCGACGCGTGCCTCATCAATCGCTACGCACCCGGGGCGCGGCTCTCGCTGCACCAGGACAAGAACGAGCGGGACTTCGAGGCCCCTATCGTCTCTGTGTCGCTTGGCCTCCCGGCGATCTTCCTGTTCGGAGGCCTCAATCGCGCCGACCGTCCCCGTCGCTTGCCGCTTTCGCACGGCGACGTTGTGGTCTGGGGCGGCCCTGCCCGCCTTCGCTATCACGGCGTCCTACCGCTCGAGGAGGGGCATCACCCCCGGATGGGCGGACACCGAATCAACCTGACTTTCCGGAAGGCCGCCGCTCTTACTTGACCTTCGGAAAGTATCGAACGGCTTCGAGGCCCTCTAAGTCCTTCCTCACACCCCATCCGCGTCTCGAGGGACGGTCGTGTCGATCTCCCCGCAACTTCGGAAAGAACCTCGGGGCGGACATCCTGTCGACGGGCATCTCGATGAGAGCGGAGCGGTCCTGCGCGAGCGCCTCGCGCACTCTCTCGCCCAGCTCCTCCGCCGTCGTCACCCGAATTCCCCGGACGCCGTAGGCCTCGGCGAGCTTCACGAAGTCGGGGTTCTTGAGCTCCGCCCCGTAGCTTCCGCCGAAGCTTTCGTCCATGTC
>Ga0209002_10003115_pt1 | contig 13210 bp, 10 predicted proteins | sample Rifsed16ft2_FD_184010 | JGI IMG/M metagenome (GOLD analysis project Ga0209002, IMG submission 184010) | Soil microbial communities from Rifle, Colorado, USA - sediment 16ft 2 (version 2) | ecosystem: Environmental > Terrestrial > Deep subsurface > Rock core/Sediment | place: Rifle, Colorado...
GCGGCGCTGCTTGCCAAGGCCGACCTGGTCACCAAGATGGTGGGCGAGTTCCCGGACCTGCAGGGGATCATGGGCCGCCACTACGCCGAGCGCGAGGACCCCCTGCAAGGACGCGAGCCGCTCCGTCTGCGGTGCCCCGGGGTCGGCGAGCGTCCTGCGCCAGAGCGCGCTCGCCTCGCGGACGGAGACGGGTTCGGGGAAAGGCAGTTGCGGGGCCGGGACCCACTCGACCCCGAGCTCCTCCACGAACCGGGACGTGAGCATGATGCCCGCGTCACCGTGCGGGTCGGTGGCGGTGAGCACGACCCGACGCCTCGCTCTGCGCAGGACCATGGTGAACAGGCGCCGCTCCTCGGCCAGTCGGGCCCGGTTGACCTCTGCCCGCGATGGAGTGGCGTCCAACGCGCCGAGGTCGAACATCGGCTCGGGACGCGACAGGCTGGGGAAGTCGCCTTCGAGCACATCCAGGACGATCACGGAGTCGAACCCGCGGCCGGCCGCCGCGTGCGCGGTCAGTACGTGGACGGCGTCGAGCTCGTCGCCGATGCCGGCCGCGAGCTCGGGCCCTCCCTCAGCCGAGCCGAGCTCCGACAGGAACGCCTCGACCGACGCGTCCGCATCGCCGGAGAGCATTTCGGACAGTTGGACGACCGCATCTAGGTCGACGCGTGCGTGGTGATCGGTCGTGGCTCGCTCGACGAGCTCCGCGGAGTACGGGAGCCCGTGCCAGAGCACCTCGAACGCGTCGAGCGCCGACGCGCGAGATGCGGACGCCTGCTCGAGCGTGTCTAGGAGCCGGCCGAGACCCTCACCCTCGTCCTCGGGCAGGAGATGGTGTTGGGCCAGGGCCTTCCCCGGCCGGTGCCCGTGAGCGCGAACGAGTCGAAGCAGCGTCCGGGCGGTCGCGGGTGACAGGCGTCCCAGCTCCGAGGTCAGCAGCGGCTCGATGAGCTCGTCGCGCACGTCGTCGGAGGCGATGAGCCATCTCAGGGCGAGCACGAACGGCCGCGTGGCCGGGAGGCTGGCGGGGGGGCCGGACTCGGAGGTGGTGCGGGGGACGTTGGCGTCATCGAGGGCTCGCAGCAGGCCCGCCATGTGCGGCCCCTGGCGTCGCGAGACGACCGCGAGCTCGCTCCACGGGACGTCTTCCTCGACGTGGATCCTGCGGAGCTCGCGTGCGACCGCCGCGTGCTGCTCCGAGACGTGCTCGGCGTGCCAGGCCTCGACGACGGCGGGTGGGGGCCGGTGACCGGTATCGAGCTCGACGCTCGCGGCCCCCCGGTTGCGCTCGGTGAAGCGCCGGAGAGGCTCGTCGGTGGTCCCCTGGAACGAGAAGACGTGCGCCGCGAGATCGCCGCCAACGACCAGGCTCGTCGGTCGGATCTCGGCGAGCAGGCGCTCGGCGCCGGCGGTGGCGTCCTGGTAGTCGTCGACGAGGATGTGGTCGAACGCCGGCTCGCCCGAGCCCGCGGCGACGGCCGCCTGCTCGACCAGGCCGGCGAAGTCCACCTCGCCCGCCGCGTCGAGCACAGACAGGTAGTGACGAAGGAACGCGGCGAGCTCGCCCCATCCGCCCAACCCGGCCGCAGCAGCGCGGCGTTCGATGTCCTGGGGCGTGACGAGTGCCTCCTGGGCTCGGATCAGGAGCTGGCGCACCTCGTCCGCGAACCCCCGCAGGGGGAGCAGCGTTCCGTAGGCGGGCCACATCCCGGGGTCCTCGCCGGCGAGGAGCTCGCGGACGCGCGCGAACTGCTCGTTCGCCGAGAGCACCTTGGGCGGGGCCGAGTAGCCGAGGGCCCTGAACCGTTGACCCACGACGTGGTACGCGAGGCCGTGGATCGTGACGACCGTGAGCACGGGGAGCGCCATCCCCAGGCGCTCGAGCAGGTGGGCGTGCGCCTCCTCCCTAGCCCGGCGCGAGCGCACGACGAGCGCGACGCGATCCGGATCGGCCCCACCCTCGATCAGCCTGGCGAACCGCTCGCGCAGCACGGCGGTCTTGCCCGTGCCGAACCCCCCCGTGACGAGCATCGGCCCGGCCGCGTGATCCAGGACGACGCGCTGCTGCGCGTCGGGTTCGAAGGGGGCCATGGGTTGCGATGCTACCCCCGTGCGCCGACATGCCAGCCGGTCAGCGCGAACGCGCGGCCCACCGATAGACACCGGTGCCGGTGATGGCGCCCACCAGAACGCCGTCGTGCAGCACGAGCGCGGTACCCTCGGCCCCGAGCCGGTCCGTGACCTCGTCCAACCGCTCCTCCGGTCGGGCGACCAGGACCTGCTCGAGCGGGATCAGCGCGTCGCGTGCCGGTGCCAGCGGGTCGCGCCCTCCGAGCTCGCGCGCCGAGCCGAACGAGATCATCCCGATCACGCGCCCGTTCTCCACGACCGGGAAGGCCTCGCCCTCGTGTCCGCGCAGGAACCGGTCGAGCGTCTCGGACAGGCTGAGGCCGGCGGGGACCGCCGCGGGGGGCGGGTCCATCGCGTCGGCGACGGTCCCCGCGGCCAGGCGGGAGCCCAATCCGATGCGCTGTTCGGACGCGCGCGCCCCCTGGAAGATGAACATCCCGATGAGCCCCAACCAGACCGCGCCGAACAGGTCCTGCTGGACGACCTCGCGGACCGCCGCTGCGATCACCAGCGCGCCGACCACCATCCCTCCGCGGGCGGCCACCCGCGTGCCCTTGGCCTGATCGCGGGTGATGCCCCACACGACGGACTGCAGCATCCGCCCGCCGTCCAGCGGCAGTCCCGGGAGCACGTTGAACGCGGCCATGAACAGGTTCACCGCCGCCACGATCGCGAACGCTTCGGTGATCGGCGTGCGCTCTGCGACGTTCGCCAGGAGGAAGAACGTGCCGCCGAGCGCCAGGCTCGTCGCCGGGCCGAGCCCGGCGATCCAGAACGCGGGCCACGGCCCCCTGGATTCGGAGCGCGCCGCCGTGAACCCGCCGAAGAACACGAGGGTGATGCCTTGGACCTCGATCCCGGCCAGCCGCGCCGTGACCGCGTGCGCGCCCTCGTGCAGGAACACGGAGCCGAAGAACAGGAACGCGCACAAGGCGCCGAACGCGAGCGCGCCGCCCGCCGACAGCTCGGGGAACCGCGCGTCGAACCGGGACCACAGCGTGTACACGGCAAGCACGGCGATCCAGATCCAAGAGGAGTCCACGTTCACCGGGACCCCACGGATCGTCGTGATCTTGAACCCGCGCCCGAACATGTTCCGAGGGTACCCCAGCCCTCGCGGACGCCCTGTGCCAGAGTCGCCTGAACGAACGGAGGCCCAGGGGCGTTCATGAACGGATGGGTGGATCTGCGAGCGCCGTGACCGAGCGCGAGGCGCCGGCTCCGCCGGCTTCGTTCGAGGGCTTCTTCGAGGCCGAGCACGCACGGCTCCTCCGGGCGCTGTACCTCGTGACCGGCAACGTGCAAGAGGCCGAGGAGCTCATGCAGGACGCGTTCCTGGCTGTGTGGGAGCGGTGGGACCGGGTCGCCACGATGGACGAGCCCGTCGGCTACCTGTACCGGACCGCGATGAACCGCTTCCGGAGCCGCCTGCGGCGAGTGAACCGCGCGGCGCGGAAGGTCGTCGGCTCGGCCGCGGGTGGAGACGCCTTCGCCGCCGCCGACGAGCGTGACGCCCTCGCGCGGGCGCTCGCGACGCTCCCCGAACGCCAGCGCGCCGCCCTGGTGCTGACCGAGCTCCTCGGCTACGGCTCCGAGGAGGCCGGCCGGATCCTCGGCGTGAGGGACGTGACCGTGCGCTCGCTCGCCTCGCAGGCGAGGGCGGCGCTCCGCGAGAACCTCGGAGGACCCGATGAGTGAGCTGCGGACCGACCTCGAACGACTCGGCGAGCGCGCCCGCCCGGGGCAGGACGCGTTCGAGCGCCTCGAACACCGGCGCCGCCGCAAGGCGCGCAACCGCCGGCTCGGCGCCGGGATCCTCGCGCTCGTGCTCACGGTCGGTGGTTCGCTCGCGGCCTTCGATGCGTTCCGAGACGCCGGCGACGGCCGGACGATCGGCGGCGGTGGCTCCGACGGGCTCTTCGCGCTGTGGCCCGAGCAGACCGCGGCGGACCTGGCCGCTGCCCAGGAGCGGGTCGACGCCGGTGATCCAGGGTCCGCCTGGCGCGCAGATGGGATGGAGGTGGCCCGGCGGTTCGCTATCGAAGTGCTGCAGTGGCCCGATGCGCTTGTGGTGCACCGCGAGACCGTCGGCCCCAAGCCGTACACCTATCACTTCGACCTCTCGGTCCCTCGCGATGCCTCATGCGATCAGATCGTGAGCAACGCCACCTGCCCGACCTCGCCCGTGACCATCGCGATGCGGTCACTGGGTCGCCAGGACGGCGTGTGGAGCATCGTCGAGGTCTACAGCGAGGAACTCGCCCTCCCGCTGGTCGCTGGTGAGGAGGTCGAGGGAGGTACCCGGATCAGCGTGCCGACGAACCTCCCCGACGGGGAGAAGGTCTCGATGGGCCTTGCGTTCCTGACCGCGTGCGATGCGACGGGGATCGACGACAACGTCGAGGCATCTAACGGCATGCTCGAGTTCTACGTCCCCGCGGTGCCGGACGCGTGCACCGGCTACGTGTACGCGATGCTCCCCAAGACCGGCGCCGGCGCCGTCGCGATCGGCAGCTTCCTGTTCACGGATGCGCCGGCCCGACCCGCCATCGGCTATTTCGTCGAGGCGATCACTGCCATCCCGGTTCGGTTCGTGAACGATGTTTCCGCGGAGGTCGCCGAGCTCACCTGCGACGGGACGGGGGTGATCTCGCCATCGCGTTCAACCGTGAGCGCCCAGGCCGACGGTGTGCACATCGCTATCACCGACTCCGGCGAGGTGCCGGTCTCCTTCACGATCGTGGGGGCGGGCGGAGACGGGGCCGAACCGGGCGAGCGCAAGGAGACGGTGTGGCAGCTCCCGCCGGGTGACGCGACGATCTACTGCGGGGCGATCTCTGGCGGCGGCACGGACGCCTCGAGCTCGGCCAACCTGAACGTCGTGGACCCCAACAGGCTCTACGTCCCGGCGGGGCTCGATTGCGCGAGCGTGGTAGGAGAGGCCGGCTCGTACGCCGAAGGGGCGACCGGTTTCAGCGGGGACCCGGTTCAGGTGGCTCGCGATCATCTCTCGGGTCTCGAGTTCGACGACCTGGTTGAACGGGCCCTATACCCGGAGAGCGAGCAGCCCGTCGTCCGTGTGGTCCGAGACGGAGCGGTGGTCGCGACCGTGCGGTTCTTCGACGACGGTCACGGGGGCTGGCTCGTCGATTCTCTCGGGAGGTGCGCCGACACGCCGATCGGTTCGAGCGAGGAGCCCGCGGGCGTTTCGGGCGCTCCGGTCGACCCAGGCGTCCTCTGCATCGACCTGCAGGTGCCGGGCGAGAGCGACAACATCCACGAAGGCTCCGATCTCCACGTGGACGGCCGCCACATAGACTTCGACACCGGCTGCCTGGTCGCGCCGGCCGGGGAGCCGCTCACGATCCTGTTCAGCAACCTCGACGAGGCGGTGCAGCGGAACATCTCGATCTACACCATGACGCCGTGCCTGCGGGACATCCTCGCCGAGGGGACCTCGCAGGTGTGTCCGCCGGAGACCTTCGAGCTCCCGATCTTCCGCGGCGAGATCATCACCGGCGTCTCCGAGATCGTCTACGAGCTCGGCCCGCTGGAACGCGGCGAGTACTACTTCCAGGACGACGTCCATCCAGCGGCCAACGGGTTCCTGATCGTGGGGTGAGGGCGTCGATCCGGGGCCGCAAGGCTCGAGACCCTGACGGGCCCGGACCCCCCGCGCGCGTTCGGCTAAGGTTGTGGCGAGCGCTGCTACAGTCGGGGGGGTACCCGGAACCGGTGGTTCCGGTGCGGGTGGAGTAGCGTCCGGCCCGGCCTACCCTCCCTTCCACGCGGGCGTGCCCGCGGGGTCGGGCCGGACCCTAGTCCCGGTCTGACAGGCCCCTACTCCTCGAGCAGTCCGGCGAGCTGGCGAGCGTTGTTCACCGCGAAGTCCCGGTAGCAGTTGTTCATCAGGACGTGGGTCTCGCGCGCCTGGGTGGAGAGGTCGCGGATCTTCGGGACCCACTCGAGCAGCTCGGCCTGCGAGTACTCGTAGCGGAACCGCTCGGCCGCGGTCGCGTCCTTGCGGGACCAGGCGGCCGGGTCTCGGCCGTGGAACCGCACCATCGCGAGGTCCTTCGCGGTGGCCGCGGCCACCGGCGGCAGGGACGAGTCGAACCCCTGGGGCATGTCCACGCACACGAACGGTAGGTCGTGCCCCTCCAGGAAGCTCAGCGTCTCCTCGGCGTTGCGCTCCTCGAGCCAGGTCTTGTGCCGGAACTCGATCGCGATCCGGAAGTCCTTCAGTCGCTCAGCGCACTCGAGCACGTACTCCTTGCTCTTGCGCCCGATCACGAACCACTGCGGGAACTGGAACAGGACCGCGCCGAGCTTGCCCGCCGAGTGCAACGGCATCAACGCGTCGTGGAAGCGTTGCCACACCGCATCGACGATCGCCTCGGGGAGCTGTTCTCGGTAGAGGTTCCGCTTGCCCTCGAGCTCGTCGGGGAGCTCGGCCGCGAGGTCCTTGTAGAGCGAGTCGCGCCTCGTCGGGTGGTTCGTTAGGAGCGAGTACGCCTTGACGTTGAACGTGAAGTCCTTCGGCGTGCGCTCGATCCAGAGCACCGAGTTCCGTTCTGAGGGCGGGAAGTAGTAGGTGGAGTCGACCTCGACGAGCGGGAACTGCTCAGCGTAGTAGCGAAGGCGCGCCTCGGCGCTTCGTGCCTCGGGTGGGTAGAAGTGGCCCTCCTTCACGAGGGTCGGATCTGTCCAGCTCGAGGTCCCGACGAGCGTGCGGCCCACGGCCGCAGCCTACGACCCCTCGGCGACGTCGGGGTCGGCGGGTGGCTGCTTGCGGCCGAGGACCTTGTTCTTGGCCTGCTCGGCTTTCTGCTTGGCGAGGTTGAGGGCGCGCTCTGCCCAGACGTACTCGGTCGCAAGGACCGCGAGGCCAGCGATGATGACGAGGACCCCGGGGCCGGGCAGGACCATCATCGCGAGGCCGGCCAGGAGCAGCACGAACCCGAACACCGTGACGGCGATCCGCTTCCCGTTCCTCCCGATGAAGCGGATGGTCACGCCGAAGGGGAACCAGACCCAGTGCGCGATCCTCGGCATCGAGGGCCCATCGTACGATGCGGCCGCCACTGGATGCGACGCGACGAGCGAGAGGCCGGGCCGTCGCCGGCCCGGCCTGCATCATGCCGCTGGAGCTCGATCAGTCGTCGGAGTCGGTTCCGGCGTCCGAACCGCTTCCCGAGTTGTCCTCGTCGGTGTCAGAGTCGTCGTCCGAGCCGCTGCCCGAGTTGTCGTCGCCATCGTCGAGATCCTCGTCGACGTCGTCCGAGTCCTCTTGGTCGTCGTCGACGGAGCCGGTGCCCGAGTTCTCGCTCGGGCCGGAGTTGTCCTCGTCGACGTCCTCCACCTCGTCGGTGTCGTCATCGGCCTCGTCGTCCTCTGGATCGGACGTCACGCCCTGGCACCCGGGGTCGTTCGCGTGCTCGGCCTCGTCGCAGTTGCCGCTCACGTCGTCGCTCGGGTCATCCGAGGACGACGAGCCGCGGTCGTCGGTCGATGAGACCATCGGCACGCTCGCGCTCGAGTCAGAACCTTGCGCGAACGCGGTCACACCGAGCCCCACGATGAGCGCGAAAGCCGCGATCATCGCCACCATGCTCAGTACCTTCCGCATCCGTTCCTCCTTCTGTCGGGACGTGCTCCACCCTAGGCAAGGGCCGGTTAGCGGCCGTGCAGGGAGGTTCTAAGGGGGGGCTAAGGATCCCGGCTCAGTCGTCGTCGTGCTCGTCGTCGTCCGAACCTGAGCCCGAGGAGTCGTCCGAGTGGTCGTCGTCCGAGCCGGAGCCAGATCCGGAGCCCGAGCTGTTCGAGCCAGAGCCGGAGTTGTCTTCCGACCCCGAGCTCGACTCGGAGTCATCGTCCGAGCCGCCGCCGTGATCCTCGGGGCTCGGTGACGGAGACTTGGTAGCCCCCTGCTCAGGGGAGGGCGAGGCGTCACCGCCGCCTTCGTGGTCCGAGGGGCCGGGGCCCGAGATCACGGGCACGCTCGCCGGTGTCGAGAGATCCTGCCCGGCCAGGGCGAACGCCCCGAACGTCAGCAAGAGTGCCACGATCAGGCCGCCCAGGGCCCACCCCACGCCCATCAGCACGCGCCGCACCATGGCTCCAGGCTAAGACGCCTCCTGCTAAGAGCAGGTAAAGCCTTCAGGGGGCCTGCTGGAGGCGGACCTCCACGCGCGTGCCGTCGCCCTCGGTGCTCGAGACCTCCAGACTGCCACCCCACTTCTCGGCCAGCTGGCGCGCGATCGCGAGCCCCAGCCCCGAGCCTCCCGAGGGCGATCCCGCACCACGGTAGAAGCGCTCGGTCACCTGGACGAGGTCGGCCGTGGGGATGCCGGGGCCGTGGTCCTGCACGGCGACCACCACGGCACCGTCGGCTAGCGCGGAGCCGATCGTGATCTCGCCGGGCGCATAGGCGATCGCGTTGTCGAGCAGGTTGTCCAGGATCTGGTCGAGATCGGTAGGATCGGCTCTCGCGGTGCCCCCCTCGCCGCTCGACAGGAGCGTCGAGTCCAGGCTGCGAGCCCGCTCGTCCCACCGATCGCGCGCGCGCGTGACGGCCTCGCCGACGTCGACGCGCGAGGAGGCGCCTTCCTCGATCTGCCGCGCCATCACCAGCAGCCGATCGACGATCTCGGACAGGCGGTCAACCTCGCGATCCGCGGCTTCCAGGCGTTCGCGAACGGCGGGCTCGTGCGACTCGGCGATAGCGCCCTCCAGGCGGAGCTTCATCGCGGTGAGCGGCGTCCGCAGCTGGTGCGAGGCATTCGCGACGAACTCGCGCTGCGCCTGCGCCGATCGCTCCAGCCGACCCGCCATCTCGTCGAAGGAACGCCCGAGGTCCTCGATCTCACGGGCGCCGCGGATGCTGCCCGCGCGAGTCGTCAGGTCGCCCGACCCGAGCCGCTTGGCCGACTCGGCCAGGCGCGAGAGCGGGCGCGAGAGCGACCCGGCGAGCCCGAACGCGAGCAGGAGCCCGGCCCCGAGCCCGGCTACGCCGACCGCGGTAAGGCCCAGGGTGATGTTCCGGACGTGGTCGTTCACCTGCTGGACGTTCTTCGTGATCCGGACGGCACCCAGCACGACGCCTGCTTCCTGGATCGGGACGGCCGTGGCCATGATGTCGTGGCCGAGGTCGGCGCTGTCGCGGATGTCGGAGGTAGGAGCGCCGTCGAGCGCGGACCTGATCTCGGGCCGACCCGGGGTCGAGTAGAGCGCGCCTAGGCTCGCCGGCCCGCTCGAGTCCGCGAGCAGGACCCCGTCCGCGTCGACGACGAGCACGCGCCCGCTCACCTGCGGCGCGGTCTCGTCCGCGATCTGGTCCAGTCGCTGGGGATCGTCCAGGTCCCGCTCCTCTATGAGCGCGGCGATACCCTGCGCCTGGATGAGCGCCTGTGTCTCCAACTCGGCGGCAGCCCGCCGCTGCAGGTTGATCGTGAGTGGGATGCCGAGCGCGAGCAGGAGCACCAGCAGCACATACGCGAAGGCGAGGACGAGCCTCGTGCGGACCTTCGTGTTCGCCCCCTAGGCTTCCTCTGCCCCCAGGAACCGGAACCCGACGCCGCGGATGGTGGTGATGTAGCGGGGGTTCGAGGGGTCGTCCTCGATCTTCTTGCGGAGCCACGAGATGTGCACGTCCAGCGTCTTCGTCGGACCGAACCAGTGCGGGTCCCACACCTCGTCCATGATCGTCTCGCGGCGCACCACTTCGCCGGCGTTGGCCATGAGAAGGTGCAGCAGGTCGAACTCTCGCGCGGCGAGCTCGACGGGCTGGTCCTCCTTCGTCAGGGTGCGCGGGCCGGGATCGAGCCGCAGGGCGCCGACCTGGATCGGTCCGCGGCGATCGGTCCCACGGCCCCGCCGCATGATCGCGCGGATGCGCGCGGTGAGCTCTCGCGAGGAGAAGGGCTTGACCACGTAGTCGTCGGCCCCAAGCTCAAGCCCCACCACACGGTCGATCTCCTCGCCCCGAGCGGTGAGCATCACGATCGGCACGTCGGAGTCCTTGCGGATCTCCTTCGCCAGATCGCGCCCGTCCCCATCGGGGAGCATGACGTCGAGCAGGACGAGGTCTGGAGGGTCCCGCTTGAACGCCGCTCGTGCCAGCTCGAGCGTACCGACGACCTCGGCGGCGAACCCCTCCCGCTCCAGGCCCTCGGCGAGCGGCTCGGAGATGACCTCTTCGTCTTCAACGACCAGGATCCGAGGCTTCACGGCTTGGATGGTACTGAGGGACCACGGCTCTTCGTAGGCCGCGTGGCACCTCCTTGACCACCCCTTTGCCATCCCTTTTGTCGTTCTTGACCTGCGCAACGTCTTTCCCCAAAGATTCGGCAGGTTCCGAGGGGGGGAGGGCATGTGTCAGCCACCACCGCGCTAGGTCCGCGCACCGATCGCCGCGATCGCCCACCGTTGGGCTCTCATCCGGCCGCCCAGGGATTGGTTGCCGCAACGATTGCTCTAGACGTCGGTGTTCTCGCAGCGGGAGTAGTTGCGGCTCGGGCGAGTTTCCTGACTTCGGGCTGGGACTTGATTGCCTGGGCGGTCGCAGTTGCGGTGGTGGGCGCCGCTTCACTCTCCTTCGAGTCGGGCAGCCAGCTAGGCCTCGACATGCCCCTTCTTCTTGCGGCCGGCTTCATCTTCGGGCCAATAGTCGGAGGAGCCATCGCGGTTATCGCCTACGTTGATCCACGCGAATTCAGACGCGAAGTTTCTATTCGTCGCGCGCTATTCAATCGTGCTCAAACCTCACTTAGCGTAATCGCTGCCGCGGCCGCGTTCACTGCCGTTGCGGGCAACGCAGAGAGTTGGCCCAGCGTGTTCCTGGGCGCGGTTCTTGCGGTCGGCATCGACTGCCTTATCAACTATGGCGTGGTGGCAGGTGTCCTTGCCCTTCATGACCGCGTCCCCTACTCGGCAGCCTTGTCGCAGCTCCACTTCGGTTCCCCGATTGAGTTTGCCGCGACGTGGGCAGCGTTTGGGCTCTTAAGCCTGACCCTTGTGGAAACCTACGAGACGGCAGGTGCCTGGGCGCTCGTCGTCTTCTCCGTTCCGCTCCTTCTGGCACGGCAGGCACTTGCCAGCGGAAGGCGGCTTGACAAGGCTAATCGCAGGATAGTGACCCAGTCCGAGGCCCTGCGAACGGCCTCCGCAACCCTGGTAGACGAGCGGCGAGATGAGCGGCTGGCCCTAGCGGCCGGTATCCATGACGAACTGCTTCCGGCCCTGTTTGAGGTCCATCTGATGGGTCAGGTCCTTCGACAAGATCTCGCATCCGGGCAGCTCTTGGCGCTCGAGGAGGACTTGCCTGAGCTTCTCCGAGCAACTAACACCGCCAGCGAGTCCACGCGAACACTGATTCGAGGGTTGCGGGAATCACCAATCGGGAGTGCCGGACTTGTAGAAACACTGAGGACACTGGCGGATTTCTTTCGTCTTGAGTCTGGCATCCCGATTGAACTTCAGGTCCGGTCGGAAGCCCACGGACCCCAACGCTATCAATTCCTCGTGTACCAGGTGGCGCGAGAGGCGATACGAAACGCGGTACGTCATGCGCGCCCCAACGTGATCCGGGTATCCCTAGAGGGGGACCAGAAGCACATTGGGCTGGTGGTGGAGGATGACGGTTTGGGGTTCGTTCCGGCAGTTGTGGACCGGAACAAACACTTCGGCCTGGAGCTGATGAGGGAGCGGGTGGAGCTGGCTGGGGGCCTGCTACGCGTGGACTCGACACTCGGAACCGGGACCAGGGTGTCGATTCGCATCCCGACGGGCAGCGTCGACCGCGACTGAAAGAAGGCCGGACGACAAACGGGCCCCGATCATCGGGACCCGCTTGTGGAGTTGATGGTGACGTCAGAAGCGCATGTGCGCGCCGCCAGCAAGCGCGAGCGCCGCCAGCGAACCCACTGCAACTGCGATTCGCCTGATCAGCTTCATGGCCACCTCCTCCACTCTCGCTTCTGCTTAGAGTCCTAGTACCGAACCACCTGCCTGCCCCAATAGAGGGACATTGATGCACACTATCGGGGGACCCCTCAATGGCCGACAAGCCCCTCTTGCCGCCTACAGTGAGCGATGTAGGCCGCCCCAGAGGACTTCCCCCTCCGGAGGTGGTTCCAACCCTGACCCGTAGCCCTCAAGATGTCTCTCACGGGATTGCCTGGAAGGCAGGATGACTACTCAAGCGTCGACCGAACCAAGATCCGCGAAGCTCCTTACCCTCTTCGAGCTCGCGGTAGCTCTCCCCACCATGGTGGGCCTGGTGGTCGCCGTCACTCGCGAAAGCGCGACGGCTGTGGAAGGCGAGGCCCTTCAGCTACTGGGGTGGGTCGTGACGATTGCCTTGGTTGAGCTGATCCCAGTGCCAATGTGGCGAGGCACCACTATCAGCATGGGCTTCCCGCTTCTCATGGTTGTGGCATTCCTGTACGAACCATCCGCCGCCGCCGCCGCCGCCTTCCTTGCAGCGTCTGATCCGAGAGAGATTCGGCGCGAGATCGGGCTGCTGCGAGCCTTGTTCAACCGGTCGCAGGTAGCTCTTGCGGTTGGTGCTTCGAGCGCCGTCTTCCATACGTTTGCCTCAGTGGACTCCTCCCCACCAGTCGAACTTCTTGCCGCGGCGGCGCTCGCGGCGATTGTCGACTACATCGTCAATTCAACGCTCGTCTGTCTTGCGGCCAGCATTCATTTCTGGATGAGTCCAATGCGCGTCATCCGCCAGCTGCGCGTGGGGCGCCTGAGTGAGTTCGTCGTTAGCTACCTGGGGCTCGCGGTCTTTGGGGTGATTCTGGCTCGGATCTTCAACATGCCCGATGTGGGCTTCTGGGCCGTGCCGGTAATCGTGCTTCCGTTGCTGCTTGCTCGGCAGATGTTCTTCCGAAGCAAGGCGCTCGAGGAAGCTCACAAGGAGCTGCAGGATCGCGAACACGTCCTTCGCGCGTTGTCGAACCGGATGGCGGAAGAGCGGCAAGACGAGCGACTGCAGATCGCGGCGTTCCTTCACGACGACCTCGCGCAACTGCTGTTCCGGCTCTCGATCCAGGTGGACGTGGCGCGTAAGCAT
>Ga0209002_10003122_pt1 | contig 13192 bp, 21 predicted proteins | sample Rifsed16ft2_FD_184010 | JGI IMG/M metagenome (GOLD analysis project Ga0209002, IMG submission 184010) | Soil microbial communities from Rifle, Colorado, USA - sediment 16ft 2 (version 2) | ecosystem: Environmental > Terrestrial > Deep subsurface > Rock core/Sediment | place: Rifle, Colorado...
CCCCCGCCAAAATGTTCGAACCGCACTCGATTGTCTCCGGGCGCTCGGTGACGTCGCGCAGGGTCACACAGGGCACGCCCATGATGCAAGCCTCCTCCTGGACCGTGCCGGAATCGGTGAGGATGCAGGCGGCCTGCGTTTCCAAATTGAGGAAGTCGGCAAAGCCAAAGGGCTCATAAAACGTGATATTCTCGAATGAGAATCCCCAATTAGCCATATTCTTGGCCGTTCTTGGATGTCGGCTGAATACAACCGGTGCCAGTCTCTGTGTATGCAGGTTGTTACAAGCATCCAGTATCTTGTGTAGCCTGTCTCTGATATCGACGTTCTCTTGCCGATGGGACGTCACGAGGAAATATGCCCCAGGGGTCAAACCCATCCGTTCGAATACCGTAGACTTTGCTTCAAGGTTGACCCGAAAGTTGCTGATTACCTCATTGATCGGGTTGCCCGTCACGAATATGCGGTCGCTGCGGAACCCCTCGCGCAGCAGGTTCGCCCGTGCCCGCTCAGTGTACGGCATGAGCACATCCGAGCAGTGGTCAATCACGCGGCGATTGACTTCCTCTGGCACCCGGTCATCGAAACACCGGTTGCCCGCTTCCATGTGGTAGACTCGGATTCCCATGCGCTTAGCGACATAGGCGGCCATGCCGGAATTGGTGTCACCCAGGACGAGGAGACGGTCAGGCTTTTCTTTAGACAGAATCGCTCCGACGAACTGGAACATACTCCCTACCTGACCCCATGCGCTGTCGGAAGCTTGGCCCACACCTAAGTTGTAATTAGGATCCCGAATCCCCAATTCCTTGAAGAATACCCCGCTCATATTCTCGTCGAAGGACTGGCCGGTGTGAATCAGGACGTGCTCGCAAGCTGCATCAAGTTTTGGGATAATGCGGGAGAGGCGGATTATGTCCGGACGCGTTCCGAGCACAGTTGCGAGTTTCAACGGTGTCCCCTCTTGAGAAGGCACAAGATGATTGTTAGTCGCCCCCTCCAGCACTGAGGTTCGTAGTAGCATTTCCGGGGATACTTCGTCGCGGTCGAGTAGTGCGGACATTTCGCTTCTGGACATAACGTCACGACTTCACCGCTTCTCTGGCTTCTGCCTCTTGAAATGCCTCAATCGTTTTCCGCATCCGGCGGGTGAGATGCCGCTGTGTGGCCAGTAGTTTCAGCCGACGCCGTTCGACGACTTCATAAGGGACACCGCCGGCTATGAAAGTCTCAAAAGTGTCGGTGAACGCCTTCAACCGGTGCGCCCGCAGCATCCCGAGCCGAGCCTTGCCTTTGCCGTCAATGATTCCCATGCTTCACCGCCTTTTCCTGCAATTCTTAAACAAATGGCAGTCCCGACAGCGCTTCAACGCTTCAACCACTTTAGTCATACTTGGCATAGCACCTCTGATTCTGCCAGTTCCTGCACCAACTCCCTAATCGTCGGCACTCGCTCGTATCCCCCCACCCGCCACAACTCCCTATTCATACTATAGTCTATCGTTGCAAGTGTCCGATCGACGGCGAACCCGTCTGCATCGGTTGGCACTATCGTTACATCTGGACGGAATGCCTTGGCCAGATAGCAAAGCAGTTCGTACTTGGTCACTTGGTCCATTGGTACAAGGTGATGCCGCATCCAGGGCAAACGGAGGTCCTCTGCGATAACGCCCCGGCAGATTTTGGCAAAGGCCAGCGTCGTGACCCCGTTCCAATGATGATTAGTCCAACCAGGAACAGTGGCACCCTTGGCTTGACCAAGCAACCAACCCAAGAGCGACTTGCCGTGATACTCAGGCCCGATGATGGAACACCGCAGATGCTTGACCCATGGGGACCTGAACTCACCCCTCCATTTGTCCGACCCATACCACTCAGCCGACCCGCCAGGAATGTCACTCTCAGTGTAGTGGCCGCGAACCCCGTCGTAGACGCAATCTGTAGCTATCTGAATGACTGGGCACAGATGGGAGACATCCCTGAGTTGGCGAGGAAAGTCCACATTGACCTTCCACGACAGGGCGGGACCGAACCTTTGAGGGATAATCCCTATAGCGTTGATGGCCACATCGCAGTCTGCTACCGCTTTCCATAATTGCTGCCGCACGTCCGAAGCGGCCGCGTTCAACCCCCACCAATCAACGTTTGGTATGACCTTAATGAATTGGATGTCCCGCACCGTTGCGCGAACCTGCATCGTCGGGGCCAGTTGGCGAACGAGCATCGAGCCGAGCATACCGGAAGCACCGAGAACGACGACGCGTTTCATCGACATACCCTCATATTGCGTCGAACCTCATCGGAGCGATGCCCCCATTTATCCCAGTGCTTATCCATCGTCTTTCTGAACTTGTGATGTAAATCTGGATACTGGTCTTTCACAGGAGCTATGACATTCTCGATAAGCATCAAGCGCATCATGTTAATGCACAATTCCGCTACGTCTTCCCTCCACCTCCTTGTTTCATCGTCGGTCGTCATGGTAACAATCCCTCTTTCTCGAACAGCGCCGCTAGTGCTTCCCGACTGATAAGGTGTTCAGACGAGATGTAGTCGGAGCATAGCGCTGGTGCTTCTTGCCGTTTTGGCGTCACGACGAAATAGCCGTCCATGGCAATAGTCCTGCTTGACTCGACTTCTGAAATGAGGATTTCGTGCATCTTCTCCCCGGGACGAATCCCATCAATGCGGGTATCAATCTTCCGGAACCCTATCATCACGGAGGCAATATCTCCGACATAAGCAGCAGGCAGATCACGCGGTACAAACACATCACCGCGGTTAGCATGCCGCAGGGCAGTGAAGATGCAATCCACGGCTTGGTCAATGGTGAGAAGGAAGCGTGTCATCTTCGGATGGGTGATTGTTACGGGCCCGCCTTGCCGAACCTGTTGCTGGAATACCGGAACCACCGAGCCACGAGACGCCATGACATTGCCGTAGCAGACAGCGATGAACCGGGTATGATCGCAGAGGTTGTTGGCGTGGAGGAGAATCTTCTCTTGAAGGAACTTGGTTGCTCCGTAGACGTTAATAGGTTCGCAGCCCTTGTCCGACGATATTCCAACAACGGTGTCCACCTCCAGTCCGTTCAGTCGAATGGCACTGACGATGTTGATTGCCCCTTGGCAGTTGGTCTCGACGGCCTTGTCCGGGTTGTCCTCGCAGGCCCCCACCTGTTTCATGGCTGCACAGTTGAATACGATATCTGCATCTTTCACCGCCGCTACCACGTCATCATATGACTGGACGTAGCCGATGACAAATCGTAGCCGCTTCTCGTTCGGATAGTTCATTCTCATGTCGTGGTGCTTCGCTTCGTCCCTAGAGAACACCGCCACGCTTTCAGGATATCCCATCTCGCCGGTGAGAATCCGACGCACCAAGCCAGAGCCGAGGGAGCCAGCCCCACCGATGATCAATAGCCGCTTACCTGTCAGAATGTCTTGCGTGCTCCTACCTCCTTACCAAATATGCGATCCGCTTCCGCGCCGCATCCCAGAACTCAAGGCTTGTGAACAATCTTGGATAGTGCGCGATGGCCTTCCCTGTGTATGCTAACATCTTTCGCCTGCTTTTGCAGACGCCCGCGGCAACAATATTTGCCCAACACTGAGCTTCACCGTGAACGTCCCACAAGGCATCGTGCGGCTTGAGTCGGTCATAGAATAATTTGATGGTCCGGACATGCTCCGCCGCCCGCGCATCCGACCTGTCCTTACTTGCCTGTCCGTCCCGGTGACGCCAGCACGCCAGAGCCTGCGGATAGAGTGCCATCTTGCCCTGCAACCCCAGGCGCAACCAGTAATCAAAGTCGCCGAGCCAGCGCAGCGACTCGTCACGAAACCCCACCGACTTTATGACGGTCGAACGGAACATAGCCCCGACGGAGGGGGCGCAGGTGTGGTGGCGGACCATATACTCAAAATCGTACATCGGACGCTTGACTACCGACCGGAATGACCCGTCCTCATTCAGCGTCTTAACGTGAGGATAGACGCAGAGGACATCCGGATGAGCCTCCATGAAAGAGACGAGAGCCGAGACGCAGCCGTGAAGCAACGGGTCGTCGGCGTTGACGATCAGGAAGTATTTGCCAGATACCCAACGCAGGCCGTGGTTGACCGCCGCTTGCTCTCCCCGATTCTCTCGGTTGCACCAAGTAGAGAAGGACTGAAACCCGATAAAATTGCGGTACAATTCCAGAACTTGCTTCGTGTCGTCAGTGCTCGCATCGTCAATCACCAGATACTCCCGGTTACGGTAGTCCTGCGAGAGCACACTGTCAATCGTGTCCGGAAGAAACCGCCCACAGTTGTAGGACGGCGTGACGACGGAGACGAAAGGGTGCTTCATCGCATCACCATCTTTCTAATGTCATCTGTCAACCACATAAAGACTGCCGCTAGGACTACGAAAGCAATCATCCGGCCTTGTCCCATCAGTTTCTCTCCAACCCTTCCAGGCAAGTCATTGGGGTGCTTGGCCCCGAACAAATAGTATCCTCCGGCAATGTGACCCATCATGTCGATTTGGTCCTTCAATCCAGTTGTGTGTGGCATAAGCATCTCGCAAATCTTCGCCTGAACCAGTCCGAAAATGCGGAGGATGAACCACGCGAACGCATCAAAGGGATTCAGCCGGACACTCACCGTATCGCCTCCTGATAGACCTTCTCAATCCTCTTGGCAATCCCCGGCCACCCATACCCCCGCGCCCACTCTTGCCGTTGCTCCCGTGTCCCTGGAATCTTCCCGTCCAACGCGGCGTAGATGGCCTTCGCACAGGACTCAGCATCGAAGAGAACCACCATTCCACAGTAGTCCGGCAGAACCTTCCCCATCTGGCAGAACTCGCTCATAATCACTGGCGTCCCGCAGGCAAGGGCCTCAAGAAAAGACAAGCCCCACGTCTCGTAGCGCGACATGCCGACGAGTACGGCTGCGTCCTGAAGATGCTTGACTTTATCTGACCCGTACATTCCGCCAGGAAAGAACACCTGGTGACCGATGCCCATTGCGTCGGCTAGTTGTCTCAGAGCAACCCCTTCCCCCTCATCTGGACCGATGATCCATAGTTGCTCAGTGCCATTCCCAAAATGCGTTGACGCCCTGTCATTAAGCAAGGCAAAGGCCCGTATCAATAGGTCAATGCCCTTGATGTGGTGCAGACGCCCGAGAAACACGACATTCCGCGTCTGTTTGCGCGACGGTAGATTGGCAAACTCATCCGGGTCGATGCCAACCGGGATCACTGAGGTGCGCTCCCGCGATGCACCCTCTTGCGCCAGTTGGTCTGCCTCGTTCGGCGCATCGGCAATGAACCAGGTCGCCCGACGGATGAGCGATTGCCATACCCAATTGGCCACTTTCCCACCACGCGACGAAGCAGCAAGGTGATTACACGACCCGTGAGGCTGGAGGATGAACGGAGGATTCGACCTGGACCATGGCACCCCTGCGGCGATCAGGTTGACAATGGTTCGATAGTTATGGAAGTGCATCACATCGAGGTGCATGAAGTCGGCAAACATCATTTCAGGGGCGAATCGCAACCTACCCATGGAGTGGAACTTGACCACGTCAACCCCCTCCGGGGCAGATTCCCCTTTGGATAGATAGTCGCTCGTGTAGATCGTCACGGTGTGCCCTTGCCGAACCTGCTCACGCGCCAAGAGGTAGCACACCCGGGCAGACCCGCCGGCGGACTTCTGCGATATCTGATCAATGACATGGAGAATTCTCATTGCTCATCCCAAGGATTCAGATTCACGACTCCCTTATAGTACGGCGACGTATGCGCCCTCGGATCGTCGAACGGCATCACCCTGGCACACGTTCGGCACTGTTCCAGAGGATTCGTCCTGAGCGCCTGATATTTCTCGCCCCGCCAGATGTCCTCGATGTCGTCCTCGTAGGCGTTTCCCATAAACATCTCGCCATTGTAGCAGCACGGAGCAACCCGGCCGTCCGCCCAGATGTAAGTCTCAGTCCAAGGAGAGGAACACTGACGCATGGCAATTTCCTGCCCGAAGCGCCGGATGGATAGGTCGATGCCGTAAAAGTCGGCAAGCGATTGAGCCCGTTCCGCTAAGGCGTTGTATTCGCCCTTGACGTTTATCAGGCTCTTGGGCCAGTCCTTCTCACTGGGAACCAGCAGAGGATCAATGCGAACCCGTTTGATTCCAAGATTGGCTGCCAGAATCACGAACCCCGCCATCTGCTCATAATTGCCTGTGTAAGCTACCATATGAAGCGAGACGGCCTTGCGCTCTGACTGCGGCAACACTTCCATAAAGGTCATGACAGACGACAACGTTTTGCCCCAATCGCCTTTCATGTCCCGTTCGTAGACTTCGGTACTGGCTGCATTCAGCGATATCCCGATATCTGCCAGATGACCCGACAGCAACTCGGCAATCGTGGGGTTCAATTGTGTTCCGTTTGTCACCATGCCTATCTTGACCTTGGGATTCCACTGGTAGACCTTCCGCAGCACTGCCGGAAAGTGCTTGGACAGAAGAGGCTCACCCCAGGACGAGAACGTGACTGTTTTGGCATGACGGATGAATTGTTCCAGTTTGTCGATGTTGGTCGGGTCGAAGTGCGCCGGCTTGTCGGTCCGCGTCTTGAACAAGCAGAACCAGCAATCCCGGTCACAGATGGAGTCAAGATAAAGCTGGACGGTTTCAGGATAGTCGGTTTTCATTTACCCTCGTCATCATAGTCTGTTGCATCACCCCATGCGGTTCTATTTGCATTTCGTTGCTTTGTCATTTTCGACCCTTTATAATGCGGCCGGGGTACGCTTCTTCACTTCCCTACCTCCTTCACGGCATAGCTATGCCACGCCCATTCCGGCTTGTTGTAGATCAGACGCATGGAAGTCATGGCGATTATGGCCATCACTGAATAGGGATGGTACTTTGGCAAACTGCCAACGCCGAGAATCCAACGCAGGCCGGTAGCTCCGTGAACGGTGTAGCCGCGCTCCCGGTAGACTTCTGGTTCCCATGCCGAGACGTGCGCCTGGTGCGGGTCGTCGTCGACCAGCGGATTCTCGACAAAGCCATTCGGGGTGAAGAGGATGACGCGTTTCCGGGCGCACCGTTCCATATTGTCGAATAGCTTTACTCGTTCTACTTCCACCGCGGGAAGGTGCTCTAGGACATCCAGCATCACCACGGCGTCATATTCTTTCAACGGCAAGTCTGCCCCTAGGAGATTGCCGTGCCAACACTTGCGATAGTCTCCCTTTCGGTTGTGCATGTCGACATAGGGCTCGAATATCTCGATGGTGTCGGTGCGCGGTCCCAACCCGATGCGAAGAAGCGGCGAGTTAGATCCGCAGCCGAGCTCCAAGATGGAATGACAGTCGGCCAGGTCGCGCTTAAGCCACCGCAGATAGGAATAATCCCGGTTCAGCCACACACGAAGAATGGCGAGCCCGCCAGCGAACAGCCGAGTGAATCCTTCGACCATTGCTGTAGCAATCTCGACAACAACCAAGGGAATCAGGACTGGCCAGAGCCACTTATCTAATCGTTCCATTGCGCGTCTGTGGGGTCTTCTGTTCATTTACTTCAGATTCTTTGATGGAGAGTTTTCTTGACGGCCTATGGAGGCGGTCGCCGTGGCGCCAGAATAGCACGACAATAGCGGCAAAGACGACCAATCCCAACCATTCTGGCAAGTTAATGAAGCGCCAGAAGTTATAGGCGTCCCAACTCATGCCAGCCTCCCCGCCCTCTGCGTAATCCGTGGCATCTTCGGTGTGATTCGTGTCTTCGCCGTCGGTGCAGCCCCGCATTCCTGTTTCAATTGCTTCCGAATGGCGTTGATGCTCGACCCACCATAGTAGAGATTCAAAGCCGACGACACCTGAGCGGCTGACTTCTTCATGTGGAACAGGGCATCATTCGGAACGAACTTCCGGTGACAGGAATTACAGAAGTACAACTGCGTATCGTGGTAATGCCCGTACTTCCGCACGGCAGTAGAGCGGCAATACTTACAAACGACGTGCGGGACGACTGGCTCAGGGGCTATTTGCGCGTCCATTCCGTTCCTGCCTTATCTCTTCAATCAGCGTGTTGATGCTGTTTATCAATGGCTTGTTGCTCTCGTTGATTGCCGTCTTTACCGTCTCGATTAGTTTGGCGTCTCTAGCATCTTGGTCCTGACCTTTGTGCCTGTCCACGAAGTACGCGCCCACCAAGGCAAGTGCTAAGAGCGCCCACAGCGGCCACGCTCGGCTCACGGTCGATCTCCATTCGCGGCGAGCGAATCCTTTGAATATATCTTTGATATGATTGGCAAGGTAGCCAAGCGCCGTGCCAACCAACAAGAACAGGACGTTTTCAACCGTATCCATGTTTCACCCCTCAACCTTCTGAGGGGATTATAGGTGTTGGCGTCCCGCGCGTGAAGGGTGGTGCTTGCAAATTCAGTCATGCCACACCCTCACCATGCCCCGAAAAAGAAACTGCAACAGAATGCAAATAGTAAGAGATAACTACGAATGCCATCATCTATTCCTTTCCCGCCTTGTCCTGATTCTCAATCCCGAGTTTCTCCTTAATGCTCCGCAAGTCCTCTTGAACCTCATCCATCCTGTCCATAAAGGGATTTGTTGTCTTGCACCCCTGGATGTTGTTAAAGGCCATCCGAGCCGGGAGAATGAACTTCCAATCAATAAACCCGACGAAGGCCAGAAGGACGACGAACCCTGCGTACATCACCTCGATAGTCACCCACGGCGCGTATTTCTGCGCTAACTGGTACCCTGCAACATACCAGAATGTGGTCGAATTCAACAGGAATAGGACGAATGAGACATAGAACATCGACGACTGAAGCTGAACCTGAATGGCACCGAGGATAGGCCGAGCCCGCGCCTGTTTCACGGCCTCACCCCTTTGTCGAAAACCCACCGTATCGCCCGCCCTGTGAGCCATAAATCCGTGCATAGGCAGTGCATAGGCAATTGCCTATGCACATAGAGTGAGTCGTATCTGAACTTCTGCCTAGGCAAACAGTGTTTCGGACAGTACAGTTGTGCCAGTCCGATCATTCCTGGAACAACCCTGTTGCGCTCCTCCCATCCCTGAATTGTGCGGATGTCTATGCCGTTGATTGCGGGTGGCATGGGGCGAGGACCGACCAGGCTGATGTCTCCCTTAAGGACATTGACGAGGTTTAGCACGTCATCCATGGCCGTCCGCCTGAGAACTCGGCCCACCCACGTCACGCGGACGTCTGAGTAGATCGGCCTGTCCTCAATGGACCACGGTCCATGGGACATGGTGCGGAACTTGATGAGCTTAAACACCCGACCACCCCTGCCGATGCGGTCATGGAGGAACAAAGGAGACCGCCCATCCTGAATCCAGATAGCGTCTGAGGCCACGACGATGAGCGGCGAGGCAATAACCAACAGAACGCATGAGATGATGATGTCAATGAGTCGCTTCACTGTGCTGCCCTCTGCGCCGTCCTGATGACATGCCACCACGACGCGATGACTTTGGCATCAGACCACGACCGTAGTTCCCGAAAGATATGCCCAGGTCGCCCGTAGAACCGCAGGTAGGCCCGGGAGCATGCGGTCGCCAAATACGGCAAACTCAGCGAACATACGCCGTTTGTCTGCGGACCAGTGTAGGACAGGAACTGTCGGCGCTCGTAAAGGGCGGATCCCGGCAGCGGGGTACACATCGAGAATTGGGCATAGTCCGGGTCGAGTTTGATGGCAAAGCGGATCGTCTCCTCGACGGTTTCCTTCGTCTCCCCCGGACTACCGAACATAAAATAGGCTAGGCTGCGGATTCCCGCCTCGTGCGTTCTCCTTATCGCTTCTTCTGCCTGTTCCAATGTGATGTGCTTGTTGATGCCCTTGAGTATGTCGGGTGAGCCTGATTCTACCCCGTAAGCAATCACGTCACAGCCCGCCCGGCGCATCGCCTTGAGGATTTCCCCATTTACGGTGTTCACGCGTGCTTGGCACGTCCAATAGAGGCCAAGCGGGGCCATTTCGTCGCACAGCGCGAGGAGCCGATTCCGGTCAACCGTGAAGGTGTCATCGTAAAAGGCGATCTCCCGGATGCCCCGCGACTTAAGCACTTGCAACTCTTCTACCACCCGGCGCGAAGACATGGCCCGATACTTCGAGCCGAACACTGCCTTCGAACAGAAGTTGCAACTCCAAGGGCAACCCCTTGAAGTCAGCATCGGCATCGTCGGTTTGTGCCGACTGTGAATCGGACTGGCGCGATAGCGGTATCCGTCCAGCAGGTCATAAGGAAGGATTGGCAGTGAGTCCATGTCGGTTAACTCCGCAGACCGAATAATGCCCTTCCAGTCCGTCGTCATTGTGTAGGTCGACAAATCACCCTCTCCCACGACAACTGCATCAAAGCCGTCGGCCAACGCTTGTTCCGGGAAGAGGGTAGCGTGGACGCCGCCGAGGACTTTCGGCACCTGCGTTATTTTCTTGCTCATCTTCAGCGCTTCGGGGTACGTAAGGGACGTTGCCGTGAAACCAACTATATCCACATTCCCGACGGTGATCTTGTTTGGCGCGATGGAGTTGAAGTCCAGAATCGCGACATCCTGATGCGTCGCCCGCAGTACCCCGGCAATCGCCAGCAATCCTAACGGAGGCTGCGGGAAGCGAGTATGTGAGTCGGGGTTGATAAGGACGACCTTCAACAGTTATTTCCACCCTATCGCCAGGAAGAATTCTATCGCGCCGATGACGAACATGGTGCCTCCAATAGCAACGCCGAGTATTATCGCTGATACAGGAAACTCTTCTTTGTCAGTCTTCAACGATAAATCCTTTTGCCACACTGAATGCAGGCCGCTTCGCCCGAACTATCGAACATCATCCGGCCAGTCTTGCAATGAGGACAGAAGTTTGCCAGAATCAACTTCATCTCCGCGCTGATTTTCCCTGATTGCTTGGGTCTCCGTGTCGCTACTGCCATGTCGCCCTCCAACTCCGAAGTGTCAGGGGTACAGGGTGGTCAATTGCTGCGCTAAAGGTTCGGGGGTGCAAATCCGTTGCCCGCGCTATTTCTTTCTCCAAGGATAACCCCATCGGCCACCCTGTTGAAATTACTCCCTGACCATACGGGACTTAAGTCCCGTTCGACGCGGCTTATCCCAGTACGGACTGGTGCATTGAGGACATCGCTTAGGACGACGATCTATCCTCGGCTCCCATTCGTTTCCACAGCGAAGACACTTTAGTTTTTCCATCGATACCATCCTACCACCACCACTAGGCAGTTGTCAATAGTCATTTCGGGGCAAATCGCACTCGATACTGCCTGAATTGACTGGCTCCGCAGATCAGGCATCCGTGGACGGTTCGCGCAGTAACCCATAGGGCACCTCCGCTTATTTCTTGCCGTACTTTGCCACGGCTTGCTCTACCAATGCTCTGACCTCAGACTCAGTGACACCCGACCGGCCTTTTCTCAGGTAGTCCCACATTTCGTCGTGCAGGTACAGCATTGACGCCCTTTTGTTTCGCTCTGCCCGCCGTCTTTTCTTTGCCATATTGGTGATTCGATGCCAAGTTCTCATCCCGTGCCCGTCCTTTCTTTGCCGCTTTACCGGCCTAGCGGGGCTCTGGCGTTGCTCGGTGTTTCCAGGTACTCCATGATTGCATCCCGCAGGTCAGCCCGCCGTTTCATCCAGCCGTGCCACGTGGTGGACGGTATCGAGTGCCTCTCCATAGTGGCCTGAGCGCCGAGCGCCTTGGTGTCGGCTAGTATTTCCGGCCACTTCGCCCGGTAGGCCTTCGCCCTCTCGTTGACTTCGGCTCCGCCTTTGACTGGTATCATGTTCTGTTCCTCCTTACGCTTTATCGGTTTATCAGGTTTCGATAATCCCCTGCATTCCGGCAGCACCGGCGGCTTGACTTTCCTCCAGCCGTCCAATTCGTTGTATGCCGGGAACGTGGTGGTGACTCCGCAGTCCGGCACTTGGCATTTCGCCCGAAACACCTTGCAGGCGGTGCCGGCATAGAAGCCCTCGACCGGGACCGAGGCGAGCGTCCAGCGATGGGCGTTGTGAGCGATGGTACTAGACAATCCTCACCTCCAGCCCGTACTTTTCCTTGAGCCATGCGTATTTCGCCCGCGCTGCTGCAGTCAATGTGACCGGCTTGCCAGAGTGCCGGTCAATTCCCTTTACGTCCTCAAGAACAAGATTGTTGGCCAGGTCTCGATAGCGGAAGTCGATAACGGCCTTGCGCTTCCCCGACAGCACGTAGGGCACCTGGCATTCAAGATCGTGGATAAGGCCGCCCCGTTCAAGCAGCACCAAGTCCCGGTATCGCCGCTCTTCTTTCGCGCTGTCGAAGCCGTTCGTCCGCACCGCCCCGTACTTGTTCCGCTTAGCTTGCCCTTTTAGCAAGCATTCGTAGCATCTGGCCCCCCCTTCGGTGTCCCAGGCGGGAGAGGCACCGCACGAACAGGGCAGAGAAGATACGGCCAGAGTGTCAGGCATACAACACCAACTCTGCCTTGGCTGACAGATAGAGCGGATGCCTGGGCTCGCCCTGGCCAGTCAGCCCGAAACACATTGGACGATAGTGTGCCAGCAGCGCATGGACAATGCTCGACCGTCCTTTAACCTTGCCCCAGTTACCCCAACCGCAGATGACCAAACTCGCTTCCGCTGCCATACGAATCAGATGCGCGTCGTTGTCCGGCCCCACCGGCTCAACCTGCTTGAGCAAATCGTGGGGATTGGTGGACCGATAGCCGAACGCATTGCCCAAGAGCAGGCGCCGGTATCCCCAACTCCGGGCGAATCCAATCAGCCGCCTCAGTGTCGGGTCGTTGTGTTCCTCATCGGCAGTCGAGCCATTCAGCAGTACGAACATGACCGTACCTTCCCCGTCCAGCCACTCGCGCGTCAGCGCATAGCGATACTTCCGGTCAGGTGAGAAGACGCACGAACAGGGCGAGGCGGATAGGTCAGCCATGGTCATCGCAGCGCATCGCAAACTTGGAGCATATTCGCGTACTGCTCGACCTGTGGCAAGCAGTGGAACACGTTCTCGCGCGGCCCGACGATCATCAGCCGCTTTCCCCATGCCAACGCGAGGCCAAACTCGACATGGCGCCCACCGCGCTTGCTGTGCGAATCTGGCGGCTCAGAGAAGAACAGCAACACAT
>Ga0209002_10003127_pt1 | contig 13181 bp, 10 predicted proteins | sample Rifsed16ft2_FD_184010 | JGI IMG/M metagenome (GOLD analysis project Ga0209002, IMG submission 184010) | Soil microbial communities from Rifle, Colorado, USA - sediment 16ft 2 (version 2) | ecosystem: Environmental > Terrestrial > Deep subsurface > Rock core/Sediment | place: Rifle, Colorado...
ACCGAACCGGGACTTCTGATCTTGGACGAGCCGACCAGCAGCCTGGACGTGACTACCCAGGCTGTCATCCTGGACCTGGTGCGCGAATTAATCCGGGGGCGGCAAACCGCTGTGTTATATGTCACCCACAACCTGGGAGTGGTGGCGCAAGTATGCGACCGGGTGGGGGTGCTTTATGCTGGGGAGTTCGTCGAGCAGGCCTCCACCAGGGAACTGTTCAGCCAACCTTTACACCCGTATACCCAGGGTTTGCTTACCAGCGTGCCTCTGCTGGGCGAGACGAAAGAGAAAATTCACTTATGGGCGATCCCTGGCCAGATACCCCCCCTGGGGAAACTTCCTGGCGGGTGCGTCTTCCGGCCGCGCTGCGGGCTGGCGGTCCAGATTTGCGAAACCCAGCCTCCATTATATGTCTCCGGCCTGAAGCGGGTCTCGCGCTGCCACCGCTGGGAAGAGATCCAAAAAGGCGAAGTGGGTGACTGGCGGGTGCCTACGGTAAGCAAGGTGAGCGCGCCGGGTGAAGATGAGCGGCGACGCTTAGTTTTGAACCTGGACGCATTGCATGTGGATTATCCCCAACGCCCGTCACTCAAGGAAATGCTCCGTCACCGGCCAGCACGCAAGGTCAGTGCAGTGAGAGGTGTCAGCCTGGCCATTCCCCAGGGCCGGACAGTGGGCCTGGTGGGGGAGAGCGGCAGTGGCAAGACTTCCCTGGCGCGTGCCATCATGGGCTTGACCATCAGCTCCGCTGGTTCCATGGAACTACTGGAGATCCCCTTGCCTGCCAGCCTCTCACAACGCGATCTGGCCACTCTGCGCCACCTGCAGATGATGTTCCAGAATCCCGAAGAAGCGCTCAATCCTTTTCTCACCGTTGGCGAGACTTTGCGCAGGCCATTGATCATCTTGCTGGGGAAATCGCGTGCGGAGGCCGATCGGGAAGTTGCGGATTTACTCCAGGCTGTTCGCCTGCCGGCGAGTTATGCGGCGCGGCTGCCGGGACAATTGAGCGGCGGCGAGCTGCAACGCATCGCCATCGCCCGTGCTTTCGCTTCCAATCCCGCGCTGTTGATCTGCGATGAGCCGGTTTCTGCATTGGATGTGTCGGTGCAGGCTGCAATCCTGAACCTGCTGCTCGAATTGCAGGCGGAATCTGGCAGCAGTCTCCTGTTAATATCGCACGACCTGGCGGCCGTCGGGTACCTGGCCGATGAGATCGCCGTGATCTACCTGGGCTCTCTGATGGAAGTAGCCCAGGCCACCGACTTGTTCCAAACGCCCTACCATCCGTACACCGAGGCATTGCTATCAGCTATCCCGCTGATCGATCCGACAGCCGAACAGAGGCCTATTCGCCTGGCAGGCGATATCCCCAGCCCGACGGAGACGCCCACCGGTTGTCCTTTCCACACCCGCTGTCCGCGCTTTCTGGGGGAGATCTGCCAGAAGGAAACGCCACCCTGGCGGGAAGTCAAGGCTACAAGCAAACGCTATTATTGCCATATCCCTGAAGACGATCTGCGCGCCGTACAAGAGCGCCTGCCGGTCTTCGGGCAACCCCTTACAGGATGATCGATGTCTCGCTATCTCATGCGCCGGTTAGGATTCTTACTGCTCACCCTCTTGCTTACCTCATTGGTGGTCTTCACGATCACGCAATGGTTACCGGGCGATATCTGCCGCGTTATCCTGGGGCGCGAGGTGGGGGAAAACGCCCTGGAGGCCTGCCGCCAGGAGTTAGGGCTGAACCGGCCATTGCCGTTCCAATACCTTAGCTGGATAGGGAAATTATTAACCGGCGATTGGGGGTTAGCCTTTAGCACCAGATCCCTGATTTTTCCGCTTGTCATGGATCGGCTGGGCAATAGTCTGATGCTGGCATTGGTTACCCTGGTGATATCGGTGCCGTTGGCGGTGACCTTGGGGTCGATCGCTGGTTTGAACGAGAACAAGCCGGTCGATGGAACGATCAGCGTTTTTTCCCTGGCGGTCGTCGGTTTGCCGGAATTCGTCACTGGCATCCTTTTAATCCAGTTTTTTTCGTTTGGCTTGCGCCAGCGCGGTTTACCCGCCTTGCCTGCCAGTTCCGCTCTGCCTCCAGACGCATCATTCCTGGAAGCGCTACCGATGCTGATCCTACCATCTCTTACTGCCATGCTGGTCTTACTGGCATATATTGTCCGGTTGACCCGCGCCGGAGTGATCGAGGAACTGAAACGTCCCTATGTGCGCACTGCGGTGTTGAAAGGCCTGCCACGTCGCACGGTGATCCTCAAACACATCATGCGCAACGCACTCTTGCCAACCATCACTGTGATCGCCATCAGCTTTGGCTGGCTGATTAGCGGCCTAGTGGTGATCGAGAATGTCTTCAATTACCCTGGGCTGGGCCGGCTGCTGGTGTTTGCCATCGACCGGCGCGACCTGCCCTTAATCCAGGCGGTGACCATGGTGACCGTGCTCGGCTTTGCCCTGGCGAACCTGGCGGCGGATTTGTTGTATGCTCTGCTGAACCCCAGGATCCGCTTCGGATAGGAGGATAATCATAATAATTAGGCCAATAAGGAACTCTCCTTGACAGCCATTATGCGCTCAGGTACAATTCCGCTACCTTAAAACTGGGGCCTGTAGCGCAGTTGGGAGCGCGCTTCAATCGCACTGAAGAGGTCGAGGGTTCGAATCCCTCCAGGTCCACAGGAAATGAGGGCCCATAGCGCAGTTGGGAGCGCGTCTCAATGGCATTGAGAAGGTCGAGGGTTCGAATCCCTCTGGGTCCACACAAGATAGAGAGTTGAGAGCAGAGAATGGAGAATAGTGACTACTCTCCATTTTCAAATTCCCACTCTCGATAGAGTCGGGGCAGGAGTAGTAGGCCATCCAGCAGCGAGCCGGGGAAACAGCGTTCGCAGATTAACGCAAAGTGGAAGCACGGCAGAGTGCCCCTGGAGCACAGCGTAATGATGCGCTTGGACCGAACTCGCCTGCCGCCTCGGTCTTTCGGGGCAGACTCCACCGGTAAAAGTTTACCCACGGAAATCATAACGTACTATCCGGGCTTTTCGTGGATAAGGATAGCCGGTGGCGGGATTTGCCCGTTAGCGCAAACCAGAGCAGCCCAATGTAGGTCAAGATGCCATCTTGACCGAAGTAGGGTCTAAATGCCATTTTGACCTACTTTGGGAAGCAGGGTGGTACCGCGGAGAATCCCTTCGTCCCTGAGTGGAGAAGGGGTTTTTGTTATACGGAGGTGTGAGATGAATAACAAGAATCTGAATATTATGAAGCGGGATATTCGCTGCCTTCTCGCGCCCCGCCTCCCTCTCTTGCTTGAAGATGATCCCTTTCAGCTCAATCAAAAGGAACTCTACTCTCAAGAAAGAGAAGGGAAATATGTTTCCAGAATATCATCCAAACGAGATTGAACCCCGCTGGCAGCGGTTTTGGGAAGAGACCGGCCTGTACCGCGCCGTCGAGACAGGCGAAAAGCCCAAGTTCTATTGCTTAGATTTCTTCCCTTATCCATCGGGCGAGGGGCTGCACGTCGGGCATTGCCGTAATTACATCCCGACGGATGTGATTTCACGTTTTAAGCGCATGTGCGGTTTCAACGTGCTGCACCCGATGGGATGGGATGCCTTCGGTGAACCGACCGAACAGCATGCCATCGCGCACGGCATCCATCCCAGGGTGACTACCGACCAAAACACGGCCAATTTCCGTCGCCAGATGACCCTGATCGGGGCCAGCTATGACTGGTCGCGCGAGATCGATTCCTCCCAACCAGATTTTTATCGCTGGACGCAGTGGTTCTTCCTGCTGCTCTACCGGCGCGGTCTAGCATACCGTGACACCAACTGGCAGTGGTGGTGCCCGTCCTGCCAGACCACCCTTTCAAGTCACGAAGCTGCCGGCGGAGTGTGCTGGCGCGGCCACTTGGGTGTAGTCAAACGTGAGATCCCGGCCTGGTATTTCCGCATCACAGCCTATGCGGACGCGTTGTTGGCTGGCCTGGGCGAGATCGACTGGCCTGAACGGATCAAGACCATGCAGCGCAACTGGATCGGCCGCAGCGAAGGCGTGGAAGTTCAGTTCCCAGTTGTCAGTAGGCAGCTGTCAGTTCCGGGTGGAGACATTTCCCTACGAACTACTAACGACTGGTCGCTGATGACCGTCTTCACCACCCGGCCTGACACACTGTGGGGCGTTACTTTTATGGTCCTGGCGCCAGAACATCCCCTGGTTGAAGAAATCACCTCCACTGAGCAGCGTGCGCAGGTGCGGGCTTACATCGCTGAGGCCGCCCGCTTGAGCGAGATCGACCGCATGGCAGAGACGCGCCAGAAGACTGGGGTCTTCACTGGCGGGTATGCGACCAATCCGCTTACTTCAGAACGTATCCCGATCTGGATCGCTGATTATGTGCTGCCCTCCTACGGGACCGGCGCAATCATGGGTGTGCCAGCCCACGACCAGCGTGACTTCGAGTTCGCCCAGGAGTATGGCCTGCCTGCGCGAGTGGTGATCGCGCCGCCTGGCTACAACCCCGAAGAGGAGTTGCCAGCGGCGTTCACTGGTTCGGGCATGATGATTAACTCTGGCCCGTTTGATGGGCTGCAAAGTGATTCAGCGATCCAGCAGATCAGCGAATATATCGAAGGGCATGGCCTGGGCCGCCGGACTGTGCAGTACCGCATGCGTGATTGGTTGATCAGCCGCCAGCGCTATTGGGGCACACCGATCCCGATCGTGTATTGTGAGGCGTGCGGCGAAGTCCCCGTACCTGAGAAGCAGCTGCCAGTGCTGCTGCCACCATTGGCAGATTTCCGTCCAGATGGCAGCGGGCGCTCCCCGCTGGCGCGCTTCCCCGAGTTTGTGAATACCACCTGCCCGGAATGCGACGGCCCTGCCCAACGCGAGACCGACACAATGGGCGGATTTGCCTGCTCTTCGTGGTACTTCTTGCGCTTCACCAGCCCGCATTACACCCAGGGACCGTTCGAACCAGACGCGGCGCGCTACTGGATGCCGGTCGACCTGTACGTTGGCGGAGCCGAGCACGCGGTGTTGCACTTGTTATACGCCCGCTTCTGGACGCATGTTTTAGCGGATGCCGGGCTGGTTCCCTTCTGCGAGCCTTTCCAGAAGCTGCTCAACCAGGGCCAGCTGATGGGACCGGATGGGCAGCGCATGTCGAAGTCGCGCGGCAACGTGATCACGCCCGACAGCATGGTAGAAACTTTCGGTGCTGACGCCTTGCGGGTCTATGAGTTATTCATGGCTCCCTTCGAGCAGGATGTAGACTGGAGCGCCGAGGGCATCAGCGGAGCGCGGCGATTTCTCAACCGGGTATGGAGCCTGTACGCGGCTGCTTACGCTGAAAGTGCAGGAGTTGCTGGGACGGACCCAGAACTCGAACGCCGATTACACAAGACCATCCGCAGGATAAGCGAACGCCTCGAAGGATTCCGCTTTAACACGATGATCTCAGCCATGATGGAGTTCGTCAACTTCCTGTCTGAACGGCAGCGGACTGGCGCCTGGCGCACGGCGACTTACCACCAGGCATTGGAGACTTTCATGGTCTTACTGGCTCCCTGCACCCCCCATATTGCCGAGGAATTGTGGCACCAGACTGGGCACAAAGACAGCGTCCATGAACAGGTCTGGCCGACCTGGGACGAGCAGTTGGCGCGGGATGAGATGGTGGAGATCGCGGTGCAGGTGGATGGCCGGATGCGTGCGGTGATCCTCGTCCCAGCCGATGCCAGCGAAGCAGAGGTCAAAGAGCAAGTCTTCACCCAACCCAAGGTCCAGCAATATGCCAGAGACCGGGAAGTGGTCAAGACTTTTTATGTGCCTGGTAAGGTTTACAATATTGTAACGAAGTAGAAACATGAGCATTGCCCTAGCCAGCGCCTGGCATCCACGCGGTGAACTATCCAGGTTTAAGAACCTGATCACAGAACTTGAGCAAGTGTATGTTGGGATGGTGATTTCTTTGCCGCCGGAGGCTGATACCGAAGTGGTGCGGGCGCTCCAGGGGGTCGGCCACTTGCAGGTTGTCATTACCCCTTTTTGGTCCGGGGGACGACATCTGGCGCTCGAAAAGGCACTGGAGACATCCGCCACTCACCTGCACTATGTCGATTTCGACCGTTTAGTGCGCTGGGTTGAGACCAGGCCGGAAGAGTGGCGGCAAACTGTGGCTGCCATCCAAGAAGTCGACTGCCTGGTGGTGGGCAGAACGGAAGCCGCTTACCGCAGCCACCCGCAGGCCCTGTACCAGACCGAAGCGATCAGCAACCTGGTCACCTCGTATCTGGTGGGTAAGCCCCTCGATGTGAGCGCCGGTTGTAAGGGATTCAGCCGACGGGCAGCCGAAGTCCTGATGGCGAATTGTACGCCGGGCAAAGCATTCGGCACAGACGCTGAATGGCTCGTCTTGCTGAAAAGAGCTGGTTTTGAGATCGACACCCTCGCAGTGGATGGATTGGATTGGGAGTCAGCCGATCGCTTTCTGGAGCGGGCGGCTGATCCACAAGACCAACTCCAGGCAGCAGAAGTCTACGATGCCGACCCACAAAACTGGTTCAAGCGGGTGCGTGTAGCGATGGAAATCATCCAATCTGGCCTCGAAGCTGAGGAAAGATATTTGGAATCCACGAGATGACAAAGAGAAACGAATAGTTCGTTTCCCTTTGTGAATCAAAATGCCTTTTGGAGGACTTAATGACCGATCAAGCGACGTATAATCCCGCTGAAATCGAACCCAGGTGGCAGGCGCGCTGGGAAGTCGATGGCCTGTATCACGCGGACATCGACCCCGCTAAGCCCAAGCATTACGCCCTGACCATGCTGCCCTATCCCTCCGGCGACCTGCACATCGGCCACTGGTACGCGATGGTCCCCTCAGACGCGCGCGCCCGCTTCATGCGCATGCGTGGCTACAATGTAATGTTCCCGATGGGATTCGATGCTTTTGGCTTACCAGCCGAAAACGCCGCGATTAAAAATAAAACCCATCCCAGAGAATGGACCTACGCCAATATCAAACGCATGCGAGCTCAACTCCGAAGTATGGGCGCCATGTATGACTGGCGCCGGGAGGCGGTTTCCTCCGATCCGGAATATTATCACTGGTCGGAGTGGTTCTTTCTCCAGCTCTACAAGCATGGTCTGGCTTACCGTAAGATGGCGGCTGTGGACTGGTGCCCACACTGTAATACTACCCTGGCGCGCGAACAGGTATGGGGCGAAGATCGGCACTGCGAGCGCTGTGGCACGCCGGTCATCAAGAAGGACCTCGAGCAGTGGTTCTTCAAGACCACCACTTATGCCGATGAGCTGCTTGACTTCTCGCACATGGATTGGCCGGAGCGCGTGGCTTTACTGCAAACCAACTGGATCGGACGCTCAGAAGGCGCTGAAGTTCACTTTCCAGTAGTCAGTAGTAAGTGGTTAGAGGATAGTGGTGAGCTTTCCCCGCTATCTACAAACAACTGGCCTCTGATCACTGTCTTTACAACCCGCGCTGACACGCTCTGGGGCGCGACCTTCATGGTTTTAGCGCCAGAGCATCCCCTGGTAGAGCAAATCGCCACGCCGGAGCAGAAAGCTGAGGTGGAGGCTTATGTCTTGTACGCTACTCGCCAGTCGGACATCCAGCGTGAGGCGACCGACAAAGAGAAGACAGGCGTGTTTACCGGCGGGTACGCCCTTAACCCGGTCAATGGCGAACGTATCCCGATCTGGATCGCCGATTATGTTCTCATGACATACGGGACCGGCGCCATCATGGCTGTCCCGGCTCACGACGAGCGCGACTTCGAGTTCGCCTTGAAGTTTGGCCTGCCGATCCTGCCGGTGATCGCCCGCCCAGATGGGTTGACCAAGTCCTATGTCCTGGCAGGGACGATGAAGGCAGGTTTCGCCGAAGCCGTGCAGGCGGAGGGCATTCCCTTCGACCAGCGCCAGGCAGGCTTGTCCCTAACCATTCCGCCGGATAAAGTCGATCGCTACATTGATCTGGCGCAAAGGTTTGTCCTGCCAGATTCTTGGGTCGAGGTGGTTGGCAATCGCTGGACGTTCATATTTTCCGATGGAGTCTGGGAATGGGATTCGCTGGAGAGCGAGGCGCGCATCCTGGAGCGGTGCAAAGGACCCGAACCGGGCGGCCAGGAGGCGCGCACGTTGATGGAAATGCTTTGGCGTCGCGAGTTTTACCAGGATGCCCTGTACCATCATGAATATGGCCGGATGATCAACTCGGGTGAATTCAGCGGCACAGCGGGAGAGGTCGCCGTGCAAGTAGTGACGAAATGGCTGGAGCAGCAAGGGAAAGGAAAGGGTGCGGTGAACTACCGCCTGCGAGACTGGCTGATCTCTCGCCAGCGCTATTGGGGCGCGCCCATCCCGATCGTCTATTGTCCACAGCATGGGGCGGTGCCCGTGCCCGACGAGCAGCTGCCCGTATTGCTGCCTGACGATGTCCAGTGGCTGCCCACGGGTGAGAGCCCGCTCAAGCTGCACCCCACCTGGAAGAACACCACCTGCCCCATATGTGGCGAACCGGCCGAGCGCGAGACGGACACCATGGACACCTTTATGTGCTCTTCGTGGTACCACCTGCGCTATCTGAGTCCGCATTACGGCAAAGGTCCCTTCGATCCCGAGGAGTATGACTATTGGATGCCGGTGGACACCTATACCGGCGGTATCGAGCACGCTACCATGCATCTGATCTACACGCGTTTCTTCCATAAGGCGTGCCGCGATATGGGTATCACTCAGGGGCCGGAACCCATGACGCAGCTGCGCAATCAGGGCATCATCCTGGGTGAGGACTCCGAGAAGATGTCTAAGAGCCGCGGCAACGTGGTATCACCGGACGAGCTGGTGGCGCGCTATGGCGCCGATACCGTACGCGCATACCTGATGTTCTTTGCCCGTTGGGAGTTAGGCGCGCCGTGGAACAGCAGCGGCATCGAGGGCGCGGCGCGCTGGCTGCGGCGCGTGTGGGCGCTCTTCACTGAACCGGCAGCAATGGGTGAGTCGGGATCGTTAACGGTTGACCCCTCTTCCGGCGAACAGACCCAACCCTACACCCGCGCCTTGCGGCGCAAGCTGCACCAAACCTTGCGCCAGGTAACGCGCGACTTCGAGACCTTCGAATTCAATACGATTGTTTCGGCGTTGATGGAGTTGCTGAACGAGATGTATAAAGCCCACGACCAAGGAGTTCCCGGGACACCTGAATGGGAAGAAGCCCTCGACCTCTACTTGCGCATGCTGGCGCCGGTGGCGCCGCACCTCGCTGAGGAGGTTTGGGCGCGTCATGGGAAGCCCTATTCGCTGCATAGCCAGCCCTGGCCCGAAGTGGATGAAGCTGCAGCAGCGGAGGAGCAGATCACCCTGGTGGTGCAAGTGAATGGTAAAGTGCGCGATCGCATTACCGTGCCAGTGGACATCGGGGAAGAACAGGCCAAGGCGCTTGCCCTGGCCAGCGAGGCGGTGCAGAAACACCTGGGCGGCAAACCACCGCGCAAAATAATCCTGGTGCCGGGGAAGCTGGTAAATATTGTTGTTTGATCGCGGAAAGTTATGTATCATCTGAAAAGGATATATTCGATTATACTAGTAGGAAATAGTTTGGAAAATACCCTTTAGTAATATTTATCGGTATTGGATGCAAAAGGCGCTGGATTCCGTACTTTCAATGAATCACTCAGCGCTGCGAGAGGCTGGTCTGAGTGATGGTACGAGCTGATCTGAGCGACGAGCAGTTAATCAGGCTGATCGCCAGCAGAGATGGAACTGCGCTGGAATACCTCTATGAGCGCTATTCCGCCTCAGTGATGGGGTTAGCGATGAAGATGTTGGCTAACCGGGCTGAAGCGGATGAAGTCGTCCAAGAGACCTTCTGGAGGGTCTGGAGCAAGACAGACTCCTTTCGTGCCGATCGTGGGACGTTGTTGAGCTGGATATTCGGTATTGCCCACAATTTATGTATTGACTTGATACGGCAGCAGAAGGTGAATCCAATGAATTTGGAGGAAGCCCCAATTGTAAATATTGCAGATCACGGAATGAACGAGGCTGCATCGATAAGAGACGCTGTGGAAAGAGAGCAGCTGCAGTCTGCTATGGATGATTTGCCATCGGATCAGCGAGAAGTGATCGAGATGGCATTTTTTAAAGGTCTCACTCGGCAGGAAATAGCGAAGGTGACTGGCGTTCCGCTTGGAACCGTGCATACCCGGGCACGGCTTGGCCTGCAGAAATTACGGACATCGTTACAGGCACGGGGCTTTGACCAGGATTAGTCGTTATGGAGGATAGAATCGAAGGGCTGCTTCCCTTTTATATGCTTGGGGCCTTGACTTTGGACGAGCGGGATCATGTCGAAGCATACTTGCAGACTAACCCTGAAGCGCAAGTATGGGTTGAGGAAATGACCTTGGTCACCACGGTTTTGCCTCGCTGTGTTGATCGTGTTGACGCTTCACCGCAAGTTAAAAAGTTGCTCATGGAACGTGTTCGAGAACACAGAGGCGCTCAGCAATTCCCAGCCAGCTTGCGCGGGTTAGTCGATCGACTGCGACAACTGTTTTTCCCCAAGGGAGGCACCGTGTTGCTACCTGTGATGGTTGCATCAATCCTAGTGATAGCCATCGGTTCCCTCACCTGGGCGTTGTCATTGGTGAATAGAGCCTCAGAGTTAGACCAGAAGATTGCCAACCTTCAGGAGCAGCTGGTCAGTCAAGGACTGGTGATCGATCGTCTGCAGGAGCAGTTATTGAATGAACGCCGAGTGATCGCTCAAATTTCCGCTCCCGGTGTTGAAGTCTTCGATATTGCAGGAACGGACCTCCAGCCGCAAGCTCGTGGGCGCTTATTTGTTAAACCTGATAGCCAAACGGGTAGCCTGCTATTATCTGGATTACTTCCCTTGGAAGCCGGAAAAGTTTACCAGTTGTGGTTGATCCAGGACGATCTACCAGTGGCAGCTGGGGTGTTTACAGTCGACGAACAAGGCCAGGCCACTTTGCAGCTTCAAGCCACACAGGCAATCAGCTCATACAACGCGTTAGGTGTGTCGGTGGAGCCGGAAGGTGGCAGCCAGCAGCCAACGGGGGATATCGTGATATTCAGCGCTTTGTCTAAAGATGTGTAGGGTAGGGTCGAGTTACCCTCTCCTTTACCTCTTTCCCTAATATGGGGAAAGAGGTATTTTATTTTCATGCTAGGCGCAGTAAATAAGATAAATTTAGGGTAATTTGTGGTTTTTTCATAGATGCAAATTGCACTGATATGCGTATTATATTTAGATGGCAACGCCCCGTGGTGAGGAGGCGGATCCCAGTGTTCCCAAATTTCCGCCATCCAGGCGGTTAACCGAGGAGGTGATAAGTATGAGCCGATAGCAGAAATAGATCAGTCTTCACAGGTTGGCTTTTATTCCCAACCTACCCGCCCTGGAAAATCCGGGTGTGATCAATCTATCAAAGCATGTAGAAGAATTATTTCCAAAGGAGGAAACACGATGAACGGTAAGAAATATACCGTTGCGACTATCCTGGCGGTGATCATCGCTATCAGCCTGCTATTTGTCGGCCTAGCGCCCCAACCATCCAGAGCTGCCAGCCACCGGGAAGCACCCCTGATCGCCCTCGACCCCACCGCCGATATAACCGATTTCTTTATGTTCCGTAGTTACGAACCGGGCAACGAGGATAAAGTCGTGTTGATCATGGATGTGATCCCCGGTGAGGAGCCCAGTTCCGGTCCGAACTACTATAACTTCGACCCGAATGTGAGGTATGCGTTCCATGTCGACAACGATATGGATGGTAAAGCTAACGACGTTAGCTTCGAATTCTGGTTCAGGAATGAGTTTCGCGGTGTACCGGATGCCTTAGATCTGTTTCTCGCGTATGTGGGCAACATCCCACCTATTGATGGCTCGATCGTCCCACCGATCACCACGCTGGACGGGCCTGGTTCGGAAGGCCTGGGTATGCGCCAGAATTACTCTGTTTTTACGGTCACCATCCTTGACCATGAAAACAGAGTAATTCTGGGTATGCGCCAGAATTACTCTGTTTTCATGGTCAAGGATGGTGACCGTAAGCTGTTGGGAGATGGTCTGTTCGCCGTGCCATCGAACGTCGGCCCGCGCACCATGCCGGATTATGAATCCCTGGCCGCTCAGGGTATTTATGACCTGGGTGAAGGCGTGCGGGTATTCGCTGGCCAGCGGGATGATCCCTTCTATATCGACCTGGGTGCTGTCTTCGACACACTCAACTTGCGCCCTGCCACCATTGGAGGTGGTGGAGGTGCGCCCGATATGCTTTCCGGTTTCAACGTACACACCATCGCTCTGGAACTTCCGGCCAGCATGTTGATGGCGGATGATGATGACCCAGACACGCCGGAAATTACTGTCCTTGGGGCTTATGCTAGCACGAGCCGGAAAAATGTCTCGGTCATAGGGGATGATAAGAAAGACGAATTACGGCAACGCCGCGGGCTTGTGCAGGTGCAGCGCCTGGCAAACCCATTGATCAATGAAGCGATCATCGGCACGGAGGATAAGGACGGCTGGAACAGGCTGGATCCCTCCAAGGAGAAGAGGTTCGAGGAGTATTACACGAACCCCCGACTCGCCACGGCACTCACCCTGATCTTCGGCATAGAAGCCAGCCCATTATTCGACCTGCGGGAGCTGCTGACATATACCTCAGGAGATTACAGCAAGCTCTCTGAGCTACTGCGCCTGAATCTCAGTGTACCACCCACGCCACTGGCCGATCAAAAGCGTCTGACGGTCTTCGAGGGTGATAACGCTGGGTGGCCAAACGGGCGCCGTCCGATCGATGACGTTACCGACATCGCTATCCGGGTCATTGGAGGGACGAACTTCGCCACCGCAGGTGATAATGTCAATGGCAATGATAAAGCTCTAACGGAAGCTTTCCCGTTTATCCCGTCCCCCTGGGATGGCCGCAACCGGTTCCATCGTAATCCGTAGCTAATTTCCGTCGAAGGAGGAAACTGGAGTGAACCAATATTTAATGGGAATATTGGTTCACTCCCACCTCCGTGAATATCTAAAGATCAATTTCAGTAAATCACAGATTCAGAAATTTGGAGCTTCGCAGTATCGATTTCAGTCGCTT
>Ga0209002_10003130_pt1 | contig 13175 bp, 15 predicted proteins | sample Rifsed16ft2_FD_184010 | JGI IMG/M metagenome (GOLD analysis project Ga0209002, IMG submission 184010) | Soil microbial communities from Rifle, Colorado, USA - sediment 16ft 2 (version 2) | ecosystem: Environmental > Terrestrial > Deep subsurface > Rock core/Sediment | place: Rifle, Colorado...
CCCCCGGAAGTTCAGCCGCTCGCCGCTCTGCCAGGCCTGCCAGAAGGCTCGGATGGCGGCCAGCAGTTCGCGCAGCCTGCCCACCGGCGACTCCGGCCAGATCATCCCGTAGCGACGCTCGATGTGAGCCCGCACCTGGGTGCCGAGGCCCAGCATGAACCGTCCCCCGGAGGCCTCCGCCAGATCCCAGGCGGTGTAGGCCAGGGTCGCCGGGCTGCGGGCGAAGCCGATGGCCACCGCGGTTCCGAAATGCAGCCGCTCGGTGGCGGAAGCGATCAACGCCAGCGGTAGGAATGGGTCGTGCTGTGTCTCGGAGGTCCACAGGCCGTCGAAGCCTAGCAGCTCGGCCGCCTGGGCGATGGCGCGGATTTGCCGCAAAGAGGTGTGAGGCAGGGCGGCATCGATGCGCATCACGACTCATCATAATCCAACCGGCCCGAGGCCTTGCTGCCGGGGGCGAGGCGGGGCCCGCCCCCGCGGTCCGGCAGCCTCAGCTCGGGACCGCTGGTGTAGAATTCGTCCGCGGCTGAGGAATCTCGAGGAGGAACCATGTCCTGGCGTACTTTTGTCGGAGTGGTGCTCTTGGTCTTGGGCGCCGGTTTCCTGCTGGATCAGCTGGAGGTCATCGAGTTCGGCGCGCTGCTCTCCACCTGGTGGCCGCTGATCCTCATCGCCATTGCGATCATCCAGTTGGTCACACGCTCCGTCGCCCCCTCGGTCAGCATATTCCTGCTGCTGGTGGGCGCCTACCTGCAGGTGGCCCAGTTGGATATGCTCCCCTTCGACCTGGGGCAGATCTTCTGGCCCAGCCTGCTCATCCTGGCCGGGGTCTACCTGGTGCTCACCCGTTCGATGCAGCGCCCCGCCGAATCCAGCATGGACGACCGCATCAACAGCTTCGTCATCTTCGGGGGCACTGAGCAGCGCCTGGAGTCGAAGCAATTCACCGGGGGCAGCGCGATGGTGCTTTTCGGAGGGACCGACATCGACTTGCGCGACGCCGCCCTGGCGCCCGACGGTGCCCTGCTGGACCTCACTGCGGCCTTCGGCGGGATCGAGGTCACCGTGCCGGAGGAGTGGAAGGTGCGCATGTCCGGCCTTCCGCTCTTCGGCGGCTGGGACAACAAGACCCACCGCAAGGGCGAGGCCGGCGACGGCCCGACCCTTACTGTGCGCTGCGTGGCGGCCTTCGGGGGCATCGAACTGCACAACTGAGCTAAGCGATCCTGGCGCCGAGCTCCACCTGGGCGTCCGGCTGCAGCAGCCGCAGGGACTGATCCCGGTTGACCGCGGCCAACACCAGCACCTCCGAACGGTGCTTTCCCACCTGGCGGGCGGGGAAGTTGGTAACCGCCACCACCAGCCTGCCCTGCAGCTCCTCCCGCCGGTACTCCGCCGCCAGCCCGGCGACGGATCGCCGAATGCCCAGGTCCTTGCCAAAATCAATGCTCAACCGGTAAGAGGGATTTCGCGCCTCGGGGTAGTCCTCCACCTGCAGCACTCTGCCCACGCGTATCTCGACCTTTTCGAAGTCATCCCAGTTGATAGGCTTCATGCAGGCTCCTCCTTCCGGGGCCTGGGCGTGGGATTGTACCCGGAGGCACCGCCTGGGCTGGGGATCCTGTCCCGCTGGGCCCCTGCGCGGGCTTTTGGCGCTTAGAATGAGAGGAGGGATGCGTGGGCCCCAGGGGCCCAGGGATCTCTCCCGGGGACTGAGCCCAACGGGTCAGTTGAAATGTAGCCTCCGCCGGGTGAAGATCGAATTATCGCCGCAGGAAGAGAAGCATGCGCTGGAACTCTATTGGGGGAGCTGGTCTCGGGTCGCTCTTGCTGGCCCTCTCCCTGGGCGGGTGTCTCCCCCTGGCGGGCAGGCCGGCTCAGCCTCCCGCCGCGGTAGCGCTCCCGCAAACGCCCGCGGCCGTCCCCACCTCCAGTCCAACCCCGACCGCTGTGCCCGAGCCGGCCCGCCAGTTGAACGCCCGGCTGAGTTGGCTGGATGAATTCGGCGGCCGCACGCTGGTCTTCGAGACCGAGGCCGGCGAGATCAAGATCCGGCGGGTGGCCGGAGATTCGCTGATGCTCAAGTTCGGCCAGAGCGTTGTCCACGTCAATCCCCAGGGCGACCCGGACGCGTACGCCGACCTGCCCAAAGCCGACCAGATCTGGATCACAGATCCCGCTCCGGAGCATCTTGATCTGCGCACCATCCGTCAGGTCACCACGGAGAGCACCCGCTTGATTCTGGACCCCGGGAGCGCCGGCATGCTGCAGGGGCTCACCGAGTACTTCACCTTGCGCCAGGGCATGCCCATCCTGGCGGATGGGATCCTGCTGGAAGCAGTTCCGGCCTACATAGCGCAGATGCTTCCGGCCGGGGCGGAGCTCGATGTGAGCAACAGCTACCTGGCCACCTTCGGGTCTTTCCGGCTGCTGATCGCCAGCCGGGCCCACCTGCTGCCCGAATTGAGCGCCAAGGGGCCGGTGGATGTGGCGCTGCTGGTGCTGGATGAGGCCAGCGCGCTCAACCCGGCCCAGGGCGCCTGGGCGGCAGAAGCGTTGGATCTGCAGGCGGTGCTGCCGTATCAGTACCAGCAAGGCGCCCCGGCGGAGCTAGCCGGGTTGCTGGCCGGGAGCGGCGTGGCGGTTTGGCCGCTGGATTCGCCCTCAAGCTCTGGAGCGCTGCTCAGCGATTTTTTCCCGGCCCGCGATTCTGCGCTGGCGGAGTCGATCTGGCTGGGATTGGAGCCGGGGCTCAACCTGGTGGACAGCCTGCGGCCGGTGGAGACCGGCCAGGTTCCGCTGTTGCCGGATCTGCAGACTCTGCCGCCCGCCGACTTGCGGCTGGTGCACAACAATTACAGCGACACCACTTTGCTGCGGCTGTCCAACTCGGTGGTGAACGCCGGCGAGGGGCCTCTGGAGATGTGGGGGACGCTCATGCCGGGGACCGGCACGCATCAGGTCATCCAGCGCCTGTACGACACTGAGGGTGGATATGCCGAGCAGGTCGTCGGCCAATTCGTCTTCCATCCCGAGCACAGCCACTGGCACCTGGATGGCTTCTCGCTATACGAGCTGTGGTCGGTTAATCCCGATGGAACGTTGGATCAGGTGCTGGCCACCAGCGGCAAAGTCAGCTTCTGCCTGCGAGACATTCGGCGCAGCCATGAGCCGGTGGTGGCCGCCAACGCGGCCTTCACTTCCTGCGGCGCCCGGAGGCAGGGGATCTCGGCGGGCTGGATCGACACCTACCAGTACTACCTGCCCGGGCAGACCATCGATATCACGGGGCTGCCCGACGGGCGCTATGCCCTCATGTCCACCGCGGATCCGTTCAACTTGCTCCGGGAGTCCGAGGAAGGCAACAACTTCGCCCTGGTCTATCTGAACCTGGAGGGCGGGAGGGCGCAGGTGCTGGAGGTGCCCTCGGCTGTCGGTTATCGCGGCAGCTGAGCTTCCCCTTCGCTGCCTACTGCGCCTCCGGCCCGCCGCCCAGGTTGGCCACCAATTCCCCAGCCGATCGGCGAACCTCGCCCTCCGGCGCGACCAGCAGGCGCAGCACGTAGATTCGCTTCCAATCCCCGGGATGGTAGACCAACATCCGAGCCGCTCCCCCGCCCTCCGGCGACAGCTCGACCAGCGGATTGTAGCCCAGCGGGCGGGAGAAACGCAGGGCGGTGGAGCGGGTCTTTCGCAGTACATCATCGTAGGCCCGGCGGGTGAGCAGCGGCTCCAGGCTGAGCCACTCGCCGGCCACCGACTCCGACTTGGTAGCCCACAGCTCGCTGACAAACAGGGCGTACTCCAGCAGGCCGACCGGGCTGCGTTCGTAGATCATGTACTGATAGAGCGTCTCGGCCACCACCGGGCGCAGCTTGCCGCTATCCCGTTGCTGAATCAGGTAGTCCCTGGCGAGGGACGCCAGCTCGGGCGGAGGGCCGATCTCCCGCTCCTGACGGACAAAGGGCCAGATCCACCGGCTGGCCTCGCCGCCCATCGGCAGATAATCCAGCACGTATCCGCGCTGCAGGCTGACGTGGGGGAACAACCCGAGCAGGTTGTTGACGTCCTGCGGCCGGTGGACGCGGTGCCAGGACTTGCGGAAGCGCTGGACACTGGCCACCACGCGCTCCAGCCGATATCCGGGCACAGCGCCTTCGCTGGACGAGCCGCGCAAGCCCCCCTCTCAATCTGGTTGTTGGCGGGCAGTTGGGACTAGGCCGGGCGGCCTGCCCCATACAGTTGGCGATGAACAGCCGAGAGCGCCCGAACCTGCTGTTCGGCGTGATAAGAGGAGCGAACCAGCGGCCCGCTTTCCACCCAACGGAACCCGATCTCGAGCCCGTACCGTTTGAGTTCGGCGAACTCCTCCAGGGTGTAGTAGCGTTCAATGGGCAGGTGCTGCTTGGTGGGCTGCAGGTACTGGCCGATGGTCAGAATGTCCACCCCCCAGTCCCGCAGGTCGCCCATCACCGCTTTCACTTCTTCCAGCGTCTCACCCAGGCCCAGCATGATGCCGGACTTGGTCAGCACGTCCGGCTCCAGCCGCTTGGCGTGGCTCAGGGTGGCCTGGGCCCACTCGTAGCGGTCTTGCGGCTGAACCTTTCTGAACAGCCGCGGCACGGTCTCCACGTTGTGATTCAGGATCTCCGGCCGAGCCGCCATCACGATCCCCAGGGCCTCGGGCGAGCCCTTGAAGTCGGGGATCAGCACCTCCACCGAGCAGCCGGGCTGTAGTTGGCGGATGCGGCGGATCACCAGGGCGAAGATGGGGGCTCCGCCATCCGGGCGCTCGTCGCGGTTGACGCTGGTGATCACCGCATGGCGCAGGCCCATGGCCTGCACCGCCCGCGCCACCCGCTCCGGCTCCAGCCAGTCCAGCGGCGACGGCCGCCCGGTCTTGATGTCACAGAACCCGCAGGAGCGGGTGCAGGTGTCGCCCATCAGCAGAAAGGTTGCAGTACCGGCTCCCCAGCACTCGCCCAGGTTGGGGCAGCGCGCTTCCTCGCAGACCGTGTGCAGGGACTTGCTGCGCATCATGTCGCGCAGCCACTCGTAGGTCTCGCCCGCCGGGGCGCGCACCTTGATCCAGGGCGGCCGGCGCCCCGGGCGCGGGCCGATCTCCAGGATCTCCGATTCGGGCAGCGGATTGGCGCTTGAGTCGGTCATGTTGTGTTTGACGGGGGGATTCTACCAAGCTTCGCTGCTAGATGGCCCTGAGACCACCCACCAGGCGCTCACGGGTCAGGCCAGCGCCTGTGGGTCAGGCCTGCGCCCGTGCCAGCGCCGGCCTGAGCAGTGCGTAGAAGTGCCGGTGCACCGGCGTCGGTACTTCGGCGGCCTCCCCCAAGCGGATGACCGTGCCGCTGAAGGCCTCCAGCTCGAATGGTCTCCCCTCCGCCACATCGCGCTGCATCGAGTTGGTGGCGGTGGGCTCGAAGCCCTCAGCCATGGCCAGGGTCTTGTCCAGCACATCGGCAGCCAGTGAGATCCCCCGCCCCCGAGCTACGGCTTCCACCTCTCGCATCGACTCGATGAACAACCCTCGCGTCTCTGTGTTGCCCAGCATCTCGCCCATGTTGCAGCGCGCCAACGAACCCACCCCTCCGAAGGAGACGATGAACAGGAACTTGGTCCATAGGGCGGCCAGGATGTCCTCGGCGTGGATGGCCTCCGCGCCGGTCTGCGCCCAGGCTTGCACCAAGCGCTCCACCCGTTCCGAGCGGCTGCGATCCAGTTCGCCCAGCACCACCCTCCGCAGCCTGGTTTCCTGGCGGATCACCCCTGGCGCTTCTACCAGGCTGACCAGGCTGCACAGCCCAGCCACCACCGGCTCCGGGCCCAGGGTCCGAGCCAGCAGCTCATGGGCATCTACCCCGTTGAGCAGCGGCACCACCGTGGTCTCGGGTCCAACCAGCGGCCGCATCTGCTGCGCCGCCAGGGCCAGGTGGTAGTGTTTGACCGCCGCCACCACGTACTCCACCGGGCCCACCTGGGTCGGATCCTCGGTCGCCTGGGCCGGGCGGACGGTGAAATCGCCGTTGACGCTCTTGACCTGTAGGCCGTTGGCCTGGATGGCGTGCAGGTGCTCGCCGCGGGCGATGAAGGTGACCTCGTGGCCGGCGTGGGCCAGCAGCCCGCCGAAATAGCCCCCCACGCCACCCGTTCCGAAAACGGCAATCCGCATCAGCCTACCCCGCCCCCATCTCGCATCGGCCCCGCCGCCGAAGCTGGCGATCCGCCTGGCTCAGAGCGCCGTGGCCGTGCCGCCGCCGTCGAACATCAGATTGTGCCCGTGGATGAACCCGGCCGCCGGCGAGGCCAACCAGGCGATGGTCTTGCCGTACTCCTCCACCGTCCCCATGCGCTTCAGCGGCAGCCCCTGCACCACCGCGGCCGACTCCGCTTCTACGGTGGTCTGGTTGGCCTTGGCCCGATCGGTCATCAGCTGCTTGACCCGGTCGGTCCAGGTCCAGGCCGGGTTGACCGTGTTCACCCGAATCCCCTTGGGGCCGAGCTCGTTGGCCAGGCTCTTCATCATGCCAATGACCGCCATGCGTAGCGAGTTGGCGGTGATCAAGCGGGCCAGCGGGTGCTTGACCGCGTAGGACTGGTTGCAGATGATGCAGCCGCGGCCGCGCTCGACCATATGGGGGATGACGGCATAGCACAGATACAGGGTGCTCATGATGGTGGCCCGGACGCCAATTTCCCAGTCGGCGGGGGTCAGATCCAGGAAATCACCCGGGGGCGGTCCTCCGGCGTTGATCACCAGGATGTCAATCTGGCCGAACCGATCCAGTGTCTGGCGCACCAGATCCTGCACCTGGGCCTGGTCGGTCACATCCGCCCGCACCGCCAAGACTTCGGCACCGGTGGCGGACCGGATTTCCTCAGCGGTCTTCTCGAGCAGCTCGCTGCGGGCGCAGATGGCCACCTTCGTCCCTTCCGCAGCCAAGGCCATCGCGGCGGCTTTGCCCAGTCCTTTGGACGCCGCGGTGACCAACGCCACTTGTCCCTCGATCCCCAGGTCCATGCTTCCTCCTCTTGTCCGTCTAACTCACCAGGTCGGTGAGATCCTTCTCGCGCAGCATGCGCCGCCGCCAGCCCTGGATCAGTGGTGTGACGTAGGGCAACAGGCGCAGGTTGTAGTACGGCGGCAGGATGGGCACTCCGAGCAGATCGCCGAAGCTGATGAGAACGAAGAGATGTTCCAGGTCGGCTCGCTGGCGCCGGAACATGATCACGGCATCGTAAAAGAACATGCCGTAGAACACCCCGGCCAGCCACCGACCCAACGCCAGCAGCCGTTCGCTCCGGCTGTGCAGCCAGAACCGCAATTCGATCTCCTTTTGACAGGGCTCGATCCCACGTTTAGACTGGAGGTCGAAGCCCCGCTGGGAGCCTGGCATGGACCTCGGCCAAACGATCGTCGTCTACCTGGGGATCTTCCTCATACTCTGGTACGCGGTTGCCTTGATCTACAATCGTCGGCTGGGCATTCGCACCTATCGCTGGCTTCAGCCGGGTGTGGCCACACTGGGCAAGATCACCCAAGCCAAGTGGCTGGGGTCCTCCGGCTCCGGCGCCCGGATCGGGGTGGCCCAGGCCAAAGCCCCCTTCCGCCAGGCCGAAGTGGCGTTTCTCCTGGAGACTCGCGAGCTGCTGCCCCTGTGGCTGCTCAACCGCCTGCGCGGGATACGTGACTCCCTGGTCGTTCGGGTCCAGCTCCGCTCGGTGCCTCAGGGCGAACTAGAAATCCTGCCTCAGGGGCACTCCCGATTTGGCGATCTGCTGACCGAGTCCAAGCAGAACCCGTGGGCCATGCTGGATCGGGAGCTCCCAGCCGGACTGCGGGCCGCTGCGCGAGGACGCAACACGGACAACATGCTGGAGTCGGCTAAGGCGCTTCTCAACGAAGTGGGCCCGGGCATCCGCCGTCTCTCACTGGCCCGCACCGCCCCGCACCTGATCCTGGACATGAAAATCGCCCAGTTGAGATCCGAGCCTTCCGAGCGGTTCTTCCATCTGCTCACCAAGGCTTTCGGCGGAAACCAGGAGCCGGCCGACAGCTAGCAGCCGATTCCTTCAGTGGCACTTGAGCTTCCCCAGGGCCTCCAGCACCTCCCGAAAACCCTCCTGGGGGCACCAGCCGCTGAACTCCAGCGTGACCCGCCGTTCGCTGGAAACACACTCGAAATCCACCTTCAGGAAGCGCACCTCGTGTCTTCTCCACGGCAGGCCGCGTTTGCGGGTTGTCCAATTCGCTCTCGCCGGATGGCCGCCGACCGAGACCACCTCGCCGGCACCCGGAACCGAGCGGCCCAATGGGCGCATTCGGCCACTGACCTCCATAGCCCAGCCGCGCTGGCGGTGAAAGAGCACGTACCAGAAATCGCCGTTCGCAACCCAACGAACGGAATGCCGCTCATGGGTGGCGTTGATCTCCGGCCGGCTGACGCCCGGGGCGATCTCCCAAAGGTCCGGCAATTCCAGAGCCAGGAACCGCAGGTTCCCGAAGACGATGTTCTTGGCCTCGATGACGTGCTCCACCGTCTACCCCCGCACCCGCCCGGCCGGGTGGGATTCGCCGGCCGATGACCCGCGCTCAGGCGAACAGCAAATCGGCCGTGCGAACCAGCATGTCGACTCCCCGGATCTCAGTCTCAAAAAGGGGCAGCACGGCCCGCACGCTCCCGTTGAATTCCTTCTCGATCTGCTCCAGGTAGCCGGCCTGCATCGCCACCCGGTTGCGGACGAATTCATCCGCCTCCTTGGCCACCTGGTCGGCGTCGATCACCATGTTCACCACCACTCCGCCGACCGGCACGCCAAAGTCGCGGAACCACCCGATGAAACGCCGAATGACCGCGATCGGCAGCGCTTCCGGCAGGGTCACAAAGTAGAAGGCGGTCCTCTCCGGATCGGTGAGGATCTTCTTGGCATTCCCCATCCGTTCGCGGAAGGAGATCAAGTAGTCCATCAGGGGGTCTTTCTCTTGCTTCTTGCTGTACGACAGGCGCAGACGGGTGACCTGGGCTTCCTTCCGGCTCTCCATCATCTTGTTGACCCACAGCGAGTACACGGAAGACATGCCCAGCAGCCGCCGGGCATTGGCCGTCGGCGCGGTGTCGAAGACGTAGGCCTGGTACTTGTCCTCGAAGATCAGGTCGATCATGTTTTCAAACATGGCCGACTCTTCGAAGGCCGGATTCATGGTGGCCGTCTCGATGAACTCGTCGGCCTTGCCCCGGATCTCGGCGAACTTGAGGAACCAGTCGATCTTCTCGCGGATCTCCACCTTGGAGCGCTCGATCGTGTCCTTGGTATCGATCTCCAACGCGGTGAGGTTGGCCACTCCCGTGACCGGCACCGGCCGCCCAAAGACATCCTGGTCCAGCATCCCCGAGAGGCTGTGGACCGGATTGGTGGAGGCCAGCAGGGTCTGCTTGCCCATCCGGGCCAGCCCCACGGCCGCCGCCCCCGCCAGGACCGTCTTGCCCACCCCGCCTTTGCCGCCGAAGAAGAGATACTTCTGATCCGGGTGGGCCTGGGCGAAGTCCCGCATGGACTGTTTGACCAGTTTTGTTTTCACGGCCCAGCTCCATTCCCAAACATCGCCGCCGCCAGGCGCTCGATCATCGGCAGGCCGGTGACGTCCCGCTCCATCTCTTCCACCTGGGCCAACACCTCTCCGCCGAACAGGTCGTCGATCTTGTGCAGATAGGTCTGCTGCATCTCGTAGCGATTGCGCAAATACTGCGGCAGGGAGGGGGTTTCCATCAGGTGTTCGGGCAGCACCCGGTTGACGATATAGCCGCTGATCGGGACTTCGAACTTGCGGAAGAGCTCGGCCGCATTCTGCGTGTCGATCAGGATCATCTCCTCCGGGACCAGCACGAAGAAGAAGGCGGTCTTCTCTTTGTCGGTCAGGATGCCGGAGGAGGTCTGGATACGGTACTTGATGTCCTGCAGCTCGCCCAGGATCAGGTCCTCATCCAGTTGCTTCTTGCGCTGGATGCGGGCCGCCATTTGCTCATAGTCGCGCATCTGCTCACGCAGTTCGGTGATCTTGCTGATCCACTGGTCGTAAACGCTGGCCATGCTCAGGTAATACAGGGCGTGCCCAAGCGGCACCAGGTCGTAGATGTAGTAGTCGTAGCTGCCGGCCACAACGATGTCCACGACCTGGTCGAAGATGGCGCTCTCCTCCATGGCCGGCTCGGCGGCCGCGGCCTGGATGTAGGACTCCACCTCTTCCGGAATCTTGTCCAGGCCGTACATGTCGAGGATCTTCTTGCGGATCTGCTCCTGATAGGCCTTGATGTGGCTGTCGGCGTCGATTTCCTGGGCGTACAGGTTGGGGACAATCTCGACCGGTCCCTGTCCGAAGATGTCGCGCTCGAAGATGTCGGAAAGCGAGGCTTGTGGATCCACCGAAAAGACCAGTACCCGGTGGCCCTGCTTGGCCAGCCAGTAGGCCGTCGCGGCGGAAAAGGTGGTCTTGCCCAGGCCGCCCTTGCCGCCGAACATGATGTAGCGGCGTTCCGGGTGATCGCGAATGGCGCTAATCATCGACATGGGCAGACTCCTCAAGCCAACGCATCGGTCAGGTCCTTCTCACGCAGCATCCGGCGCTTCCAGGTTGCGATCTGCGGCACGACATACGGCAGCAGCCGCAGCGAGTAGTAGGGTGGCAAGATCGGGACACCCAGGAGATCACCCATGGTGATCAGGATGAACAAGTGCTCCATGCTGCCGCGGGTCTTGAGGGCGAAGCGAGTTTGCTCGTGGGAGGCCATGCCATAGATGTAGTCGAAGAAGCTCTGCAGCGCGCGCGAGAAGAAGGAACGCGGTTTCTCGCCTTCAGTCATGTATGCCTCCGGTGTTCGATGGGTAGGTCAGGTTCCAATCGCAGCGAGTCGGTCGGCGACGATCTCTTCAAACTCCGAGGCGCCCCCCACGGAATCGAGGATTTCGCTGCCTATGATGATAGTCGGATATGAGCGGATGTGGAAGCGAACCGCCAGGTACAGCCCGAGCACGGAATACGGGTTCACCCAGCGGGTGCGCAGACGCCCGCGATACCGCCGCCGGAGTTTGTCCAGGCTGGGGAACAGCCATCCATCCGGCAGTTGCCTGACGCTCAATTCGTCCGACAGGTTGGCAGCATCGTACATCTCCGCCAGGTAGCCGATGCCGCCCGGTGCGGCGCCCACGCTGGCGTTGCTTGGGGAAACCACCGTGATGGTGAGCACCACTGCTGTCGAGTCGAATGCAGAAACTCACCCGGCCTGGGGGAGGTGGCGGGCAATCAGACCTTGCACAGCAGCCTCATCCAGCCCGGTGTATTTCTCCCCTCCCAGGATGAACGTGGGGTACTTGCGCACCCCCCGGCGGATCGCCGCCCACATCGCCTGCGGGCTCTGGGCGTCGGTGATCTTCACCGCCAGCTTGCCGGCGTGCTTCTCGGTGATGTTGAGGATCAGGTCGGAGAGCGCCCTCCAGTCGTCCATCCACTCCTTGGGGTAGGAATCCAGATCCTGCTGGTGAACCGCGCCGCCTACGCCGGCTCCGTCGAGGAACACCTGGCAGTGGGAGCAGTGATCCATGCTGCCCAATACGTGTGCGAACACCTCCACCTGAGGCAAATGCTCGGCCATTGGCCTACCCCTCCACATACCCCGTCCGCTCGGCATCCGACCTCACAGGTTGTAACGGAGAGGAGGGCCGCTTCCATCCGGCCCTCCTCTCGAACGGCATTCAGGCTGCGAGGAACTCAGTCGCCCGCTGGGGCAGGAGCTGTTGCCGTGGCTCTCGCCCGATTGAAGGCGGCCAGCCCATCGAAGAACAGGATCACGGCCGCCACGACCATGTACAGGCCGAAGACAGCCGAGATCAGGTTGCCCACGATGAAGCCCAGGCTGGCATCCGGCCCCGCATTGAAAACCCCCATCCAGAGGGCGTTGCGCACCGAGACCCAGAGAAGTGCCGCCACCGTGGTGACGTACATGAACATCCCGGGCCAGAAAGCCCAGGCATGCGCCTTGCCCTGCTGCGCCAGCCAGATGGCGATCAGCAGCAGGGCCAGCCCGGCGAAGAGCTGGTTGGATCCGCCGAACAGCACCCAGATCCACTGCCAGAACCCGAACACGATGATGAACAGGGTGAGCAGCAGCGCGATGATCGTGCCGAAGTGCGCGTTCTTGAAAGCGGGCATCTTGTCACCCAGCAGTTCGGAGCTGGCGACCCGCATGAAGCGCAGCACCAGCTGCATCACGGTCAGCGCCATCACCGTCAGGAAGACCGAGCCGATCGCGCCTCCCAGTGCAGTAGGCAACCCGAGCACGTTGAGGAAGCGCGCCATGCCGCCGGCAAATACCCCGCCGGCCCCGATAGCCAGGAAGTAGTTTCGGCCGGCATCGAAGATCACCGTGCCGTCCGCCCGGACCAGGGCTGTGGCAGCGAACACCACGGCCAGCACGGCAAGAAGCGCCTCCGTAAACATGGCGCCGGCTCCCACCGGAAGTGCATCGGTCTCCTTCTCCAGCTGCCGGGCGGTGCCGGAGGTCGACACCAGCGAGTGCCAGCCGGAGATGGCGCCGCAGGCGATCGTGACGAACAGGATCGGCCAGATCGGCCCCAGGTGAGGTTGAAAGGCGGTCACGAAGGCCGGCAACTCAAAGCTGGTGTTCACCGTTCCGGTGAAGGTGGCGATGGCGATGCCGACGATGGAGCCGACGATCCCCAGGAAGACGAACCAGAAGCTGGTGTAGTTCACCGGCTGGGCAAAGCGCCAGATCGGCAGCACCGAGCCCAGGTAGCAGAACCCCAGCATGACGATGGCCCAGAAGAAGTTGGCCCAGGTCAGGTCACCATAGCCGAGCGGCCGGGTGAAGAACACGCCGGTCTCAGGCGCGCCGGCCAGTCCGTTGACCCAACCCACGATGTTCTGGGCGACGGTGGTGGTACCAAACCAGATGCCAAACATGGCGACGGCTACCGTCACCACCGTGGTCAGCAGCAGATCCTGCCTCCAACGGTAGGTCATCTGGCCGGCGAGCACACCCGCCAGGGTCAGGATGATGAAGCCCACTGCGACGGTCTTGCCGGCAAGCAGCGGGGCCACGATCGCACCGAAGGCGCCCATGATCAGCAGCAGGTAGATGTAGAGG
>Ga0209002_10003139_pt1 | contig 13159 bp, 12 predicted proteins | sample Rifsed16ft2_FD_184010 | JGI IMG/M metagenome (GOLD analysis project Ga0209002, IMG submission 184010) | Soil microbial communities from Rifle, Colorado, USA - sediment 16ft 2 (version 2) | ecosystem: Environmental > Terrestrial > Deep subsurface > Rock core/Sediment | place: Rifle, Colorado...
CGGGAGTAATTACAAAAGAAAGAAACTGCACAATAGTCTGCCTCCCCGGCGTGCCTGCAGAGATGAAGGCAATAATGAAAGAATCCGTCCTCCCAGAAATTTCAAAGGCAATAGGACCAAACTACTTCTGCGAAGGGACACTGCTAGTTTCAAAGGTCATAGAATCTATCTTGGCTCCATTCATCAAGGGAGCCATGAAGAACAATCCAAAAGCGTACATAAAATCCCATCCAAAAGGAATCATAGATGGAGCCTCAAGAATAGAGCTCAGCATAACCACAACAGCACCAAGCAAAAAGGCTGCTGAAAAGATAGTAAACGATGCCTTAGACGAAATGCAAAAAGCGGTCTTAAAACTTGGAGGTTTTGTATTAAAAAGAGAGATTGACTGAGCTCACTTCTTGCTCAGCCACCATTCAAGATATTCTCCGTGATCCCTCTTCTTCTTGCGTCTCTCCTCGTCTTCTCGGACTTTGATCTTGTACTTTAAGTCAGAAATCTGCTCTCTTGTAGCAAACAAGCCGCATTTCGTACATACAAAGCTTTTAGCTGCAATCTCGAAGAACATCTTGCCGCCGCACTCGGGGCAGAAGGTTTCTTGCATGTGCATTATCTTCTTGGCTAACAATAAAAGGTTTATCCGAGCATCTAGTAAGGGACTCGTACTAACATACTCTAGTACTCTACTACTCAGAACGGTGCTGATAACTCTCCGGGTTATCCAATTATTCGCTTTTTATACCCCCCTCTAGGGCCTAGATAACGATAGGGGCCCCTACAGACATGATAATTGGTGGGGTCTTTCGGTCTATTAGAAGTCGACTTTCGGTTCTCCCGAAGAGTCATAAGAACCCTCAGAACAATACTCTAAACATTACATACCATACGTCTTAGTACGTGATCAATATCAGTACATAAGAAATTTGAGTTCAAATACTAAAAACTGACAAACAATGATTTACTTCATCTTTTGAGTTTATATACAAAACAAGGATTTTCTTGCACACAGAGGTATGTCTTGTTAGTAACTCTACTGTCGCTTTATGTGGCTACCCCCCCGTCGTTGCGTAGGAGTAGGTACAACAGCCAGCTATATATAGCTCAAAATGGTAATTTATCTGCCTAGAAATGCACTTCCAACCAGCGGCACTTCCTTTCTTCACCATACACTAGCGTCTAGGCTAAATTACGTCAGCAGTGATTATAATGGTTCACCGTATCGCCGTTTTAGACAAGGAAAGCTGTCACTCCAGAAAATGCCAGCAAGAGTGCATAAGGTTCTGCCCCGTCAACCTTGATGGTAGTGAATGTATAGTACTTGGGGTTGATGCCAAGGCAATAATCAGCGAAGAACTATGCACTGGATGCGGAATCTGCATCAAAAAATGCCCCTTTGATGCCATAACGATACTAAACATAGCAGAGGAAATAGGGGAAGACAAAATTCATCAGTACGGCATAAACACCTTCAGGCTCTATCGTCTGCCCATTCCAAGAAAGGGCTCTGTCGTAGGATTAGTCGGTAAAAACGGCGTAGGCAAGACAACGACGTTGAACATACTTTCTGGGATGCAGAAGCCCAATCTTGGAAGATATGAAACTCCGCCAGACTGGGATGAAATACTTGACACTTTCAGCGGTACAGAATTGAAATCGCAATTCGAAAAGATCTCCGAGAATCAGCTAAAGGTTTCTCTGAAGCCGCAGGCAGTGTATCGGATTAGAGAGTTCTGGAAGGATGACGCGTCATCGCTTTTGAAGCGAATGGACGAAAAAGGAGCATACTCAGACCTTGTCCAGAGCCTGAACCTGAAAGAATGCATCAGTAAAAATGTTTCAGATCTTAGCGGAGGGGAACTGCAGAGGCTCGGTGTAGCAATAGCAGCCTCAAAAGAGGCCGATCTGTACCTTTTTGATGAGCCATCATCTTATAACGATGTATTCCAGAGGCTTGCAGTTGCGAAAGTCATACAGGGCTTGGCAGATGCTGGCAAAGCCATAATTCTCGTAGAGCATGATTTAACATTCCTAGATTACCTTAGCGAGAGCATACATATTCTCTATGGAGAAGCAGGAGTCTACGGCATAGTTTCAGGAGTACTGCCAGCAAGAACAGGTATCAACGTTTTACTTGATGGCTATCTGCCTGCTGAAAATGTCAGGTTTAGAGATCATAAAGTCAACTTTGATGTCTTTGCTCCAGCGGGAGAAGAAACCGTCCTTGCTGAAATTGTCAAGTATGAAGAGTTGAAGAAGAAATACCCTGGTTTTACACTGAAGGTTCAGGCTGGCTCGATAAGGCAGGGACAGGTCATAGGCGTAATAGGTGCAAATGCACTAGGTAAGACCACTTACCTGAAGATGATAGCAGGGGTCGAAAAACCTGATGACGGAGACATATTTATCGGGGCCAGAATATCTTACAAGCCTCAGTACCTCTCTTCCGATTATGACGGTGATGTGAAGACGTTTCTCTGGAGTGTAGGAGGAGACAAGATCGATGACGCAACCTTCCAGTCTGCTTTGATTCAGCCACTATTGATACACAAGCTATACGAAAAGAACGTAAAGAACCTTAGCGGAGGGGAGCTACAGAAGGTCGCCATACTGAGCTGCTTGATAAGGGATGCAGACATTTATGCCTTAGATGAACCTTCAGCGTTTATTGATGTTGAAGATAGGCTTACCTTCGCAAGGGCCATTCAGAAATTTGTAAAATCGCAGGGCAAGACAGCCCTTATCGTTGACCATGATATTCAGATGATAGACATTATCTCTGATTCGTTGATGATTTTCAGAGGGGCCTCTGGGGAGTCTGGTTCTGCGTCTGCCCCGCAAGCAAAAGAGGACGGTATGAACAGCTTCTTGGAATCACTTGGTATAACGTATAGAAGGGATGTTGAAACTGGAAGGCCAAGAGTGAACAAGCCCGGCAGCAAACTCGACAGGGAGCAGAAAGATACTGGAAGATACTACTACCTTGCAAGGATGGCAGAAGAGGAACAGGTCAAGTCCTTTGAGGATGCTTAAGCAGGCACTTGCAGGTTTATTATCACAAGGCGAGCTAAACGAACTGTATTCTGGTTTCGACATAGTAGGCGACATAGCGTTAATCAAAATTCCAGATTCTCTGCAGGCAAAAAGGAAACTAATAGGACAGACAATCCTTCAGAAGATAAAACCAGTTAAGGTCGTTCTTATGCAAAGCGGGCCTGTTTCTGGCGAATACAGGATACGCGAACTTGAACACATAGCAGGCGAAGACAGGACATCAACAATCTACAAAGAACATAGTTGTACATTTTTGGTAGATGTTGCAAAGGCTTACTTTTCTCCGAGGCTTTCAACTGAAAGGCTCAGAATTTCAAAGCTGGTAAAAGAGGGAGAAAGGGTTCTGAACATGTTTGCTGGAGTCGGAATTTATTCAATTATTATTGCAAAAGTGCAACCGAAATGCGGAACTGTCAGCATAGAAATCAACCCTGATGCACACAAGAGTGCAATAGAAAACGCGATGATCAACAAGGTCAGCCAGAGAGTAACGGCAATCTTGGGCGATGCCAAAGAGGTTATCAAAAATGGCGGTATTGGAAAGTTTGACAGAGTGCTGATGCCGTTGCCAGAAAGTGCCTTCGAATACCTTGAAGATGCTGTTTCTGCTCTTAAAGCTTCGGGCGGCTGGATTCACTACTATAGCCATACACACGCTCTAAACAAAGAAGGTGCAATTATCAATTCGGAAAAAGACCTGCTGGAAAGGCTGCAAGGCAGGGGCAAAATTAAGTTCACGAAGGTTGTGCGTGAAGTCGGACCAAAATGGTTTCAAGTCGTGACTGACATACAGTTCTAAAATTTATTTTTTCGTCTTCTGCATCTCGTAGATTGCTTGAACTCTTTGGAGAATGTCTATTTCATCAACATTCTTGTCGAGCCTTATTCTCTTGATTCTTGGAAATCGAAGAGCATAGCCGCTATCATGCCTGTCGCTTTTTTGGATAGCATCAAAAGCAACCTCCAGAATAATTTCTGGCTTAACAAGCATTCTGTAGCCGAAATCCTGAACGAGCAGAGCCTTTACCCTCTCTGTCATATAATTGATTTCTTCATCAGAAAGACCAGAGTAAGCCTTGCCGACTACCCTGAATTCTGCATTATCTCTAACTGCAAAAGTATAGTCAGAAATTGTCCCCGCCCTCTTCCCATGACCAAATTCTGCAGCAACGATAACGACATCTAAGGTGTCAAGCTCTTTCTTTAGCTTGACCCAATACTTCCCTCTTCTACCTGGCCAGTAAGGAGATGTTGGGTCTTTTACTACAAGCCCTTCATAGCCGAGTTTCTTGCTTGCCTCAAAAACCTTCTGCAGAGTTTCTGCGCTGCTTACAGTTGCCGTTTGCGATAGTTGGATTTTGTCAGGAAGTTTTAGATTCCTTAGGAATCTTCTCCTTTGCAAGAGTGATTTTTCTATCAGAACCTTGCCGTCAAGATAAAGAATGTCGAAACACTTGTAGACCACAGGCAGTTCTTCCATTATTTCTTTGGTTGGAGACTTTTTCCTTATCCTCCTCTGCAACTCTTGGAATGGCAGAGGATTGTTATCCTTGAAGGGCAGAATTTCCCCATCAAGCACTATCGTGTTCGGAATCTTGAGTATTGCCTGAACAAGGTCGGGGAAACTCCAAGAAATATCTTCAAGCCTGCGTGAATAGACTCTGACTTTGGCATCTGCCTTGTGAACCTGCGCCCTTATGCCGTCGTACTTGAACTCTGCATAGACCTTCTTTTGATAATACTGCGCTATGTCTGCTGCGGTTTCCATAGTTTCAGCAAGCATGAAGGTCGTAGGCCGGAAGATTTGCAACGTTGCTTTGTATAGTTCATTTTTCATTGCTAGAGTTGCCGTTTCGCCTATATCGCCCAAAGTGAGGTTCGCAGTTCTGACCTCTTCAAGCGATTTCCCGAATACTTTGGCCACGGATTCTTCCACTAACCCCTCTACAAGCCCAATGCGCATCTCTCCCAGCAAGAGTTTTGTCAGATACTTGGCTTCAGCGGGAGAACAGTCAAGGAAGAGCCCTTTTAGCGTCTGCCTCCTTCCTTCTTGAGAACCCTTACCAGCCATCTTTGACATATTATCGAACGTTTGCTGAACATTCGTCACGCTGAGTTGCCTTTTGAAGAGTGGTTGGACGACCTTTTTTTCAAGCACTTCTTCTGCAACATCCCCAAGGTCTCCATACTTTCTGTACACCTCACCAAGGTCTCTGGGGTTCATTGAGCAGAGTTCGGCAACCATGTTCCAAAGAAGTGAATAGCCTGCAAAGACCTCCTTTTCCGTCCATCTTGGAAACAAGTAACCAGAAAAGTATCTGCAAACTAGAGGCAACTCCTCTTCATTCAGTTGAGCTAGAAAGCCGCTAAGAATGGAGACCTTTTCGTTTTTGCTCGAAGTTGCCCTTATGTTGCCAGCGACCCTAGCAAACTCTAGAAAACTTGTCATTTAGGCTAAGATGCATTAGGAATGAGCGATAAAGCCATTAGATAGGCGACCTCTCCGTCTCTATAATAGCCTGAGATCTTTGACGCTATCTTGAAGTTGAGCTTTTGGTAAAGCGCTATCGCAGAAACATTGCTGATCCTAACTTCAAGGTACGCTTCTCCGCAACCTCTCTGCATCATGCCGTTGACGGCTTCAAGAACCAGAGATTTGCCCAAGCCTTTTCCTCTGTGCTCATCCAAAACAGCAACGGAAACTATGTGCCCCTTTCTTGCAAACCCAAACTTCTTCAGAGTGGAAAAGCCATATTCGATTCTGCACATTATGTAGCCTACAATATTTCCTGCAAGCTCCGCTATGAAGAAGGTTTCTGGAGATTCTGTCAAGAGCTCTTCAAAGAATGAATCAGAGTAGTGCTCTGGCAGGGTCATCAAGTTGATGGCGACCACTCTGGGCAGGTCTTCTCGTTTGGCTGGCCTAACAATGTATTCGCCCACCCTCTTGTAGTAAGTGTTCTGCAAGCCAGCATGATATGGAATAAGAGAAGTTTTAAAGATTAGCTAATAGGAGTTAATTTACAAATGGAAAAGGCTCCAGAAGACATGTCTCTTACGTTTGAGGAGGTAGACAGCCTTGTACGTTCTCGGTTCACGGTGAGTTCCGTCATGCTTAGAGACAGCGATATGGTTGAATACACTATTGAAAAGGCTCCAGCCGTTAAGAAAAATTTTGAAACGTTAATTTTGAGTCTCAAGCAGAAAGGAGGTGCAGCTATACTGCGGCCGTCTGAATATGGTTTGAACCTAATTGTTCGCAAACACATGGTATATCCAGCATCGACATCACGAATTCCAATGCTTCTTCTATTTGCAACGCTTGGAACAATAGCAGTTGACGGTGTACTCAGATTTCTTGCTTTTGAGGGATCCATTACGCCATTCATAGTTCTCCTGTACACGGTAGGTCTTTTCGGGATAATCGGGACGCATGAGTTGGGACACAAAGTCGCGTCTGCAATGCATCGCACAAGGTCTTCTATGCCTTATTTTATTCCTGGTATCCCTACCATATGGCCAACATTTGGTGCATTGATCAAGGCTACAGAACCTCCAGTCAACAAGGATTCATTGTTCGATCTTGGCATATCGGGGCCTTTAGCAGGATTAGCGGTAGCAATCCTTGTAGCTATTGGAGGAGCTTTAACGACTGTGAGCCTTACAGCCGAAGAAATTGCTAAGAAGACTGCTGCAGGTGCACTTAAGGAGATTCCTCATATTGACATCTTTAGCAACTTTATTCTGGGTATTTTTGCAAAGCAGACCGACGGTAGTATACTGGTTCTCTCGCCTTTGACATTCGCAGCGTCTCTTGGCTTCTTGGTGACCTTCCTCAACCTTATGCCTGCATGGCAGCTGGACGGAGGGCACGTTGCGAGAGCCGTGCTCAACGAGCGCGAGCACAGGTACTTTACCTATGCTAGCGCCGTAGTCATGTTTGTGCTGGGTTTCTGGCTCATGGCATTGCTAGTCATTTTCATGTCTGCGAGGTCGCCAGAAATGAAACCTCTTGACGACGTGTCAGAACTTTCAAAATCAAGAAGAGTGTTCTTTGTTATCGTGCTGATTCTAACTGCCGCATTGTATTATTTCACGATTCTTGATAACCCGTACTTTACAATGTCACAACTCTAGACTTTCAGTAGAGTTTCTGATGCCTGTGGAACTATTAGTGCCTTCGTCCTAGAACCTTGCGAAGAGAGTAAGTGGTTCAGGGCATCGCTCGCCTTCTTCGCGCTTTTCAGACCGAACTTGCTTTCAATGTAGTAATTTGGCAGAGCTGAAACAACAACAAGCTCGTGAGCCTTTGAAATTTCCTGTAAGAATACCAAATCCTCAAGTCCTTCGATATATTTGCTCAACCGCGAAAGATCTTCAGAATCTAGCCTGCCTGCACCATAAAGTTTGAAAGCCTCTGCACCCAAGCCTTCGCCGCATTCAGCAAGCAACACAATAGTACTCTTATCTCGCAACCCTCCCAAAATATTCCAGATTGATTTGACGCTGGAAGAGAGAGTTTCACCCACTCTATTCCTGCCTGGGCTGATAATTGCCGCTCTTGCCTTCTCTGCAATAGTCTTTGAAGACGCTTTTAGAAACTTTTCTTCTGCCACCTTCTGGCTGCTCTGCAGGTCTCCTATTGCGATATCGTTAACATCTCCCTGGGAAGGCACAACCGAAATTGACAACACATCTCCAAGTTGGGTGGCATTTTCCCAGACCATTTTTGCCGCTTCCGTAGAAGTGCCTGAAGAGGGCTCTAGGATTGGATGAGCGATGAACGAGTTTCCAATAACTTGGCTTTCGATCGCCCTCGTCATAGAAACCAGCCCTCCTGAGAACCCAAACAGTCCGTCAAAACCAACCTGAGAGAGCAATATCTTGGTTATAACATCCCCATAAACTTCTGCAATCGGTTCGCCTTCTGCGACCTGTACCATCGAAACTCTGAATGGTAACTCCTCTAACCTCTTCCTTACAGAAGCGGCGCTCTTACGCGGCACTATGAATTGAACATCGGGATTATTGTAATTCTTCTCAACCAGTACTTTTCCAATAATTGCAGCGAGCTTCAAACACGGTCCATAATCATCAGCAACGAAGATTCCAACTTTGCCTGAGAAATTAATCTGGGATAGTTTCTGTTTGATTTCATCATTTGTAAGAGTTTGCAGTGTTTTTTCTAAGCTTTCAAGTATGTTCTCTATCCTTATGTCTATGGCGACCTCTACAGACCCGTAAGGAACCCAGATTTCTGGCAACTGCTCCTCACTTGTTCAAAAGAGCATGAATTTAAGGCTGGGCTTGGCAGACCATGCATTCAGTGATGCTATTGACTAAAACTTGGGCTGCAGAAAGAAAGGATATAGTTAGAAATTTGGGCAAAGTTCTGTTGAAGAGTGGGGGCCTAAAGTTTGGAGCTTTTACCCTTGCGAGCGGGAAATTGAGCTCTTATTATATTGACCTGAGAATAGTTCCTAGTCTGCCTTCAGTATTTAGTCAGGTAATTCGTGCTTATACATCTCTGATAAAGCGGAATGTTCGTGAAAATAGGTTCGATATCGTTGCAGGGATACCTACTGCGGGGCTTACTTATGCAACAGCAGTGGCATACGAACTCTCAAAGCCTCTTATCTACATAAGAAAGGAGAAGAAAGAGCATGGCACTGGCAAGGAGGTTGAAGGTCTTCTCCCTCCTGGTGCAAAAGTTGTCATCATCGATGATGTAATTACTACTGGAGGTTCTCTGTTAGCAGCTATCAATTCGGTCAGAAGAAGCGGTGGAACTGTAGAGAAAGCGGTTGTCCTTATTGATAGGCTCGAAGAAGGGAAGAAAAACCTTGCAGATGTTGAGGTTGACCTAGTTTCTCTAACATCTATAGCAGAAATAACAGATTTCCTCTACGACATGAATATCATAGAGGATGCACAGAGGAATGCTATTTATGCTCAGGCTGGCATTAGTAAATCATGAGCTGCATCTGCTCAAGTTTATTGTGAAGGTTGTTCACAGCCTGATATACCTCAACTTCCTTCTTCGCGCCTGTGCAGACAAGCTTTCCGCTGGCGAACAGCAGAATTACGGTCTTCGGCTCTGACATCCTGTGAATTAGGCCTGGGAACTGCTCGGGCTCGTACATTGATCTGGGAAGCTGTCTTGCAGCCTCTTCAAGATGTACAGTGCCGCCAAGGCTCGCAGAAGCTACAATATTCTGAATTACAATCTCAGCCTCGTTTACGATGTCAATGCCTCCCTTTCTAAGTTTCTGGACAACCGTTCTTACTGCTTTACTAGCTAGATCTGACGATTTAGCTCCAGTACAGACCATCTTCCCAGAACTGAAGATCAGCGTTGCAGTCTTCGGCATTTTTAACCTGAAAACAAGGCCTGGAAATTGATCTGGATGATATTCTACATCGGTAAACGTCCTGGTGATTTGGTTCAGATCAAGTCTCTGGTTCACCGACGCAGAGGCGACAACATTTTCAATACTGATTATTGGTTTTGTCTGTGGCATATAATATCGAGCAACGAAATACAATCAGCCAGTATTTAAAGGGTATATATACTCTGAATATTTTTGTCGATTAGCAAATTCTATACCTGACTTTGCTTGGGCCTTAATTCTACCGCAAGTATTATCGAAACTATTACAATCATGAGAGCGTAGTTCAGGGGAGGGCTGAGCCATATGGCTGCGTATCCAACGTACGGCACGCTGAATATCACTGTCCCAAGGTAGTGCTGAGTTCTTAGTGTCCAGCTGTCTTGGCTCGGGTTATTGTCTCCTTTAGTTATGACGCCTATCCCTTCCGCATCCTGCACTGTCTTGAAGACCCTGTGCACTATGATCCTGTCCATGTTGGAAGGATATTTGTACACTATGATATCCCCTACCTTCAGGGATTCTATCGAGCCGCCATTCTTTATAGCTATGATATCGCCGACCTTGAGAGTAGGTATCATGCTCCCGCTAGAGACTACGAAAAATGGAGTTGGCGTCCCCAAAACTGTCGTAAGAGTGAACCATCCACCAAGTATCATCGCAGCTACTATTGCTAAGCTAACTAATTCACTCTTTGCAGTGTGCTTTCGATTTTCGGGAGCTGCGTCAGTCAATTGCATGCAACTTCAAAAGCCCCTTTTAATAAGCTATCATCTGTCCCCGTCCCTGCACAAAAGAGGGGGTTACAATAAAAAAGATTCTGGTGAAGCACTATATTCCCTTTTCCGAGGTCAATACACAAATATTCATGTCAAAAGAAGATGCTGACTTACAGCAATGCGCATAGTGATAATCGGCTTCGGAGTAGTTGGGCAGGGTTTCTGTAGCCTCCTGCATGAGAGGCGAAAGGAGCTTATTGCAAAATATGGTTTGAATCCCAAGATCGTTGGCATAACGGATACTGGAGGCGCAGCAATGGACGAAGCTGGACTTGACATTTTGAAGGTCCTTGAAATAAAGAGGAACAAAAAATCTGTTGCTGATATTGAAGGCAAGGGGAGGAAAAAGACAGGCCTTGAGGTTATCGAAGAGGTTGAAGCAGAAGTTGTGGTTGAGGCTACCCCGACCAACATACAAAATGGCGAGCCGGGCATATCCCATATTGAGAAGGCCCTAAAATCGAAAAAGAATGTCATAACGGTGAACAAAGGGCCGCTTGCTCTGGCATTTCCAGCCCTTATGGAGCTTGCAAGATACAATGGAGTTATGCTAAAGTTCAGCGGCTCTGTCGGAGGGGGAACTCCGATACTCGAATTTGGAAAACGCTGCTTGGATGCTGACAAGATACTTGCAGTCAGAGGGATTCTAAATGGAACAACGAACTACATCCTTACCGAGATGGATACCAATGGTTTATCGTTCAGCGAAGGGCTGGCAAACGCCCAGAGACTCGGCTACGCAGAGGCAAATCCATCCCTCGATGTCGATGGATTCGATGCGGCAGCTAAGCTCGTTATACTTGCTAACTTCCTTATGGGCATCCCTGCAACGATAAAGGACGTTCAAATTAAAGGGATAAGGGATGTCACGCAGAAGGACATTCAGAAGGCCAAGGCTAAGGATTCAACGATCAAACTCATTGCAAGCATAAATGGAAACTTGAGCGTTAAGCCTCTGGAATTGAAAAGAAGCGAACCCATGTGCGTCAATGGAGCGTTAAATTCGGTAAAGTTCATTTCCCAATTTGCAGGGGAGCAGGTGATCATAGGAAAGGGTGCTGGAGGGACAGAAACTGCGAGTGCAATACTCAGAGACCTGCTTGAAATCAGGAACAGTTTGAGAGTGATATAGAAATGAAACTCGTAATGAAGTTTGGAGGAACCTCAGTAGGAGAGGGGAAGAAGATAAGGAATGTAGCGGAGATTGTAAAGCAGAACTCTAACAATAGCATAGTTATTGTAACTTCAGCAATGAACGGGATCACAGACCAGCTAATCGGCATAGTCGAAAAGGCGCGCAAGGGCGAATCCTCCAATGCAGTCCTTGACACGCTTCAAAAGAGGCACGAGCAAGCAATTCAAGATGCAATGACAAAGGCGGATGTCCGGAGCAAGGTGAAACAGGAAGTTCTCGGATTGTTTCAACGGTTAAAGAGCATCGTCGAGAGCGGAACTATACTCAAGGAACTCACTCCAAGATCAAAAGATTACATCATTTCGTTTGGAGAGAGGCTTGCAGCACCGATTCTAGCAGGTACATTAGAGGACTTGGGGTTGCGGTCCATTTACCTTATGGGAGGGGAGGCAGGAATCATAACTGATGACAGTTTTGGAGAGGCAACCCCTCTCATGGACATAACGAGGCAGAAGGTCAAAAACACGCTCGAGCCAATACTTGCGAAAGGGGTGGTTCCTGTCTTAACGGGGTTCGTAGGCGCAACTCAAAACGGGGACATCTCGACAATAGGAAGAGGAGGTTCCGACTATAGTGCCACGATAGTAGGCTCGTGTATAGACGCAGACGAAGTATGGATTTGGACTGACGTAGATGGCCTGATGACTGCAGACCCCAATATTGTAAAGAACTGCAGGCTGATACCGCAGATTTCCTACGCCGAAGCTGCCGAGATGGTCATACTCGGAGCTAAGGCCATGCACCCGCGGGCTTTAGAGCCTGCAAACGAGCGCAGCATACCCATTCGTATCAAGAACACTTTCAACCCTACAGCAGACGGCACTCTGATCTCAAAAGATATTACAGTAAAAAAGGGCGAGATAGTAAAGGGCGTTGCTACAATCAAAGACGTTGCACTCATCAACATTTCGGGAATGAGCATGGTAGGCATGCCGGGCACAGCGGCCAAAGTCTTCAATATCCTCGGTAGCCAAGGAATAAATGTCATAATGATCTCGCAGAGCATCTCCGAGTCTAACATTTCTCTGCTCGTAAGGAGGAACCAGTTAGCAAAGGGCTTGAACGCCTTGGAGTTGGCACTATTGGGAAGGAGTTCCGTCAGAGACATTTCATTCGAAGACGATGTAAGCGCGATAGCCGTAATCGGAGCGGGAATGAAGGGCACTCATGGCGTCGCAAGCAGATTATTTGGCGCAGTAGCCAAGAAGAACATCAATGTTAGAATGATAGCACAGGGCTCATCCGAGCTTAACATTTCGTTTGTAGTAAGCGAAAACGACTGCGACGAAACTATCAGAGCTGTGCACGACGAATTCAAGCTCGGCTGATTACTTACTTATTAGAGTAACAATATACCCTAAATAAGCGTTTTATAGTAGTATGTTCTATGCTCAATAACTGAACCTTATAATTTGGCAGTACTTTAGTCTCTATGAAGAGCGAGAGAATTAGGATGATGGTAAAAATCATGACGATTGATTTGTGGTAAACGTCAAATCGAAAGTTTCGGAAAGCTTCCCACATATTCATCCTTTTACGAATTCGCATAAGTTTATTTAATAAATTCTACGTTTACATCCAGATGGATCAAATTTCGGAATGGGTTCAAGCAGTAGTAAGTAACCCGATTTTTGTGTTAGTTGCTTTGATTATCGGTATCGTTGGAGCAGTTTTCGGAATTATATCTTATTTACGCAGAAAAGAGAAAAAACCGATATATTCCACACGTAGTTATAACATAATTA
>Ga0209002_10003142_pt1 | contig 13153 bp, 13 predicted proteins | sample Rifsed16ft2_FD_184010 | JGI IMG/M metagenome (GOLD analysis project Ga0209002, IMG submission 184010) | Soil microbial communities from Rifle, Colorado, USA - sediment 16ft 2 (version 2) | ecosystem: Environmental > Terrestrial > Deep subsurface > Rock core/Sediment | place: Rifle, Colorado...
CGACCCGGACGTCGACATCGTCTTGGTCCCTCACCCAGGTCATCACTTCGTCCCTCTCGCCCGCGTCCTTGCGAAACCCCGGCGGATCCCGGTCGTCTTCGATGCATTCGTGTCGCTGCACGACACGTTCGTCCTCGACCGGAAGGCGGTAGGCCCGCGATCCCTCGGGGCCCTCCATTATGAGTTCATCGATCGGCTGAGCTGCGCCCTCTCCGACGTCGTCCTGCTGGACACGATGCAACACGTCCGGTATTTCCACGAGACCTTCGGAACCCCGGTCGAGCGGTTGCGTCGCGTTCCGATTGGGAGCGATGATGAGGTCTTCCGGCCCCTCCCGAAAGCCCGCGCCGGGGGAACCTTCCTCGTGGCCTTCGCCGGCACGTTCATCGCGCTGCACGGGCTCGAGCACGTCATCCGGGCGGCGAAGCTCCTCGAGCGGACGGAGGACGTCCGCTTCGCGATCCTCGGGCGCGGGCAGACGTACCCCGAGATCACGGGCCTGGCGAAACAGCTCGATGTGAAGAACGTGAGCTTCCTGGAGCCTCGCCCGTATGAGGCCGTCCCCGAGTTCCTCGCGGAGGCTGACCTGTGCTTGGGAATCTTCGGGGACACGGCGAAGGCCAGGCGCGTCGTGCCGACGAAGGCGTTCGACGTCCTGGCAATGGCCAAGCCCCTCGTCACGGGAATGTCTCCCGCCATGCAGGAGCTCGGATTCGAAGATCGGCGGAATGCCCGTCTCGTCGAGATGGGCAACCCCGCCGCAATCGCGGATGCGATCCTGGAGCTGCGAGGGGACGAGGCGCTCCGGCGCAAGATCGCCGAGAACGGGTATTCGCTCTTTCGCGAGGCCTTCACGCCCAAGGTCATCGGGGCCTCCCTCAAGTCCATCCTCGAGTCGGCCGTGGAGCACGGGCCCACGTAGCGCCGCGCTCCTGCGGTGCTGTCAGACGTCGAATGGCGCAGCCCCATTCCCGGGGACGGGCGAGCGGTCCCTTCAACGCGTCGTCCCTTCGTTAGCTTGAAAAGGAGCCTCGCGGTAGGGGCCCGAGCGCGTGCCTCGGACGGCCCGAAAGGGCGAGCCGCCGGCCGGCGTGCGGGTGATATCACGAGGCTCCGCGATCTCATCGATTCCCGAAGAGCCGTCGAGGTCCAGGGGACCTTCCTTCCCCGGCGCCGACTCCGCTACTGCGGGGTTGAATTCCAGGACGACGCCTTCTACCTGGCGTCCGCCCGGAAGGAAGCCATGCGGCTGACGACCCGCCTCGGCTTCCGGCGGGACACGCCGATCCTGGACCTGGGATGCGGTACGGGCCGCCTGGCCACGGGGATCCTGACGACGATCGGGCACGCGGAACACTATCGCGGCGTGGACGTTTCCGAGCGTGCGATCCGATGGTGCGAGCGCTTCATCACGAGGGACCATCACGGGTTCGTGTTCCTCCACACGGACGTCCGCCATGAGAGGTACAACCCCGATGGGAAGAACGCGCTCGAGGGATTCCGGTTTCCCTTCGCAGACGCCGAGTTCGAGATCGTGTACGCATACTCCGTGTTCTCGCACATGCGCGATCCCGATGTCCGGCTGTATCTCGACGAGGTCCAGCGGGTCACTTCTCCCACGGGCCGGCTGTTCTTCACCGCCTTTGCCGAGGAGGACGTCCCGGACGTGATGGAGAACCCGCCGAACTATCGCGTGGACTGGGGCGGAACTCCCCTACACTGCGTGCGGTACAACCGAAAATTCCTCGAGGGACTCGTCGTCATGGCGGGATTCGGCGTCGACCGGTTCGACTACGCGACGGAGACGAACGGACAGAGTGCCGTGTACGCGTCGAAGCGACCCGCGGGCGCGTAGCATACGGCCGCGGCCGTCCGGATCTCCGCGGCGGTCCCGGGGTCCGTCGAGGTGACGAGCCACGGGCGGGAAGCTCAATCTCGAAACTCTTATACGAACCTCCCAGCATCGCGCGGCGTGACCGAGGTCTCCGTGGTCATCCCGACCCGGAACGAGGAAGCGTCCATCGGCGCGGTCCTCGATGAGGTCTTGGCCGCCCTCGCCTCGTGGGACATCGAGATCCTGACCGTGGACACGATGTCCGAAGACCGCACGAACGAGATCGCGAGGTCGAAGGGCGCCCGGGTGATCTCGGAGCCACGGCGCGGCTACGGCCGCGCGTACAAGACGGGCTTCGCGGAGGCCCGCGGCACGTACATCGCGACCCTCGACGCGGACCTGACGTATCCCGCGGACCGGATCCCGGATTTCCTCGCCGCGCTGCGGGAGGACCGGGCGGACTTCGTCTCGGGAGATCGCCTCTCGCGCCTCCAGGCGGGCGCGATGTCCGGGATGCACCGCATCGGGAACGAGCTCCTGAACGCGGCGTTCCGCGCCCTGTACGGCCTCCCGATCCGGGATTCCCAGTCGGGGATGTGGGCGTTCCGTCGCGCGATCCTGCCGCAATTGCGACTCGTCCATGACGGGATGGCCTTCTCCGAGGAGCTGAAGCTCGAGGTCGTCCGGTGCGGCTTCCGGTTCCTCGAAATCCCGATCGACTACCGACCGCGCGTCGGGCAGAAGAAGATCCGGAGCGTGAGCGACGCGGCGGGGAATCTCGTCTGGCTCGTGCGGAAACGATTCGGCTGGATCCCCCGCATGGGCTGATCACTCCTCGAGGACCTCGCGGAGCTTCTCCCATTCCTTGAGGAAGCGTCGGGCGTCGAAGCTCCCGTCCACGTAGCGGTTCAGGGCCTTGTGGAATCCCGGATCGATGTCCGCGCACAGGAGTTCGGAGGCCTCCCAGTGCTCCATCGACTTCCACGACCACGCGCCCTCGAGGTCCAGGAAGTGCGGCCCGTGGTCCTCCCAGCCAACGCGGATCGACCCGAACTCGATCGCGAGCTCGTACACGATCCGGCCGATGAGGATGGACTCCTCGCGGGGCATCGTGAGCTCGTCCCCTTTCCGCAGGCGACGCGGATGCTGAATGCGGATCGACGTGAGGCCCTCCGCGGCCGCGAGGGACGCGTTCGTCTTGTCGAGGGTGAGGAAGAAGATCCCCTTCCGGAAGTCGATCCCGCGCAGGAACGCCTTGAACTGGTCGCGGATCATGGAGTCCGCGTTGATGATCGTGAGACCGTCCGGGGAAAGGTGAAGCTGCTCCGGGTTCGTCGGGCCGACGACGAGGACGCTGAGTCCCTGGAACCCCTCCGTCCGCTTGAGGGTCGTGATCTCCTGGAGCGCGCGGTACCCGCGCCGGCCGGCGTGGGACAGGCGGCTGCCCTTCCGCATGTTCGCCGCGTTCTCGAGCTCCTTCATCACGACCCCGGGGATCACGAGGAGGATCCAGTTCACGCTCTCCCGGTAGGGCCGCGGATGGATCCGCGAGAACTCGTCGAGGAGGTGCTCCCCGAGGATGCAGGCGTACAGGACGTTCGTGTCGATCCCGACGATGATGTCCTCATACTCCGCGAGGCGTCGCGCGACCGTGCTGATCCCGATCGGCTCCACGTAGCCCGCACACAGGAGGGCCGTGTTGAGCCAGTCGAGGTAGTCAGGCTTGCTCTCGAGCACGCGGATCCGGTACTCCGTCGGCGCGCCGACGAGGTCCACGATCGGGTACTCCTCCTTCGAGCCCGGCCCGAGGGACTTAACCGTGATCCGGTCCACCTGCCCCTTGATCGCGCCGAGGGCGAGTTGGAGCGTCGGGAACTCCGCGATCTCCCCGCCCGCGAGGAGCTCCTGGAAGCCCATGTCAGTCCCCCAGGAGGCGGTCGACCATCCACTTCGGATCGAACCGACGGATGTCCTCGTACGCCTGACCTGTGTTCAGGAACACGACCGGCTTCCCGATCGTCCTCGCCATCGACAGGGCGGCCCCGCCCTTCGCGTCCGCGTCGATCTTCGTGAGGACGATCCCGTCCAGGCCGACGGCCTCGTGGAACTGCTTCGCCTGCTCGAGCGCGTCGTTCCCCGCGAGCGCGTCACCGATGTACAGGACGAGGTTCGGGTCCGCGACCCGCTTGATCTTCTTCATCTGGTCCATGAGGTTCTGGTTCGTCTGCATCCGGCCGGCGGTGTCGATCAGCACGACGTCCCGTCCGCGCGCTTTCGCGTGCTCGACCGCGTCGAAGGCGACCGCGGCGGGGTCCGCGCCGGCCTTGTGCTTGATGAGCCGGAATCCGACGGCCTCCGCATGCTTCTCGAGCTGCTCGATCGCCCCCGCGCGGAACGTGTCCGCCGCGGCGACGACGCACGTGTAGCCTTTCTTCTGGATGTGGTACGCGAGTTTCGCGATCGTCGTCGTCTTGCCCGTGCCGTTCACCCCGACGAACATGACGACGAAGGGCCTGGTGCTCTTCTCAAGCATGCCGAAGAAGTCGAGGGGCGGGACCGCGAGGACCTTCATCATCGCGTCCCGGAGGGCCGCCTCGACCCCTTTCTCGAGGGTGGCTTCCTTCGAGATCCGCTTCCCCTTCAGATCCTCCGCCAGGCGGTCGACGATCTCCTTCGCGACGGGGAACGCGACGTCCGATTCGAGGAGGGCGATCTCGAGATCGTAGAGGACCTCCTCGAGTTTGTCCTCCTTGATCTTCCGTCCTGTCTCGCCAACGACCGCGGACGTGACCTCCGCGTCCGCCTTCTCCTTCCAGCCGGCGAGCCGCTCCCGCAGGGCCTTGAACATTCAGGTCCGCTCGCGCGCGCCCGGCTGGGTCTGCATCTGCTCGTACATGTCCTGGACCATCGCCCCCTGGGCCTCCGCGCGCCGCTGCAGCTCCCCGAGGCGCTGCGTGATCGCATTCGCGGCTTCCGTGATCGACTTGATCCGCGCGTCGAGCCGCTCGAGCTGCCTGTCGACGTCATCGTGGACGAGCAGGTCCGATCCGATCGAGACGAACGCCTTGCCCACGTCCTTCGAGGCGACGACGACAAAGGAGTTCGCCCCGACAGGCACGAGGATCTCCGCCGCCTCTCCCGCCTCTCGGTAGCGCAGGAGCGTCTCCCGCGCCCGCATGTGCTCCTCGAGGGAGATCCGCACGATCTCCTGCTGCTGCGCGAACGCCTCCACCTGCTCCCGGTACTGGTCGAGGACCGCAAGGTTCCGCCGCAGTTCTGTCTCCGGCGTGCTCACGCGCCCACCCCGAGGCGGTACCGGACCGCCGGGTCCTCGACCTGGTCCGGCGGGACCTCCGCAATCGCCGCGATCGCAATGTACTTGCGCGCGACCCCGTGCTGGCTCCCGAGGACGGAGAGGAGCCTCTCCCGCGCCGCTGCCTCGTCCGCTGCGGCGACCTCTTTCGTGAAGGGCTGCCAATCCCGACCCATGCGGAAGCGGCCGCTAATGCGAAACGCCTTCATGGAGACGCGTGGCAACGACCCCCGCTACTTAAAAACTTGCTCGGCTCACTTCGCCGCCGTCTGCGCGAGGGCCGCCCTGAAATGCTCGAGGAGTTCCTCCGCGATTTTTCGGGTGATCCCCTTGACGGCCATGAGGTCTTTCGGGCTCGCCCTTGCGAAGTCCTCGGCGGTCCGGAAGCCCGCGTCGACGAGGGCCTTCGCCCGCGCCTTCCCGATCCCCTTCACCTGGTTGAGCTCCCCGTAGAGGTCCCCATCGACGACCTTCGCGGCCTCGAGCTCGAGGATGTGGCGCTGGATGTCTTCGTCGCCTGGCGCGAGCCGCAGGGCCTCCGCGTACGCGCGCAGGGCGTCGTCGTCCCGGCCCATCCGCACGAGGACATCGCCCTGGGCGGCCCAGGCCTCCTCGTCCATCGGGTAGAGGGTCGTGAGGTGATCGAAGGAGTCGAGGGCGCCGTCGAGGTCCCCTTCCTCGACGAGGATGCTCCCCCGGTTCAGGAGGGCGGAGGCGTTGCTCGGCTGCACGCCGAGGACGAGATCGAGGCAGTTCAGGGCCTCCTGGGGCTTGCCGCTCCGGCGATACGCGACCGCCTTCCCGATGAGCGCGTTCACGTTCGTCGGCTCGACTTCGAGGATGTCGTCGAACAGGGTGAGGGCCTGCGGATAGTTCCCGGTCGCGCTCGCGATCAGCGCGCGGCTCAGGAGTCCAGGGACGTCCACGCGGACCTCCTCGATCTTCTGCCGCAGGTTCTCGTTCGCGGGGTCGATCGCGGTCGCGGCCTCGTAGGCCGCGAGGGCCTCCGGGCGGCGGCCGAGGTTCGTGAGGACGTCGCCGCGCATCTCGAGGGCCCACGCCTCATTCGGGCGGAGCCGCAGGATCTCGTCGACGGACTCGAGGCACTCCCGCCAGCGGCGGTCTTCCGCGAGGAGCCGCGCGCAGCCCCGGAGGGCGTCGAGGTTCTTTCGGTTCCTCTCAAGGACCTTCCGATACAGATCGAGTCCGTCGGCCCGGCGATTCAGCGCGGCGAGGGCTGACGCCTTTCCCAGGAGCGCGGGGACGTACCCCGGGTCGAGGCGGAGGGACTCGTCGAACGCGGCGATGGCGGCCTCGTGGGCGCCGGCGGCCACGAGGGCCTGGGCCTTCGCATGAACGCTCTCCGCGGACTCGGGCATCCGCACGGGGGGCTTCGGAGCCGGCTGGGAGGGCTCGTGTCTCGCCGGGGCGATCGCGGCCGCCCCCACGACGCCGGACGCAGGCGGTGGCGGCGGCGCAGGCGTCGCGGGTGGCGGTGGCGGCGCATGAGCGCCGAAGTTGAAGGCCATCTGCGCCTGCGGGGCGGGCGTGGACACCGTGTCCTCGTAGACCCGCTCGCCCGAGCCGATCTCTCCTGGCGCGTACATGGACGCGGCCTTCGTCCGCTCGCGGATGGGCCTCAGGCCGATATACCAGCCGACGTGGCCAATGCCGTAGAGGAAGAGCAGGAAGGGAACGGAGGAGAAGACGGTCGGCACGACGGCCTTCTGGAGGGTGAACGCAACATACGTCAGCGTGTTGACCTGGTTCCGGAAAAGGAGGGACCAGTTCGCGAGGGAGCTCCACATGGCGGGCTCCACTTCGATCGTCTGCGATTCGGAGGCATTGAGCCACACGACGCTGGACTGGCTCACGTTGTTCTTCAGGAGGCTGATCGTCGCCTCTCCTGCGGTGACGGTCACGGTCGCGGTCCGCACGAACGTGACGCCGGCGAAGTCCGGGCTTAAGAACGTGACCGTCTCCGACCCTCGGGCGGGGAGCTCGACGACCTGCGGCGGTTCGACGAGGAGCGTTGCCGCCGCACTCGGCGTGACCGCGAGGAGGAGGATCGCGGCGATTGCGATCGAGGCGATCGCGGTTCGCAGGGACCTCGTCATCGAATACTTCGCCATGAGGTACCGCTGGTTGTCCCGCTGCACGTGTTTGATCTCGAGGTTCCGCAGGTACAGGCCCACGAACGAGGCGACGAGCCCCAGGATCAATGCGACCTCGAACACCCCGTTGATCGGCAGGAACAGGGGCTTGAGGCTCGCACCCTCGCTCTCCATGCGGACGAAGATGAGCACGCACGCTAGCGCTGCTAGGGCGACGAAGAGGATCTTGCGGATTCGGCGGATCCGGAGGAGTCGGTCCTTCCCCTGAATCCGGTCGTAATATCCCGACATGGGAGACTTAGGCCTCTGGAACGACCGTTGCGAGCCCCCTGGCCGCGAGGAAGATGGCCAGGTGCTGCGGCAGGTCGTCTACTCCAGGTGCCAAATTAAACGCTTCGCCTCGAATCTCCAGATTGATTTTACTCTTGAGATTCAAGGAGACGCGCTCGTCCGTCCACGTCTCCGGGACGGCGTCGCGGAGCGGACGGAATTCGTCGACCTCATCGCGCGTGAGCGGCACGACACGGAGGCCGGTCTTCCCGTGGAGGGACGAGGGCATGCGGATGAGGCGCTTGATGTCCGAGGTCACGGGCTCGTCCGTCTCGCCGCGCTGGACGATCCCCTCGAGGGAGACGCCCGCGTGCTCCCCGAGACGAATCGGCTGGAGGTCCTTCACGAGACGGATCAGGAGGTCGCGGCTTCGGTCCGAGAGGGCCTCGATCTGGCCCTCCCGCAGGCGATCGACGCCGCGGATCACGCGGGGCCTCGTCGCACGCGGCTTGAAGAGGTTTTCGTACAGGTCCGCAGCCTCGGACTCCTTCACCCCCTCGAAGGACGTGAGGAACTTGATCGCGTCCTCCGCGGACATCGTCTCGAGGCGGTCCACGAGGCCCTGGATCCCGCGACGGATCTTCCCCCGCCATCCCGGCTCGTCGTGCATCGGGCCGACGATCCGCTTCTTGACCCTGGCGTGTCCCCGGAACTCCTTCATGTCGAACGCACTCTCGCGGAACACGGACTCGATGTCGAGGCCCTTCCCGGTGATCCAATCGACGATCTCCCGCCGCTCGTGAGAGCCGAGGGACCACACGCGCTCATCGTGCACGTGGACGTGGTACCCCCGGCCGCCCGAGAAGACGAGGCGCATCGACTTCTCGTCAAACCCGAAGTCGGCCTTGAGGAACTCGTCGTACAGGTGGACGATCTTCAGCCGCACGGCCTCGAGCATGTCCGGATAGGACATCTTCGCGGCGTTCGGGAGGTGGTCCGCGTCGAGATCGAAGATGAGGTCCGCCCCGAGCCAGCCTTTCTCCTCCATCGTCGGTGCATCGGGTTTCTCGTAGTACGCGGAGGAGTAGTACGCGTGGGCCGGCACCCGGGTCGTGAGGAAAGAGCGGAGGTCCTCCTCCTTCTGGAAGCCGAGGTGCCTCTGGACGATCCCCGGCGTCCAGAACATGAACCCGAACTCCCGCCGGCCGAACCGGTCCGGCGGCGTGGGCTTCGAGGTCACGTAGTAGCGGCGGAACTGGGCCCTCAGGAAGTTCGTCGTCGCCTCCTTCCCCGCCTCCGGAGTCGCCATCCGATCGCGCGATGGGGCCTTCGGAGTTTAAGGGTTCGCGGTGGGTCGGCGAAGCCGCGCCGGTTAACATGTTAAGCCGGCGATGGGATACGGCGCCCGCCCCGCGTGTGACCATGACGTCTCGAGCGATCGCCTGGTCCGAGAGCGCGGTCCTCTTCGCCCTCCTGTACGTCGGGATCCCATGGATGTCCCTGCGCCTCGAGGAGGTCCTCGGCCTCTCGCGGCTCCCTTCGTGGACCGCGGTCCTCGGGGTGCCTCTCGCCTTGCTGGGTGCCGTGGGGCTCGCCTGGTGCTTCGCCCTGTTCGCGGGCCACGGCGGAGGGACGCCGAATCCGATCCTCCCGCCGAGGCGGCTCGTGACCACGGGCCCCTACGCCTTCACACGGAATCCGATCATCCTCTTCCACGCCGCCACGCTCCTAGGCCTGTCCCTGTTCGTCGGGTCGCTCCTCGCCGTCGTCATCACGCTCGCCCTCGCCGTGCCGGCCCATTTCATCGTGCTGCGCGAGGAGAGGACCTTGGAGGCCCGGTTCGGTGCGGCCTATCTCGCATACAAGGAATCCGTCCCGCGATGGCTCGTCCCGATCCGGCGTCAGAGGTGAAGGGTCACGTTCGCGGACGCCGTGGACGGGGGCGACGCGGCTCGCTCGCGCAACTCCCGCAGGTGGACGATGTGGACCGGCAACCCCGCGAGGTTCCGGAGGATTCCGTCGACGTGGCCCTGCCCGACGACGGCCACGATGTCGCCCTTCGTCTCGTGCAGCTGTCGCAGGCGGGTCGCCATCCGCACGTCCCGCTCGTCGACGAGGATCCGCTTGGCGGTCGGAAGTTCCCGCGCGAACTCCCCGAGGAACGCGCGCTCGTCCTGGTAGAACCGCTGCAGCTCGGCCTCGACCCGCTCCTTGCCCGCGAACAAGCCGATGAACGTGGACGACAGGAGCCGCCACTTCTCGCGGACCGCCATGCCCTTCCACACCCGCAAGAGGATCTCGCGGGAATCGTCGTCGATGAGGGCGAGCTCGCTCCCCGCCTCCTGAGCCGCCCGGGCCGCCGCGACCATCTCGTCGCCCACCTCGACCCCGTACTTCGAGGCGATGCGGCTCTGGAACCGCGCGAGGAGGTCGAGGATCGACGCCCCGCGGTTCCGTCGGGAGCGGCTCATCAACGCCTGATAGCGGACCGGATCCAGCTCCAGGGCCACGACCCGCGGCCTTCGTTGGAGGATCGCCTCTCGCACGGCACGTCCGATGTCGAACACGTGGCCCACGCCGACGAGCGTGATCATCCGTTTCGCATCATCGGCCGGAAGGCCATAATCCTTTGCCGGTCGGATTCGGCGGGGGAAGGGAACGAGACGGGACTCGACCGTTGGCTGAATCATCGTGAAGTCCGCTCGCGGACGACCCGGCCGTACATCCGGACGATTTCATCCGCCCGCACGCGCCCTTCGCGGACCGTCCGGTAGCGCGTGCGGATATGGTGCACGAGCGCGCGGTCCTTACCCAGGTCCACGATCTCCCCGACCTCGAACTCCTCGTCGGGCGCCGCGCGGACCTCGTGGGGCACCGTGCGGTTCCCCTTGTTCACGGAGAACTTGACCCGCACCTGGTCGATTCGCTTCGCCCAGAGGGTCGACACCTCCTTCGCGACCGCGCCCTCGACCCGGCGACTTCCTGCCTCGATCGCCGTGATCGCAATCCGCGTGTCGCCCAGGTCCAACTCCTCCCCCACGTCGATCGCTTCAGTCGGCGAGAACTCGAGGCTCGTCCGCTCGGTCGTCTCGAGCCACGACACGATGATCGGCACCTCGATGGGCTTCGGTTCCCTCGTGACGACGGACGAGACGCGCCCGCACTTCGTGCACTTCACCGTTCCCTCGAACACGATCTCGTCCTTCCCGCCGATCTTTCCGCGGAGGACGCGGTGCGGCACCTCGCCGCACGTGTCGCACCTCAGGACGAGGGCGCTCGGGGCCGCCATACGCGACGTTTGAATGCTGGGACGGGGAAAAGGGTTTGCCCCGGCCTGCGGGAGTGTCGCGGAGTCCGGGGGTGTGTCAGAGGGGCCGGGTCCACCCGCAGTCGCTCGAGAGGCGCCCGAACCGGCGCCGCAACGGCCGGCCGCATTGGGGGCATCGTACGGCCCGAACGAACTTCTCGATCCATGCGTCCCGCGTCTCCGGCAGGTCCGCGCGCTCCGCCTCCTGGAAGATCGTCCGGAGGTCTGGTGTCGTCGCGAGGTCCCGCAAGGGCTCGAGGGACGCGAGCTTCCGGACCCTCGCACCCGGGAGCGGGATCCGTTGGACCGCCGGAGCGAGGGCGAATCCGAAGGCGATCGCGGCGGCATGGGCCTCCCACGCGATGTTCCCGGTGGGCGAGACGGCGAAGACCAGTTGTAGGAGCAGGAATCCGATGACGACGTAGAGGACCGGCACGGTCGGCAGTCCCCGGAGCGGGAGGAACAGGGTCACGCGGTCCCTCGGGTAGAGCCGCCCATAGCCGCCGAAGACAGACAGGATGCCCGCAGAGCCACCCACGAGGAGCGCGCTCACGTCGGCGTTCAGGAGGCGGAAGACGAGGGCCCCGAAGACCGCGCCTCCGAAGAACAGGAGAATCCAGCGCTCGCTCCCCACGCGGCCCTCGAAGACGGGCGAGATGAAGACCATCCCGAGGACGTTCAGGAAGAGATGGGTCGCGGACCCGTGGACGAAGGCGTACGTGATCCAGGTCCACGGCTCCGGCCAGCCGCCCGGGAAGTAGGAGAGCCCGAGGTCGAACGTGACGATCGAAGGGATGCCGAACGGGCCTGGGGTGGCGGCCTGGAAGGCGTAGATCGCGAGGAACGCGACCGCATACGTGAGGGAGAGCAGCGCCTTCCGCGCGAACGCGTAGATCGTCGCGAGGACGATGATCGCGATCGCGGCGATGGAGATGGGCTCCACGGACCTCGAAGTCCGCCGTCCCCCTTAACGGATGCGCTCACACGAGCTTGTCGAGGACCCTTGCGATCTTCTCCGCCGCATGCCCGTCCCCGAAGGACTTCGACTTCGTCCCCGCGGGATTGAAGTTCTTGATTGCGTCGAGGACGTCCTCCGTCTCCGTGCCCACGAGGGCATTCCAGCCGTCCTCGACCGTCTCGATCCACTCCGTCTCATCGCGGAGCGTGACGCAGGCGATGCCGAAGAAGTACGCCTCCTTCTGCACGCCGCCGGAGTCCGTGACGACCTTCGAGGCGTTCATGAGGAGGGCGATGAAGTCGAGGTAGTCGACGGGGTCGACCACGCGGACCTTCGATCGGAGGAGGTCCCACAGGCCGAAGGCCTCGAGACTCTTCCGGGTCCGCGGGTGGACGGGGAACACGAGCGTCGGGCCGGCGTGGACGAGCGCCTCGACGACCTCCTTCAGCACTTCCGGGTCGTCGACGTTCTGCGGGCGGTGCATCGTCACCAGGACGTACTCGCCGGGCCTGAGGCCGAGCCTCGCGAGGACGTCCCTCGAGCGGGCCGCCTGCGCGCTCTGGAGCGCGACGTCGTACATGACGTCCCCGACGAGATGCACGCCGCGCGTGATCCCTTCGCGCGTGAGGTTGTCGACCGCGGTCTGCGTCGGGCAGAAGAGGACCAGGGACAGGTGGTCCGCCACGACCCGGTTGATTTCCTCCGGCATCGCGCGGTTGTACGATCGCAGGCCCGCCTCGACGTGGCCAAGCGGGACGCCCATCTTCGACGCGACGAGCGCCCCCGCGAGCGTGGAGTTCGTGTCCCCGTACACGAGGACGAACTGGGGTTTCTCCTTCTCCAAGACGGCCGCGAGGCCCTTCATCATCTCCGCCGTCTGCTCCGCATGCGTGCCGGACCCGACGCCGAGGTTGTAGTCCGGCCTCGGCATCTCGAGGGCCTCGAAGAAGACCTCGGACATGTTCTCGTCGTAGTGCTGCCCCGTGTGGACGAGGATCTCCTCGTGGTGCTGCCGGATTTCCCGGCTCACGGGGGCCGCCTTGATGAACTGCGGCCTCGCCCCCACGACGGCGGCGATCTTCACGGGGCGGCAGAGGTGACCTACGGTTTATGAAGCTATGGACGGCTCCTCGAACGAAAGGAAAAGGGAGGCGGCGCAGCTCACTTGACGAGCTTCCCCGCCTCGACGATCTTCATGCCCATCGAGGCCTGGCTGCTCGAGCAGTGCACCGCCGCCGGACCTGCAGAGGGCGGCCTGCGGGCGGTAGCCCTGTCCATCTTCGAGGAGTGGCGCCTGGCGCACGACGCCGGCGGCGAGACCGCCCGCCCGTTCTTCGCGTTCGTTCACTTCTACGAT
>Ga0209002_10003143_pt1 | contig 13148 bp, 11 predicted proteins | sample Rifsed16ft2_FD_184010 | JGI IMG/M metagenome (GOLD analysis project Ga0209002, IMG submission 184010) | Soil microbial communities from Rifle, Colorado, USA - sediment 16ft 2 (version 2) | ecosystem: Environmental > Terrestrial > Deep subsurface > Rock core/Sediment | place: Rifle, Colorado...
GGAACAGTGCGTCCTTCAGGTCAATCGTCCCCGGCAAGCGTTCCGGGCCGGATCCCACGCTCTCCGTATTTCTCCCGGATCCGGTCCACCGCCTCGTTGAGCTTCGCGGTCCGTGCGGGGTCCCGCGCCGTGGTCCCCCGGGAGGATGGGGGGCGCGGTTCCGGCCGCTGCCCGAAGAGGGGGATCTGTCCCCACTCCTCCCGCGGGAACCTCTTCTCCCCGAAATGGGAAACGGAGATCCCCAGCAGCCGCACCGGCCGCCTCCCCGCCTCGGTCTTTTTCAGCAGCGGAATCACGGTCCGGTAGATCGTCGCGCCGTCGTCGGTGGGGGAAGGCAGGGTCGCGGCCCGCGTGACCTGGGTGAAGTCGTGGTACTTCACCTTCAGGGTTACGGTCCGCCCCCGGAACCCCTTGCGCCGCAGTCGCGAAGATACCCGGTGCGCAAGGGAGAGCAGCTCCTTCCCGATCGCCTCCCTGTCCCGGATATCCTCGTCGTAGGTGTCCTCGTGCCCGATCGACTTGACCTCGTGCTCAGGCTCCACCTCCCGGTCGTCGATCCCGTTCGCGAGCCGGTGAAGATGCAGCCCGTGCTTGCCGAACCTTTTTTTGAGGTTTTCCGCCGGAACGGACGCCAGGTCGCCGATCGTTTTGACCCCCATCCGGTGCAGGGCCGTTTCGGTCACCTTCCCCACCCCCCACAGCTTCCCCACGGGGAGGGGTCCCAGGAACTCCTTCTCCTTCCCGCGGGGCACGACGGTCAGGCCGTCGGGCTTGTTCATGTCGGAGGCGATCTTGGCTACGAACTTGGAGGCCGCAACTCCCGCCGAGACCGTCAGGCCCGTCTCCGACGCAACCGCCTCCTTGATCTTCCGGGCAACCTCCAGCGCCCCGCCGAAAAGGCGATCCGTTCCGGTCACGTCGAGAAACGCCTCGTCGATGGAGAGCGCCTCGACGAGGGGAGAGAAGCGGCGGAAGATTTCGAAGACGCGGTCCGACATCTCCTTGTACCTGCCCATGCGCACGGGCAGGAAGACCCCGTCCGGGCAAAGCCGTCTCGCGGTGGCCACCGGCTGGGCCGAGTGGACGCCGAACTTGCGCGCCTCGTACGAGGCGGCGGTGACGACGCCCCGTTTCCCTCCGCCCCCCACGATGACGGGCTTGCCTGCTATCTCCGGGTTGTCCAGCATCTCCACGGACGCGTAGAAGGCGTCCAGGTCGAGGTGGATGATCTCCCTGTGACGGGGGTCGTTCGCCATGGGGGTATTCTATCGCGACGGCGAGGGCGAAGGAACGGTCAGGGCACCTTGATGAACGGGTACGCTTCCATCTCCTCCCGGAAAATGACCGCGATCCCGCCGGCGTCGTGGAAGGTCTCCACCGCCACCACGGCCAGGAACTCCTTGAAGTCGACCCGGGAAGCGTGCCCCTCCCGCTCGTGGGCGGCGATGATCCGGCCGCCCATCTCCTTCTCCACCTCCTGCGTCGGGATCTCCCCCTTGTGCCCCCGGCGCTCGATGCGCACGTAGAAGGGGCCGGGAGGGACACGGCCGGCGATTCCGTCGATCACCCCGGAAAGCCTCTCGCGGAACGTCTCCAGGGTGAAGGAGAATACCTCGTCGACCGGGACGACGCGGGAGAGATACCGCCAGACCGGGTCCCGGACCTCCCGCCCCTTGCGAAGCTCCTCGAAGAACCGGCCTCTGTCCAAAACGTTCCCGACCAGAACGTCGCGGAACCCCATCGTGTGGAACCGGCCGAAGAATTTGAGCTCCTTGACCGCCCCCCTCTCGCCGTTGCGGCGGCAGGCGACGACGACGTTCCAGGGCGGCATCCTACGACGCCCCCGCCCGGTACGAGCTTCGCACGAGGGGTCCGCAGGCCACGCGGGGAAATCCGATCCTGCGCGCTGCCGCCGCCAGTTCCGTAAACGCCTCGGGGGGAAGATATTCGTTCGCCTGCGGGTGGTTGCGCGACGGGGCGAGATACTGCCCGACGGTGACCGACCGGCAGCCCGCCGCGAAGAGGTCCTCCATCACGGCGATGACCTCTTCCCGGGTCTCCCCGAACCCGACCATGAGGCCGGATTTCAGCGGAAGGCCGGGGTCGACCGCGTGCGCGCGGGACAGCAATTCCAGGGACCTTTCGTAGGACGCCCGGGGGCGCACCTCGGGGTAGAGCCTGGGCACGGTCTCCACGTTGTGCGCGAGGACGTCGGGGCGGGCGGCGACCACCGCCGCGAGGGCGTCCCGGTCGCCGGCGAAATCCGGCACGAGGAGCTCCACCGCGGGGGGGGATGGCAACGCCCGCAATTCCTCCACCACGCGCGCGAACTGCGCCGCGCCGCCGCCTCTGAGGTCGTCCCTCGTGACCGAGGTCACGACGACGTGCCGCCAGCCAAGTTCCGCGGCTGCCGCAGCGACGCGCGCCGGCTCGCCAAGGTCGGGCGGGGCCGGGTGCCCGGATTCGACGCTGCAGAATGCGCACCCCCGCGTGCAGATGTCCCCCAGGATGAGGACGGTCGCCGTCCCCTCCCCCCAGCACTCCCCGACGTTCGGACACCGCGCCTCGCGGCACACCGTGCGCAGGCCGTGCCGTGCAAGGGTCTCCGTCACGCGGGAGACGCTGCCCCCGGACGGGGCGCGGACCGTAAGCCAGGGAGGACGCTTCGCGGGGCGCGCGCCGTTCACGAGAACCCCCGGAGGTGGCGGCCGCACGCCCCGGCCACCTGCTCGCGGACCTCTTCCATCGGGACATCCCTCCCCGTGATCTCGGCCATCGAGGTCGCCTCGCGGCCTTTCAGCCCGCAGAGGTGGATCCGGTGGAAGTACGACAGGTCCGTGGAGACGTTGAGCGCGAATCCATGGTAGGTAACCCACCGCTTGAGGCCCACCCCGATGGAGGCGATCTTCTTTCCCCTCGCCCACACGCCGGTCAGCCCCTCGATCCGGCGGGACGGGACGCCGAAAGCGTCGAGGGACTCGATCAGCGCGGCCTCGAGGCACCGGACGAACCGGTGCACGTCAGGGTGTGCAAGGAAGACGATGGGGTAGCCGACGAGCTGCCCGGGGCCGTGGTACGTCACGTCGCCCCCGCGGCCGACCCGTTCCACGGCGATCCCTTCCGTGGCGAGCGCCTTCTCGGGGACCAGAAGGTTGGCGGGGTTGCCCGCGCGCCCGAAGGTGTAGACGTGGGGATGGGTGAGCAGCAACAGGGTGTCCGGAGCCTCCCCCCGCGCCCGGCGCTCGACATGGGAGAGCTGCAGGTCGAGCGCCCGCCTGTACTCCACGCAGCCGAGCCAGACGGTTTCCACGACCGCTTCGCCCCTACAGGTGGAACTCCCCCGCCTCGAGGATCTCCCGGACGCGGAAGAGAAAGCTGTTGCCGGTCACCCCGTCGATGACCCGGTGGTCGTATCCGAGGCACAGGAACATCATCGGGCGGATGACGATCGCGTCCTCGCCGTCCTTTTCCAACACCACCGGGCGCTTGACGATCTGCCCCATCCGCAGGATGCCGACCTGGGGCTGGTTGATGATCGGCGTCCCGAAGAGGTTCCCTTTGAGCCCCGGGTTGGTGACGCTGAAGGTCCCGCCGGCAAGCTCGTCCGGGAGGATCTTCTTCGCCGCGGCCCTCGACCCGAAGTCCTCCACGGCCTTGGCCAGGCCGAGCAGCGACTTCTCGTCGGCGTTGCGGATGACGGGGACGATCAAGCCCCGTTCCGTGTCCACGGCGACCCCGATGTGGATCGCCTTCCGGATGACCGTGGTCTCGCCGACCACCTGGGCGTTCAGGACGGGGAACTCCCGGATCGCCTCGATCGCCGCCCAGATGACGAAGGGAAGGTAGGTGAGGGACACTCCCTCCTTCTTCTTCCCGGACCGGAAGGCCACCACCTTGTGCATGTCCACCTCGGCGAAGGTGTGGACGTGCGGGGAGGTGCGCTTGCTCATCACCATGTGCTCGGCGATCATCTTCCGGATCGGGGTGAACGGGATCACCTGGTCCCCCTCCGGGGTGATCTTCGCTCCGGGCGGGGGCGCGGGGGGAGCGGGCTTCGCCTTGGGCGGCGGAGGAGCCGGAGCGGGCTTCGCCTTCGGGGGAGCAGCGGGGGCAGCCTCCGTTTCGCCACGGGCCAGGTATTCCTCGACGTCCTTTTTCGTCACGCGGCCGTCGATCCCCGTGCCCTGGATCCGCGAGACGTCGAGCCCGTGCTCCGCCGTCATCTTCGCCACCACGGGGGAGATGCGCACCCTCGCCCCCTCCTTCACCGGCGGAGGCGGAGCGGGCTTCCGGGGCTCCTTCGGCGGTTCCGCGCGGGGGGCCGCCGGGATGGGCGGGCCCGTCCTGCGGGCCATTGCCCCCGGGAACCCCTCCTCTTCCTCGTCCCATTTTTCGGTGGGCGGCGCCGGGGGCGGGGCGGCAGCCACTTCTTCCGTCTCGATCCGGCAGAGGAGTTCCTGGATGGGGACCGTGTCCCCCTCCTTCGCGAGGATCTCCGCGATCCTCCCCTCGAAGGGGGAAGGGATCTCGGCGTCCACCTTGTCGGTGGAGATCTCGAGGAGCGGCTGGTCCTTGGCCACGATGTCCCCCACCTTCACCAGCCACTTGACCACGACCCCCTCGATCACGCTCTCCCCGAGCTGGGGCATGACGACGTCTACGCGCATCTTCCTTTCCCCCTTCCGTCTTTCGGCGGGACACTCCTCAACGCTGGGCTAAGTGCCAGGTTTCCCCTCCCAGTGCCAGGTGCTCGCGGGCGGCTTCCTCTCCGCTACGCTCGCGACCTGTGACCGCTCGCTGCCATTCCGCTCGACGCGATTTCCGCTTTTTGGCGGGACACTCCTCAACGTACGACTCGATATAGGAATGTCCCCCCGCTCCGAGGAATCCCCCGCTGCGCCCCTTGCACGCTCTCACCTCACCGGGGACATTCCTGATTCATCTCCGGGATGCGGGAGAGGAGTGTCCCCGCCCACTCAGTACGCCGCCAGCTTTCGTATCGCCTCCGTCACCTTCTCCTGGTTGGGGAGGATGTACTCCTCCATGGGGCCCGCGAAGGCGTTGTGCGTGTCCTTCGAAGCCAGCCGCATCACCGGCCCGTCGAGGTCCTCGAAGAGATCCTCGGCGATGCGCGCCGCGATCTCCCCGCCGATCCCGCCCGTGAGCCGCGCCTCGTGGATGATGAGCGCCTTGCCGGTCTTGGTCACCGATTCCCGGATCGTCTTCCAGTCGTAGGGGAGCAGCGTCCGCAGGTCGATCACCTCGATGTCGACCTCGGACGCCATGTCCCTCGCGGCCTTCATCACCGCGTGCACCGGGGATCCGTACGTGATGACGGTTACGTCCCGCCCCTCCTTCCGGAGGGCCGCTTTCCCGATCGGGACGACGTACTCCTCCTGGGGGAGGTCCTCCTTGATCCGCCGGTAGAGGAACTTGTGCTCGAGGTAGATCACGGGGTCGTCGTCCCGGATGGCGGCCTTGAGCAGCCCCTTGGCGTCGTAGGCGGTCGCGGGCGCCACGACTTTCAGGCCCGGCACGTGGAAGAACCACGCCTCCGGGTTCTGGGAGTGGTACAGCCCCCCGTGGACCCCGGCGCCGCACGGCCCCCGGACGACGATGGGGCAGGCGGTCTGCCCGCCGTGCCGGTACCGAAGCGTCGCGGCCATGTTGACGATCTGGTCGAACCCGCACGAGATGAAGTCGATGAACTGCATCTCCAGGACCGGGCGCATCCCCTGGATCGCGAGCCCCACGCCGGCCCCGACGATGAGGGTCTCCGAGATGGGGGTGTCCACGACGCGCTCGGAGCTGAACCGCTCCAGGAGCCCCTCCGTCGCCTTGAACGCCCCGCCGAGGATTCCCACGTCCTCCCCGAGGAGCATCACGTTCTCGTCCCGCGCCATCTCCTCGTGCATCGCCTGGTTGATCGCCTGGATGTAGGTCACCGGCATCGGCTATCCCTCCGTGATCGGGGTGGCGTACAGGTCTTCCATCGCTTCCGGCCCTTCCGGAACCGGGCTCGCTTCCGCGAACGCCACCGCGTCTTCGACGATCTTCTTCACCCTCCGGCCGACCTCCTCCCGGATCGCGGCGATGTCGTACTTCCTCTTCCCGAGGTAGACCTCCCACCGCTCGATCGGATCCCGGCTCTCCCAGGTGATCAGCTCCTCCTCGCTCCGGTAGGTGGCCCGGTCGTGCTCGGAATGGCCGTGGTAGCGGTACGTCTTGCACTCGAGGAACGTCGGCCCCTCCCCCCCCCGGGCCCGGTCGATCGCCTTCCGGGCCGCCTTCATCACGGAGTGGAGGTCGTTCCCCGAGCAGACCTCCCCCTTGAAGCCGTACCCGACGGCCCGGTCCGCCACGTCCTCCACCGCGAATTGGAGCTCGTTGGGAGTGGAGTACGCATAGAAGTTGTTCTCGCAGAGGAACACGACGGGGAGCTTGTAGATCCCGGCGAAGTTCATCGCCTCGTGCACGTCCCCCCGGCTGCTCGCCCCTTCGCCGAAAAAGGCGATCGCCACCCGGTCCTCTCTCTTGATCTTGAACTTGTACGCCGTCCCCACGGCGACGGGGAGGGTGGAGCCGAGCATCGACGTGGCGCCGAAGATGCAGCGGGAGAAATCCCCCCCGTGGAGGAAGGAGTCCTTCCCCTTGGAGAAGCCGTCGCGCCTGCCGAAGAGCTGGGCCATCAGCCGGTTCGGGTCCGCTCCCTTGACGAGGAAGGCGCCGAGATCGCGGTGCAGCGGGAAGATCCAGTCGTCGGGCCGCAGGTCGTGGCACACTCCCACCACGACGGCCTCCTGTCCCTTCCCGGAGTAGACTCCGCCCATGATCTTCCCCTGCTTGTCGAGAGCGGAGATGCGGTCCTCGAACTCCCGGATGAGGCGAAGCCAGAAATAGAGTTCCCGCTCCTTCTGTTCGGTCATGGCCCCTCCGCCTGCATGGTCAAATGTCGATCGCCTCGCCGCCCAGCATCAGCGCCGCCTCCCGGATCGCCTCCGGCAGGGTCGGGTGGGCGTGCACGGTCCTGCCGATCTCGTGGAACGTCGCCTCGAGCGTGAGCGCCAGGCCGAGCTCGGCGATCAGGTCCGACGCGCCGTGTCCTATTATATGGCAACCGATGACCTCGCCGTATCGCTCCTCGGCCACCATCTTCACGAACCCCTCCGTGTGCCCCGACGCCACCGCCCGCCCGAGCGCCGTGAACGGGAACTTCGACACCAAGACCTTGATCCCCCTCTTCTTCGCCTCCTCCTCGGAGAGTCCCACCATGGCCACCTCGGGCTGGCAGAAGATGCAGGAAGGGATCTTGTCGCGGTCGGGGGGTCGCACCTCGTGCCCCGCGATGATCTCCGCGGCCGCCACCCCTTCCGCGGAGGCTTCGTGGGCCAGGAGCATCCCGCCGATGACGTCCCCGATCGCGTAGATGCTCGGACACGCCGTGCGCAGGGAAGCGTCCACCTCGATGGTCCCCTTCGAAAGCTTCACGCCGCACGCCTCGAGCCCGAGCCCCTCCGTCAGCGGCTTCCTCCCTACGGCGACGAGGAACTTCTCCGCGGGAAGCTTCTCCTCCCTGCCTCCCATGGCGATGGTCAGCGTTCCCGCCGCCTTGTCCAGGGCCTTCGCCGGGGCACCGGTCAGCACCCGGATCCCCTGCTTCTGGAACGACTTCTCCAGCTCCTTTGCCACCTCGCGGTCCGTGCGGGGGAGAAGCTGGTCCTCCATCTCGACCACCGCCACGTCAGCCCCGAACGTCCGGTAGATGTAGGCGAACTCGACCCCCACCGCGCCGCCGCCCAAAACGACGACCGAGCCCGGCATCGTTTCCTGCGCCAGCGCGTCGTCGCTCGTGAGAACCGTTTTGCCGTCCGGCTCGATCCCGGGCAGCCCCCGAACCGCCGTCCCCACCGCGACCAGGATGGCCGCCGCCCCGATCTCCTCGTCGCCCGCCCTGACCGTCGTGGGGGACGTGATCACGGCGTTCGCCGCGATCAGCTCGATCCCGTTCTTCCGGAAGAGGAAGGAGACCCCCCGGGACATCTTCTCGGCCACCTTCCGGCTGCGCCGGATGACCTCCCCGTAGTCGACCGAGAGCCCCTTGACGACGATCCCGTGCGCCGCGGCGTTCTTCATCTGCTGGTACAGGTCGGCGCTTTTCAGGATCGCCTTGGAGGGGATGCACCCCCAGTTCACGCAGACGCCTCCCGGCTTGTCCCTCTCCACCACCGTCACCCGCAGGCCGAGCTGCGCCGCCCGGATCGCGGCCACGTATCCGCCCGGTCCCGCGCCGATCACCACGAGGTCGAATTTCCTCATCGGCATCCCTCACGCAAGAGATATCGATTCGATCTGCAAAATGACGTCGTTCATGAAGCGGGTGGCCGTTCCCCCGTCGATCAGCCGGTGGTCGAACGAGAGGCTGAGGTACATCATGTCGCGGGAGACGACCGTTCCCTCCCGGACTACGGGGCGCTTCACGATCTTGTGGACGCCCAGGATCGCCGCCTCGGGGACGTTGATGACGGGATAGCTGAACAGCCCCCCGATCGACCCGATGCTCGTGACCGTGAAGGTGCTTCCGGAGAGGTCGGACAAGGGAAGCGTCGCGTTGCGCGCCCCCTCCGCGAGCCGTTCGATCTCCCGGGCGAGCTCCACGATCGTCTTCCCCCCCGCGTCGCGGATGACCGGCACGACGAGCCCGTCCTCGCTGTCCACGGCCATCCCGATGTCGTACCGCTTCTTGCGCACGATCTCGCCGCGGGACTCGTCGAGCGACGCGTTCATCGCGGGATGGGCGCGCAGCGCCGTGACGACGGCCTGGACGAGGAAGGGCAAGATCGTGATCCGCACCCCCTCCTTCGCCCCGATTTCCCGCAGGGCTTCCCGCATCGCGAGGAGGTTCGTGGCGTCCGCCTCGTCGACGAGAAGCGCGTGGGGGACCGTCGACTTGGAAAGAACCATCTTCTTCGCGGCCATCCGGCGCTTCCCCCGGAAGGGGATGCGCTCCTCGTCCGCCCGCGGCCCAGCGGGAGTCGGCCCCGGGGCTTGCCCGCCGAAGCCTTCACGGCGAAGGCGGGCGGCCCCGCGCACATCCTCCTCGGTCACGCGGCCTTCCGGCCCCGTCCCGGAAACGGTCGAGAGGTCCACCCCGAGGTCCCTGGCCATCTTCCGCACAACCGGCGTGGCGAGGACATCCCCTCCCGGGGAAGATGGCTTTGAGTCCCCGGGAGATTCCCCGGAGGCCACTTCGATGATGGCCAGAACCTCACCGACCTGCACGACCTGTCCCGGCTGCGCCACGATTTTCGCCAGGATGCCGGAGACGGGCGACGGCATCTCCATCGCCGCCTTGTCGGTCAGGATCTCGACCAGGAGGTCGTCTTCCTTGACTTTCGTTCCTTCGTCGACGAGCCAGCGGACGATCTCGCCCTCCGCCACCCCCTCCCCGATATCGGGCAACCGCAGCTCATAGGGCATGGACCTACCACTCCTCACCAGGGGGTCGGCGCTTCCCTGAAATCATATTCCGAAACGCCGATGTCGCGACGACAAATTCAGGGACGTACCTCAACGGGAAAAGTTCAACAACGTCCCTGAACTTTACGGCTTGATCACCACCATCTTGATGCTGGTCATCTCCTCGACCGCGAACCGGACCCCTTCCCGGCCCAGGCCGCTCAGCTTGTTGCCGCCGTACGGCATGTGGTCCACCCGGAAGATCGACGTGTCGTTGATCATGACGCCGCCCACGTTGATCCGGTCGACCGCGTACATCGCCTTCCTAAGGTCGTTCGTGTAGACTCCGGCCTGGAGCCCGTACGGGGAGTCCTCGACCATCGCAACCGCGTCCTCGAACGTGTCGTACTCGTAGATCGAGACGAGGGGGGCGAACGCCTCCTGGCACATGACCTTCATCTCGGGCCGGGCGTTGACGAGGACCGTCGGGTGGAGAATTCTTCCCTCCCGCTTCCCGCCGATCAGCACCTTCGCCCCCTCGGAGACCGCTTCCTTGATCCAGCTTTCCGCGCGTTTCGCCTCGGCCTCGTCGATCATCGGCCCGACCTCGCAATCCTTGTCCAGGGGGTTCCCTACTTTCAGCTTCGCCGTGGTCTCCACGAACCGCTTCGTGAACTCCTTGGCGATCGACTTGTGCACGTAGAGCCGCTGCAGGGAGATGCAGACCTGGCCGGAGTTGGCGAAGGCGCTGACCGCGCAGCGGGGGATCGCCGCGTCGAGGTTCGCATCGGGCTCGATGATCGTCCCCGAGTTGTTCCCGAGCTCCATCGTGACTTTTTTGAGTCCCGCCTTCCGGATGATCGCCTCCCCGACCGGGGGGCTTCCCGTGAAGGAGATCTTCGCGACCCGCGGATCGGTGGTCATCCACTCCCCCACCGTGCCGCCCGGGCCGACGACGACGTTCAAAACCCCGGGCGGGAGTCCCGCCTCCTCGAGGATCTCCCCGAGGCGGATGGCGGTAAGGGGCGTGGTGGACGCCGGCTTGAGGACGAGCGTGCAGCCCGCCGCCAGCGCCGGGCCCACCTTGTGGGCGACGAGGTTCAAGGGGAAATTGAACGGTGTGATGGCGGAGACCACTCCCACGGGGCATCGCAGGTAGAACCCCATTCGCCCCTCGCCCGCGACGCTTGCGTCCATCGGGATCGTCTCGCCGTGGACGCGCTTGGCCTCCTCCGCGGAGAACTGGAAGGTCTCGACCGCCCGCGTCACCTCCCCGAAGGAGTATTTCCAGGCTTTCCCCGCCTCCCGGCAGATGATCGTGGCAATCTCGTCCTGATGTTTCGCGAGAAGCTGGCTCGTTTTCTCGAGGATCCGGAAACGCTTGTGGGCGGGCAGGCGCGAGTACGAGGGGAACGCCGCATGGGCCGCGGCGATCGCTTTTTCGACCGTCTTTTTCGACGCCATCGGGACCACGCCGATGGTCTCCCCGGAGTACTTGTCGATGACCTTCATCGTCTCCTTCTCCTCAATCCACCTCCCGCCGATCAAGAGCTTGTACGGCTTCGCCGCCACGTTCTCCGCCATGGTCTCCTCCTTGACTGGGTCGGGAACATTCCTCACGGCGGGGGACACTCCTTAACGGAATACCCGATAAAGGAATGTCCCCCTGGAAAATGTCCGCCCGACCGCGAGCGCACCGATCATTCAATAATGGACTGTTTGCCGAATGGCGTCGAGCACCCGGCGGGCATCCGGCATGTACGCCTTCTCGAGGGCATACGGGAACGGCGTGTCGAATCCCGTCACGCGGGTGACGGGCGCCTTGAGATGCAGGAACGACCTCTCGTGGATCGTCGCGGACAGTTCGGCGCCGAACCCGCATGTCCGGGGCGCCTCGTGCAGGACGATCGCCCGGCCGGTCTTCTGCACCGACCGGTCGACCGCCCCCACGTCAAGGGGCCAGAGCGTGCGAAGATCGATGATTTCGACGCTTACCCCGTCCTTCTCTCCCTCCCCCGAGGCCTCTTCCGCCACCGGTACCATCGCCCCGTAAGTGATGAGCGAGACGTCCGACCCCTCCCGGACGATGCGCGCCTTGCCCAAAGGAACCGTATATTCCCCTTCGGGTACCTCCCCCTTTGCGGTCCGGTACAGCGCCTTGGGCTCCAGGAAGATCACCGGATCCGGGCCCCGCATCGCGGAAGTCAGAAGCCCCTTGCCGTCCGCCGGGGTGGACGGCATCACGACTTTCAGACCTGCCGTGTGGATGAAGTATGCCTCCGGGCTCTGCGAGTGGTACAGGCCGCCCTTGATCCCTCCCCCGGACGGGGCCCGGATCACGACGGGCGCGGGGAATTGGCCCGCCGACCGGTACCGGAACTTGGCCAGCTCGGACACGATCTGCTCGAAGGCGGGATAGATGAAATCGGCGAACTGGATCTCGGCGATGGGGCGCAGGCCGTAAAGCGCCATCCCGATCGCCATGCCGACGATCCCCGACTCCGCGAGAGGGGTGTCGATCACCCGTTCCGGGCCGAACCGTTCCCAAAGCCCCTCGGTCGCCCGGAAGACGCCCCCATTCCTGCCGATGTCCTCTCCGAGGAGGACGACCCCCGGGTTGCGCTCCATCTCCCCGGACAAGGCATCGTGGATCGCCTGAATGAGCGTCATCGTCGCCATCGCGTCATCCTCCCCCGCGCGAGAGCAGTTTCCTCTGCTCGGCCAGATGCCACGGCGTCTCCGCGTACACATCCTCTACCAGGGACTCCCGGGAAACCGGCGGGGCGCCCTCGCACTCCTTCACTACGCGCGCCACTTCCTCCCGGGCCTCCTCCGCCAGGGTCTCCGCCGTCTTTCCGTCCACGACGCCCGCCCGAAGAAGATGCTCCGCAAACCGCCGGACGGGATCCCGCTTCGCCCAATCGGCACGTTCCTCCTCGGGCCGGTAGCGCGTGGGGTCGTCCGAGGTGGAGTGCGGCCCCATCCGGTAGGTCAGCGCTTCGATGAGCGTCGGGCCGCCCCCGGCCCGGGCTTTTTCGAGTGCGCCCCGGGTGACTCCGTATACCGCCAGGAGATCGTTCCCGTCCACGCGGACCCCCTCGAACCCGTACGCGGCGGCTTTTGTTGCGATCGAGCCCGAAGCCGTCTGCCGCGCCACGGGAAGGGAGATGGCGTACTGGTTGTTGCTGCAGAAAAAGACGGTGGGGGTCCCGTAGACGCCGGCGAAGTTCATCGCCGCGTGGAAATCGCCCGTGGAGGTGCCCCCGTCGCCGAAGTAGGCGATGACCGCGATGTTGTCCCCGCGGAGCTTCGCGGCGTAGCCCGCTCCCACCGCCTGCGGCAGCTGGGTGGCGACGGGGCTGGACACCGATACCAGGTTGATCGATCGGTCGCACCAGTGGTTGGGCATCTGGTGCCCCTTGATCGCGTCCGAGGCGTTGCCGAACAGCTGCCCGACGATGGAGGAGAGCGGATAGCCCCGTACGAGAGCTGCGCCTTGATCCCGGTAGGAGGGGAAAAGCCAGTCTCCGTCTTTCAGGGCGAAGCCGGAGCCGATCTCCGCAGCCTCCTGCCCCGACGAAGGAACGTAAAAGCCGATCCGGCCGGCCCGCTGGAGGATGACCGCCTTGTCGTCCAGGGCCCGCAGGAGAAGCATCTTCCGGAAGAGGAACAGGAGGTCCTCCCGGCCAAGC
>Ga0209002_10003148_pt1 | contig 13128 bp, 12 predicted proteins | sample Rifsed16ft2_FD_184010 | JGI IMG/M metagenome (GOLD analysis project Ga0209002, IMG submission 184010) | Soil microbial communities from Rifle, Colorado, USA - sediment 16ft 2 (version 2) | ecosystem: Environmental > Terrestrial > Deep subsurface > Rock core/Sediment | place: Rifle, Colorado...
GAAAAATGAGAGGCCGAGAATGGGGGAGAGTCAGGGGGTAGACATCGGCGCGAATCCGTAGTCAAATAAACAGGCAAGCGCCGGGGATTTCGGGCGCGACTTTCCGGTATACTCATCTCGGCAACCGGATGTGGTATGGAGGTAGGCCTATGTCTAACAACTTTCACGCTCAAGAAGAGATCGCAGAGCGCGGCTTTTCGCGCCGCCGGTTCCTGATGCAGGCGCTGGGCCTCTCCGCCGCCGGGTTGGCGGTGGGCGGCGGCGCGGCGTGGACCAGGAGCCGGCTGGAGGCGGGCGCAGAGGCCGAAGCCGAAGCGCGGGTCTTGCAGACTCAGCTGGCCGATGTCTCCGCGACGAAGTCCGCGCTCGACCTCTCGGTGTCCACGCTCAATACGCATCTCGCCGATCTGCGTTCACAACTGGACGGCGCGCTGAGCCAGAACGGGCACCTGGCTTCGGCGCTCTCCGTTTCCCAGCAGGAAGCCGCCGATTTGAAAACGCAATTGGCGAACAAGCAGGCTGAACTGGATGTGACCCACGCGCAATTGTCCCGATCCAAGGAGTTAATCAGCCTGTACGATGTGCTGGACAGGATTGACCTAGATGCGACCGTCGAGGCCGGCCTGGCCGCCGTAGCCGGAGGCTTGACCACCTCCCTCAACTTGATCCCGGCGCTGCAAGAAGGTCTGGTCAAAGCCAGAATCCTGCTCGCCGATTTCGAGCAGTCCCTGCCGGATATTCAGGCAGCGATGAACTGGGTGGGCGAGCAGGTCGTCATCCTCAAACTGGGGTTGTACGCGATTGAAATCGCCGCCCAGCGGACCATCAACGAACTGATCACGGGGCTGGAAGCCGTGTTCGGCGGGTTCGTCAAGTTCATCCTCGATCACCTGCCCTTCGGCGTCGGCGAGAATGTGAGGCAGACGCTGGCGGTGACGCAGAAGCTGCTGGTCAGCCTGCCGGACGTGGCCGACGGATTGAATGAAAAGGTGCTCGGCCAGATTTCGCCGCGCGTGAATGAAGGCGCCAAACACTGGAAGCGCTCGTTGGTCGAGCCGATCCGGGAGAAGGCGCTCAGCCCCACCGGGGAGTTGCTGCATCAACTCTCCGAAACCAACGCCGTTTTCTCCAACACGCTTCAAACCCCCGTTAAGACTGCGTTGGAACAGCGCGCCGAGCTGCGAAAGCAGATCGAAACCTTTCGCCAGGCTCACAATCTCTAACGCATCTCAAACTCGAATTGATGCAAATTGACTGCCCGGCCTCGTATCTTTGAGGCCGGGCAGTCGGTTGATTCATCAAAGACGGAACGGCGATGGCAAAACGCCTTATCCCCCGGCAGTCCTCTAAACTTCTGCCAAAAGACGATGCTATACTGATGTGGAACACCTATTTTCGGTTGTCCATTCAGTGAAGGGTAACTTCCCCGCCGCCGGAGTGATGGCGTTCGCTTATTTTTCGAGTTTAGGCTAACATATGCGAACGTCACCTGACCCGGCAGCGGGGAGTCTGTAGGACAGTCGCCAAACTTATTTTAAACCAAGGTGATGAACAAATACACTCCTGCACCTCAGAGCATATCAGTGGCTTACCTATCCCCCGGAGGTATCATGCCCCCCAAAGTTCTGGCATGCAACCTTATCCTGCGGCAGTGGGGTCAGACAGGCCTGATCGAGACGTCGAAGACATTCGCCTCCCTGGACGAGCTATACGCCTATTGCCTGACGGCGGGCGATGAAGAAATTGTTGACCGGATTGTCATCCAGGGCAAAAATGAGGCCGGCCAGTTGTGTGAACTGACCTTTGTTTTCCAATCCATTACCGTCGCCCCTCCTCCCCAAAAAACATAGACGCTAATTGACAACTCTTATCCGACCCCGGCAGAGAGAGCGCTGGGGTCTTTTTCTTTTGCCTGAGCATGTCTCTGGATAACTCTATTAAGGTATATCGTCGTAGTATTAGGCGCTGGGGATATGTGGGAAGTGAGATCTTAGCCTCTCCCGACTGGAAGATATAGGGACTTTACCTGCCGATGACCAATATATGGGGCCAAATCAGCCTTTTAGTTTCCACAGCCTACATGTGGGTTCAATGTGGATGGGTTGGATAGATTTCAGCCAGGCACGGGGTCATTTTTCAGGAAGCAAATATCTAACCGGTTTTTACTTCCTACCCCAATATATGGGAATGTAGTTTTTCAAGCACTTGAACATGGTTCTAACCTATGTATCGATCTCTCCCCAAAACGGGGGGTTTTTCCACAGTTTCCACCGAGTTATCCACACCGAAAAGCATCTGGATGACATAAAAGCATTCACGTGCTAGTGTATTGCCTCCCTACCAGTGGCGTGTCGTATCGCTATTTAGGTCAAGGAGAAATAAAAACCGGGAGGACTGACAAACAGCCCTCCCGGTTTTGCCTCGGCGGGGAGTTCAGACAGGGATCCCTGCCTGGTTATACAGCCTTTCACGGATCGCGATGAGCTGGCGACGGATAGAGTCGTCGCGCTCGACCATGTCGGCGACCTTCTGGCAACCATACATGACGGTCGTGTGATCGCGGTCGCCCAGCGCCTCGCCGATGGCCGGGAGGGAGGCGTCCGTTTCCTCGCGAATCAGGTACATGGCGACCTGCCTGGCCCAGGCGATGTCCTTCGAGCGCTCGCGACCCTTCAGGATCTCGGGCGAATGGTTGTAAAACGCGGCGACGGTTTCGATGATCTGCGGCGACGACAGGGTGCGGCGGCGGGGCAGCAGGTCCACGAGGGCCGAGTTCGCGAGCTCGAGGCTCAACGGATGGTCGGTCAGGTCGGCGTAGGCCATCACGCGGGTCAGCGCCCCTTCCAACTCGCGGATGTTGCTCTGCACCCGGCGCGCAATCAACTCGATGACTTCCGGATCAATCTTGCGCCCGGCGCGCTCGGCCTTGGAGCGCAGAATCGCCTGTCGCGTTTCCAGGTCGGGGGGTTGAATATCTACCGTGAGGCCCCATTCAAAGCGGGAGCGCAACCGCTCTTCCAGCGTTACCATCGCTTTCGGGGGACGGTCTGAAGTGATGACCAGCTGCTTGTCCTGCCCGTGCAAAGTGTTGAAGGTGTGGAAAAACTCCTCCTGCGTGGACTCTTTGCCGGCGATAAACTGAATGTCGTCAATCAGCAGGACGTCGATGTTGCGGTACTTCTCGCGGAAGGTCTCCGTCGTATGCCTGCGGATCGCGTTGATGAGGTCGTTGGTGAATTCTTCCGACGAGACGTAAAGCACCTGCAGGCCGCGCGCGCCGCACGCGTTGCCCACAGCCTGCAGCAGGTGTGTCTTGCCCAGCCCCACGCCGCCATACAGGAAGATCGGATTGTAAGCCCTGGCCGGGTTCTCGGCGGCGGCGAGGCAGGCCGCGTGCGCCAGCCTGTTGCTCGGGCCGACGACGAAGGTTTCAAACATATACTTGGGGTTCAGGATGGCCGGAACGGGCAACGGCCCCAGAGTTTCCTGACCCCCGTTGGCCGGTTCCACGCCCAGGGGGCCGATTTCGGGCCGGGCTTCGTCCTTCTTGTTCCCAGGCCACACCACGAAACGCACCTCCACAGTCCGGCCCGTGACGCTGGTTAGCGTGCGCTTCACCGTGCTGAGCAGGCGGTGGTCCAGCCAGTCTTTGGTGTAGGCGTTTGGGACGCCGACGACATACAAGCCGTCCTCATACGTGAGCAGCGCCGTATCGCGCACCCACGTATCGAACGTGCCTTTGCTCATCTCAAGCTGAAGTTGGCCGAGCGCGGCCTGCCATACTTGTTCGGATTGCATTGAGCTGCTGCCTCACACGTAAAAAGATGTGCCGGAAATCTTTCGCCAGCGAATACACAATCACGCACCGGACTTATGTTGCCCCAGCCGATGTCTGCGAACGATGCCCCTACCTGATTGTGGTTGATTCCCTGACGGCGTCCCAGATTGTAACAGAGTGACCAAGTTGATTCAATACTCTTCCCCTACGCAAGTGTAAAAGAATCGAATCTTTTAAGAAACGCCTACCTTAAGGGAAAGCGATGGGTATCGGGTTCAGGTGATCCTCTGTTCGAGGTCAACGCCTCCCCCTACGGATGCCCAGATGGAGATGAGTCAACCCAACCTATGGGGCTAATTTTTATTCGCGACCCAGCCCACGAGATTTCTAACTTAAGAAATTCCTATCAGACATTGAGGCGATGTGATCGCCTGACAAGCCTCACACTTGATGTTTCCGCGGGGTGATTCAGTCGGCGGAGAAGACAGGGACGAACATCGCGCCAGAAAATTCGCAGAGACGTGCAAAACCGAAATTTTCTCCACAGTTCTCCAGAGATTAGCCTAACCTGTCCACACACTTATCCACTTTTACGCCGGTTTATCCACAGAAACAGGCTGCTTATCCACAGGGTGAAGCAAGGGAGCGCCGCGTTTCCCGACTGAGTTGCGCCCGGAATGCGCAACACGCAGACATAGGACGCGCAGCCTTCGGCTTCACTGCTTTCCATCCAGGCGGCGTGAACACCTGCCCCCTGCGCGGCGCGCACCCGCTGAAACCGGCCCTTTCGCCATCAGAGTATAATCAGCGCCATGCAGCACGCACTTTCCGCCCGTCTGCTCAGATGGTACGCCAAGTCTGGGCGCAAGCTTCCGTGGCGCGGGACGCGCGACCCTTACCGCATCTGGGTTTCGGAGATCATGCTTCAGCAGACACAGGTGGAGGCAGTGATCCCCTACTACCGCCGCTGGCTCAAGCGTTTCCCCACCCTGCGCGCCCTTGCCGCCGCGCCTCTGCACGATGTGCTCACTGTCTGGGAAGGCCTGGGGTATTACAGCCGGGCGCGCAACCTGCATCGCGCCGCGCAAAAAGTCACGCAAGAATATGGCGGGCGACTGCCGCGCACGCCGGAAGGCCTGCGCGTCCTGCCCGGCATCGGTCGTTACACCGCCGCGGCTATCGCTTCCATCGCCTTTGGCGTGGATGCCGCCGTCCTCGACGGCAACGTCAAGCGCGTCTTGGCGCGTGTTTTTGATTTCCGGGAAGAGGTGAGGTCATCTCAGGGCGAGAAAAAACTCTGGGCGCTGGCCGAGAGCCTCACGCCGCCGGGCCGCGCGGGCGATCACAACCAGGCCCTCATGGATCTGGGGGCGACCATCTGCACCCCCCGCGCCCCCGCCTGCGCGGCCTGCCCGCTCCGCGCGATGTGCACGGCTCACAGGCTGGGCGTGCAGCTTGAGCGCCCGGTCACCGCGAAGCGTTCGCCCGTCCCGCAGCACAGGCTTGTCTCGGGCGTCATCCGCAAAAATGGCCGTGTGCTGATCGTTCAGCGCCCGGTCGAGCAACTCCTCGGCGGGTTGTGGGCTTTCCCCGCCGGGCAGTGCGAGAGCGGCAAAGACCAGGCCGACTGTTTGCGCCGCCTGCTGCGCGGAGAATCAGGCATCGAAATATCCGTCGGCCCCCAGATCCAGACGCTCGCCCACGCGTTCACCCACTTCCGCGTCACTCAGCACGTTTTCGACTGCCGCTGGCGCAGCGGCTCGCCCCGCAGCCAGAGCGGCGCGCTCGCCAGATGGGTGCGCGTGGCGGAATTGAACCGCTACCCCATGGGCAAAATTGACCGGCAGATCGCCGTGCGTTTATAGACAGGACAGGTAGAATAGACCCTCTCGACACAACAGGCAACGACATGATTCTTTGTGAGCCATCTGATTTGAAACTGGGTCACGGTACTCACCCGGGCGAAAGCGGCAAGAATAACGAGGACCACTACAATGTTTCTGTGTTCTGCACCGAGGACGGGAACGAGGTCGTCACCCTCGGCGTGATTGCCGACGGCGTCGGCGGGAACCGCGCCGGCGAGGTTGCCTCGGCCCTCGCCGTGAAGACGATCACCGAGGCCGTGCAGAAGAGCCAGGACCGCGACTACAAAGGAATGCTCGAGCTGGCCGTCGTCCAGGCGGCCTTCGTCGTGGCCGAGGCGGCCCAGCAGCCGGATTACTACGGGATGGCGACGACTTGCGCTGTGGCGCTTGTCGCCAGCCGTCGCCTGTACACGGCTTACGTCGGCGACAGCCGCCTGTACCTCATCCATAAGCAGAGCATCCGCCAGATCAGCGTGGATCATACCTGGGTGCAGGAGGCCATCGAGCATGGAATCATCACGCGCGCGGAGGCCAGGAAACATCCCAACCAGCACGTGCTCCGCCAGCACCTGGGTCGGGACGCCAACGTGAAACCGGACTTTCGCCTGCGCCTCTACGACACCGAAACGCCGGAACAGGCGCAGAAGAACCAGGGCTTCCTGCTCGAACCCGGCGACCAAGTGCTGATCTGTTCAGACGGGTTGAGCGACCTGGTGGAGCCGGAGGAGATGCTCGAAAAACTCGCGCAGCTCGAGCCGCAGCCGGCCGTGGACTCACTTACCCTCCTCGCGCGCGCGCGCGGCGGCCACGACAACATCACCCTCATCGTGATGCAGGTCCCGGACTGACGCGCCTCCCCTTGCCCCGGCCTCGCATGACCGATCCTGTCCGCCTCGAGATCTTCAAGCATCTTTTCGCCTCGGTGGCCGAGGCGATGGGCGTGACGCTGGGGCGCACAGGATATTCCCCGAACATCAAAGAACGGTTGGACTATTCCTGCGCGCTGTTCATGGGCGACGGACGCCTGCTCGCGCAGGCCGCGCACATCCCGGTGCACCTCGGCGCGATGCCCGCCTCCGTCCGCGCGGCGCTGGAACGCTGCGCGCCCTTCACTCCAGGCGACGTCGTCATCCTCAACGACCCCTACCTCGGCGGCACGCATCTGCCGGATATCACGATGGTCTCGCCCGTCTTCGTCTCTAATCTCCAATCTCCCACTCCTAATCCCCATTTTTTCGCCGCCTCCCGTGCGCATCACGCCGACATCGGCGGCATGTCCCCCGGCTCGATGCCGCTCTCGACTGAGATTTATCAAGAGGGTATCATCATCCCGCCGATCAAGATCGCCGCTGGCGGCCAGCGCGCCGAAGCCGCCTGGCAGCTCATCCTCCGCAACGTGCGCACGCCGGAGGAGCGGCAGGGCGACCTCGAAGCGCAGCTCGCCGCGCATACCATCGGCGCGCGCCGCCTCGAAGAGATCGTGGCCCGCTACGGGTTGGAAGAGACGCAGCGCAACGCCGAGGCGCTGATCGCCTATACCGAGCGGATGGTGCGCCAGGCGCTCGCCGCTATCCCTCCGGGCCGTTACGAATTCACCGATTACCTCGACGACGAAGGCCAGCAGGTTGACATTCCCATCCACGTCGTCCTCACCATCCCCCCGGCCCCCCGGCCTCCCGGCGCCCCCGCACTCCTCGCAGACTTTACCGGGTCAGCGCCAGCGGTGAATGGCAACCTCAACGCCGTGCGCGCCATCGTCGAAAGCGCGCTGGGATACGTGGTGCGCTGCCTCGTTGGTTCCGATCTCCCGATGAACGCGGGCGCTTTTGCGCCGTTGAGCGTGATCATCCCGCCCGGCAGCTTGCTCGACGCTCAGCCGCCTCACGCGGTCGCCGCCGGGAACGTGGAGACCTCGCAGCGGGTGGTGGATGCGCTGTTCGGCGCGTTGACTCTCGCCCTCCCGGACCGCATCCCCGCCGCCTCGCAGGGGACGATGAACAACGTGACCTTCGGCGGGCAGCATCCGGACACGGGGAAGCCATTCGCGTATTACGAGACGATCGGCGGCGGCGCGGGGGCCGGCCCTGTAGGGGCAGGCCTTGTGCCTGCCCTCTCCGGCGTCCACGTCCACATGAGCAACACGCGCAACACGCCTATCGAGGCGCTGGAGTACGCCTTCCCCGTCCGCGTCGAACAATATTCCATCCGGCGCGGCTCGGGCGGCGCGGGCAAATATCGCGGCGGCGACGGGCTGCGACGCGACATCCGGTTTCTGACCCAGATGAAGGTCACCGTGCTCTCCGAGCGCCGCCGCCGCGCCCCGTGGGGTTTGCTGGGGGGGCAGCCGGGCGCGCGCGGGAGGAATGTGGAGATAAGAGCCAGAGAGAAAGAAAGCGACGAGGAAGAACTGCCTGGCAAGTTCACGCGCGTTTTTGAGCCGGGCGAAGTGCTGAGCATTCAAACGCCGGGGGGCGGAGGGTGGGGAAAGGATGAAAGCTGAGGGATGAAGGATGAAGACGAAATACGGAATACACTATACGGAATACGCAATCCGCAATACGCGCTATCAACGCCATTGCTTGACGCCGCGCTGACGTTCGCCGCCCGCGCGCACGCCGTCCAGAAGCGCAAGAGCACCGACGTGCCCTACATCGTCCATCCGGTCGGTGTGATGCTGGTCCTGTTAGAGAGCGGCGAAGCGGATCCTGAACTGCTCGCGGCGGCGCTCCTGCACGACACCGTCGAGGACACGGGGGTGACGCTCGCTCAACTGCGCGAGCAGTTCGGCGCGCGCGTGGCCGAGATCGTGGAGGGCTGCTCGGAGCCGGACAAGCGCGCCCCGTGGGAAGAACGGAAACAGCATACGGTGAATTACCTCAAGACCGCGCCGCGCGCCATCCAGCTCGTCTCCGCCGCCGACAAGCTGCACAACCTGCGCTCGATGGCCGCCGACCACGCCGAACTCGGCGACGCGCTGTGGGCGCGTTTCAAGCGCGGGCGGACGGAGATCGCCTGGTATTACCAGGCCGTGACGGCGAGCTTGAAAGAGGGCGAGCTGCGCGCCCATCCGCTCATCCGCGAGCTGGACAGAGCGGTGGAAAGTTTTTTCTCGACGAGTGGAGCGGATCGAACGGTCTGACGAGGCATGGGAGGTCCTGGAAGGATGAAATCGGCGCTGTTTGTGTGGGGCGGCTGGGAAAGCCACGAGCCTGAGCAGTGCGTGGAGATCTTCGCGCGCCTGCTGGAGGCCGCCGGATATCGCGTTGAGATCGCGGACACACTCGACGTCTATTGTGACGCCGAACGCCTGCGCGCGTTTGACTTGATCTCGCAGTGCGTCTCAATGAGCAGCCTGACGCCGGAGCAGGAAAAGGGCCTGCTCGACGCGGTCGCCGGCGGTGTGGGCTTCGGCGGCTGGCACGGCGGCATGTGCGACGCCTTCCGGCAGAACACCCGCTACCAGTTCATGTGCGGCGGGCAGTGGGTGGCGCATCCCGGCGACGTCCGGGACTATACCGTCAACATCGTCAACCCCGCCGACCCTATCACCGCCGGGTTGTCCGATTTCGCCATGCACTCGGAGCAGTATTACCTGCACGTGGATCCGAGCAATGAGGTGCTGGCGACGACGACCTTCGACGGTCAAGCCGCGCCGTGGATTGCGGGCTGTGTCATGCCCGTCGTCTGGAAACGCCGGTGGCAGCAGGGGCGCGTCTTTTACTGCTCCCTCGGCCATCAGGCCCGCGACTTCGATACGCCGGAAGCGCGCGAGATTGTGCGTCGCGGCTTGTTGTGGGCAACGCGGCCATAAACAAGACAAGATTGGGAGGCCTGAACATGTCTGAAAAAGTGCGCGTCGGTGTCGTTGGCACCAGCAAATGGTGGGCGGATTGGTTTCACCTGCCAAAGCTGAAGGACTATCCTCGCGCGGAGGTCACCGCCATTTGTGGCCGTAACCGTGAGCGCGTGGAGGAACTGGCAAAGAAATATGAAATCCCCTCCGTTTTCACCGACTACCGGGAAATGATCGAGAAAGGTGGTCTTGAGGCGCTCGTCGTCTTGACGCCTGATGATCTACATTACCCTTTGACGATGGCGGCGCTTGATGCGGGGTTGCACGTTCTATGTGAAAAGCCGCTGGCGCTCAATGCGTCACAGGCCAGAGAAATGTATGCGAAGGCAGAGGCCGTTGGCGTCAAACACATGGTGTTCTTCACCTACCGCTGGCTGCCGCACTACCAATATTTGAAGACGCTCATTGATGCTGGCTACATTGGACGTTGTTTTCATTGTCATATGCGTTATGAAGGCGGTTATGGCCGCGCTAACCAGTACGGATGGAGATTTGACGGTAAACGCGGCAATGGCATTCTAGGCGATCTCGGCTCACATATGATCCATCTGGCCCAGTGGTATCTGGGCGATGTCGTCAAAGTCAGCGCACATCTGGGCACGTTTGTGGATCGGTCCGGCCCGGAAGGGCAACCTTTTGAGCCAGCCAATGACTCTGCCTCGCTCACTCTGCAATTTGCGAATGGCGCGCACGGGACGATGCATGTCAGCGCGGTGGCCCATGTGGGCGAGCGGGGTCAGGAGCAGGAAATCCTGTTCCACGGGGAGGCAGGCACACTGGAGGCCCAGGCCACGTATGCGGGTGAGGCCATTCGCGGCGCGCGCGCCGAGGCCAAAGAGTTTGAGGCGCTCCCCGTCCCGGATTCATTTTGGGGCGCCGCAGACAAAAGCGACTCGTGGAGCGTGTTCGATAAGCAGCCGGTGGGCGTTCGCCTGTTCATTGATGCCATCCTGGACGACCGGCCGGTATCTCCGAACTTCTACGATGGGCTTAAAGTTCAAGAAGTGATTGACGCCGCCGTGGAGTCTCAACGGAAAGGCGCCTGGGTCTCGTTGCCATAGACGCAGTACACCTGCGAAACTTCCATTTTACTCAGGAGGCAAGCCATGACACGTCCTGTCACCCTCTTCACCGGCCAGTGGGCCGATCTGCCGTTTGAGACGCTCTGCGCCAAAGCCAGGTCGTTTGGCTACGACGGCGTGGAGATCGCCTGCTCGGGCGACCACTTTGAGGTGGACAAAGCCCTGAGCGACGACGCCTATATCCGCTTGCACCGGGACATCCTGGCGCGGCACGGCCTCCAGGTTTTCGCCATCAGCAATCACCTCGTCGGGCAGGCGGTGTGCGACCGGATTGATGGGCGCCACAAGACCATCGTGCCCCTGCACGTGTGGGGCGACGGCAAACAAGACGGCGTGCGCCTCCGCGCCGCCGAAGAGATGAGGAACACCGCCCGCGCCGCCGCGCTGCTCGGCGTCGAGGTCGTCACCGGCTTCACCGGCTCGTCCATCTGGCACCTGCTCTACTCGTTCCCGGCGGCGCCCCCGGAGATGATTGACGCGGGCTACCGCTTCTTCGCCACGATGTGGAACCCCATCCTCGACGTCTTCGACGAGGCCGGCGTGAAGTTCGCCCTCGAAGCGCATCCGACCGAGATCGCCTTTGATATCGCCAGCGCGGAGCGGGCGGTGCAGGCCCTCGACGGGCGCGAGGCCTTCGGCTTCAACTACGACCCCAGCCATTTCGGCTATCAGGGCGTGGACTACGTCGCCTTCATCCGCCGCTTCGCCGAGCGCATCTATCACGTCCACATGAAGGACGTGTATTGGTCGCCGCGCCCGACCGAGGTTGGCGTGTTCGGCGGGCACGTGGCCTTCGGCGACCGCCGACGCTACTGGGACTTCCGCTCGCTGGGGCGGGGCAGCCTCAATTTTGAAGAGGTCATCCGCGCGCTGAACGCCATCGGCTACACCGGCCCGCTCTCGGTGGAATGGGAGGACAACGGCATGGACCGTGAGCACGGCGCGGCGGAGGCGTGCGCCTTCGTCCGGCGGCTGGATTTCCCGCCGTCGGCGATTGCATTTGACGCGGCGTTTGAGAGGCAGTAAGGAGAACAAACATGGCCGCAACGGGTTTCACCACGATGGCGGGGGCGAAGATCGAGCAGCCGGCGCCCGAAGTCGGCGTGGGGATGCTGGGCTACGCCTTCATTCGTATATGCGTACGACGCAATCCGTAATACGAATGGCGCCCCCGATCGCTCTTCAACTCTACACCATGCGCGAGGCGCTGGCGAAAGATTTCGCTGGCACGCTCCGGCGCATCGCCGTGATGGGCTACGTCGGCGTGGAGACGGCCGGCTTCCCAGAGGGAGTGACGCCGCGCGCCGCGAAACGCCTGTTGGACGACCTCGGCCTGGCGGTCTGCGGCGCGCACAGTCCCCTGCCGCTCGGCGACAAAAAGAATGAAGTGCTGGAGGCGATGGCCGCGCTCGGCAGCGCGCGCCTCGTGTGCGCCTGGCAGCCGCCGGAGCACTTCAAATCGGCGGACGGCATCCGGCGCGCCTGCGCGATATTGAACGAGGCCAACACCCTCGCGCGCGACAGCGGCCTCACATTCGGCTATCACAACCACTGGTGGGAGTTCCTGCCAGTGGAGGGCGATGGCCGCCGCGCCTACCAGGTCATGCTGGAGCACCTTTCGCCTGAGGTGTTCTTGGAGATTGACACTTACTGGATAAAGACTGCCGGGGCCGACCCCGCCGCCGTCCTGCGCGAGCTGGGCGGGCGCGCGCCGCTCCTGCACATCAAAGACGGCCCGGCGGCGAAGGATGCGCCGATGACGGCGGTCGGCGACGGCGTGATGGATTTCGCGGCCATCGCTCGGGCCAGCGCGGCGGAATGGTGGATTGTGGAGCTCGACGACTGCGCGACCGACATGCTGGAAGCCGTCGAAAAAAGCTATCGTTATCTCGCCGGGAAAGGATTAGCGCGTGGAAGAAACTAACGTCGGCGTCGTGGGCTGCGGCAACATCAGCGGCGTCTACCTGAAGAACGCCCCGCGCCTGGGGCTGAACGTCGTCGCCTGCGCGGATATCGAGATGAGCCGTGCGCAGGCCAGAGCGGCTGAGTTCGGCGTCAAAGCGCTCACCGTCGAGCAACTGCTGGCCGATCCCGCCGTCGAAATCGTCGTCAACCTCACCGTGCCCGCCGCGCACGCCGTGGTCAACCTCGCGGCGCTGAACGCGGGCAAGCACGTGTACACCGAGAAACCGCTGGCGGCGACGCGCGCGGAGGGGCAGAAGACGCTGGCCCTCGCCCGCGAGAAGGACCTGCGCGTAGGGGCCGCTCCCGACACCTTCCTCGGCGGGGGGGCGCAGACCTGCCGCAAACTGGTGGACGAGGGCGTGATCGGCGGGCCGGTGGAGGTCGGGGGCGCGACTTACGCAGAGCTGGATGAGGGAACGGGGCTCCTGACCCTGCGGGGGAGTCCGGTCACGGTGCGCCGCGGCACCATGACGCTGCGGGCGCCTGCGATCGTCTACGACACGAAGCAGCGGCTCCTCCGCGCCTCGGGCGGGGTCGCGTATGCGGATCCGACGCTCACGATGGAGGCGTCTGAGGCGACGGTGT
>Ga0209002_10003151_pt1 | contig 13124 bp, 12 predicted proteins | sample Rifsed16ft2_FD_184010 | JGI IMG/M metagenome (GOLD analysis project Ga0209002, IMG submission 184010) | Soil microbial communities from Rifle, Colorado, USA - sediment 16ft 2 (version 2) | ecosystem: Environmental > Terrestrial > Deep subsurface > Rock core/Sediment | place: Rifle, Colorado...
CCCGTGGTGCGCAGTTGGATCTCGAAGCGTCCTCCGCGGACGCAGCGCTTGCTGCGCCTGCTGGGGCTGCTGCTGGCCGTCGCGGTGGTGCTGGTCCTGCCGGCAGCCGGTGGGTTGTTCATCTCCCAGGTGCTGGTGCTGGTCGGCCTGTACACCCTGATGGGGCTTGGCCTGAACCTGGAGGTGGGCTTCGCCGGCCTGCTCGACTTAGGCTTTGTCGCGTTCTTCGCGATCGGCGCCTACACCGTCGGCCTCCTCACCTCGACGGGCCAGTACGGCGTCGCCCACTGGTCCTTCTGGGCGGCGGTGCCGGTGGCCCTGGTGGTCTCGCTCATCGCCGGCTTTCTCTTCGGGCTGCCCATCCTGCGAATTCGCGGCGACTACCTGGCCATCGCTACCCTGGGGTTCGGGGAGATCATCCGGCTGCTGGCCCTCTCCGACGCGCTGCGGCCGTGGTTCGGCGGTTCGCAAGGCATCCTCGCCGTCCCCAAGCCGAACATCGGGGGCTTTGAGTTCTCCGGGCCGATGCAGATCTTCTACATCACCCTGGTCAGTAGTGCGTTCATCGCCTTCGTGGCGGCGCGGCTGCGGGATTCCCGGCTGGGGCGGGCCTGGATGGCGATGCGGGAGGATGAGGACGTCGCCGAAGCCATGGGCATCAACCTGATCAACGTCAAGTTGCTGGCCTATGGCATTGGGGGTGCTTTTGCCGGCATGGGCGGCGCCATCTTCGCCGCGCTGCTGGGCTCAATCTTCCCGCACAGCTTCAACCTACTCATTTCCATCAACGTCCTGGCTCTGATTATCGTGGGCGGCATGGGCAGCCTGCCCGGTGTCGTCGTCGGTTCGCTCTTCCTCGTCGGCCTGCCCGAGCTGCTGCGGGAGTTCTCGGACTTCCGTTTCCTGGTCTACGGCGCCGCTCTCATCATCATGATGCAGGTGAAGCCCGCGGGACTCTGGCCGGCAGCGGCTGTGCGGCGAGAACTGCTCAAGGAGGAGCCGGTTGGCGCCGTGACCGAGGGGCCGGTAGCCGAGCGGGCGGAGGCGTAGATGGGCATTCTCGCCTCGCAGCAACTGACCAAGCGGTTCGGCGGACTCATCGCGCTCAGCGAGCTGGATCTGGACGTGGCGGAACGGTCCATCCACAGCATCATCGGGCCCAACGGCGCGGGCAAGACGACGTACTTCAACTGCGTGACCGGGTTCTACCGGGCGGAAGAGGGGCGCACCTTCTTCAACACCCAGCCGATTGATACGCTGACGCCGGACAAGATCACCCAGCTGGGCATTGCGCGCACCTACCAGAACATCCGGCTCTTCGCCAACATGACCTGCCTGGAAAACATCCTGGTGGGGATGCACCCCCACCTGAAGTCCTCTTGGATGGGCGCCATTCTCAGAACACCGGCCACCCGGCAGGATGAGGCCCAGGCCCACGAAGAGGCGATTCGGCTGCTCCAGTTCGTCGGGCAGCGGGGAAAGGGCGACTACCTGGCGCGGAACCTGCCCTACGGCGAGCAGCGCCGTCTGGAGGTCGCTCGCGCGCTGGCCAGCCGGCCGAAGCTCCTGCTGCTGGACGAGCCCACCGCCGGCATGAACCCGCGGGAGTCCATGGACACGATGGCCTTCATCCGGCGCCTGCGCGACGAGCTGGGGATCACGATTCTGCTGATCGAGCACAACATGCGGGTGGTCATGGGCATCTCCGAGATCATCACGGTACTGGACTTCGGGCAGAAGATCGCCGAGGGCACGCCCGACCAGGTGCGAAATGACCCGCGGGTGATTGAGGCCTACCTAGGGACGCGGCGGGGCGTGGCCGGGGTGGGGGCGTAGGCGTGGCCCTGCTGGAACTGGAAAACGTCCACGTCTACTACGGAAACATCCACGCGCTGAAGGGGATCTCCATTCAGGTGGAGGAGGGGGAGGTCGTCGCCATGCTGGGCGCCAACGGCGCAGGCAAGACGACCACTCTGCGGACGATCTCCGGGCTATTACGGCCGCGGGAGGGCCGCGTCCACCTGCGCGGCGAGTCGATCGACACAATGCCGCCTCATGTCATCGTCCACAAAGGGGTTGGCCACGCGCCCGAGGGGCGGCGCATCTTCGCCCGTTTGACCGTGGAAGAGAACCTGATGATGGGGGCGTACGCCCGGGCGGACCCGCACGGCATCAAAGAGGACCTGGACCGCGTCTTTGCCCTGTTTCCCCGCCTCAAGGAACGGATCTCCCAGGTGGCAGGCACGCTCTCCGGCGGAGAGCAGCAGATGCTGGCCATCGGCCGGGCGCTGATGGCGCGGCCGCGGATCCTGCTGCTGGACGAGCCGTCGATGGGGCTGGCGCCGGTGCTGGTGGAGCAGATCTTCGAAACGCTCAAGACCATCAACACCCAGGGCACGACGATTTTGCTCGTAGAGCAGAACGCCTACATGGCGCTAACCATCGCCAACCGCGGCTATGTGCTGCAGACGGGTGAGATCGCGCTCAGCGGCAAAGCTGCTGAGCTCCAGGCGAATGAGGAAGTCCGCCGCGCGTATCTCGGCGGCTAGCAACGGCGAAGGGTGGCGAGCAAAGGGGTCCCCGTGAGTAGTTCGGGGAAGGCTCGCCACCCTTCGCCGTAGTTACCCTCCGCGCTCGCCGTTGCCGTTATCTACTTTCGGCAGCACGACGGCGAAGGTCGTTCCGTCACCCTCGCGGCTCTGCACCGTGATGCGGCCGCCGTGGGCCTCTACGATGTGACGAGTGATGGCCAGCCCCAGGCCGCTGCCGCTGTTCGCGGAGCGGGAGCGGTCGGCCTTGTAGAACCGTTGGAAGATGTGCGGCAGGTCGCTGGCCGGAATGCCGCGGCCGTCGTCGCGCACGGTGACCAGGACGCTGCCGTTCTGATCCTGCCAGGCGATCTCGACGTGCCCCCGCTCCGTGGTGAACTTGATGGCGTTGTCGATCAGGTTCGTGAGGACCTGCGCCAACCGGTTGCGGTCGCCCAGCACCATCGTGCCTCGGGGACCGGCGCACACGTCCAGGTGGCGGCCGCCGGCCAGCGGCCGGAGGTGGGCGACCATCTCCTCGATCAGCGTCGGCAGGTCCACCGGCGCCAGTTCCAGGGCGACACCCCTGGCCTCCAGGCGGCTCAGATCCATCAGGTCATCCACGAGTTTGACCAGCCGGTCGGCCTCGGCGTTGATGATCTCCAGGAAGCGGCGGCTCGTCGTCTCGTCGCGCATGGCGCCGCCAAGCAGCGTCTCGCTGAACCCCTTGATCGAGGTCAGGGGCGTGCGCAGCTCGTGGGAGACGTTGGCGGTGAGTTCGCGGCGCAACCGCTCGCTGCGGCGCAGTTCGGTCACGTCGCGCAGCACGGCCACGGTCCCCGCGTCCTTGCCGTTGCCCTGGATGGGGGCGCAGCGGATCTCCACCAGGCGCTCGCCGCTTTCACCCGGCAACTCGGCCGCGACCAGGCGCCGCTGGGCGACCGCCTCCTGGACCAACGCGCAGAGCGTCGCCGGTAGCACCTCCGCGGCCGGGCGGCCGATGACCTCCTCGCGGCGCACCCCCAGGAGGTCCTCGGCGGCGAGGTTGACCATGATCACCCGGCCTTGCCGGTCGATGGCCACGACCGCGTCCACCATGCTGGTGAGGATGGCCTCCAGCTTGTGCCGTTCCTCCGTCAGCCCGTGGATCGTCTCGCGCAGCCGCCCGGCCATGGCGGTGAACGCCTCGCCCAGCCGGCCGATCTCGTCGCGCGTGCGGATCTGCACGGTGGTATCCAGCTGGCCTTCCCGCAACCGCTCCGCCGCCCGAGTCAGTTCCTCCACTGGATCGGTGAGGCTGCGCGCCAGCCGCGCACCGACGAATCCGGCCGCCACCAGCCCAAGCAGCAGCGCGCCGCCGAACGCCGGCAGCACCCGCTGCAGCTGGCGCCACGCCCAGATCGCCGGCATGGAGACGTGGACGACCTCCGTAAAGGCACCCTTCTCACCCACCGGTGCGGCGGCGAAGACCCGATCCTCGCCGGTGGCGGGATCGAAGCGCACGCCGCGGCCGTCGGTGCCGGAGAGCGCGGCCACCACCTCGGGGGGCGGCGGCACGTCGGGGGCGCCCGGGTGCGTCCCCCGCGCGTCCAGGACGGCGATGCGCGTCTCCGGCCGCCAGCGGAAGCGCTGGGCGATCGCCTCCATCTCGCCGCGAGTGATGTGCCCTTCCTTGGAATACTCGGTGAGCATCGTACCGATGAGCCGTGCCTGCGTGGCCACGACGTACTGGTAGGTGTCCAGGTAGCGCTGGTGCAGCGTCCACAGCATCACCGCGGTGACCACGATGAGGACCACGGCGGCGAGCGCCACGTAGGTCGCGATCAGCTTGAAGCGGATGGAGCGCATCACCGTCGGCCGCGGCCGCGCGTGCCGGCCTTGAACTTGTAGCCCACCCCGCGGACGGTCTGGATGAAGGTGGAGGCGGCGGGGTCGTCTTCGATCTTCTCGCGCAGCCGGCTGATGTGCATGTCCACCGTGCGCGTGCTGCCGAAGTAGTCGTAGCCCCAGATGTGCTCCAGGAGGAAGTCGCGCGTGAAGACCCGGTTGGGGTGGCGCATCAAGAGTTTGAGCAGTTCGAACTCCTTCGCCGTCAGGTCCACCGGCCGGCCGCGCAGCCAGACCTCGTGGGTTTCCGGATGGAGGGCGAGCCCGTCGCTTTGCAGGGGGCCCGTCTCCGGCAGCGGCGCCCCGCTGCCGGTGCGCCGGAGGATGGCGCGGATGCGGGCAACGAGTTCCCGCGGGCTGAAGGGCTTGGTCACGTAGTCGTCGGCGCCCATCTCCAGGCCGACGACCCGGTCCAACTCCCGGTCGCGCGCGGTGAGCATCAGGATGGGCACGCGCGACTCCGCCCGGATCTGCCGGCAGACCTCGATCCCGTCCAGTTCGGGCAGCATGATGTCCAGCACCACGAGGTCGGGCCGGTCGCTGGCCACGCGGGCCAGGGCCTCGCGGCCGCTGGTCGCCACGGACACGGCAAACCCCTCCTGCTGCAGGTTGTAGCGCACCAGTTCGACGATGTGCGGTTCGTCGTCGACGACCAGCACGCGGGGACTGCCTCGATCTTCCATCCGGACGGTCTCGTCTGCCTTTGTTGTCATCCTACATCACCCGCCGCAGTTCGCCACCGTAGAATCCCGCGGCGGCGATGACCAGTGCCCCGATCAGCGACAGCGCGATCGTCCATCCGGGGACGTCGGGCCGCCGCCAGCGCCCCAGGAAGACGGCCAGGTAGGCCGCGGTGGCGCCGTACGCCAGCACCGAGTGGATGCGGTGCTGGATCACGATGCCCGTGCCGACGCCCAGCTTCACCTGAGTCAGCAGGTCGATCCACCCAGAAGCGATGGAGACGGCGGCACCGAGCAGCCCTAGCCCGATAAGAAAACGGGCCACGGTGGCGTAGAGGTTCTCGCGGCGCGCCACGTAAAGTAACTCGAAGAGCGCGCTGGTCATCCAGAGCGCGACCGGGAAGTGCACGATAAGGGGGTGGTACAGGAAAACCATCGCCGCCTCCTACTTGAGAGGTCTCAACGCGCCGCCCCGGGGACCAGCAGCGCGAGAAGGGGAATGCCCATGATGAGCAGATGGCCCCGCAGACCGCGCATCTTGACACTCCTCACCGAAGCCTCCATAGTGCAGGTGGCGCCCGTCAGGGATCGTTCTTTCGCTGGACCCGTTGCCATCGTCCGTCGGGAGCGTTTCGCCTCTGTCACGCTGATGTAACGCCAGGGTAACACAGGAGGCCCGCGTGAGCCAGTCATACACCTTCCCGGCAGCGCCTTCCACAGATAGCATTGAATGGCCCGGCAGTCCGATCGGCGCAGGCAACTCGATCACCCGCACCAAGACCCGCACCGCCATCCACGACAAGACCATCGACCGCATCCCGGGACGCCGCGACGAACTGGTGGGCGCGGCCGAGGCGCACATCCGCGCCAGCCGCGGGCGGCCGCCGGTCTTCGCACACGACGTGATCATCCATGGCGTGCGCGTGCGCGCCACCACCGACTCGTCGCACCTGCACGACTTCTGGGAGGACAACTGGTACAGCCCGGAGGAGTGGCAGACCATCACGGGGATGACGCCGCCGGTGGAGCCGCAGGTCACCGTCTACGCGATGGGGCAGGTCCCCGATCAAGAGGAGGCGGCGTACTACAGCCGGCGCAGCAACACCATCGTCTTCTTCAACACCGCGTACTACGGCCAACTCAAGTCCTGGGTCCTGGGGGCGGTCGGGCGCGTCCTGGCGGAGGAGTACGGCATCCACTCCATCCACGGGGCCTGCGTGGAGAAGGACGGCAAGGGCGTCCTCTACATCGCGCCCACCGGGACGGGCAAGTCGACGTCCTCCTATGGGCTGGTCACGTATCCGCGCACGCGCTTCCACTCCGACGACTGGGTTTATGTACGCTACACCTGCGGCACGCGCGATGGGCGGCGGGTTCACCCCATGCGCGTCTCCTTTCCCGGCGGGGAGGTTCGCGGCTACCGGGTCTTTCGCTGGCTGGAGGAGCACGGCCGGGACGGGGCGGGGATTGTGCACGGCCTGGACCTGGAGAACCGCGAGGTGAACGTGGCGCTGGCGGACCTCGACCTGGACGCGCCGATCCAGGCCTCCGCCTTTACCTCTGAGAAGATCTTCTACCTGCGCACCAACCTGGTGGAGAACTTCCCGCTCTCCGCGGCCGAGATGCTGCGCTCGAAGATGGAGAATGCCCCCGACGTCACCGCGGGTTACCTGCGGGAGATCGCGCCGCTGCTGGACGATCTAATGGAAACGATCCGCAGCGCGTCGGGGAGGGACGCGGCGGCGCTGGGGGCGATGGAACCGGCGCGGTTGCGCCTGGCCCTGGCCCGCATGATCGCCTTCGACAACGCCCGGGCGATGCTCGACATCACCAAGATGCTGCCGGCGGAGCGGGTCTTCGCCAACCCCATGGAGCCGGCCCATCTGGCCACGGTGATCCTCCTGAAGCGAGACCGCCGCGACCCCACGGTGTTGGAGCACCTCTCTCTGCAGCGCTTCCTCGGCCGGCTGCTTATCGGTGAGACTCCCGAGCGCAAGCGGGAGATCGCGTACAATGCCTACCGCGCCGTGGACGATGAGAGCGAGAAGGCGTACATCGTGGCGCTGGAGCGGGAGACAGAAGCGCGCGAGGGTGAGGGGTACAGCGTCGAGGCCCTGGCCCAAACCTTCGCCACCCGCAGCGACGTGCCGGAGACGCTGGCGGAGGAGTTCGAGCTCTTCCGCATCCTGCACCGGGCCTGCCGCTGCTACGACCTGAACACAGTCCTCACCGAGGACTCCGGCATCGAGGACAAGAAGACGGCCGTGGAGATGACGATGCGCGTGATCGCCCGCGTGGTGGACACCCTCCCGCAGCAGGTCCGCCACACGCTGGAGAGCTATCGCGACTTCGTCGGGGTGGGGAAGGCCACCCGCCGCTGATGGTGGCGCGGCCGCCCGCTCCGCACCCCGCGCCGCTGCGCGACCGCACCCCCGCCGTTCCCACAGAGATGCGCGCCCTGGTCAAACCGGCGCCCGGCCCGGGCCTAGCCCTGGCCACCGTGCCGGTGCCGGCGCTGCGCGCCGGGGAGATCCTGGTCCAGGTGCAGGCCGGCGGCATCTGCGGCACCGACCTGCACATCTACAACTGGAACGAGTGGGCCGCCTCGCGCATCCACCCGCCGCGCATCATCGGCCACGAGTTCTGCGGCACCGTGGTTGACGTCGCGCCCGACGTCACGGAGGTCCGCGTCGGCGACTTCGTCGCCGGGGAGGGGCACGTCGCCTGCGGCGAATGTCCGCCCTGCCGGCGGGGCGACCGGCACATCTGCGACCGGCTGGAGATTATCGGCATCGACCGCGACGGCGCCTTCGCCGACTACGTGGCCATGCCGGCGCGCAACGCCTGGCGGCTCGACCGGGCCAGTGTCCCGGTGGAGGTGGCCGCCGTGATGGACCCTCTGGGGAACGCCGTGCATACCGCGCTGGCCACCGATCCTGCGGGGAAGCGGGTGGCGGTGATCGGCTGCGGCCCCATCGGCCTGATGGCCGTTCCGGTGCTGCGGCTCTCCGGCGCAGCCTTCGTCGCCGCCTCCGACGTGCGGCCGGAGCGGCGCGCCCTCGCGGAGAGGGTGGGGGCCGACCTGGTGCTGGACGGATCGGTGGACGACGTGCCCGCGCGGCTGCGGGAAGCGACCGGGGGACAGGGTGTGGACGTCGTCCTGGAGATGTCCGGCCACCCCGCCGGCATCCGGGACGGGCTGCGCGCGTTGCGCAGCGGCGGGTGGATGTCGCTGCTGGGGCTGCCCTCGCGCCTGGTGGAGATTGACCTGACCAACGACATCATCTTCAAGATGGTGCACCTGCAGGGGGTCTTTGGCCGCCGCATGTGGCAGACGTGGGAGCAGGCCACCTCACTGCTGCGTCGCGGACTGGATATCCGCCCAATCATCACGCACCGGCTGCCCCTGGAACGTTTTGCGGAGGCCTTTGCGCTGCTCCGCGCCGGCTCGGCCGGGAAGGTGATCCTCCTGCTGGCGGCGCGAGGGGAGGCGAAGTCGTGAAAAGCGTGATCAATCCCCTGGCCTATCTGGATGATGAACTGCGGGAGATGAAGGCGCGCGGGCTCTTCCGCTGGCCGCGGCTGCTGACGGGGCCGCAGGCGCCGGTGGCGGTCTACGACGGCCGCGAGGTCATCAACCTCTGCTCCAACAACTACCTGGACCTGGCCAACCACCCGCGCCTGAAGGAGGCGGCCCGCCGCGCCATCGACGACCTGGGGGTCGGCCCGGGGGCCGTGCGGACGATCGCCGGGAACATGGCGATCCACCGCGAACTGGAGGCGGAACTCGCCCGCTTCAAGCGCACCGAGGCGACGCTGCTCTTCCAGTCGGGGTTCACGGCTAACGCCGGCACGGTCTCCGCGGTGCTGGGCAAAGAGGACGTCATCGTCAGCGACGAGCTCAACCACGCCAGCATCATCGACGGGGCGCGCCTCTCCGGGGCGACGAAGAAGATCTACCCGCACCGGGACGTGGAGGCGGCGCGGCAGCTGCTGCGGGAATCGCCGGGGGCGCGGCGGCCGCTGTTGATCACCGACGGAGTTTTCAGCATGGACGGAGATATCGCACCGCTGTCCGACCTGGTCGCCGCGGCGGAGGAGTTCGGCGCGATCATGATGGTGGACGACGCCCACGCCAGCGGAGTGGTGGGGCGGCAGGGCCGCGGCACGATCGACCACTTCAACCTGCACGGCCGCGTGCACATCCAGGTCGGGACGCTGTCGAAGGCGTTCGCCGGGCTGGGCGGGTACGTGGCCGGCAGCGGGACGCTGGTGGATTACCTGATCCACCGCGCCCGCCCGCTGCTCTTCTCCACGTCGCACCCGCCCTCCGTGGCGGCCTCGGCGCTGGCGGCGGTGCGGCTGGTGCAGGAGGACGACGGGCTGATCGTCCGCCTCTGGGAGAACACCCGCTTCTTTAAGGAAGGGCTGAAACGGCTGGGATTCGACACGGGCATCAGCGAGACGCCGATCACGCCGGTCATCGTCGGCGACGAGACCAAGGCGATGCAGCTTTCCGACAGGCTGTTCGACTTCGGCGTGTTCGCCCTGGGGATCGCCTTCCCCACGGTCCCGCGGGGGAAGGCGCGGGTGCGCACCATCGTCACGGCCGGGCACACGCGGGAGCTCCTGGAGCGCGCGCTGGACGCCTTCAAACGAGCGGGAGAGGACCTGCGCCTGATCTAGTGTGGCTCGCCCCGCTGATCTTCGCCGCCGCGCTGCTCTACTCGTCGGTGGGACACGGCGGCGCGTCGGCATACCTGGCGATGATGGCGCTGGCGGGCGTCGAGCCCACCGTGATGCGGCCCGCGGCGCTGGCCCTCAACATCCTGGTGGCCGGCATCGGCACCGTCCGCTACGCGCGGGCCGGGTATTTCTCCTGGCGGACGTTCGCTCCGTTTGCCGTGACCTCCATCCCGCTTGCCTTTCTCGGCGGCACGCTGCTCTTGCCCGGCGTCCTCTACGAGCGGATCGTGGGCGCGGTGCTCCTTGTCGGTGCCTACCGCCTCATCCGCCCCGGCGATGGACGGATGGACACAGCCGTGCGGCGCCCGCCGATCTGGGTGGCCCTGCCGCTCGGCGCCGGGATCGGGCTGCTCGCCGGCCTGACCGGCGTGGGTGGGGGGATCTTCCTCAGCCCCCTGCTGGTCTTCACGGGATGGGCCACGATTCGCGAGCAGGCGGGCATCTCGGCGGCGTTCATCCTGGCGAACTCCGCCGCCGGCCTGGCCGGCGTGCTTACGAAGATGCCGACGCTGCCCGCTCCCGTCTACCTCTGGGGGATCGCCGCGATTGCGGGAGGCCTGATCGGGTCGGACCTGGGCAGCCGCCGCCTGGGGGTGGCGGCACTGCGCCGCCTTCTGGGCCTGGTTCTCATCATCGCGGGACTCAAACTCCTGGTCGGGTAGGGACCGCCCGAGCCGTGTAAAGCCCCATGCTATACTGACGCCGACATGCGCGTCTTCACGACGCTCCTGAGCCCTGCGGAAGCCCGCGCCCGCTATCTGGCCGCGCTGTCACCGGCGCCGCTGGGCACGGAGACGGTACCCTTGGATCAGGCGCTCGACCGCGTCCTGACCGCAGACTTGGTGGCGGGAGAAGACCTGCCGCCGTTTGACCGGTCTACCGTCGACGGCTTTGCCGTGCGCGCCGCCGATGTTGAACAGGGTGGCGAATCCGCCCCGGCGCGGCTGCGGCTGGTCGGCGAAGTCCGCATGGGCGAAGCGACGGCGCTCCGGCTGGGCGCGGGGGAGACCGTGCGGGTACCAACAGGTGGAATGCTCCCTCCCGGCGCGGACGCCGTAGTGATACAGGAACGCACGCGGGTGCTCGACGAGACCGTCGAGGTTCACCGTCCGGTGCGCCCCGGAGAGAACATGATCTCGCGCGGCGAGGACGTGCGCGCGGGCGACACGGTGCTGCGTGCCGGCCGCCGGCTGCGCCCCCAGGACCTCGGCATTCTGGCGGGGCTTGGCCACGCGCGCGTCGCGGTGCGGCTGCGGCCGACCGTGGCTATTATCAGCAGCGGCGACGAGATCGTGCCGCCGGACCGCCCGGCCGGGCCCGGCCAGATCAGGGACATGAACACGTTTTCGCTCGGCGGTCTGGTGCGTCACGCCGGCGGGATCCCCGTCCCGTTCCCCATCCTTCCGGACGATCTCGCGACGGTGCATGGCGCGCTGCGCCGCGCCGTTGAGGCGCACGACATTGTGCTCATCTCGGGCGGCAGTTCGGTGGGCGAGCACGATGTAGTCGTGGACGCGATTCGGGCGCTGGGGCCGCCGGGCATCGTCGTCCACGGGGTTGCCATCCGGCCGGGGAAACCCACCGTCCTGGCGGTGGCCGGCAACCGACCAATCGTCGGGCTGCCGGGGAATCCGGTTTCCGCGATGGTCATCTTCGACGTCTTCGTTCGCCCGGTGCTGGCGGCGCTGCGCGGCAGCACCGAAGAGCGCCCTCCCGGGACTCGGGTGCGCGCTCGCGCCGGTCGCGCCATCGCCGCTCCCACAGAACGGGAGGATCACGTGCGCGTCGCGCTGGAAGCACGGGACGGCGACCTGTGGGCGCACCCACTGCCCGCCAAATCCGGCCTGCTCACGTCAATGGTGCGGGCAGACGGCATCGTGGTCGTCCCGCCGGGCGGCCGGATCGCCGAGGGCGAGACCGTGGAGGTGGATCTCCTTGAGGGCTAAGCGCCGCCTTACGCATGTCGATGCCTCCGGCCGGGCGCGCATGGTCGACGTGGGCCAAAAGCCGGAGACCGCGCGCGAGGCCGTGGCCCGCGGCGAAGTCATCATGCGGCCGCAGACCCTGCGACTGATCCAGGCGAATCAGGTGGCGAAGGGGGACGTGCTCACCCTCGCCCAGGTCGCCGGCGTGATGGCGGCCAAACGCACGCACGAGTTGATTCCCCTCTGCCACGCGATCCCGTTGACGGACGTGCAGGTGACCTGCCGGCCTAAGCCACCGGATCGCGTGACGATCGAAGCGGTAGCCCGCACGGTGGGACGCACCGGTGTGGAGATGGAGGCGCTGGTCGCCGTAGCCGTGGCCGCGCTGACGATCTACGACATGTGCAAGGCCACCGACCGGGAGATGAGCGTCGAGCGCGTGCGCCTGGTGGCCAAGCGCGGCGGCCGGAGCGGCGAATTCCGCCGGGAAGGGGAAGCGACCTAGCCCGTGGCCGCGCTGGCCGGGCGGCGCGTGGCCGTCCTCACGATCAGCGACAGTGTTTCCGCGGGCCGCCAGTCCGATGCGAGCGGGGCCGTCATCGCGGAGATGCTCACGGCGCAGCAGGCAGTGGTCTCGGCGCGTGATGTGCTGCCCGATGACCGTGACGCTATCGCCGCGCGCCTGCGCGCCTACGCCGACGAACTGCACGTGGATCTCGTCCTGACCAGCGGCGGCAGCGGGGTGGCAGCGCGGGATGTGACGCCGGAGGCGACGCTGGATGTTGTGGAGCGGCTGGTCCCCGGACTGCCGGAGGCCGCCCGGTCGCGCACTCTGGCGGCGACGCCGCTGGCCGCGCTCTCCCGCGCTGTCGCCGGGATCCGCGGCCGGACGTTGATGGTCAACCTGCCGGGGAGTCCGAAAGGAGTGAGGGAGTGGCTGGAGGTGCTCCTCCCGGTGCTGCCGCATGCGCTCGACCTACTCGCGGAGACTCCCCCTGCGTGGGGCACGCCGCACACGCCGTAGCATCAGCGGCGCAGGAGATCCAATTTGAGGTGTCCGTCGAGTTCGGTCTGTCCGTCTCTGTGTTGACGCTGTCGGCCGGCCGTTCATATAATGAGGCGCCAGCGAGATTCCACGCAGTTGCTGCACGATACAAGTTGGGCCGGTGGCGCAGTCTGGGAGCGCGCTTGCATGGCATGCAAGAAGTCGGGGGTTCGAATCCCCTCCGGTCCACCAAAGATTGTGAGGCGGGGTCGTTCCCGCCTTCGGTGTTATCTCACGGGAATCTCGTTTGAACCTTTCCCTGCCGCGTGCTTTCTGAATGCTCGCGGGAGACCGACCTCTTTGAGTCGATCCC
>Ga0209002_10003152_pt1 | contig 13119 bp, 7 predicted proteins | sample Rifsed16ft2_FD_184010 | JGI IMG/M metagenome (GOLD analysis project Ga0209002, IMG submission 184010) | Soil microbial communities from Rifle, Colorado, USA - sediment 16ft 2 (version 2) | ecosystem: Environmental > Terrestrial > Deep subsurface > Rock core/Sediment | place: Rifle, Colorado...
CGCTCGGGTCCGACCTGGGGCTCTACCGCGACCCCTACTCGAAGTTCGGCCAGCTCATCTACGAGATGTGGCGCGCCATCCGCCTGGTCGTCGACACCGGGCTGCACGCCCGCGGTGGCTTCGAGCAGGATTCGATCCTCAACGACGACGACCGCGCTGCGCTACTGACGGCAGGCGTTCGCGTCGCGGTGATGCCCCAAGCACTGGGCATCGGCGTGGCGTTGAACTTCTAGACGCCGTCTTTCCTTCGCGTCTACACGTCTCGGCGTCTATGCGTCTAGCCGTTCAGGGTCCCATGTCAGACTCGACCTCCACCACAGGCCCCTGGCTTGGAACCCGGAAATGGAGGAGGCTCCGGACCGCCCCCCGGCCATGATCTTAATCGACAACTATTTCGCAGTCTACCGGAACCGCCGCCGCGCCCTCATCAGCGGCGAGGCCCCCCAAGGGGCGAGCGGCGACCGGCCCATGCACGCCCGCGAGTGGCGGGCCTACCAGAACCGGATGAACGACGAGCCCGCCTGGGAGCGTGCCGAGCGCTACCGCCGGATGATGCAAGAGAATGGCTACCGCAGCATCCGCGCACTCGCCAGGGCCATCGGAGAGGATCATTCCCGAATCGCCCGAGTCCTCAAGGTCCTCGACCTGCCCGAGGGTGTCTTAGCGGCCCTTCGAGACCATTCGGAGCACGTCTGCGTCCGTGCCCACTTCACCGAGAAGCGGCTCCGGCATCTGACCATGAAGAAGCGCAGCGAGACTGCCATGCTGCGGGAGATCCAAGAAGTCGTCCAAGCTGGAACCTGAAGCCTCCCATCAGGTGTAACCAAACCCCTAGCGGTTCGAAGACTGGAACAAATGGCTCGCCAAGACTACGGAAATACGAAATGGCCCATAGAGAAACTCTCAATCAAGGCCGTCGCCGGTTAAGAAGGCGAAGCGACCTCATACGTTCAGGTCTCGGTCGCGCGCCTCGGGGGCTTCCAGCTAAGAGATGTTCTCCTCGCTTGGATTACTTTCCCGAGTTGGCAGCCAACAGCCTCAGGAACAATACCAGATAACGCTTGACGTTGTGGGTGAGGAGAAAGTTCTCTTTAACGTGTTCGTATCCGTTCTCACCGAATTTGCGAGCAATGTCTGGATTGGATAACAAGAACCGGATCTGATAAGCCGCTCCATCGACGGATTGAACGAGCAATCCAGTAACCTTATGGATCACCTGAAATGGAATACCCCCTACAGCAGAAGCGATCACCGGTTTCTTTTTCAAAAGCGCTTCGGAAACAGTAAGCCCGAATCCTTCGCGAAGCGACTTTTGGATCACAATGGTGGAAGCCCGCTGCAAGGCGTTAATTTCCAGATGGCTCCAGGGAGGCAGGTTCAGGATGTGAATGTCCGGATCAGTTCCAGCAGCTTCCTGAACTTCGCGGAGAACAATCTCTCCTTCCGGATCGTCCGTAGCTCCTCCGCCCGCGAGGACCAGTTGGCAGTCCAGATACTTACGGACGCGGTGATACGCCTGAATCACGCCCACCGGGTCCTTCAGCCGATCGAAGCGCGAAATCTGCGTCAGGATCGGGCGGTTCGGATCAATTCCGAAGCGTTCCAATACGTTCTGAATAAACTCCGGTTCCAGTTCCCGATTCTTGTCGGAAAGCGGATCAATTGCGGGGTAAAACAAGAACTGCGGAATTGGCAGCCCCTGGGTGAAGGAAGGCGCCGAGAACAGCGCCGCATCATATTTTTCCACGAAGGGCCGGAGAAAATTCCATACCTGCGGATTGGGACGCGACAAATCAATGTGGCAGCGCCATATCCAATGGTTCTTCCGGCCTTCGCGGGCCTGGACCAGTGCAACCGGTTGGGGATCGTGGATCACGATAAAATCTTCGTCCAGCTCAATCCAACGCCGGTTTTCTTCCGTCACCTTTAGAAAAAGCTCGAACCACTCTGGGTGGCCATCGAACGGTTCGCCGTGCAGAGCGTTGTGAAAGGCCTTCGTGACCATGAAGTAATCCTCACCGCCTTTCAGCACCTCCCATCGCGTCGGCACGCCCAGCTCATCGAGTAACGGGACTAGGCGGTTCAGAATCTCCGCCACGCCGCCGCCCACGGCCGTGGAATTCATCATCTTGACGCGACGCCCCCCAAGGCGATGAGCAAATTCTCGGAGTTCATGGATTTCCGACCGTCCGACAATTGCGGCGTAGTCCTCCAAATGAGGGATGTGGCTTTCTGGCTGCGTCGTGGGAGTGCTGGTCAGTGATTCCATTGGTTTAGCACCTGCAAGATTTCTTTCCGGACCCCATCCAGGGTGTTCATGTAGAAGTCAATTCGGTTTAGCCTTTGTGCCAAGTCGGGAAGTTCCAAGCTGTCTTCGATCCAGTGGGAAAAGTCGTTTGTTCGAAGAAGAAGCCTCAAGCGGGAGCTAATGAAATGATAGTGCAGGGTGTGCAAGCTGAGTTGCTTAATTCCCTCGGCCAGCTCCGCAAGCGTAAAAGCCCGGGCTTCCAACGGCACCACAACTTCGACGGCCTCACAAAAATGAAACGGTTCAAAGGCCGGTCGGTCAGCCACCTGAGGGTTCTTCCTCAGGTAGTTCTCAACCGTAGAAGATAAAATCTTTCGAAGTTCCTCGATGGAGAGAAAATCTCGCAGGTCGATTGCCGCCAACTCCTCTGCCAGCGCCCCTTCATTGCAGGCGGCCATCACCCACTGCGCGAAATCATTAGAGAAGGAAGTGTAGTGGTGGGATTCCAGGCTTTGAAACGTGTGGTTGAAAATGCAGGCGTCAGAAACTTTGGTCAGGTTCTGGGCCAATTCTGCCAATGTCCAGGCCCGTTCTGGGCAAATTTGTGTCAGGTAAGTAGCAGCCACAAATTCAAAGGGACGTTTGGCCTGCTTCATGCAACACCTTCCGATAATTCCCCAAGAATAGCGGACCCGCTCGCGACCACAGGGAAGAGTGGGCGTCGGAGCAGCCCTCGCGGAAAAGAGAGGATCTTCAGTTTCTGGAAGACCTCGTTCTGGATTATATCACCTCCTCGGAATTCCCCAATGAACGGGGTCCTGTGTCCGCGAAATGCTCCCTGCGGATACCTAAAGCGACCGGCCATATTTCTTTCTATTCGCTCAGGAGCAACGCAACCGGGCAATCAGCCAGCACATCGCGGAGTGAGAGGGCCGCGTGTTCCGCTCCGCCCGTCGTGCGCACCGATTCTCCCGTGAAGATATTGCGGTATTTGTGATTTGCGACCTCGCTGGGAAGTATGACCGATGTGTTCTGCCAAAGCTCAACGCCAAGGGGAAGAACACGTTGTTGCCCAACCAGGCTGGCAATCAGTCGCGGCGCAACGGCTAGGATGCTTTGCCCCTCATGAATTCTGGCAAACGCCACAATGTGATCTTTTCTTTCGCCCTCTGCCGAAAGAGGAGTGTAGACGCCTTCCAGAAAGAGGTTAGGGAGATTCCTTCGCAAGCGGAGTCCCGCCGCCGTGACAAACAGTTTGATCCGCCCGTCCTCCCCGTGTGTCAGCATCTCGCGCACCGTGTCACCCGTCAGCGTCGGCTGATCGGTTCCATTCAGCAGCGGCTCGATCTGCTCCAAGTATCGCCGCCGCCGATCGTAATCCACTGGGCGGCGATTGTCGGGGTCCACCAAGTTCAAATCCCATAGTTCTGTACCCTGGTAAAAGTCAGGCACCCCCGGAGAAGCGATCTTGAGAATGACCTGGGACAAGGAGTTCAGCATCCCCAGCCAAGCAATTCGGTGCGCAAAAGGGACGAAAAGTCGAAGAAACCGTTTCGCATGGGAACCCGTCAGCGTGCGCCGTACAAAATCCGCTGTCGCGTTATCATACGGTTCTGAAGGGTTGATCCAACTGGTGTGCACCTTCTTTTCTTTGATCGCTTTCAGCATGAACTGGCGAAGCCGTTCCACAAGCTCGGGGTCCGGTTCTTCTCTGTCGGCGGGCCATGTGCTTACCAGGGTCTGGTAGAAGATGTACTCATCGCTGTGGTCAGGAGCGGGCGAGCCATTGACCAGAGCTCGCATGCCGGCGTTGGCACGGGCCCAGCGGAAGACCATCGTGCGCCACTCCTCGGGAATTTCCGAGAGCACATTCAGCCGCGCCCGAGCGTCCTCCCCACGCTTGGCATCGTGCGTGGATGTAGCGAGCATGCTGAGTGGCCAGGATTGCAGGCGTTCTAGATTGGCGCGATGGAACTCATCCGGCGAACGCCCAAACCGCGATGGTTCCCCGCCGACTTCATTCAATGAGAGGAGCACTCCGTAGCGGTAGAATGCCGTGTCTTCCATGCCCTTCGCCTGCACCGGCCCGGTGTACTGCTGGAACTTCATGGCGAACTGAACTCCTCGCTGGTACTGTTCCTCAGGCAAGATGGCTCCCGGTGTTGGCAGCAACAGTTGCCGGAGAAACTCGAAGATCGAGGCCTCCATGGCCGGATTGCGCCGCAGGGCACGCGCGACCGCAGTATCTACCGTCTTTTGGTCGAACTCATCCCAGCCTTTGGCGCTGCAATACGTCCGATAGGCAGGGAAGCAAGCGACCACCTCGCGCAAAGCCTCCTGCAAGCTCGCCAGCGTAAAGTCCCGGAACCGGCGATTCACTTCCGAAATTCGATTCAGTTCGCGGGCCAGCATGTTCAGCTCGCTGACCATGGAAGCCGTGACGATCACCCTTTTGCTTTCATAGCCTACATCGGCAAAACGCTCTTCGTGTCCCACAAAGCGGAAGTAAAGCTTCCTGAACGCTTGCGCATTCTGGGGATCGACAAACAACCCGTTGAGATCGTTCAAGAAGTCATACCCTGTGGTGCCGTGGATGGGCCAATCTCGGCGAAGTGGTTCCCCGGTCGAGAGGATTTTTTCGCCCACCAGGTAAAGAACGCGGTCGTGGCCACAGGAGGATACAAGTCGGTGGAGGTATTCGCTTGGGTCAAACAGGCCGTCCACGTGATCCAAGCGCAGGCCGGTCACGACTGCTTGGCGAACCAACTCCAAAACAAGAGAGTGCGTTGCCTGAAAGACTTCGCTGTCTTCCATCCGAATTGCGGCCAGCTCGTTAATGTCAAAGAAGCGGCGATAATTGATTTCGTGCAATGCGGTCCGCCAATAAGAGAGCCGATAAGCCTGGGCTTCTAGCAAATCGTGTAACAGGTCGTAGCTTTGAGGGTTCCCCGGCTGGCCGTTGAACAGCCGGATGTTTTCCTCGATATGGCTGCGGATGCGGACGGACCCCCGCACCAGTTTCGCCAGCCGATCCCGTGCGATTTCCTTTTCCCTGTGGCGTTCGAGAACGAGCCTCGGGTCTGTTTCCGTATAAGCAGGCATGTGATCGAGATGAAACAGAATGCTAAGAAATTCCCGCAGATCTGGGTCCTCGGGCTGGCACTCCGCTTCGAGCGCCTCGAGATTGTGCCGAAGCAGTTTCCGTATCTGCCTGGGATTCAGTGGCCAATTGCGGTCGAAATAGTGGAGTGAAAAAGCACCCTCCTGAAAGCGGACCTGGAGTTGCCCGCTTTCCAGGGCCACCCCGTACTGTTCCCCGAGAACCGGCAGCAAGACCTTCTCCTTCAATTCCGTCTTGACCGGGTCCCAATCGATGTCAAAGTATTTGGCATGTGGAGAGGATGGCCCACTTTCCAAAACATCTTTCCACCAACGATTGGCAGAAGGGTCAATTCCCATGTGGTTGGGTACGAAATCGAGGATCAGCCCCATGCTGTGACTCGCCAGAGCATTCGTGAAAGAGTCAAAGTCCTCTCGGGAGCCGTACTCGGGATTGAGTCGGCTGTGGTCACAAATGTCGTACCCGTGAGAACTGCCCGGACATGCCGCTAGCAACGGCGAGCAATAGCATTCCGTAATCCCGAGTCTGGATAGGTAAGGAACCAAATCTCGGGCGTCGCGAAAGGTAAAGCCGCGATGGAATTGGAGGCGATATGTGCTGACAGGAACGCGTCCGGGTCGCGGAGCCGACATATCAATCTTCCTCTTCCGGATTTGACTCTACCGATTTCAAAACAACCGCGCCGGGACGAGCAAACTCGATTACCGGACCACGCAAGTCTATGCGGGTAGGCAAAGGATCGGGTGCGAAAAGCCTTTCTTCGCTCGTCAGGAAAAGAGTCCAATGACGACCGGAACCGAGGGCGACATGCGGGTTTCCCCTCAGGTCGTGCGCACCCATTCCCTGCAACTGGAACACAGCCAGCAGAACAGGAGCAAGGGGTGCCTCTCTCCGCAATAGCAACGCTTCCTCATTCAGCGCCACGATCTCGAAATTCCCCGACTCGCGTGCTCGCAGTGCGGGTTCCGACCGGCGCAGCGCAAGGAGCTTCTTATGGAACCGAAGCGTGGAAGCGTGGGGCTCCGCCTCCCGTTCTTCCCAGATAAGCCGACTCGCTACGAAGGTTTTCGGGTCCTGAGGGCCTGGAATCTGTTCGCGGGTCTTGGGGTCACCGAACGCCGCAAAGCGGCTGAACTCGTTTCGTCTCCCCTCTGTGACCAGCTTTCCAAGCTCCGGATAATGATCCGTGAAGTATTGAAACGGGGTGCTGGCAGCCCATTCCTGACCCATAAAAAGAAGGGGGCTCTGGGGCAACAGAAGCAGTAGTGCCGTCGCTGCCCTATACGCTGCAAGCTCGATTTGATGATGGAGCCGGTCGCCAAAGGCCCGGTTTCCAACTTGATCGTGATTTTGGAGAAAGAAGACAAACCGGCGCGGCGGAATGCCTTGGGGGTCGGTGCCGCGCGGCTTGCCAAAATAGCGGGAATGCTGGCCGCGATAAAACCAACCCTCTTTCGCTGTCACAGCGATGTCCTCCGTCGTACCTGCAAAGTCTTCAAAATAGCCATCGTGGTCCCCCGCCAGGCACCGGCGCATCTGGTGATGAAAATCATCAGACCAGACGGCATCCAGCCCCCAGCCGTTCTCCCCTTCAGGTTTCACCATCCAGGCCAGGTTGCGCACATCTTCGGCAGCCAGTAAAACCTGACGTCTGCTACCTCGAAGAGAGTCTCGAACAGCAGTAGAGAGCTCCGCCAGGAAGTGTCTCGGACTCCCATCCACAATCGCGTGCGTGGCGTCCAATCTCAGCCCGTCCATGTGATACTCGTGAATCCAATGGAGCGCATTCTCGACAAAGAAATGTCGCACCTGGGCGCTGTGCGGCCCGTCGAAGTTAAGCGCAGCACCCCAGCGACTTTCGCGCGGCTGGGAAAAGTAGTAGGGGCTGAAAATTCCATGGTACGCCCCATCCGGTCCCAGATGGTTGTACACCACATCCAGGTGCACCGCCAAACCGAGCTGATGAGCCGTGTCCACAAACCGCCGCAGATCGTCCGGGGTCCCGTAGCACCGGGCCGGAGCGAATAAAGCGACGCCGTCATATCCCCAATTGCGATTTCCCGGAAAATCCGCGACTGGCATGAGTTCGACGGCCGTCACTCCTAAATCGCGCAGTGTTGGAAGCCGCTCGACGGCTGAAGCCAAGGTGCCTGCGGGCGTAAAGGTGCCGACGTGCATTTCATAAAGAATCAACTCCTCCAGGCCAACCCCTGTCCAATTCCCATCGGTCCACGGAAACTCAGCAGCGTCCACGAGCTGGGAGGGGCCGTGAACCCCCTGCGGCTGGTACCTCGACGTCGGGTCCGGGAAAGGCCCCTGGCCATCAATTCGATACCGATATAAGTCGCCGGTGCGGACGTCCGCACTCACGCCTTCGAAAAAGCCGTGGGCAGACTTCGCCAGCGGAAAAACGAAGGCTCTGTCTGCCGACGTTTCCAAAACAACCTCGATCTTACTCGCCTCGGGTACCCACACGCGGAAATGAGTCGCGCTCCCTTCTCGCCAGGCACCCAGGGATGGTTGCCAGCCCATGCTCTACTCTCCTCAAGGAAAGCGATGTCAGGCCGTTGCGATGCGGCAATGACCAGGGCTTCGTTTGCGCACATCGGTTTCCGATGCTACCGCAGCAATCACGTGGAAGCGAAGTCCGATTTCCGCCCCATCGTCATGTCTGGGAGGTTACCGGCTTCCTGCGAAACACCGCAACTGAACGGCCACGAAGCTTGTAGATGTGGTCCCTTAGAAGATATTGCCGACGCCATCGGGGATCAGCGGTGTCCATCAATCGCTCCCAGCGCTCGTTTTGCTCGAGCGGAGGCAGAAAAAACGAGATCGGTCCATGGTGCGCGTTGAACATCAGGAACAGTGTATCCCCGACTAGCGGGTTTCCTTCCTTGTCGGTTTCATCCATCGCTTCTCCATTGAGCAGGACACCCAAACAACGAACAAAGTCTGCGTTCCAGGCTTTTGCGTCCATTTCCTTGCCGCTCGGCTCGAACCAGGCCATATCCTTAACGCCAGCCCCGTGAATCTCTCGTCCTTGAAAAAATCTCCGACGTTGCAAGACCGGTTGCTCCTTGAGCAAACGGATCAGGTAACGGGTGAATTCGAGCTGATCCTTTTGTGCCAGGCTGAGGTCCCAATGAAACCAACTGATCTCGTTATCCTGACAGTAGGAGTTGTTGTTGCCCCTTTGGGTGCGGCCCATCTCGTCCCCGCCGCAGATCAGGGGGACCCCCTGCGAGAGCAGCAAAGTTGCCAGGAAATTGCGCTTCTGCTTCTCGCGCAGGGACAGGATTGCCGGGTCATCGCTAGGGCCCTCGACTCCACAGTTCCAGCTCAAGTTGTCATCTGCTCCGTCATTATTGTTCTCTCCGTTGGCTTCGTTGTGTTTCTGGTTGTAGCTGACTAAATCATGCAGCGTGAAGCCGTCATGGCTGGTAACAAAGTTAATGCTCGCATAGGGGCGGCGGCCGCTGTGTTCATACAGATCGCTACTGCCCGCTAGGCGGGTCGCCATCTCCGAAACGACTCCTCCTTCTCCCTTCCAGAAACGACGTACAGCGTCCCGATACTTCCCGTTCCACTCCGCCCAGCCGACCGGAAAATTGCCCACCTGATAGCCGCCCTCGCCCAGGTCCCACGGCTCCGCAATCAGTTTCACCTGCGAGAGGACCGGGTCCTGGTGGATAATGTCAAAGAACGCTCCCAGCTTGTCTACGGCATGGAGTTCCCGCGCCAGGGCGCTGGCCAGATCGAATCGAAACCCATCCACCTGCATTTCCAAAACCCAGTAGCGCAGGCTGTCCATGATCAGTTGTAGCACACGCGGATGGAGCATGTTCAGGGTGTTCCCGCAACCGGTGTAATCAATGTAGTAGCGCGGATTCGCAGGGTCGAGACGGTAGTATGCAGTGTTGTCTATGCCGCGTAACGAAAGCGTTGGGCCTAGGTGGTTGCCTTCGGCGGTGTGGTTATATACGACGTCCAGGATGACCTCCAGCCCTGCGGTGTGGAGGTTCCGCATTAGGGTCTTGAATTCCCGCACCGAACCGGACGGGGTTCCAGCCATGGCATAGCGTAGATCAGGCGCGAAGAACGCCAGCGTGTTGTATCCCCAATAGTTGCTCAGACCCCGCTGGACGAGATGATGATCATAGGCATGATGGTGGACGGGCATTAATTCCACTGCCGTGACCCCTAGATCCGTGAGATGCCGGATCGCTTCCTCCGTGGATAGGCCGGCATAGGTGCCTCGCATTTTCTTTGGAACGCTCGGATGCAGTTTTGTGAAGCCCTTGACGTGCAACTCGTAAATCACCGTTTTGTGCCAAGGCGTCCGCGGGTGCCGGTCCCCTCCCCAGGTGAACGCTGTATCGATCACAGCGCCCAGAGGGGCGTAGGGCGCGTTATCGCGCTCATCTATTGCCAAGTCCTGTTCCGCGGCTCCAATCCGGTATCCATACATCGCGTCGCACCAGCGGATCGTGCGGCCAATGGCCTTAGCATAAGGATCGAGCACCACCTTATTCGGATTGAAGCGGTGACCAGCGCAGGGATCATAGGGGCCGAGCACCCGATAGCCGTAGAGCTGGTCCGGGAGAATGCCTGGCACATAGCCGTGCCAGATCATATCCGTCTGTTCCGGCAAGGCGATTCGCTCCGATTCGTGCTCGGCCTCCGGTGAATCAAACAGGCACAACTCCACTTTCGTCGCATGCTCAGAAAAAACCGCGAAATTCACCCCCGCGCCATCCCAGGTAGCGCCGAGGGGATACGGATTGCCCGGACGGATTCTCATCCCTTTCTTCTCGTCTTTCTCCTGGGTTCTCCAAGCCGCTGATGCGTGAGAGGGCTACACCACCATCCCCGCCCACCGGGTTCAAAGCGGCCTTGCATTCATAGAATGCCAGAGTTCATCATATCGCTTATACTGAAGTGGTAAGGGCATATGAACCGGCGATATCTCCAAGCGATTTCCCACCTCTTTGGCCGAACGGCAGACGGCCGCTCTTCTGAAATCATAAGGCATTTGAATCCGTTGGCAAGAACGGGACCAAGAATTTTCGTTCAAGTTCTCCTTGGGATGGCAATTCTGTTCAGTATTGCCGGCTTCCTGACGCGGTCGTACCGGGCTGAAAGGAGGAATCGAGCGCTCTATCATTTCCAAGTCGGAAGGACGCTAGCCGAGCAAGGACGGGAACCGGAGGCCATCGAACACTATCGCGCGGCGCTCTCGCTGGCGCGTGGCAATTCGGAGTATCAACTGGCGCTGGCCTTAGCCCTCCTGGGGGAGGGCCGATTGGGCGAAGCGGAGAAGTACCTCAACGAGCTGTTACACAACGATCCGACCAACGGCATCGCTAATTCGACGATGGCGCGGATTGCCAGTCAGCGTGAGGACTTTAATAATGCCGAGATGTATTATCACAGAGCCATTTACGGGTTCTGGCCGACCCCGTCCGAGCATGACCGCCTTCAGGCGCGGCTCGAACTGGTGGACCTGCTAGCCAGGGCCGGAGCAAAGCAGCGGCTATTGGCAGAACTGATCCTGCTTCAGAACGAATTGCCAGAGGACACGGGAATAAAGAAACGGGTGGCCCGCCTTTTCTTGTCGGCTGACGGCCCTTCGCGCGCTGCGGGCATATTCCGCGAGCTCCTGCGGGAAAACCGGCAGGATGCAGAGGCCTACGTGGGATTGGGAGAGGCCGAGTTTGTGCAGAGGAATTACAGCTCCGCCCAAACGGCGCTGCGCAATGCGACCCGACTCAATCCCAATGATCCGGTGGCAAGCAGGATGTTTGGTCTCGCTAACGAGATACTGGCGCTTGATCCCACTGTGCGAGGACTATCGGTTACAGAAAGACACCGACGGAGCCGGGAAATGGTCCGTTTGGCGCTTGGCAAAATAGAGCCTTGTATCTCAGTTGGACAGCAACTTCCCTCGCCTGCCGTCCAACAGGCGGTGGAGACTGCACGGGATTTGCTCTCGCGGACCACCAGACCGCGAAGGATCGAAGAAGCGACTGAGTCAAATCTTTCCTTGGCAGAACAGCTTTGGCAGGCTAGGCAAGACCTCTGCCCTTCTAATGCGGACCAGGACGCAGCTGCTCTAGTACTGGCCAAGCTCGCCCAATAGGGATCGTGCAAGAGAAGATGCAATTCCCAGGTTTGATCGAACGGTTCCGGCATCTCGGCATGACAGAAACCCAGCGGTTTCTGCTCCTGGCGATCTTGATTGGCTTATTCGCCGGCCTCACCATTGTTTGTTTCCACATCTCGATGGATTTCCTTAGCTGGTTTGTATTGGGCACGCCGGTCGGCGAGAATCGGATCGCCACGATCTTGGGTCCTGCTGTAGGAGCGGGCGTGGCGTCCCTGCTGGTCCTACGGGTGTTTCGTACCGCGCAAGGCAGCGGCGTCAATCACACCAAAGCAGCTCTCTATGTTTCCAATGGCTACGTGCCTTCCAGTACTGTGATCGGGAAATTTCTTGCCTGCTCTATATCGATCGGTTCCGGCAACTCCCTCGGGCCGGAAGATCCCGCCTTGCATATGGGCGCTGGAATCGCGTCCTGGCTCGGGCGGATGTTTGGTTTGGCAAGAGAGAACATGCGGATGATCGCGGCAGTAGGAGCAGCGGCAGGAATTGCGGCAGCCTTTAACACGCCGATCACAGCCGTTCTGTTTGTGATCGAGGAAGTGATCGGAGCGTGGAACACCGCGGTGCTGGGTTCGACAGTCCTTTCTGCGGTTTCGGCTGTGGTCGTCAGCCGATGGTTCCTTGGTGATGAACCCCTGTTCCGAGTGCCGGAATTTCAGTTGACCCATCCATCGGAACTCATCATCTATGCAGGAATTGGACTCGTGGGTGGATTGTTGGCCGCCCTATTCGTCCGCAGCATTTCCAAGCTTCGGATGCGGCTAAATCAGCAGCCTCCGTGGACCAAATATGTGCGGCCTTTCCTGGCAGGGCTGTTCGTTGGCTGTGTTGGAATTTGGCTACCGCAAGTCTTAGGGGCCGGATACGATGCCGTGGACAGCGCGCTTCATGACCAATTTCCTTGGGGGTTTCTCTTACTGTTGGGGTTGGCAAAAATGATGGTCACCTTGGCGTGCTTCGGCGCCGGGACCCCAGGAGGTATGTTCGCTCCCACGTTGTTCACAGGCGCGATGATCGGCGGCGGCATCGGCGGCTTGGCTCGCTTGTATTGGCCCTTCCCTACTAGCCCTGCGGATGCCTATGTGCTGGTGGGAATGGGGACTTTCTTCGCTGGCCTTTTCCGCGCCCCCATGACCTCCGTTTTCATGGTGTTCGAGGTTAGCGCCAGCTATGTCATCATCGTCCCGGTGATGATCGCGAACACGATTGCCTATTTGATCTCCCGGAAGCTTCAGCCGATCCCGTTCTTCAGCTTGATCGCACGGATGGAGGGTCTGGATCTGCCCTCCCCGGAACAGCAACGAGAAGAACGTATTCTACGGGTGGAAGATGCGATGCAGTCGCGTCTGGTGCCGGTCCTTTCAGAGGACACTCCAGTCCTCCTGGCCCTCGCGGAACTCTCTAGACAAGGCGCCCCGTACTCCTTCGTGACCAAGAGGAACGGAGGCTGGTCCCTGGTTTACGAGCGGAATTTGCAGTCTGCTTCGGCGTCAGGCAGGGGCAACCTGGAACTGGAAAGTGTATTTCCGTTGGAGTCTTTACCTCTCCTCCATCCAGACCTCTCACTCGATGGTGCGCTGCGGCTTC
>Ga0209002_10003158_pt1 | contig 13110 bp, 13 predicted proteins | sample Rifsed16ft2_FD_184010 | JGI IMG/M metagenome (GOLD analysis project Ga0209002, IMG submission 184010) | Soil microbial communities from Rifle, Colorado, USA - sediment 16ft 2 (version 2) | ecosystem: Environmental > Terrestrial > Deep subsurface > Rock core/Sediment | place: Rifle, Colorado...
CGGCCGTCCACAGCGGCGCCGATGAGGAATAGAGCCCTATGAATCGGACCCTCCCGGTAGCCAGAAGACATCCCATCGCCGCCACCTTCGGGCTCCCGGACTTCCTGCCTTCTTTCGCCGTTCTCTGGCAGCGTCGGGAACTCCTCTGGAGCATGACCGGACGCAACATCCGCAGCCAATACAAGCAGTCCATCCTGGGCTACGCCTGGATCTTCGTCAACCCCCTCATGCAGATGTTGGTCCTCACCTTCGTCTTCTCCACCATCCTTCGCATCGGCAGCGACGTCATCCCCTACCCATTCCCATTATTCCTGTTCGTCGCCCTGCTGCCCTGGATGTTCTTCTCTAACGCCCTCTCCAGCGCCACCGATAGCATCTCCGGCTCAGCCAGCCTGGTCACCAAGGTCTACTTTCCCAGGGAGATCCTGGTTGCGGCAGCCGTGTTCTCCAAGATCGTGGACCTTTTGTTCGGGCTGTTGATCCTGCTGGGCCTCATGGTCTTCTACAACGAATATCCATCCTGGACAGCAGTCTGGGTGCCCGCCATCTTCGCCATTCAGCTACTGTTCACCATCGGCCTCGCCCTGCCCCTGGCCGCCCTCAACCTGTTCTTCCACGACGTCCGCTACCTGGTGGGCGTGGTCCTGCTGGTCTGGTTCTACATCACCCCCGTTATCTACCCCGTAGAGATGGTGCCGGATCGCTACAAGGTCCTCTTCGATCTCAACCCCCTCTCCCTGGTCCTCAACGCATATCGGCGGGTGCTGCTGGACGGGACCAGCCCCGGCTGGGACCGCATGCTCCTGGGAATCGCTGGGGCGCTCCTCGCCTTCCTCTTGGGCTACTACCTGTTCAAGCGCATGGAGGCCGGCTTTGCCGACAGGATCTGAGCCGCCCGGCATCGAATTCGCGCAGGTGAGCAAGCGCTTCCAGATCCAAGAGGGACGCACGCTCCGGGAGTTCGTGCCCGCCCTCTTCCGTGGCCGCGCCTGGTCGCCGCCCTTCTACGCCCTGCGGGATGTGAGCTTCCGCGTGGCCCGCGGGGAGACCCTGGGTATCATCGGCCGCAACGGCAGCGGCAAGAGCACCATCCTCAAGCTCATAGCAGGCGTCATGGCCCCCAGCGAGGGAGAGATAAACGTCTACGGGCGGGTATCACCGCTTATCGAGCTGGGCGCCGGCTTTCACCCAGACCTCACCGGCCGCGAAAACGTCTTCCTTAACGCCTCCATCCTGGGCATGTCCCGCAAGGAGGTCAGCGCCCGCTTCGACGAGATCATCTCCTTCGCTGAGCTGTGGGACTTCGTCGACACCCCCGTCAAGCGCTACTCCTCCGGCATGTACATACGCCTCGGCTTTTCCGTCGCGGTGCACAGCGACCCGGAGATCCTCCTCATCGACGAAGTGCTGGCCGTGGGCGACGCCGCCTTCCAGGAGAAGTGCTTGGCCAAGATGCAGGAGTTTCGCTCCCGGGGCGTCACCATCGTACTGGTGAGCCACTCCATGGGCCTTGTCCAAGACTTCTGCCAAAGAGCGCTCCTTATAAGTGGCGGTCACCTCCTGGCGGACGGAGAGCCGGCGGAAGTGGTGCAGAGCTACACGGAGGCCGTCATTCATACCGCTGAGATGCCCGTGTAGCCGGCCTACAAAGCGAAAAAGTTAAGGACCCGCTCCAGGCCCCGAGCGACGCTCTCCATCTCCCCCCTCGATAGCTTCGGCGACAGCGGCAGGGTCAACGTGGCCTCGCTCACTTGATTGGCCACGGGAAAGGACCATTCGCGAAAGAGTTCCCTGTAATAAGGGTGCAAGTGAATGGCCCGATAATGCATGCCCGCGCCGATGTTCTCAGCCCGAAGGGCCTCTACGATACGGTCTCGGTTCACTTTGAAACGCGCGGGGTTGATGAGAACCACATAAAGATGTAGAGCGTGCCTGTCCTGGCTGCCAGCGGGCGGCCTGGGTTGGGTGCGGACATAGCCTGCACGGATGAAGGGGTCTAGGGTGGTGTCTAGGATTTCGGCGTAAGACTCTCGGATCGCCAAGAACTGCTCGATGTTGCGGAGCTGGTGGATCCCCAGGGACGCCTGGACATCTGTCATGTTGTACTTGAACCCTGGATACAGGATTTCGCTAAGAATCAGTCGCTTACTGCGATAGCGCTCCCAAGCGTCAGTGCCGAGGCCGTGCAGCCGCCAAATACGAAGTTTCTCCGCCAACTCGGGGTCGTCAAGGGTGATCATGCCCCCTTCTATGGTGGTTATGTTCTTATTTGGGTAGAAGCTGAAGCAAGCCAAGTTACCGGAGCTCCCGATCAGCTTGCCGCCATAGCGTCCTCCCAGCGCGTGGGCAGAGTCTTCTATGACGGCTAGCCCATAGTGGGCGGCCAGTTCATTGATAGCTGACAAGTCGCAGGGAAGGCCGCCGAAATGCACTGGTATTACGGCTTTCGTCCTCGGCGTGACCGCCTGCTTGATCTGGTCCGCGGTCAGGTTTAGCGTCCTCTCATCGATATCAACCAGAATGGGCACTGCTCCCACGTGAACTATGACATTCACTGTTGCCGCGAAGGTCATCGTGGTGGTAATGACCTCGTTCCCCGGACTAACACCGGAGACGAGAAGGCTGAGGTGAAGCCCGGCCGTACAGGAACTGACCGCCACAGCATCCCGGCAGCCTATATACGAAGCGAACTCCCTCTCGAATTGTTCAACCTTCGGGCCGGTGCCTATCCAACCCGACCGCAGCGTCTCCACTACCTCGGCGATCTCCTCCTCACCTATGAGCGGTTCCCCAAAAGGAATGAACCGCTCAACGGCCGGTACGTCGGGACGATAGTCAGGTATCTCCTGCTCGGCTCTGCCTTCTGTGGATGGTCTATGGCCCTGTGCGCTCATCGCTTGCCCCCAGCTGCTACAGCCACCAATGATAGATCAAGAATGTCTCTTTCGTACGGAACTTCATCGCCTCATAAAAGGCCAGGGCCGATGGGTTGCTGACCTGAGTGGCCACTTCCAACTCTCGCACCCCTTGGGCCGCTGACCAGGCCAGCGCCTCATTCATTAGCTGGCGCCCAACGCCCTGCCCCTGACAACTGGGGTGAACATGAAACAGGATTATTTGCCCGCTCTTTCCGTTAACGCTCAACGAGACGAACCCCACCAAACCGCCCCCATCCCTGGCCATTACCACCGTCTCCTTGTTTGCGCACAGTGACTTCTCCACCCACTGCGCGTACATCTTCCGCACCAGCCGGCGCGGAAATCGCCTGTCCTGCCAGAACCGGCTGGAGGAAGCCATCTCTCGACCCATCCGGCGCAATGGCAGCCGGTCTTCCGCCGATGCGACGTGCACGCCGACGGACCCTTGGCCTTGCTCGGCCTCTACTCGTCGCCCCAAGACTACGCGGGCATCAATAAGGCTGAGGCCGAACTGTTGCGCCGTCAGCCGTGAACCAGGATCGCCTGGGTCCAAGAACACATACACGCAAGAGAGGCCCAAAGCCCGGGCTTGTTGTGCCGCCCTGCTGGCCTCCTGAGGGGTCAGCTTCTGTTTAGCATAGCGTCCGATCCTAAAGCCGAAGAAGTCGGAGTCCCAGGGCAAAAGCGTTACGCGGGCATCCACCGAACCGTCCCCGACTGGCCAATCTGCGAATACAGCCGCTCGTATCCCGAGACCATGGCCGGAAGGCTATATTGCTGGCGCACAAGGTCCTGTCCCTTGCTGCCCAGGGCTCTGCCCATTTCCGGCTGGGTCAGGCAACAGACCAACGCGTGAGCAAAGCCCTCAACGTCCCCGGCCCGCACCAGGAATCCCGTCTCTCCCGGCCTCACCACCTCGCCCAGGGCCCCGACATCGAAGGCCACCACAGGCTTGCCCCAAGCCAGGCTGTCCAGGGTGACGACGCCAACGCCCTCCTGCAACGAAGAGACCGCTACCACATCCGCAGCTGTGTACAGGGCAGGCAGGTCCCGGCGGTATCCCGCCAGCAGCACATTGGACTGCAGGTTCCTTGACCTGATGTGCGCCCGCAAGCGGGCCTCTTCTTCTCCGTCTCCCACGATTAAAAAGACGCAGTTGGGTACGACACGAACCACCTGGGCCGCCGCGTCGATAAGCAAGGCCTGACCCTTCGCCTTGTGCAGACGACCGATATTCAGAACAACAGGGGCCGAGGGGTCGATTCCGAGCTCTGAACGCAGACCCCCCTCTTGCGGAACATCTGCGCCGTCTAAATGCGTGTACCGAGTCGCCAGCTGGATAGAGACGATCTTCTCCTGGGGAATGCCAGCCCTCAGCATCTCCTGGCGTGATAGCTCCACCTCTGCCACGAACGTCCCGATGAGGGGCGAGACCATTCGCATGGCCGGGAACGTGTAGAACGGCAACTGGTGCCGCAGAGCGTGCAACGTGTAGACCACTTTAGCCGGAGGGTAAGAGCTCATGCGTGCCGCCAGCGGGCCCGCAAGTAGGGAATAGTAGAGATGCACGTGGATGACATCGAACCCTTCAGTCCCCCGCAGTAGCTTGCGCGCCCGCAGGATCAGACGCGGGTCCCACAGATTGCCTGGCCGGTAATTCTTCCCTCCCAGGTAGGCCACCCGGCAGCCCGCGTCCTCGTATTCCTTCCGAAAATGGTGACGGTCGAAGAAGTAGGCCACCGTGAATTCGAAACAGCTGGGATCGGCGTTCTGAACGATGTCCAGTATCAGCTGCTGCGCGCCCCCTGCACCTATATGGTCCAGGAGGTGCAGGACTCGCCGTTTGGGCCCGCTGGCGTCAGCCATCATCCCTTCTCATTTTAGTTCGGTCCCGATTGTTCCCGCAGGCGCGCGGGCCGATGATCTTGAGCTATCCTCTCAGCTAGCGATAGATACTGCCCTGCCACCCGTTCCCAGCTGAAGGACTCCACCCGACGGACTGAAGCCTCCCCCCATTCAGTCAACCTGCCCTGCCTTTCAATAACCTGGAAAAGGGCACCGGCGAGCGCCGCCGACGAGCCGGGGGTCACCACTAGGCCATTCTCGTCATCTTGCACCAGCTCACGCGCGCCTCCAACGTCGGTCATGACAATAGGCAGGCCGCTGGCCATGGCCTCCAATACAACAGTGGGCATCCCTTCCTCAAGGGAAGGGAGGACGAAGACGTCAGCGCTGGTGTAGATGGACGGAAGTTCATCGCGCGGTTGCCACCCTAAGAACCGCACTCGCCCGCTAAGGCCTCTTGTCGCCAGTGCCTCCAGGCGCGGCCGAAGGGGTCCGTCACCCACAACTGTCAAAGAGACCCGTGAGCGCTCGGCCTCAGGCAGGCAAGCGAGCGCCTCTAACAAGACTTCAAGCCCCTTCTGTGGCGCCAGGCGGGCGACAGATAGGAGCCGTAACTCCTGTCCAGGCGCGCGCCTCTGGTGTCGCTGGAAACGGTCCAGCTCCACACCGCCGGGAATGTAGGCAACGTCCTGTCCCAACCGAGACGCCGTGCGCAGCGCCAGTCGCTGAAGATGAGGCGAATTGGCCACCAGTGCCGAAGCACCCTTCCATATAGGGTAGGTCAGCGGCAACGCAAGATTGGGGTATGGGCCGACTCCGGCAAAGCCCGGAACGTCTGCCCCCACCAGACAGAGGACGTATGGCGTCCCCGAGACAAGCCGCCCGGCGAGGGAGATGAGACCATTGGGCACGGCGAAGAAGGTGAGACAGAGGTGAGGCCTGAAGGTGGTGAAATGATTCAGGGCCGGTCCGAGGCCCAAGAGCGCGAAGGACAGCATCTCTGGCGGGATGGAGCGGTCGGAGAAGAGCCGGATCGCGGGCAGGCGGAACACCTGCAGGTTGCCTACCCGTTCACCGTTGGGCAATCCGTTAAACGATGCCGTGAGCACGCGGACGGAATGGCCCTTCTTCGCAATCCCCTCTCCTATTTCTTTAGCCAGCGTGGCTGCTCCACCACCCACAGGTGGGAATTCGTGACTGATCACAATGATGCGCAACTGTTAGCCTTGATCTGCCGCTCTGTAACTCACTTGGAGTGCTCGAGTCGCTGAGAGGCCCATGCGTGGCATCTCTTTATGCCTTCCTCGAGCGCCGTTCGAGGCTCCCAATCCAGAAGGGCCTTCGCTTTCCGAATGTCCAGCAGGTTGCCTGGCACATCGAATTGACGCCCCGGGAGATGCACCACCTGAACTGGCCGGCCTACGGCGCGACCGACTAAGTCGATTACCTCCGCTATCGATGTCCCTTTGCCCGTCCCGATATTTACCACTTCGATTGACGCTGTTCCTATGGCCGCTAGTACGAAAGCCTCCGCCACGTCCTCAACGAAAATGAAATCGCGCACAGCGGAGCCGCTGCCCCATAGCTCCAAAGGCTCGTCTTGAAGGGCCACCTGGATCGCCCGGCCGATAATGCCTTGCCCTGATGCGCCGGTCTGTCCGGGTCCATAGGCATTAGCACAGCGCAATATCACGTATTTAAGGCCAAACTGTGCCCCATATACCTGCACATACTTTTCGATGGCGAGCTTCATGGCGCCGTGGGCAGATATGGGATTGGTGGGATGCACTTCGGGGATGGGAAGCACCTGGGGAACGCCGTATACTGTCCCTCCCGAGGAGGCGAATATGAACTTCTCCACGCCCTTCTCGGCGCAGGACTCTAACAGGTGTAGTGTGGCTATAAGGTTCTCTTCAATATCGCGGACGCGGTCCTGTTCTGAAGTAGTCGGATTACCACTGTTAGCGAGATGGATTACGACATCCCCTGACGTCAGTATCCCCTGTAGAGTGCTCCTATCGCCGATATCAGCAGGGATCACATGCCTCCCTTGGCCAGATCGACTTACATTGACGGCTTCAACTCCCAATCGCCGCAGTCTCGAGATCACTGGCGTCCCGATGAACCCACTGCCTCCCGTCACGACTACCCGGTTCAATGTCCCAACATCCACAGCGAACTTAACGGCAAGTGCTCATCCTTCTTCCGCGTCAGCGAGTGTCAGATGGGAGCGGAGCCTGACCTCGATGTCAGAGATGATGCTCCGGACACTACCGCCCACTGGTGGCAGTAGCAGCAACGTCCTGGACCCGGTAGATGACATATTCTTGACCTGAACCGTCGGTATACTCAAAGACACGCGTCAGATACGGCAGACTTTCTAGGTCAAGGTTGCTGTCGGATAGCTGGGCCTCCCATGCAGGGTTCCAGTACACGTAATCGATCCTCATTTGGCGCAGCAATACCTGGTCGGGATGCTTGGAGGCCCGCTTCCAAGCCTCTGTGGGAGTATACAGCGCGTCCCGACTCTCTGCATACGGCGCGAACTGCCCCCACAGGGTCATCACGAGGTCTGGCGTCACCGTCAGGATCCGCGCTCGTTCTGGCACGAGCTCGCGAGCTCCCTCAGCTACGACGTACTCAGCGGCGGGAACCCCAGGGTCATATAAGTGGGGGCTACTGGGAAACGCCCGCAAGTTGAACATCAGAGGTGAAAAGGCGACGAGCGCCAGGAGGGCCCCGGCACCAGCTGTCGCGAACCAGCGCCCCCCGGTCAGGTTCAGAAAGTGGTTCAACGTTATGGCCAGGAGAAGGCCGTTGCTCACCTGCGAAAGGCCGAACAGACGGGTTAGCTCCACGTCATGATTGCGATATTCGATCACCAACGGGATCAGGAAGGCCATGACAGAAATGATCAAGAGGAGTCTTGTGACTGGATGAGGCTGCCGGACAGCCACAACCACGTACGCGGGCAATAGCAGCAACGGCAGGCCGAATTCCTTGAGCACTGTCTGCCACCAGCCATCCTCACCGATCGAGACGAATCCAGCCCAGGATACGAAGCCGATGTCCCGGCGCAGCGAGAACCCGCTAATTGAGCTGCTCACCTCGCGACTGTCCCCGTGAATGAGGGCATCAGTTATGACTCCGCCCTGGAGCACAGCTAACGATCCACCTACGGCCAGCGCCAAGCCGTCATATGCCGCTTCCCGGCGAATAGCGGCAAGGCCTTCCCCGCGCCAGCGGAACAGTAGCAGGCCGACGCGGTACAGCGCGAAGGACGCTGCTGCAATGGCGAACGTCGTTTCCTGCGCCAAAGCCAGCGCCCCCAGCGTCATCCCGATAAGGAGGGCCGTCGTGGGTTGCGGTTTCTGGCTCTGGCGATACGTCAGGAAGAGAAACAGGAGGAATATGGGCATGCTGAAGGCGGTGGCCCGGGAATGTAGGGTCACGCCAAAGGTTTCCGTCGTGTTGCCATGGAAATAGCCGGGCGTAAAAGCCTGCTGGCTCAGGATGCGATCCGCAACCTGTTGGCCGTAGCCCCACAGATCGTCTGAGCCGGCCAAGTCTCCGAAAGCATCAAGGTAGAGAAGCCCGCCGCTAAAAACCAAGCACAGGGGCATGAGCAGCGCCAACCGCAGGCTGCCCCAGGCGTGGTGCGCCAGGACCGAAGCCAGCAGCGCGGCCAGGGCAACGGTGACGCTGGCCACGAGGGCGGAAGCGGTCCACGGCCGCAGGTCCCCCAGGCTGACTGCAGCGGCCACGAAGAGGTCATACGCATAGTGGTACTGGACATAGAAGTCCGGGGTCTGCGGCAACCTCACCGGAAAATTGCCCTGGCTTATGGTTGAGATGAGCGCCCAATGGAAGCTGGTATCGTAGCCCGGCGTGGCGAAGATGATGACGCCGAAGAACAGGCCGATAAGCAGCGCTGTGAGACCGATGATGCCCCCTGCCTTGGGGTCCAGGTGGAGCCTCCGGGACCCTTCGCCCGTCAAGGCCTGCTGCACCAGTAGAGCGACCGCCAGCAGCCCCAGTAGCGGCCCGACCAGCCAGAAACCTGTCTGGACGGGGATGGCGTATGCCACTAGATTCAAGCCTAACAGGTAAGCCACCAGTCCCAGGGCGCCGCCAACTGGAATAATCGCCTCCAGATTGCGGATTCCAGTCCGGTAGGCCAGAACTCCTCCCAGCAGGCTAGCCGGCAGAACTACTGTAGGAACGAGAACGAGGACTGCCATTGAGGCCTCTAGCCTCTCGCCTGGCCGCTATTCTTTGACAAAGACTGCCACCCAGTTAACGGGGTACCGGCTCTGCAAGCCAACGTATTTGTCCACTGTGCTTACCAGGCTGACAAACAGCCTATTGAGAAACCGAGCCGGCTGAGAGAGCCCGGGCACAGTGCCCAGTAAGGCGTTAAAGATTACGCTGAAGGGTTCAGCCAGGAAACATAGGAATCCACCTGCCGGGCGCATCTCCCTAACCTTCATGCCGGCGTCGGCAGCCAGGCGGCCCAGCCCGTATTGCGTATAACGGAAGTAATCGTGGGGCTGCCCGTGGAGATAGGCCAGATGGGGCACCGTGAGCAATAGCGTCCCCTGGGGCCGCAACACCCGAGCAAACTCTTTCATGGCTTCCCAGGGGTGAGTGACATGCTCCAACACCTGACTGCAGAAGATGGTGTCCATGCTTGCGTCAGCGAAAGGCAGGCGGCACACGTCGGCCCGAGCAGCCAAGCGCGAGTCAGTAACCTCTATGTCTATGGCGAGATACTCACTGGCCCGCGGGGCCAGCAAGAACGCATACGTTAACGCTCCCGCGCCGGCGTCCAGCACCCGCCCAGATACGTAGAGTTCGATCGCCGGCGTCAGTTCTCGACCAAGCGTCGCCGTGGTGGGCGTAAGTGCTAGGTATCCCTTCCCTCCGATATAGCGCCGGTAGCAACGTTCCCACCTACGCTCAAGGTCCATGGTACGGCCGTTACACCTCGTGAAGGCCTTCAGCCGTAGGTTCTTCGGCCGCGCGCGTGTTGGCCCCTAGGCATCTGGCCCCGAATTCGCGGTTGCCGACAACGACGAACACCCCATAGCCGCTGCCCCTATCTTTGTCCTCGCGCATTACGCTTCCTGCTCTAAGTGGCCTTTCCAGCCCTCACTGGACTCGAAGTGGAAGGGGCTGCCGCCTCCTCGCAGCAGGTCGCGCCATTCCGGGCGGTTAGTCAGAATCTCAATCTGTTCCGGTTCCAGTCCGGGGTTCAGCGGCGAGGCCTGACTCATCCCCTATCCTGTCCTCGGCTACCGGCGAGATCTTTGCGACCACGCACGGTGAAGTTGGACGAGCTCTTCGTGGGACGTTCCTCGGCCAGTACTCATCGTAGAAACGTTGGGTCTCCGTTTGCCGCACTTTAGAGGCACCTCTCCATTCTCGGAGTGGGCGTCGTGCCCGTGAGCCACCGCTGCTGCCATAGCTGGAAGACGGTCAGAGTCCAGAGCTCCTTTCGGTAGTCGTGTCGGCCAGCCAAGTGGTCCTCTACCAGACGCTGCACGAAGGCGGCGTTAAAGATGCCTTCTCGCTCCAGACGCTGAGGGTCCAGCATCTCCAGCAGCAGCTCCCGCATCTCAGAGCGGAACCACTTCGCCAACGGGATCCCGAAGCCCTTCTTAGGCCGGTCGGCGATGCCGGGCGGCAGGCGGTCGCGCATGAGGCGTCTCAACAGATACTTGCGGGTCAGGCCCCGCAGCTTGTAGCGGGCTGGCAGGGAGCAGAGGAACTCCACGACGTTGACGTCCAGAAAGGGCGCGCGCACCTCCAGAGAGGTGGCCATGCTGGCCCGGTCCACCTTCACCAAGATGTCGTCCTGAAGGTAATGCTTCACGTAGAGATAGATCACCTTGTCATCTATGCTGCGGTCGGAGACACGGCGGAGGTGGTCGTCGGTGGGGGCGAGGGCGTCCTCTTCCTCGCGCTGTTCCAGGGCCACTGGCGAGAGTAGGGGGCCCTTATTGGGTGGGAAGGTACTGAGCCACATCAAGGGCCTGATCTCCTCAGGGTAGGTCATGCCGTTGAGGAGCCGCTTGGCCCGAAAGTCAAAGCTCATGTTGTCAAGCGAGGTGGGGAGGAGGTTAGCGACCCTGCGCATCAGGCCCAAGAGGGGCCGAGGAAGCACCTCCAGGTACTGGCCCAGGCGGTGGGCCTGAAACGTATCGTAGCCCATCAACAGCTCGTCACCCCCGTCGCCGCCCAGGGCCACGGTGACGTGCTGGCGAGTGAATTTGGAGAGGAGGTACGTCGGGAAGACAGAGGCGTCGGCCATAGGCTCGTCCAGGATGTCAGCCACCTGGGGCAGGAGTTCCCAGACCTGACGTGCATCCAGGATCTCCTCGTGGTGATCGAGGCCCAAGTAGGCGGCCACCGTCCGGGCGTGGGCCGATTCATCGAAGCTGGGGTCCTCAAAGCCGATGGAGAAGGAGTGGACAGGCCCGTCGTTCAACTGCGCCATGTAGTAGGCCACGGTGCTGGAGTCGATCCCCCCGCTCAAGAACAGGCCCAGGGGCACGTCGGAGATCAGGCGCAGCCGGACGGACTCCCGCAGGAGGTCGTCCAGGCGACCCAAAAGCTCCTCCTCGTCATAGCGGCCGGGAACGCTGGCTGGAATGTCCCAGTAGCAGCGCACCGAGACCTGGCCGTCGGTGCCGAGGGTCAGGCAATGGCCGGCCGGGAGCTTATGGACCCCTTTGAAGATGGTGCGGGGCGCCGGCACATACTCGTAGGTTAGGTACTGGTTCAGAGCGTCGAAATCGATCTCAGGCCGGATGTCGGGGTGGGCCAGCAACGACTTCAGCTCCGAGGCGAAGACGAAGCTGCCGGGCGTGACGGCGTAGTAGAGGGGTTTCTTCCCCATCCGGTCCCGGGCCAGGAATAGCTCTTGCCTGCGCCGGTCCCAGATGGCGAAGGCGAACATCCCATTCAGGGCCTGCAGGCAGCCTTCGCCCTGGTCCTCATACAGATGAAGGATCACCTCGGTGTCCGTACGGGTGCGAAAGATGTGGCCTTTAGCTTCCAAGGCCGGCCGCAAGGACGGGAAGTTGTACACCTCACCGTTGAAGACGATGGCCAGCTCGCCCGTCTCGTTATAGATGGGCTGGTCTCCGCCCTCCACATCGATGATGGCCAGGCGGCGCATGCCGAGGGCGGCCGAGTCCAGCAGGGCGGAGCCCTCTCCGTCCGGCCCCCTGTGGACGATGCAGGCCTTCATCGCCTCCAGGGTGGCGGGGTCCGGCGCTTCCCGGTCGCCCAGATTCACGAACCCGCAAATGCCGCACATGTCAGCTCACGGCGCCTCGTCACGCATCCTTGCTCAACCCCTGGAAGCTTTCCGACGGAAGGACACCTGGCAAGGAAGCAGCCAGTCTGGCAGATGGCCAGACGGCCGCCCTCAATTCCAAACCGCCGCCCATTAATGCCAGCGCCAGCTGCACACCCAGCACCAGGAAGCCTAGCGTTAGCGCCGCTTCCGAGTCCACTCCCAGGGGGCCCAGCAGCAGGATAAAGGTGGCCTCCCGGGCCCCCAGCCCTCCCAGCGCAATCGGCAGGAGGCTCACCAGAGAAACGGCGGCGTACACCCAGAGGAAATCGACAAGGCCGACATCCATATCGATCCCAAGCCCTAGCAAATAGACCGCGATGGCCCCCAGCGCCTGAAACGTCACCGCCAGCAGCAGCGTCACTGCCAGCAAGGGATAGCGACCCTGGTACGCCTGGATGACCTCGCCTCCTCGTTGCACCAGGCCCGATAGGAGGGGGCGGTTCTCCAGCCGCCGTATCCAGCCCATTGCTGAGGGAGTGAACATCGCCAGGAGGAGCATGGGGACCAAGACGCCGAAGCCGCCCACAATACCAATGTAGAACTCGTCGCCACGCAGGTCCGGCGACCGAACCAGGGCCAGGCTCCCCAGTAGCGCCAGGGCGGCCAGCCCCGTCAGCCTGTCGGCGCCGATGGATACGATCACTGGCGCCGCCGATCCCGTTTCGCGGTAGAGTCGGTAGCCCTTGACCGCCTCGCCGGCCAGCATACCCGGCAGGAGCTGTCCGTAGAAGATACCCCGCAGGTTCCACTCAAAGAGGCGGAGGGGGCCAGGACCGGGGTCCAAGGGCTGCAGAAGCAGCCACCATTTCAGCGAGTTAATAAGCCATGCGCCCAGGGCAACGGCCAGCGCGGCCACGAACAAGAATGGGCTTACATCACCCACGGCTTCCATCGCTGCCGGAAAGTCCACGAAGACCGCCAGCAGGGCGATGAGCCCTGCGGCGACGGCGAAGCGGACGATCCATGAAGCCAGGGGCTTGC
>Ga0209002_10003160_pt1 | contig 13107 bp, 8 predicted proteins | sample Rifsed16ft2_FD_184010 | JGI IMG/M metagenome (GOLD analysis project Ga0209002, IMG submission 184010) | Soil microbial communities from Rifle, Colorado, USA - sediment 16ft 2 (version 2) | ecosystem: Environmental > Terrestrial > Deep subsurface > Rock core/Sediment | place: Rifle, Colorado...
GGGCGACGAGCGGTGGCGCGGCCTCACCGACGCCGGCGCGCCCACGTGCTTCGCCTGGGATCCCGCCTCGACCTACATCGCGCCCGCGCCGTTCGCCGGTCTCACCGGGGAGAGTCAACCTGGACGGGGCGGCACGGCGGAGGCGGCCGACATCGTGGGCGCCCGTGTCCTCGTCCTGCTGGGCGACTCGGTGACCACGGACCACATCTCCCCGGCTGGCGCGATCGCCCCGCCGAGCGCGGCCGGGCGGTGGCTCATCGAGCACGGCGTCGCGCCCGGCGATTTCAACAGTTACGGGGCCCGGCGAGGCCACCACGAGGTCATGGCGCGCGGCACGTTCGGCAACGTCCGCCTGCGCAACCTCCTCGTGCCCGGCACGGAGGGACCCGTCACGGTGCACCGACCCTCCGGGACGAGGATGTCGATCTTCGACGCGGCCTCCCGGTACGCAGCGGAGGGAGTCCCTCTTGTCGTCGTGGCCGGGCGGGAGTACGGGAGCGGCAGCTCGCGCGACTGGGCGGCCAAGGGTCCCCGCCTGCTCGGGGTCCGGGCGGTCCTGGCCGAGGGGTTCGAGCGCATCCACCGCTCGAACCTGGTGGGCATGGGCATCCTGCCCCTCCGCTTCGACCCGGGCGAAGGGCGCTCGGAGCTCGGGCTCTCCGGGGAGGAACGCTATTCGATCCTCGGCGTCGAGGCTGCGCTCAGCGGCGCCGGACGGGTGACCGTCGCCGTCGATGACGGCGCCACCTCGCGGACGTTCACCGCGACGGCGCTGCTCGACGGACCGTCGGAGGTGGCCGTCTACCGAGCCGGAGGGATCCTTCCCGCGGTGCTCGCGCGGCTCATCGACGCGTCACGGGCGGCCCGTGACGCGCCTCAGCGGGACGGGTCGGATAGCGCATCCAGGTCGGCCGGGCGATCGACGTCCGGGTTGACGCCTTCCACGTCGAGGTAGGCGACCAGGTCAGGACGCCGTCGCGCGACGGCGCTCATCCCGCTGTCGCCGCGCAGGTGGCGCGCGAGGGGCCAGGCGTCACGGCCCACGACGACCGGATTGCCCGGCGCTCCCCCGGCGGCGCGATAGCGGGGCACAAGGATCGGCGCCCGCCGGTGGCGCCACTCCGCGATGAGCGTCGCGATCACCTCGACGTCCGTGCGCGGCTGGTCGCCCAGCAGGACGATTGCCGCACCGACCGGGAGCGACTCGAGAGCCTGCAGGCCGAGACGGAGCGAACGCGACAGTCCGGCCGCCGGATCGTCGTTGCCCACGACGGCGAGGCCGCGCTCCTCGGCCAGGAGGCGCACGAGTACCGCGTCCGCGGGAGCATCGCGGCCGACGGCGGCGACGACGAAGCCCGCGAGGAGCAGACCGCGCTCAACGGCGGTGCTTACGGTGTCGAGGACGTGGCTGATGAGCGGTCGGCCCTCCAGCGGAGCGGCCAGCTTGGCGCCCCCGAAACGGCTGGCCAGCCCCGCCGCGAGGACGAGCCCCGCGACCGCATGTGGTGCGCTCGCCGGCCCGGCGGGCCGGCGAGCCGACGGCCGGACCGTCGGTTCAGTCCTCGCGCGGACCAACCCAGCGGGGCAGCTCGCGGCGCAACGCGTCCAGTGAGAGCGACCCGTGCCCGATCGTCTGATCGTGGAAGGCGCGCAGGTCGAAGCGGGCCCCGTCGCGCTCCTCGAGGGTGCGACGCAGCCGCAGGATCTCGCGCTGCCCGACCATGTAGGCGAGGGCCTGGCCCGGCCACGAGATGTACCGGTCGGTCTCGATCGCCGCGTTGATCGGGGTGAGCCCGGAGTCGCCCAGGAATTCGACGGCCTGCTCACGCGTCCAGTGCAGCGCGTGGATGCCGGTGTCGACGACGAGCCGGGCGGCGCGCCAGGCCTGCGCCCCGAGCATGCCCAGCCGCTCGGCATCGTCCTCGTAGAGGCCCATCTCGTCGGCGAGCCGCTCCGAGTACAGGCCCCAGCCCTCCACGAAGGCGGTCCCCGCGAGGCGCGAGCCGAAGCGCCGGAACTCGGAGAGCTCGTCCAGCTCCTGCTCGAGGGCGATCTGGAAGTGATGCCCGGGCACCGCCTCGTGGTAGGTCGTCGTGGCGAGCATGTGGTACGGGCGCTGGGGCAGGTCGTACGTGTTCACGAAGTAGATGCCCGCCCGGGAGAGATCCTTGTTCGGCGGGTAGTAGAAGGCGAAGGGGGCATCCTTCTCCCGGTACGACTCCACCGCCTGGACCGTGCAGTGCGCCCTGGGCAGGCGCGAGAAGTACGCCTCTGCGGCGGCCTCCGCCCGGCGGATCTGGGCGTCGGCCCGGGCGACAAGCTCATCCGGCGTGCGGGCGTGGTTGTCGGGGTCCGCGTCGAGGTCGGCGAGCAGCTCGGGCCACGATCGCCGCCCCATCCGTGCGGCGATGACGGCCCGCTCCTCGTTGATCTCCTGGAGCTGCGCGAGGCCGTAGGCGTGCAGGTCGTTGGGCCGCTCATCGAGGGAGGTGGACGCCTTGATCGAGACGCGGTAGGCGGCCTCCCCGCCGGGGGTCGACCACAGGCCGATCTCCTCGCGCGCTGCCGGCGCGTAGTCGCGCAGGGCGTCGAGGTAGCGCTGATAGGCCGGATACACGTCGCGCTGGAGGGCCTCGAGGAGCCGATCCCGGTCGGCCTGCCGTGGGGGCTGCATGAGGAGGTAGATGGCCGAGTCCTGGGGGGACGTCTCGAGCAGTCGCTCGACCTGCCCGATGACGCGCTCAACGACCACGCGCGCGGCGGTGCGGCCCTCCGCCTTGCCTTCCCCCAGCACCCCGACGATGGCATCGATGAAGGCCGGATAGCGGGCCAGGCGCCCGAGGTAGTGATCGAACCGTTCCGGCGTGTCCACCTTCTGGAGCGTGGTCAGGTCAGAGGGGATCTGCTGCGGACCGAAGAGCTGGTCGACGGCCGCGAGCTGGTACAGCCTGGCGTCGTCCAGCTCGAGCGCGGTCTCGCTGATGACCTCCAGCAGGTCGAGCGTGACGGCCGCCTCGGTCGAGAGGTCGGTCCGGTCGATCCCCCGCGCGAGCGCCAGGGTCTCGGCGTTGGCCGCCCGCTCCTTCGCCCGACCTTCCGGCCCCGGATCGGGCAGCAGGTCGTCGTAGCCCTCGTAGCCGAGGATCGTGGCGGTCAGCGGCTGGCGCTCGAGGAAGCCCTGCCAGAAACGACCGGCCAGCTCGTCGACGGGGCGGGCAGCCGTGCGCACGGTCATGCGGGGGTCCTCCTGGGGGTGTCGGTCGAAAGGAAGAGGGGGAGCTGCTCTCCGGCGGTCTCGATCTCGGGGTCGAGTCCAAGGACCGGCCGGATCCTCTCGAGGTCGGCCCCGTCCTCCTCGACGAGGCGGCGCAGATGGTTGCTCTTGAGGATATACCAGTTGGCCCGCTCGACGGCCTCCCGGAGCACGGCCGAGCGCTCGAGCTTGTAGCGCACGAGGTCGGTCCGCTCGGGCACGATCACCAGGAAGCGGACCAGGTCGTCGATCTGCGGGATCTGCGCGCCACGGCGCAGGAGCGGTTCCCCGAGCATGGCCGTCCATTCGACCTCGAACAGGAAGGTGAACCGTCCACGCACGTACCAGATCGCGTCGACGTTCTCGAGGGCCTCCAGCGGGGCGTGCAGGACGAGCGGCAGGTATGCGCGCCGTTCCTGCTCGTCGAGCCTCTCCCCCAGCGGCCGGCCGCCGACCTCTCGCGCCTGCTCGGAGCGCTTCACCCAGACCTTGAGCCCGAGTCGGTGGCCGTACTCGATGATGTCGGCCACGATCGCGCTGTGCTGTGCGTAGCGCGCCTGCAGGTCGTCGTTGGTGCGCAGGGTGTCGGCGGTGGAGGCGATGCTGCGGTAGGAGTCGAGGCATGCCCGCACGAGGGCGGCATCGGGCGCGTCGGGTCCCCGGAACATGGCCGCGACCCGGTCGTACAGCCCCGCCTCGCTGAGGCGCCCGGAGGTCGTGAGGAGGCTGAACACGGCCCACTCCACGCGGTCCGAGAGCGGGAGCGCAGCCTGTCCGATGTCGTGCGGCGTGGCCAGCCACCACTGGCCGGGCTCGATCTCCACGACCCGGCGTCGACCGGGACGGCGCAGCTCGCCCTGGACGAGGTCGAGGAGCAGGGCGACCTGGTCGGGACCCGAAGCGTCCCGCTCCGCGCCAGCAGGAGAGCGTCGCGCGGCGCCACCGAACCACGACGCGTCCTGCGCCACCGAGGGGGCTCGCGCACGGAACCTCTCCGAACGGGGGCCCGATGGCTCGTCCGCGGCAACGACGGTCTCCGGGACGGCAGGCCGGCGACCGGCGCGGCCCTTGGGCTCGCTCGCGGGGGCTTCCGGTGGACCACTCGCGTCGACCTCGGCGCCGCCCTCCGTTCCACCGAACGTCCGCGTCCCGACCAGGCGACGCAGATGGCCGGCGCCGTCGAGGCCCACCAGGATCTGGCCCAGGAGCCGCTCGAACCGGGCGGGCTCGCCGCGCCCCCGGAGCAGCTCGACGGCGATCTCGCCGACCTCGCGCTCGACCTCCGCGAGCTGGAACGGGCCGTCAACGTCGGACCGAGCGCGAACTGGCGGCAGAACGACGTTCGCGCGCGTGCGCGGCACGGGCCGGCTCATCAGGGAGGTCGTGAACGCGAGCGTCCCGCCGACTCCTTCCTGCTCCTCGGATAGCTGCGCGTCGATGAGCCCGAAGCCGGCCCCGACCCCGGCCAGCGCGGCGGCGACGAGCCCTTCGGGACCGCCCGGGTCGAGGACCACGATGACCTGGCAATCGGGCGCCAGGATGGGTCGTATGGCGCTGAACGATCGGCGCAGCTGGGCGGCCGTCTCCGACCAGGTCAGCCGTGGCGCGGCCCCGCTGAGGAGCGGCTCGAGGGGGACTTCCGCGGCGGCCTCCCGACCGATCGCCAGCGCGCTGGCGAGGTAGGCGTGGGAGAGCGCCTCGACGCCCCAGCGCAGAGGCGGCTGCGTGAGCACGAGGCGCACCCGCGGGACCTGCGCGGCCACAGGCGGCACCAGAAGCGGCTGGCTGGGATCGGGGGCGCCCGTCCGGAGCACGATGTTGGCGCTCCCGTCGGTGAGCGCCAAGGGGTGGTCGCCCAGGCGCGCATGGACCTCTCCCGGTCCGACCTCGAGGCGCTGCACGAATCCTCGCACCAGGCGGATCCCCTCCTCGAAGAGGAGCCATGGATCGCGCTCGCGCCACTGGCGTGAGGTCGGCGGGCGGACCCGCCCCCCGACGATGCGCAGACCGGCCATCCTGCCCGGGTAGCCGTTGAGACGGCTGGCCGGCAGGAGGGCGTGGACGAAGGCGAGACGGAGGGCGGCCTCGACCGAGGACGCCCGCAGATCCCCCTCGACGCGCCGGAGGATCGCATGGAGCGCCACGAGCGCACGGGGGGTGTAGAGCCCGAGGAGTTGGTCGCTCAGCGCCTCGCGGCCCGCGAGGACGGGGAACCGGGCGCGCAACTCGGCGTAGGCGACGTCTCGCCCCTCGACCGGCTCGGCGGCGCGACGGAGGTCGTCCGCGTCCGTCGAGGCGTGGCGCAGCTCGCCGCCGCCGACCTGGTCCCGACAGTACGTGCAGCGGTACGTCTTGCGGATCGGCGCACCGGCCTCGCCGTCCCACAGGAACTCCTCGACGGTGACGGCCCGATCGCACGTGGCGCAGCGCGAGGCGTAGAGCGACGTGATCGATTGTTTGAGCGGCCGCTCCTGGCGCATCGACGCGGCGAGGGACTGGAGCGCGGCGTCGAGGTGGCGCAGGTCCGGCGGCCGCAGGACGACCTCGGCGAGGAGGCGGGTCAGGCGGTTCGACTCGAACGCCCAGGAGCGGCGCAGGCGGTGGATCGACGTGCGGGGGACCCACGCCCCGCGGCCGTGCAGGTCGACGACGATATCCCCCGGCGACGTGAGCGTCTCGATCTGTGCCGCCAGGAGGTTGAGCGGGGGCGGCGGAGCAAGCCGATCGAAGGGCGGGAGGGTCGGGGCAGGCTCAGGACGGAGGAGCGACGAGAGGGACTCCCGCATGCTCCGGATGGTACGGCAGCGTCCTCGGGCCGCTCTGGCCCCGGTCTATTCCTCCTCGTCGGTCTCGGCCGGCGGCTCCTCCTCCTCGAGGGCTTCCTCGGCGAGGGCCGACGGGACGACCCGTTCGAGATCGGAGATCTCCTCGTCCTCCTCGTCGAGCTCGAGCTCTTCCTCGAGGTCGATCTCCTCCCGAACGAGCGTGCCCTTCGTGTACGGGCGCAGGTCGGTAGCCTTGCCCGCTGTCGGAAACGAGACCTTGCCGTAGTTGCGGGGGTCCTGGAACACCTCCCGGATGATGAGCCGGACGTCCTTGTCGCCGAGGCTCGTGACCCCGGCCGAATAGCTGTTCCCGTCGGCGATGAGCTTGAGCAGGCGGGCCGCGACTCGCGGTTCGACGGCTCCGATGGCGACGCCGTTCGAGCGTGCCGCAAGCCGGTTCCCGTCGGGCACGAGCTCCACGGCATCACCCGGGTTCACATGGGCAAGCTGACGCGGATGGGCGAGATCCACGAGGAAGGCGAAGCCCGTCTTGCCGGTCTCCTCCACGAAGATGCCGACGGGCGCCTTGGAGGCGGGCTCGGCGGCGCCGGGCTTGTCCCCGGCGTGCACGAGGAGCAGGCGCAGCCGGTCGATGTTTCGCGCAGCGACCCGGTTGGTCGGGTCCAGGGCGAGCGCGTTCTGGTAGTGCTCGCGCGCGGTCGCCAGGTCGCCCATCTCCCAGAGCGCCTTGCCGAGCCGGTTCTCCGCCTCGCTTTCGGGCCCGAATTCGAGGATTCGGCGATTGATGTCTGCGGCCGTCGGCCAGTCCCCGGCGGCGGCCGCGGCGATGGCCTGCTCCACGAGCTGGCGCTTCTGGCGGTTGACGTTGATGGTCGTGTCCTTGATCTCGGGGAAGGTCATGCTCCCGAGCATACTGGACTAGCGTGCGAGGAGCTGGTAGACGACCACGGCCACCACCGCGAGCCCGAGGATGAGCGCCTCGATGGGCCACCTCGTGTGGAGGTCCGGCGGCGCGGCCCGCGTCCTCGCGATCGTGCTCAGGTAGAGGACCACCGCCAGGAGGGCCGGGCCCATGAGGCCCGGCACGGCCAGCCAGCGGAACGCGACCGAGGCAGCGCCGATGACCACGGCGTACGTGCCGCTCGCCCAGCCGACAGCCGGGGCGGGTCCGACCATCGCCGTCAGGCGGTAGCCCACGAGGAACGCGATCGCCGCGTCCGCGAGGCCCATCGTCAGCGCCAGGTCCACGAGGATCTCGCCTGGAGCGTCGAGCTCGGGGAGGGGCCAGCCACCGGGGAGGGTCGCCGCGACGCCGACGAAGACGAGGAAGGCCGCGCCCAGGAGCAGGCCCTCGACGACACGGCGGTCCCGCGCGACGGGAAGGTCGCCCAGCCGAACGAAGGGCAGCTCGGCGTCGATGGCGGTGCGCAGCAGCACGGCCCCACCGACCAGGGCCGCCACGATGGCGAAGGCCGGGTGCGTTCCCATCCACACGGCGGCGGGGATCGCGGCGTAGACGGCGACGGCGACGAGCGCCGGCGTGATGAGCGACTCGATCGGTACGCCACGCGGCTCGTCCTCGCCGTAGAGCTGGAACGCCCCGTAGGCAGCGGCGCCCCCGACGAGGACCGCGACGAGCCACTGGGCCCGCCAGTCCATCTCCACCGAGGGCGCCGCGAGCGGCAGCGACGCAAGCCCGATGAACCCGATGGTCAGCAGGGTGAGCGTCCGCCCCTGGCGGCGTCGCACCGGCTCGTGCACCACCTCAGGCCGCTCCGCGCCGCAGGACGCGATCCGGCTTGGCGGCGACCCAGGCGAGGAGCTCGTCGCGAGAACCCGTGTTGATCACCTCGCCGGCCCCGATCCACCCGCGCCGGGCCATGTCGACGCCATAGGCCACGAAGTCGAGCTCGGCGATGCGGTGCGCGTCCGACGAGATGACCAGCCGGCAACCCATGTCCCGCGCTCGGCGTGCCCGCTCATCATCCAGGTCGAGGCGGTTGTCCGAGCCGTTGATCTCGAGGAGGGTGCCCGTGCGCGCCGCCTCGGCGTACACGATCTCCCACTCGAGGGGCAGCTCGTCGCGGCCGGTGAGCATGCGTCCGGATGGGTGGGCGATGATGTCGACGTGCGGCGAGTGGATCGCCGCGAGCACCCGTTCCGTGAGCTGTCGCGCGCTCTGGCGGCGCCCCTGGTGCAGGCTTGCCACGACCACGTCGAAGGAGGCAAGGAGGGCGTCGTCGAAGTCGAGTGTCGCGTCGGCGCGGATCTCGAGCTCGACGCCGTGGAGGACGCGAAAGCCGTCGCGCGGCGTCACCTCGGGCGCCCGGCCCTCGGTCTCCTCGCGCTGGTAGCGCGCGTTGAGGGCGCGCAGGACCTCGCGCTGCGCGAGGACCCGTTCGACGTCCAGGCCGCGGGCGATGCCAAGGCCGACGGAATGGTCGGTCAGGACGATCCACGAGTAGCCGCGCTGGCGGGCCGCCTCGGCCATGACCTCGATGGCGTGGACGCCGTCGGACCAATCGGAGTGCACGTGGCAGTCACCCCGCAGATCGGCCACCCGGATGAGCGTGGGGAGGGCACCACGACCGGGATCCTTCGGCAGGCGGCCATCCGCTCCGCGGGCCGCCATGGCCGCCTCGATCTCGCCTCGGTCCTCGCGCAGCTCCGGCTCGATCCAGGGCAGGTCCAGGAAGCCGTAGACGCTCTCCTCGTCGGAGAAGGTACGGGTCTCGGCCGCCTCCCCGGCGAGCGGTTCGCCGTCGGGCCCGAGGCGCACGAAGCCGTGCTCCGAGAGGCTCCAGCCGCGCTCCCGGGCGATCGCGCGCAGGCGCACGTTATGGGCCTTGGACCCGGTGAAGTGGACCAGGAAGCTGCCGTAGGAGCCGGGCGGCGCGATCATCAGGTCGACCTGGCGCCCCTCGTTGAGCTGGACGGCCGACTTGTGGGGGCCGTGGGCGAGGACCTTCTCGACGCTGGCCAGGGCGACGAATCGGTCCGCCAGTGCGCGCGGATCGCCGGAGGCGGCCAGGAGGTCGATGTCCCCGATGGTGGGCACGCGGCGGCGGAACGAACCGGCGGCCTCCAGCCGGACGAGCCCGGGCGTGCTCGCCAGGGCCTCGGCGACCTTCTCCACGAGCCGGGCGGCCTGTCCGAGGCGCATGCGCGTCGGCATGCGCGCGAGACCGGCGATGCCGGCGAGGATGGCCTGCTCGGTCCGCTCGGTCATCCCCCGGACCGAGCGCAGGGCGCCCGCCTCGGCCGCTCGGCGGAGGTCATCGAGGTCCGCGATGCCCAGCCGCTCGTGGAGCGTGTGCACGGTGCGCGGTCCCACGCCGGGCACGGCAAGGAGCTCGAGCAAGGTGCGGGGGACTTCGCCACGCAGGCGCTCCAGGTAGGCCAGCCGGCCCGTGTCGGCCAGCTCCTCGAGCTTCTCGGCGATCGCCGCACCGACGCCGACGAGCCTGGGAGGCCGGTGCTCGCGGTAGGCCCGCGCCACCTCCACCGGGGAGCGCTCGATCGCGTCGGCTACGCGGCGGTAGGCGACGGCCTTGTACACCAGCTCACCCTTGATCTCGAGGAGGTCGGCGATCTCGTAGAAGATGCGCGCCAGCTCGGCGTTCGAGAGGAGCGGCACAGCGCCGGACGGCGCGCCCTCGGGCGACGGGGTGGCGCCGGGCGGACCTCCGCGTGACGGATCGGAGGGCGCAGGACTCACCCGCGCATTCTAGAGACGCATCTGCGCGGGCTCAGCCGAGGGCGACGCGGTCGCGGCCGGCGGCTTTGGCCCGGTAGAGCGCCGCGTCGGCGCGCGCGATGAGGTCGGCCAGCCGGTCGCGCCCCGGCTCGGCGACGGCAGCCCCGACCGAGACGGTCACGGGCGTGGCGATGCCGAGCGGCACCGGATCGATCCGCGAGACGTTGCGACGGAGGCGCTCCGCGACGGCGAGGGCGATCTCCGGGTCGGCGCGTCGCAGGACCACGAGGAACTCCTCGCCGCCGTAACGGATCGGGAAGTCGTCCGCGCGCACCGTCCGTGCGACCGAGTCGGCCACGGCGCGCAGGACCTCGTCACCGACGCCATGCCCATACCGGTCGTTGAGCCGCTTGAAGTGGTCGATGTCGATCATCAGGACGCCGGTCGTGTCCTCCCGCCGACGGCCGGCCGGGCGTCTCGCCAGGATGTCGAGGAAGCGCCGGTTCGGGAGGCCGGTGAGAGGATCGGTCGTCGCCGCGGTCTCCGTTGCGACGTGCTGGTACGCGCGCTCGAGGGCGACCGATGCCTCATCGGCCGCCCCGGCAAGGAGACGCAGAGCGCCGGGGCGCCAGCGCTCGCCGCTCCGCCGGCTCAGGATGAGGGCCCCGACCACCCCCTTCGAGGTCACGAGGGCTGCGGCCCGGCGGTTCTTCAGGCCGAAGAAGGAACCTGCCTCGTCCGAGATCCGCGCGGCCACCGCGGGCGGCCCATCGGCCTCACCGGGCGGGACCTCCAGGAGCGCGGCCGGGAACGTCGTCGTCGTGGCCGGCACGCCGGCACTGCCCGACACGAGAGTCGCGTCGAGCAGCCGGGAACGCGGTCGCCGGCGCACGATGACGCAGTGGTCCGCGCCGGTGGCGACCCGCAGCTCGTCGATGATCGCTCCCAGCACGGCGTCCGGCGACGTCGAGCGCGAGAGCCCCTGGAGGATCCTGTTGAGGCTCTCGGTCTCGGCCCGCTGCCGCTCGGCGAGGGCGAGCATCTCACGGTGGTAGATCACCGCGAGAACGGCGAGCGCGGCCAGGCCCACGGCGAGCGACCAGCCAAGCGGGTCGGGCCCCGGCGCCCGCGCGATGTCGACCAGGACGAGGAGGGCGACCAGGACGAAGAGGCCGACGATGAGCTGCCAGGTCGAGGCCGACCGGCGCGCGGTCGGGTCGTTCGCGCGCTCCGCGTCAGGGCCCGGATCCAACACCGCGCGGAGCATGCTCGGCGCCACAGACGGTGTCCAGTCGCGAGAAGGTACCGCTGGGCTGACCTCACTTGTGGATCCAACCAGCTTGGGCCAGGGTTATGATGACGCCGCTGACGGAACGGGGATGCTCAGCTGGCAGAGTGACAGCCCTGGAAGGCTGGCTTGCCGCGCGCAGAGGAGGGCATTGCTCGAGGCACCCGCGAACCGGCGTCGCCCTGCGGCTCGATCGGCCGGCGGTATCGGCGCTTCCCATTCGGGGGAAGGACCGGGCCGCGGCAGTGCCTACCCGGCCGTCGCATCGGCGCGCGCGGCACTGGTCGGAGCGGCCGCGGCTCTCTGGGTAGCGTCGACCCGCCTGAGGCGCATCGTGGGCGAGCGCGCGGGCGGCAGGCGCCGTCAGCGACCAGCCCCCAGCGTCGTCCTGGCGTTCATCCTGGTAGCCGGCTGGCTTGCGAACGGTGCGGCGTCGGCGCCGGGAGATGCCCGGTCGGCCCCGGGAGATGCGTCGTCGGCGAGTAGCGTCGGGGCTGCCCCCGTGGCGGCCGCCGCCAGGCCAGTGGTTGGATCGAGCGACGCCAGGACCGCCGGCAAGCTCAGCGCCGACGCGCAACGGGCCGCGACCGCCGCCCCTCTTGCCACCGGTCCGTTCCTCGCCGACGGCACGCTGATGAAGCCGCTGCTCGTGGACAGCGTCGTCCCCGGCGCCATGCGCTTCGCGGTCACGATCTACACGGTCCGGTCCGGCGACACCCTCACGGGCATCGCCTCCCGTTTCGGGGTCAGCATGATGACCCTCTGGTGGGCGAACACCCTTTCCTCGAAGGATGTCCTACGCGTCGGCCAGCGGCTCCGGATCCCACCCGTTTCCGGGCTCCTCTACACGGTTGGTGAGGGGGACACGCTCGATTCGATCGCCGCGTTCACCCACGCGGACGTCCGTGCCATCAGGGAGTTCAACGGGCTTACCTCCGACACCGTCGTCATCGGCCAGCTCCTCATGATCCCCGATGGCGTGGGCGCGCCGATCCCGACGCCGGCGCCGACACCGGCGCCGACAGCCCGACCCGCCGCGGTCGCACCGTCGGCTTCCGTGCAGCCCCTGGCGACGATGTCCGGGGTGGCGAGCTGGATGTACTCAAGCGGGACGGCGGCCCGCCTGGCGGTCGGGACCCTGCTGAACATCTGCGGGGATGGGGGCTGCATCCTCCGCCGCGTCACGTCCTGGGGGCCATCGAACCTCGATCGGATCGTCGACCTGAGCGCGGAGGACTTCGAGGTCGTGTGCGGCTGCGGCCTGTGGGTCGGGCTGACGGTCGTGCGCATCGACATCCTGCCCGGCTGAGGCTTGGTCGGCAGAGCCGCGCCGCAGGCCAGCGGGAAGCAGCACCCAGACATGAAGATCGCGCGACTACTCGGAAAGGCTGCTCAGCTGGGATCTGGCCGACTTGGGGCTGACGGTCGGCACCGTATCGATGCGGTCGCCGTCGTCTCCCTCACGGTTCTCGCGGTCGCCTTCGGACTCTTTCGTCTCGATCACAACAGCGTCTGGCTGGACGAGGCGACGAGCGTCGCAATCGCGCGCCAAGACCTGGCCGCCCTCGTGCAGCAGAGCTGGGGACCGACCGAGGCAGGGAACATGTTCCTCTACTACCTGCTCATGCACGCGGCTCCCTGGTCTCTGGGGAGCGAGGTCGGAGCTCGCCTGCTTTCGGTCATCAGCGCGGCGTTGACCGTCCCATTCATCTACCTCACAGGGCGGCGGATGTTCGACCCGCTGGTCGGTCTTCTGGCAGCCGGGCTGCTCACGCTGAACGCCTTCTTCGTTCAGTACGCGCAAGAGGCGCGCTCGTATGCCCTCGCGCTGCTGTTCGTGTCCGCCGCCACGTACCTGTTCATCCGGGCGATCGACGGTCGCTCGCCGCGTGCGTGGCTGGCATACGCCGCCGTTGCGGCCCTGGCGCTCTACGCCCACTACTTCGCTGGGATCATCATCCTCGCCCACTTAGCAGCGCTGCCCTTTCGCTGGCCGACCGAGCACCGGCGCTGGCCCTTCCTGGCAGTCGCGTTCATCGCCGTGTCCAGTACACCGCTGGCGGTGGCGGCCATCGGGTCGTTC
>Ga0209002_10003162_pt1 | contig 13104 bp, 9 predicted proteins | sample Rifsed16ft2_FD_184010 | JGI IMG/M metagenome (GOLD analysis project Ga0209002, IMG submission 184010) | Soil microbial communities from Rifle, Colorado, USA - sediment 16ft 2 (version 2) | ecosystem: Environmental > Terrestrial > Deep subsurface > Rock core/Sediment | place: Rifle, Colorado...
TCGGGATTTGATTTCGCGGCAATGTCTGTCCCGATCATGCTTCCCGCGCCCGTGCGGTTGTCGATCACCACCTGCTGGCCCAGCGCGTCGGGAAGCCTGTTCGCCACGATTCGTATCACCACGTCCGTGGCGCCGCCTGCCCCAAACGGAATGATCATCCGGACCGGTTTGTTGGGATAGGGTTGCGCGAACGCCGCTCCCGCCGCAACCAGAAACCCCACTGCAACCGGCAGCAATCCCCTTCGTAAGCCACGTGCCATGTCTCCTCCTCTTGTGGTTTTATTCAATGCAAGTCTACCGTAGGCAGCAAGGATCCCCAAGGGGGTTCCGGCCCGACTTGCAGAGTAACGAAGTGACGATTCCGGGGCAGCATGCCTAGAATGGGCCCGATGCTGGCGATACGGGGACTCGGCAAATCCTTCGGCGGGGCGCGCCCGCGCGAAGTGCTGCGCGATATCTCGCTCGAGATCCGGCGCGGCGAGTACGTGGCGATCGTGGGCGAGTCCGGCGTCGGCAAGTCCACGCTCCTCAATCTCATCGCCGGGCTCGACCCGCCCGATCGCGGCAGCATTGCGCTCGACGGCACGGACCTGGCGTCGCTCGATGATGCAGGGCGCACGCTCCTGCGCCGCAGCCGTATCGGCTTCGTGTTCCAGGCATTTCACCTGCTGCCGCATCTGACCGTGGCGCAGAACGTGGCGCTGCCCCTCTCTCTCAATAGCATGGATCCCGCGCAGGCTCAGGCACGCCTGGCGGACATCCTCGCCGCGGTGGGGCTCGCCGCAGCTGCCGGCGCCTATCCGCGTGAACTGTCCGGCGGCGAGATGCAACGGGTCGCTATCGCACGCGCCCTCGTGCACCGGCCGTTGCTGCTGCTCGCCGACGAGCCCACCGGCAATCTGGACGCGGAAACCGCGAAGCAGGTGCTGGCGCTCCTGCGCGAGCAGGTGAAGCGCGAATCCGGCGCGGGCATCCTGGTCACTCATTCGGCGCTTGCGGCGGCGACCGCCGACCGCGTGCTGGTTCTCACGTCTGAGGGACTCCGTCCGCAGACGTGAGAGTGATTCGTGATTCGTGATTGGTGATTCGTGACTGGTGCGCGGCTCATGCCTCATTCCTCACACCTTACGATGACCGGCGGCCGGTTCTTGTTGCTCTACGCGCTCGTGCTGGGGCCGTTGCGCGAGAATCCCGGCCGGGCCGTGCTTGCGGTCGTTGCCATCGCCCTCGGCGTTGCGCTCGGCGTCGCGGTCCACCTCGTCAATTCCAGCGCGCTCAACGAATTCGAGCTCGCCGCGCGGCACCTCGCCGGCGAGGCCGACTTGGTGGTGCGCGGCCCGCGCGCCGGCTTCGACGAGGCGTGGTACCCGCGACTGGCGCGCCTGCCCCAGGTCGAAGCCGCCAACCCGGCAGTGGATCTCGAAGTGCCGCTTGCCGGCCGTCCGGACAGCCTGCGCATCGTCGGCTTCGATCCGCTGCGGGCGGCGCAGGTGCAGCCGTCGCTGCTGCCGGAGCGCTCCGGCATGGTGCTGGACCTCTTCGATGCGGACGCGATACTGCTCAGCCCGTCCGCGGCGCAATGGCTCAAGCTCAATAAGGGTGACCGGCTCGATATACAGGTCGGCACGCGCGCAATCTCCCTCAGGGTCGCGGGCCTCCTGCCGCAAGGCGCATACCGGCAGAGGTTGGGCGTCATGGACGTCGCGGCCACCCAATGGCGGCTGGCACAGTTGGGTCGGTTGAACCGCATAGACCTGCGCCTGAAGCCGGGCACCGACGTCCAGCTCTTTCGCCGCGAGCTGCAGGCCCTGCTGCCGGCCGGCGTGCAGGTGATGACGCCGGACACCGAAGGCGAGCGCGGGGCGAGCCTCACCCGCGCCTACCGCCTCAACCTCGACATGCTGGCGCTGGTCGCTCTGTTCACGGGAGCGTTCCTCGTGTTCTCTTCCCAAGTGCTGGCGCTGTTGCGCCGGCGCAGCCAGTTCGCCCTGCTGCGCACGATCGGGGTCACGCGCGGCAAGCTCGCCGGTCAACTGCTCGCGGAGGGCGCGGTGATCGGTGTGATCGGCGCCTTCTTCGGCACCCTGCTCGGCTACGCGCTGGCGCACTACGCGCTCGCGCTGGTCGGCGCCGACCTCGGAGCCGGCTATTTTCGCAGCATCGCCGCGAGTCTCGATGCCGAGCCCGGCACGCTCGCGTTCTTTGCCGCCCTCGGTGTCCTGTTCGCGGTGCTGGGGGCCGCCGCGCCGGCATGGGAGGCTGCGCGCCGACCGCCTGCGCGGGCGCTGCGCGCGGGCGACGAGGAAGAGAGTCTCAGGAAATTGCATACGCTGTGGTGGGGCTTGGCTTCGATCGCCGCGGGACTGCTGCTCGCGCTCGCCCCCGCCGTCCACGGCCTTCCCCTCGCCGGCTATGTCGCCATCGGGCTGATCCTGCTCGGCTCGGTGCTGATCATGCCCCGCCTCGCCGAGAGCTGTCTCGGGCGCCTGCCCCTGCCCGAGCGCGCGCCGCTGGCGATTGCGATCGCGCAGTTGAAGGCCACTCCGCGCCAGGCCGCGATCAGCATCGCCGCCATCGTCATCAGCTTCAGCCTGATGGTGTCGATGCTGATCATGGTGAGCTCGTTCCGCTCGTCGCTCGAGACGTGGCTCGAGCGGATGCTGCCCGCCGACCTCTATCTGCGCCCGGCGCGATTCGGGGAAACCGCGTTCTTCACGCCGGATGAGCAGGCGCGGATCGCCGCGACCCCGGGAGTCGAGCGCGCCGCGTTCATACGCACCCAGAACCTGCTGCTGGCGGCAGAGCGCCCGCCGGTCACTCTGCTCGCGGGACCGGTCGAAGCCGGCGATCCGGGAAAGGTGCTGCCGCTGACGAGTCCGCCCTTCACGCCGCGCCCGGACGATCCGCCGCCGGTATGGGCGTCGGAGGTCGCCGCGGATTTCTACGGACTGCGCGTGGGGGAGCGCGTGCAACTGCCGATCGGCGACACGCCCCGGCTCTACACCGTCGCCGGGATCTGGCGCGACTACGCGCGGCAGAACGGCGCCGTCGCGATGAACCGCGAGCTCTACGTCAAGCTGACCGGCGACCGGCTCGTCAACGATGTGGCGTTGTGGCTCACCCGGGACGCCGCCATCGCCGACGTCCAGCAGGCGCTGCGTGGACGGCTGCCCGATGCCGCTGGTTTCGAGATCGCGACCACACGCGAGCTGCGCGGGATCTCGCTCCGGGCGTTCGACCGCACTTTCGCGATCACCTATGCCCTGGAGATTGCGGCGGTGCTGATCGGGCTGTTCGGCGTGAGCGTCTCCTTCAGCGCCCAGGCACTGGCCCGGCGCCGGGAATTCGGCGTGCTGCGGCATATCGGCATGACGCGGCGCGAGATCGGCGCGATGCTGGGCTGCGAAGGCGCGCTGGTGGCGGCCACCGGCTGCGTCATGGGGCTCGCGACGGGATGGCTGGTGGGCCTGATCCTCATCCACGTCGTCAACCGCCAATCCTTTCACTGGAGCATGGAGCTTCACCTGCCGTGGCTGCCGCTCGCCGGGCTCGCGCTGCTGATCATCGCGGCAGCCGTCGTGACCGCGGTGTGGAGCGGGCGCGCGGCGATGAGCGAGGACGTCGTGCGCGCCGTGCGCGAGGACTGGTAAAAGATCAATGAGCCGCGGATAAATGCCGTTACAACCTGTGCTTCCGGGACCCGATCGCTATGTCAGGTGCAGAGATTCAAGTTGCGCGGTCTCGGCCTTCTGGTGGTTGTAACGGCATAAACGCCGATGAACGCAGATAGAATCCGAACCCTTTCAAGACGTCGAATGCTTGGCTGGCTGGCGGGCGCGCTTGCCGCGCCGGAGGTCTTGGCACGAATCACGAATCACGAATCACGAATCACGCCGTTCGCTGCCGTGGTCCCGGGCTACCGGCTGCAATTCCCCCGGGACGAAGGGAGCCATCCGGAATTCCGGATCGAGTGGTGGTACATCACCGGCTGGCTCAACGGGGCGACCCGCCCGCTCGGATTCCAGATCACCTTTTTTCGCGCGCGGCCCGATCTCAAGCACGACAACCCGAGCGCGTTCAATCCGCGGCAGATCATGGTCGCGCACGCTGCGCTGTCCGATCCCTCGCACGGCCGGCTCCTCCACGCGCAACGTGCGGCGCGCGATGGGTTTGCGCTTGCCGGCGCCGACGTCGGGCGCACGCGAGTCTGGATCGACGAATGGCGGCTGCAGCAGGCCGCCGCTTCCTATCAGGCGCAGATCGCGGCGCCGGATTTCTCGCTCGATCTGACGTTCGAGGCAACGCAGCCACCAATGAAACAGGGGCAGGATGGATACAGTCGCAAAGGCCCTGCTCCGGAATCGGCGAGTTATTACTACAGCATTCCTCATCTCAAGGTGAGCGGGGCGTTAACCCGTGGCGGGATGCAGCGCAGAGTGGCAGGAACCGCGTGGATGGACCACGAGTGGTCATCACAATACCTCGAGAAAGACGCCACGGGTTGGGACTGGATAGGCGTCAACCTCTCCGATGGCGCCGCGCTGATGGCGTTCCGCATGCGCGACCGGCACGGCGGCCAGTTCTGGGCGGGTGGCGCACTGCGCTACCCCGACGGCCGCCTTAGGATATTTTCGCGGGAGGAAGTGCGATTCATCCCCCGTCGTGAATGGAAATCGGCGCGCACCGGCACGAATTATCCAGTGTCATTCCTGGTAAGAGCGGGCGATCGCGAGTTCGCGATCGAACCGCTCTTCGACGACCAGGAGCACGACACGCGCGTTACGAGCGGGACGATCTACTGGGAAGGCGCCGTGCGCGCGCTGCGGGACGGAACACCGGTCGGCCTGGGCTACCTTGAGCTTACCGGCTATTGGCGGCGGATGGAGTTGTAGCGGCCGTCAGTCGCTGCTGGGGGCATCGTCCGACCACCGCCGGCGCGGCCCTGAATAGTCGAAGTCCTCTGGATCGTTCTCGCTCGCATCCACTTCAGGACCGTCGAATTTATCCAATTCGCGGAGCAGCGATTGCATACGCAACTCAGCGGTGGAATCCAGGCTGGCCTGGCCGGAAAGTCGCTTGACGAGCGTTGAGGCGCGTTCGTAGTCGCGCTTGGTCTTGATCGGCCGCGCGCGCCCGTTGCTCCTTTTTCGGTCTCGCTTGGTCATGCCCCGCCTCCGTCGCCGGTCCATCGGCCGGTCTCGTCTTGGCTATTCTATCGCCCCAGGAGTTTGTCGGACTTTAGGTTCGACAAACTCCTTATGCAAAACCGCCTGCGCGAAAATCGAGGCAAAAAGCAATGAAAACCTCATTTCGAGCCTACTCGTCCGCCCTTTGAAGGCCAATAAGTGTCGCTATCCGGGGTTTCATTCGAAATCCGCGGGCGGTTTTGCTGTTAGCAGCCTGTCGGACACCCAAGTCCGACAGGCTGCTAGCGGCTTCAAAAAGTCAAAGCCCCGCATGGGAGCGGGGCTTTGGGGTTCCCGGATCGACCGGGCGATGCCGCCAGAGAGCGGCACACTCTTGTAACACGGCATTCCACCGCTTCGGGATTGCGCAGGTCCTGGCATACGGCCGTGACCTGTGACGATCGATATCCGGACGTTCGCCCGGACGCTCGATGATCCCGCGCCTGGTACCGGGCGCGAGATGTCGCGCACTCCTGGTTACTTTTTACGCCGGTGAAACGCGCGAGTCAATACCACGCGCCCATCCGCGCCCCGCGCCCGCCGCTCGAATCCCGGCATCGTGCGAAGTTCAGGCCGCAACATCCTGGTTTTGCTTCACATCGGCCCTGCCGAAGGTGAGGGTTCCCTTCTTCACATCCACGCGTACCGTGTCCTTGGGCCCGAACTGGCCCTCAAGGATCGCCTTGGCGAGCGGGTTTTCGAGCCGTTGCTGGATCGCGCGCTTGAGGGGCCGCGCCCCGTAGACCGGGTCGTAACCGGCGGCGGCGATCTCCTTCAGCGCGGCGTCGCTCACTTCAAGCCGAATCTCCGTGCCGGCGAGCCGCTTCTCGAGATAGCCCAGCTGGATCTTCGCGATGGCCCCGATGTGCTTCTCGTCGAGCGCGTGGAACACGATCATTTCATCGATGCGATTGACGAACTCCGGCCGCAGCTGCGCCTTGACCTCGCCCAGCACCGCGGTCTTGATGAGCTGGTACTCCTCGCCCGTCATGCTCTGGATCATCTGGCTGCCCAGGTTGGAAGTCATCACCACCACCGTGTTCTTGAAATCCACGGTGCGTCCCTGACCGTCCGTCATGCGCCCGTCATCGAGCACCTGCAGCAGCACGTTGAAGACGTCGTGGTGCGCCTTCTCGATCTCGTCGAGCAGGATCACGGAGTAGGGCTTGCGCCGCACGGCTTCCGTGAGATGGCCGCCCTCCTCGTAGCCCACGTACCCGGGCGGGGCGCCGATCAAGCGCGCGACCGAATGCTTCTCCATGAACTCCGACATATCGATGCGGATCATGTGATCCTCGGTGTCGAAGAGGAATTCGGCCAGCGCGCGGCACAATTCAGTCTTGCCGACGCCCGTGGGTCCGAGGAACAGGAATGAGCCGTAGGGCCGCTTCGGATCGGAGAGCCCCGCGCGCGAACGGCGGATGGCGTCGGCTACCAGCCGCACCGCCTCGTCCTGGCCCACCACGCGCTGGCGCAGTTTCTCTTCCATCTTGAGCAACTTCTCGCGCTCGCCTTGCATCATCCTCGCCACGGGAATGCCGGTCGAGCGCGACACCACTTCCGCAATCTCTTCCGTGCCAACCTGCGTGCGCAGCAGGCGCGGTTTCCCGCCGGCCTTGGGCTTGTCCGCCTGCTTCAACTGCGCTTCGAGCTGGGGCAGCTTGCCGTACTGCAGCTCCGCGACCTTGTCGAACTTGCCCTGGCGCTGCAGTTGGGCGATCTCGGCGCGCACCCGGTCGATTTCCTCCTTGACGTGCGCGCTGCCCTGCACCTGAGCTTTTTCCCCCTTCCATATTTCTTCCAGATCGGCGTATTCCCGTTCCAGTCTGCTGATCTCCTCTGACAAAAGCGCAAGGCGCTTTTGTGAGGCCTCGTCCTTCTCCTTCTTCACCGCCTCGCGCTCGATCTTCAGCTGGATCAGCCTCCGGTCGAGCCGGTCCATCTCCTCGGGCTTGGAGTCGATCTCCATCTTGATGCGCGAGGCCGCCTCGTCGATGAGGTCGATCGCCTTGTCCGGCAGGAAGCGGTCGGAAATGTAGCGGTGCGAAAGCTCCGCCGCCGCGACGATCGCGGGGTCGGTGATGTCCACGCCGTGGTGCAACTCGTATTTCTCCTGCAGCCCGCGCAGGATGGCAATGGTCGCCTCCACCGAGGGCTCGTCCACCAGCACCTTCTGGAAGCGGCGCTCGAGTGCGGCGTCCTTCTCCACGTGCTTGCGGTACTCGTCGAGCGTGGTCGCGCCCACGCAGTGCAGCTCGCCGCGCGCGAGCGCGGGCTTGAGCATGTTGCCCGCGTCGATCGCGCCTTCAGCCTTGCCCGCACCCACCATGGTGTGCAGCTCATCGATGAAGACGATGATCTGCCCCGCTTCCTGCGCGATCTCCTTCAGCACCGTCTTCAGCCGTTCCTCGAATTCGCCGCGGTACTTGGCGCCGGCCAGGAGCTGGGCCATGTCGAGCGAGAGCACGCGCTTGCCCTTGAGCGATTCGGGCACCTCGCCGTTGACGATGCGCTGCGCCAGCCCCTCCACGATGGCGGTCTTGCCCACGCCCGGCTCGCCGATCAGCACCGGGTTGTTCTTGGTGCGGCGCTGCAGGATCTGGATCACGCGCCGGATCTCGTCGTCGCGCCCGATCACCGGATCGAGCTTGCCGCTGCGCGCGCGCTCGGTGATGTCCATCGTGTACTTCGTCAGCGCCTCGCGGCTGCCTTCGGCCTCGGGGTTCTGCACGGCCTCGCCGCCGCGCACCGCGTTGATCGCCTGCTCGAGCGCCTGGCGGCTCGCGCCATGCTGCTTGAGGAGCTTGCCGGTTTCGCCCTTGTCGTGCGTGAGCGAGAGGAGGAACAGCTCGGAGGCGATGAACTGGTCACCCCGCTTCTGGGCTTCCTTGTCGGTGAGGTTGAGAAGATTGCCGAGCTCGCGTGAGACGTTGACCTCGCCGCCCGCGCCCTCGACCTTGGGCAGGCGCTCGATAGCGGTCTTAAGGGCCGAGCGCAGCCCGCCGACGTTGACCCCGGCCCGCGCCAGCAGCGATGACGTGCCGCCGTCCTGCTGGCCGATCAGCGCAGAGAGCAGGTGCTGGGGCTCGATGTACGGATTGTCGTGGCCGACGGCCAGGCTCTGGGCGTCGGAGAAGGCCTGCTGGAAGCGGGTCGTGAACTTGTCGAAGCGCATATTGCTAATCGTATCGGGTTACCCGGTGCCCGTTGAACGGCGGTATTTGCGTCCGTTCCAACGTGCGCATTTAAACCGGCGCGTAAGCGTCCGGTTTTAAAGGATATTGGGAGGGTGGCGTCGTTTTCAAGTAGCTTTCCGCCAAAAGTTCCCTGCTGCGACCCCAGTTTACGCCCGCATCAGCAGTGAGCGGCCCCGGGCGATGACGTAAGATTATGGCCGTTACCCAACACGCCCGCGCCGAACGGCGGTTGACGCCATGCTGAAAGACACGGGGCAAACGCCGCGCGCCACACGGCTCAGGCTGTGGCAGGAAATCACGCTGGTGCTGGCGATCAAGGCCGTCACGCTGTTCGCGATCTGGTGGGCGTGGTTCGCGCACCCCCAGGACAAGCGGCTCGATGGCGCCGGCGTCGCGGATTCGATCGCCCCGTCGGACTCCGCCGCTCAGCCGGTCCCTCCCCTCAAGGAGAACAACCATGCTTCCCGACCTGGAACTCGTTGACGTCTCGCGGTTGCAGTTCGCGGTCACCGCGATGTACCACTTCCTGTTCGTCCCGCTCACGCTCGGGCTGTCGTGGATCCTGGCGATCATGGAATCGGTTTACGTGATGACCGGGCGCGAGATCTACAAGGACATGACGCAGTTCTGGGGCAAGCTCTTCGGCATCAACTTCGCGATGGGCGTCACCACCGGCATCACGCTCGAGTTCCAGTTCGGCACCAACTGGGCCTATTACTCGCATTATGTAGGCGACATCTTCGGCGTGCCGCTCGCGATCGAGGGGCTGATGGCGTTCTTCCTCGAGTCCACCTTCGTCGGGCTGTTCTTCTTCGGCTGGGACCGGCTGTCGAAGGTCGGCCATCTTGCCGTCACCTTTCTCGTGGCGCTTGGCTCCAACCTTTCGGCGCTGTGGATCCTGATCGCCAACGGCTGGATGCAGTTCCCGGTCGGCGCCGATTTCAACTACGAGACCATGCGGATGGAGCTGACGAACCTGACCCAGATCATTCTCAGTCCCGTGGCGCAGAGCAAATTCGTCCACACCGTCGCGGCGGGCTACGTCACCGCAGCGACGTTCGTGCTCGGCGTGAGCTCGTGGTACCTGCTGCGGGGGCGCGACGTCGCTTTCGCCATCCGCTCGTACGCGGTGGCGGCGGGCTTCGGGCTCGCATCGGTGCTCTCGGTGATCGTGCTGGGAGACGAATCGGGCTACACCGTCGGCGAGGTGCAGCGGGTGAAGCTCGCGGTCATCGAGGCCGAGTGGCATACCCAGAAGCCGCCCGCCTCGATCACCGTGTTCGGCATCCCGAACGAGGAGGCGCAGCGCACCGATTACGCCGTGAAAATCCCCTGGATGCTGGGGTTGATCGCCACGCGCTCGGTGGACGAGAAGATCACCGGTATCATCGACCTCAAGAAGGAAGCCGCGGCGAGGATACGCAACGGCATGGTCGCCTACGAGGCGCTGCAGAAGCTGCGGGCGGGCGACAAGAATCCCGATACGCGGCACACCTTCGAGCTGCGGAAGAAGGACCTGGGCTACAGCCTGCTGCTCAGAAAGTACACGCCCGACGTGATGGACGCGACCGACGAGCAGATTTTGCGGGCGGCCGCCGATACCATCCCGCGCGTGGCGCCGATGTTCTGGGCCTTCCGCATCATGGTCGGGATCGGCTTCCTGCTGCTGTTCCTGTTCTGCGCGGCCTTTTATTTCCTCGCCGTGCGCAATCTCGCTCCGCAGCGCTGGTTGATGAAGCTCGCCTTCTGGAGCATGCCGCTGCCCTGGATCGCCTGCGAAGTGGGCTGGTTCGTCGCCGAGTACGGGCGCCAGCCGTGGACCATCGCCGAGGTGCTGCCGACCTTCCTCAGCGTGTCGAACATCCCGGCCTCGAACGTCTACTGGAGCCTGGCGGGATTCGTCGTCTTCTACACCGCGCTGCTGGGCGTGGAGCTGTACCTGATGGTGAAGTACATCCGCTGGGGACCGGGCAGCCTCGGCACCGGCCGCTATTCGATCGAGCTCGCGCCGGCGAAGGGGGTGGCATCATGATCCTCGATTACGAGACGCTCAAGATCATCTGGTGGCTGTTCGTCGGGGTGCTGCTGATCGGCTTCGCCGTGACCGACGGCTTCGACATGGGTGTCGGCACGCTGCTGCCTTTTCTCGGCAAGAACGACGAGGAGCGCCGTGTCATCATCAACTCGGTCGGCGCAACCTGGGAGGGCAACCAGGTCTGGTTCATCACCGCGGGGGGCGCGACCTTTGCCGCCTGGCCGCTGGTTTATGCCGCGGCGTTCTCCGGCCTCTATTGGGCGCTGCTGCTAGTACTCTTCGCGCTGTTTTTCCGGCCGGTCGGCTTCGACTTCCGCAGCAAGGTGGACGACCCGCGCTGGCGCAACGCCTGGGACTGGGGGCTGTTCATCGGCGGAGCGGTGCCGGCACTGGTGTTCGGCGTCGCCTTCGGCAACCTGCTGCTCGGCTTGCCGTTCCATTTTGATCGCGACATGCAGGTGTATTACACCGGCTCGTTCATCGCGCTGCTCAACCCGTTCGGGCTGCTCGCGGGCGTCGTGAGCCTCGCCATGCTGACGATGCACGGCGCCAGCTATCTGCAGCTGCGCACCGAGGGAGAGATCCACGCCCGGGCCGGGCGGGCACTTCGAGTTTCGGCGCTGGTCGTGATCGCCGCGTTCGCGCTCGCGGGCATCTGGATCGCCACCGGGATCGACGGCTACCGCATCACCTCCATGCCACCCGCCGGCAGCGCCTTCACGCCGCTCGCCAAGATGGTCGAACGGGTGCCCGGCGCGTGGCTCGCCAATTACAGCGTGCATCCCTGGATGCTGATCGCGCCCGCACTGGGCTTCGGCGGGGCGCTGCTGGCGATCCTGTGGAGCCGCGCCGGGCGGACGGTCGCCGCGTTCGTCGCGAGCTCGGCATCGGTGGCGGGCATCATCCTGACCGCGGGCTTCTCGATGTTCCCGTTCGTGATGCCATCGAGCACCAACCCCGCGAGCAGCCTCACCGCGTGGGATGCGGTCTCCAGCCACCGCACGCTCCAGATCATGTTCTGGGTGGTGGTGGTGTTCCTCCCTGTGGTGGTCGCCTACACCGCCTGGGTCTACCGCGTGCTGCGCGGCAAGATCACCGTCGAGCAGGTGCGGGCGAAACCGCGCAGCCTGTACTGAAAGGAGCCTCTCATGTGGTACTTTTCCTGGATACTCGGCCTCGGGCTCGCGCTCGCCTTCGGCATCATCAACGTGATGTGGCTGGAGGCGAATTACGCGTTCGGCGACCTCGATGAAGAGAAGACGCGCGAGCGCTTCCGTGACCCGGACAAACGGAGCTGAGAACGGCCCAAGCGCTCTCGCGCGTAAGTCGTTGGTACGAACTGGAAAGGGCCATCAGTAAGAAGAATCCCTCCATCGAAAATATTTATGCGCCCCCGGGGTCTCCGCGCGCTTCCATTACAGGCGCATACCGTTGGAATACTTGACTTCGTATCGGGCGCGACTAACACTGTTCGCTGTAAGGTTAGCCATCAAGGTGCTGGGGGGAGTCGGTTTCGAAACCTGGACGCATTCGAACAATCATCATCCATAAGGAGGGGCGATCATGGCGACGCGGGGCTGGCGGACAGAAGACTGGATGGCCGTATTCCTGGGATTTCTCATCATCGTGGTGACCCTCGCCTTCTTCAACACGAAGGCCGTCGACCTGCGCAACGCGGTCTCAACCTTCAGGTGGACCACTTACGAGCAGGTCGCCTCGCGCGCTCCGGGCTGGATCGCGACGCTCAACGGCATCGCCAAGGAGGCCGAGGCCAAGGGCCAGAAGGACGTGGTGGCGCTGAGCGCGGCGCTCAAGGATGCGCTCGAGAAAAAAGACCGCAAGGCGATCGAGTCCGCCGCCGGGAAGCTGGCGAAGCTCGGCAGCAAGACGATGGCCGGCGCGCTCGGAGCCGAGGTCCGCGGACACGCAGCCGCGGTCGCTGAAGCCCGGGTGCTGACGTGGCCCAATCTTTCCAAGGTCGTTTACGTCGGCATCATCTACCTGGTCCTCGCCGCGGTGGGCATTGCTCTGCTGGGCGGAAGCGTGGGACCCTTCATCATCGGCTTCCCGGTGGTGTTCGCCCTGGCGTGGCTCGCTCGTTTCCTCGCCGGGAACGGCACCTTCATCGACTGGGGCATCGAATACGTCATCTTCGCGCTCGGCATCGGGCTCCTTATCAGCAACACGATCGGCACGCCCGCGTGGCTCAAGCCCGCGGTGCAGACCGAATACTTCATCAAGACCGGGCTGGTGATCCTCGGCGCCGGACTGCTGTTTCTGGAGATCGTTCAGGCCGGCATCCTCGGCATTCTGCAGGCGGTGCTGGTGGTATTCGTCATCTGGTACGCGTGCTTCTGGCTGTGCCGGAAGCTCAAGGTTGACGACGAGTTCGGCGCCATGCTCTCGACCGCCGTCTCGATCTGCGGCGTGTCGGCGGCGATTGCCGCATGCGGGGCGATCCAGGGCGACAAGAAAAAGCTCTCCTACGTGACGTCGCTCGTCCTGATCATCGCCGTGCCGATGATGGTGATCATGCCGTGGATCGCCAAGGCGACAGGCATGAACGATCTCGTCGCGGGGGCATGGCTGGGCGGCACGCTCGACACCAGCGCGTCGGTGGTGGCTGCCGGCGCGCTCATCAGCGAGGCGGCGATGAAGACAGGGGTCATCGTCAAGTTCTCGCAGA
>Ga0209002_10003165_pt1 | contig 13093 bp, 9 predicted proteins | sample Rifsed16ft2_FD_184010 | JGI IMG/M metagenome (GOLD analysis project Ga0209002, IMG submission 184010) | Soil microbial communities from Rifle, Colorado, USA - sediment 16ft 2 (version 2) | ecosystem: Environmental > Terrestrial > Deep subsurface > Rock core/Sediment | place: Rifle, Colorado...
TCGTCTACGAATTTCACGCCCGGGGATCAGAGAGCTGCGCGCGTCGCGTCCGGTCTGTATGGTGATCCCTGTTTCCTCTGGGTGGGGCGGCTGGATCCCAACAAGGACCCTCTGACGGTCCTCGCAGCGTTCTCGAGCGCGAGACGGGATTTACCCGACCCTCAGCTGTGGATGTGCTACACGGCCGCACCGCTCCTCCCAGACGTGCAGCGGCGTCTGGAATCGGACCCCGAGTTGGCCGGCCGCGTGCACTTGGTAGGTGCCTTGCCACACTATCAGATAGAAGTGCTGTGTCGCGCTGCGGATTTCCTCGTCCTCGGGAGCCACGCGGAGGGAAGTGGGTACGCTTTGCTCGAAGCACTCGCATGCGGGACGGCGCCTTTGGTCACGGACATCCCTTCCTTCCGGCGCATCACCGCCCGAGGCCAGGTCGGCGCGCTTTCCACACCGGGGGATGTCGGGGGAATGGCGCACGCCATGGTCGCCTGGTCGCGCGCGGAGCGCGCGGAACTGCGTCGCGCGGCTCGGGCTCATTTCGAACGGGCGCTGTCGTTTTCGGTGGTGGCCTCGGAGCTTCGCGCCGCATACGAGGCACTCGTCGCTGGACCATGAAAGTCGCGCTCATTGTGCCAGGTGGCGTGGACCGAAGCGGCGAGTACCGGGTGATACCATGCCTCTTATGGTTGATCGAGCGGCTGGCCTCGCGCGTCGAGCTGCACGTCTTCGCCCTCAATCAGGAGCCACGACCGTGTCGCTACGAACTCTTGGGAGCGATGGTGCACAATGTGGGCGCGCGCCCGCGGCGAGCCCGCCTGTTCACGATGCTCCTGTCCGAGCACCGCCGCCGGCCGTTCCACCTCCTCCACGCGGTCTGGGCCGCTCAAGGGGCGATCGCGGCGGTGGTGGGCCGGCTGCTGGGGATCCCAGTCCTGCTGCACCTCACCGGGGGCGACCTCGCCGCGCTCCCGGATATTGACTACGGTCTTCTGCTTCGTCGCCGGGGCCGAGTGCAGCTTTGGCTCGCCGTTGCGGGGTCTGCCAAGGTCACGGTTCCGAGCCTAGCCATGCAGCGATCGGCGGCCTCGCTGGGGGTGCGCGCGGAGCGGCTGGTGATGGGGGTCGCGCTGGACCGCTGGCCGCCCCTGGCTCCCCGGGCCCGGCCTGCCGACCGACCCGCACGCCTGGTCCACGTCGCCAGTCTGAATCGGGTGAAGGACCAAGGCACCTTGCTGCGTGCCCTGCACCTGGTGCGGGAGCGGGGGCTGGCGTTTCACCTAGACGTCATAGGAGAAGACACGCTCGACGGAGACGTGCAGCGTGTTGCTACGGCCTGTGGACTCTCGGATGTCGCGAGCTTCCACGGCTTCCTCCCGCATCGCCTGGCACGGAGCTTGGTCGAGCGGGCCGACCTCCTAGTCATGTCGTCGCGGCACGAAGCAGATCCCGTCGCGCTGCTCGAAGGTGCCGTGGCAGGTGTACCCGCGGTTGGTACCAACGTGGGGCACTTCGTTGAGTGGGCGCCCGAGGCCGCTGTGGCCGTGCCGGTGCAGGACCATGGGGCTCTGGCCCAGGGCATCACCGAGCTGCTCCAGGACGATCGCAAACGACTGGCGCTTGCGGCGGCGGCGCAGGCCCGCGCCCTCCGCGACGATGCGGACCGGGGCGCCGCGCGCACCATGGAGTTCTACCTGGATCTCACCGAGGGGCAGCGACGATCGCAGCGGCGACTTGCAGGTGGAAGGTCGTCAACCAGGCCATCCGACCGTGGCCAGGTACAGTAACACTGCCACCATCGCGACCGTCACGTAGGTTCCACGGTCACGCGCGGCGAAGACCACGGGGTCGTCGTCCACGACGCCCCGTTGCGCGAGCAGCCAGAAGCGTGTGATCCAGTGCAGCAACAGAGGTCCCACCAGCCAGAGGAGCTCCGGGAGGTGGTACAATCGGCTGGCGGTCTCGCTGTTGATATAGAGCGCAAGCACGAGCACCGACACGTATCCGCAGGCGATTCCAGCGCCGGAAATCACCCAGCGGTCCTCAAACTGGTATCCTCGGCCTCCAGCGTACGGGTCTGATTGGGCGCCGAGTCGCCGCAGTTCCGTGAATCGCTTCAGGAAGGCCAGGCTCAGGAAGAAGAAAACGGAAAAGGCGAGGAGCCACTCTGAGACGGGCGTGGCTTCCGCGATCCCACCTCCGATCACCCGGAGGCAATACAGTCCCGCCAGCACCAGAACGTCGACGATCGGCACCCGCTTCCATCCCCAAGAGTAGGTCCCCGACACGGCGAGGTAGGCCAACACGACCATCGTGAACCGTGGCGGCAGCGTCCACCATGACAGCACCACCGCGGCGAGCCCGAGTACGGCGGCGGCGGCGAGGCCGGCACCTCGACCCAGCGCTCCCGCCGCAGACGGACGTATGCGTTTGGCCGGGTCGAGACGGTCTCGACGCGCGTCGGCCACGTCGTTCAGGACGTATCCTGCCGACGCGGCGAGCGAAAAACCGCTGAAGGCCAGCGCTCCGAAGCCGACCAGCGTCCACTCGCCAATCCGGTGTCCGGTGACTAGGGGAACGAACACGAGGAAGTTCTTGACCCAGTGTTGAGGCCGCATCGCGCGGAACACAACCCGTGCGTCGGCGCGAGTCATGAGGTCAGCCTCCCAGACGGCCCAACCGCCGGCATCGCCGCGCCCAACCTAGGCCGGCTACTCGCCAGCGGTAGCCAGAGCGCGAGCGCCCATAGCAGAACTGCGCCGTAAAGCTTGGGATAGGCGAAGACCGCCAGGAGTCCGGGGGTAATCTTGGGTGAACGGTAGGGCAAGTCAGCGGCTATCAAGAGCGAGCCCAAGACAAGGAGCTGGCCACTGGTTGACCACCGCGAGCCTTGCACGGCCGCCAGTAACAGCGCGATCGGCAGGAGGGCCGACGTGTAGTGATAGTCGAGGGAGACCGGGCTGCACATCAGGCTAAGCAACACGAAGGCGGCGAACACCAGATCGCTCGTGCGGCGCCGCGCTGCCACCACCAGACTCACCGCGAGACTGCCGAACACCAGCACCGGTGCGACGACGTGCGCCAGGGGAGCCCAATCCGCGAGCGGCACGGGGTTAGCTGCGGGATGGTACAGGAAGAGATGGCGGGCCAGGCTGGTGAGCGACTGGTAGGCGGTGAGCGAGAGCATGGGCTGCGAGGGCAGAGCTGCGGCCGAGTGAAAGTAGGCCATCCACGCCTGGGTGCCGATGCGCGGGTAGGACACGGCCGCTACGCCGATGGCAACGCCCGCTCCCCACACCAGGGCGTTCCACCGGCGCTGCGCTAAGAGGAGCGGCCAGAGCATCAGGCCGGCGGTCTTGGTGATGAGAAGCGCTCCGAGGCTTGCTCCCAGGAGTCCCGGTCGGTTGGTTCGGAACCCCTGCCACGCTAGTACCCATAGCGCCAACACCAACACGTACATCTGCCCGTGAAGCAGATTCTCACGCAGCGGCTGGAACAGAAAGATGAGGGTATAGAGGGCCGGCCATGCCACACCGGTCACGCCGGCGGTTTTTCCGACCCATAGCACCAATGCCACCACCGCGCCGAAGCTCGCCACCGTCCACACCAGACGCGCAGCGTGGTAGGGGAGCAGCGCCAGCGGCAGCAAGGTCAACCCCATGGTAGGCAGGTTGGCCCCGTGGAGGTCGTACACGGTAGGTTCGAAGCGAGCGACCTCCACGCTGAACCAATCGTCGTCGTAGAACCGCGCGACCGGTGCTCCCTCCAACATCAAGCGGCTGGCGGCGTAGTGGGACACGAACCCGTGCGCTGGGCGCCCCGCGTCACGCACCGCTGCGACCAGCATGCGGAGGCCGAGGAGGGAGGCCAGTGCCCAGAGACCGAAGGACACAAGGGCCCAGGGCCGTGCCATCCAGCGAAAGTACGTCCTGGCCACGCCTCTCACAGCCGGCCGAGGGCCCGCGGATCGACCGCCAGCACCGCGAAGTACTGGAGGCGGCCACCGAAAATCGAGTCTACCACGGGCGGATACAGCGATAGCGAATCACGCTCCTCGACCAGTGCGAAGCCGTGCCGTTGGCGGATTCGGTGCCAGGTGTCAACCGTGTTATATCGATACAGGCAGCCCGCATCGTACGGACGGTTAGCCGCCCAGTCCATGAGCGCCAGGCGCTGTCGCGCCACAGGCCCCGCCACAGCATGGTCCTTGATGACGACGAGCCGCCGGCTTACTCGGGCAGCTTCCCGCAGCAGCGCGCCCGGGTCAGGGTCGTGGTGTAGCACGTCAGCCAAGATTACGACATCCGCCCAGCGATCAGGGTACGGGAACTCGCCGCCTGCGTAGCGCTTGATCGGGATGAGGGCCGGCACTCGTAGCTCCTTCTCGAGACCCACCACTGAGAGATTGGTCACTGCGTGTGGCGCATCGAGCAGCGCGCGTCCGAGTGCCCCGAACCCGCACCCCACGTCGAGCACCCGGTCGTCGGGCCGCAGGTGCGGACGGATCAGGCGCACGAGGGCGCTGATGCGTCGGCGGTATATGGGCGCATGGAGGCGGCGCAGAAGTGCCCAGACCAGGGAGTCAGGGTGCATAGCGTTGTGGGGTGCGCAATCGTGGCCCATGGCCGACGGATTCGCAAGAGCCCCGTCGCAGGACGCGCTTGACAGGCCGCCGTTCGTTGAGTGCATTTCCAGCGCGTGCGAGACCCCTATCGCGACTCATTTGGAGCCTGCCCGATGTCTCGAACTTTGTGCGCTTTCCTATTGATCGGCGCGTTGATCGCCCCCCGACCGGTCCACGGCCAGGCCCCCGTCCGGGGCTTCCCGGCCGACGCCCTCCCCGGCCTCACCAAGCTCGAAACGGTGATCCGCAATACCCCGGACACCGCCCGGCTGCGCCAATACCACTTGGTGATGACCGAGGAGCCGCACCACGCCGGCTCCGCCGGCTCCAAAGCGGTGGCCGAGTACGCGCTGGCCCGGTTTAAGGAATGGGGCCTGGAGGCGCGGATCGAGGAGTTCCAGGCGCTCATGCCGTTCCCCGCGGAGCGGCGGGTCGAGCTGCTGGAGCCCGAGCGCTACATCGCGCAGCTCAAGGAGCCGGCGCTTCCCGATGACAAGGACTCCGGCGACCGGGACCAACTCCCCACTTTCAACGCCTACTCCGCCGATGGCGACGTGACCGGGGAGCTGGTCTTCGTCAACTACGGCATCCCGGAAGACTACCAGCGGCTCGCCCAGCTGGGCGTGGACGTGAAGGGCAAGATCGTGATCGCCAAGTACGGCCGAAGCTGGCGCGGCATCAAGCCCAAAGTCGCGGCCGAGCACGGCGCCATCGCCTGTCTCATCTACTCCGACCCGGCCGACGACGGGTATTACGTGGACGACGTCTATCCCAAGGGCCCGATGCGCCCGGAGCACGGCGTGCAGCGCGGTAGCGTGATGGACATGCCGCTCTATCCCGGCGATCCGCTCTCGCCCGGGTGGGGGAACGTCCGCGGCGGGCGAATGCTGGACCGCGGCGACGCCAAGACGCTGATGAAGATCCCGGTGCTGCCCCTCTCCTACGGCGACGCGCTGCCGTTGCTCAGAGCCATCGGGGGGCCGGTGGCCCCCAACGAGTGGAAAGGGAGTCTCGCTACCACGTACCACGTGGGTCCCGGGCCGGCCAAGGTCCGCGTGACGCTCCGATTCGACTGGCAGGTGCGACCGCTGTACAACGTGATCGCGCGCATTCCGGGCGCCGCCTACCCTGATCAATGGATCATTCAGGGCAGCCACCACGACGGATGGGTGAACGGCGCCCAGGACCCGACCTCGACCGCCATCACCACGCTGGAAACCGCGCGGGCATTCGCCGAGCTGCTGAAGACCGGATGGCGTCCCCAGCGCACGCTGATCTTCGCGCTGTGGGACGGCGAGGAATGGGGACTCCTGGGTTCCACCGAGTGGGCCGAGGCCCACGCCGAGGAGCTGCGATCCAAGACCGTGGCGTACCTCAACACGGATTCCTACAGCAAGGGATGGCTCGGCGCCGCCGGCTCGCACTCGCTGGAGACCTTCCTGCGCGAGGTGACGCGCGACGCGCGCGATCCCAGGAGCGGGACGAGCGCCCTGGACGCGCTGTCCGCGGAGGGTCTGAAACGGGCCCGAACGACGCGCGACTCGGTGCGGGCCAGAGGCTATCAGATTGACGCGCTCGGCTCGGGCTCGGATTACACCGCGTTCATCGATCACCTGGGGATCGCCTCCTTCAACCTGGGGTTCGGAGGCGATGCGAACGCGGGCGTCTACCATTCGATCTACGACAGTTTCGACTTCTTCAACCGGTTCCTGGATCCGGGGTACCTGTTTGGAAAGGCCCAGGCGGAGGCGGTGGGGTTGGCATTGCTGCGCTTGGCGGAGGCGCCCGTGTTACCCTTCCGGTTCACGGACGCGGCGCATACCTATGCGGGGTACGCGGCGGAGATTGACTCGCTCGCGGATCGGACGCTGGGCGTGGGGGTACTGGACCTGGCGGCCGTGCGATCCGCCGTCCAGGCGTTGGCCGAGGCCGGACGGGCCTTCGACGCGGCCTTCGAGGGAGCGATGAACCAGGGCGGCTTGGGCGTAGCGGCCAAGCGCCGCCTGCTGGCCGGGATCAATCAGGATATCTACCTGGCCGAGCGGGACCTGGCCGATGCCGCGGGGCTGCCACGGCGGGAGTGGTTCCGGCACACGATTTACGCGCCCGGCTACTACACCGGCTACGGGGTGAAAACGATGCCGGGCATTCGAGAAGCGGTGGAGCTACGGAACGCCGCCGAGGCGCAAGCGCAAGCGGGCGTCGTGGCGGCGGCGATCAACCGGATGGCGGCGCGGGTGCGAAAAGCAGCGGGAGCGCTCTCCGCCTTGTGAAGAAGCGTGAGGGGCAAGGGGTGGACCAGCGTTCGCCCCGCCTCGTACAACGGGAGAATACCATGGACCATGACTACCGATACATCCTGGCACTGGGCGTCGCGTTGAGCATCGGTTGCCGAGTCGAGAACGCCGAGATTCAGCGGGGCCTGAGCGCCATCAGCGCCGCCGGTCTGGCGCAGAAGATCCAGGTGCTCGCGGCGGACAGCATGGAGGGGCGAGCCCCGTCGTCCGCGGGTGAGGAGAAGACGGTTACCTATCTGGTGGATCAGTTGCGGCAGCTCGGGCTGCGCTCCGGCAGCGGCGAGGACTACGTGCAGCAGGTGCCGCTGGTCTCGATCGCGGCGGACCGCAACATGACGCTCGCCGTGCAGGGCCAGGGGAAGATCACCAACCTCGCGTACGGGGACCAGTTCGTCGCGTTCACGTCGCGCATCGTAGAGCGGGCGGCGATCCAGAACTCGGAGCTGGTGTTCGCGGGTTATGGCATCGTGGCCCCGGAATACGGATGGGACGATTTCGCCGGCACGGACGTCAAGGGCAAGACGATCGTGGTCCTGGTCAACGACCCCGGCTTCGCCACGGGAGACACGACTCTGTTCAAGGGCCGGACGATGACCTACTACGGCCGCTGGACCTACAAGTACGAGGAGGCGGCGCGACAGGGGGCGGCGGGCGTGCTGATCGTGCACGAGACCGAGCCGGCCGGGTACCCCTGGGAGGTGGTTACGGGCAGCTGGTCCGGCGCGCGCTTCGCGCTGGAGAGCGCGGACAACAACATGTCCCGCGCGGCGGTGGAAGGGTGGATCACCGCCGACGCGGCTCGGCAGATCTTCCGCGAGGCCGGCCTGGATTACGACTCGCTCAAGGTTCGGGCCGCGCAGCGGGCGTTCAAGGCGGTCCCCCTGGGGCTTCGGGCCTCCGTCACGGTGCGCAATACGCTGCGCCGTTCGTCCTCCAGGAACGTGCTGGCAGTGCTTCCCGGCACTACCCGGGCGGACGAGTACGTGATCTACCTGGCCCACTGGGACCATCTGGGGCGCGATCCCGCCCTGGAGGGCGATCAGATCTACAACGGGGCGCTGGACAATGCTTCCGGCACCGCGGGGCTCCTCGAGCTGGCCAAGGCCTACGCGGCGCTGGACCGGAATCCGGTCCGCTCCGTCCTCTTCCTCGCGGTGACGGCGGAGGAACAAGGCCTGCTGGGGTCCCAGTACTACGCGACACACCCGGTGTATCCGCTCAACCAGACCGTGGCGGCGATCAACATGGACGGAATGAACCTCCTGGGCCCGATGCGCGACATCACGGTGATCGGGTACGGCAACTCGGACCTGGACGACTACGTGACCCAGGCGGCGAGGACGCAGAATCGGGTGGTCCGGCCCGATCCGGAGCCGGAGAAAGGGTTCTATTTCCGCTCGGATCACTTTCCTCTCGCCAAGGTGGGCGTACCCGCGCTCGATCCCGACGCCGGGATCAACAGCGTCGAGCACGGCGACTCCTGGGCCCGCCAGCAGCGCGACGAGTACACCGCACAGCGCTACCACAAACCCTCCGACGAGTACGATCCGGCCTGGGACTTGGGCGGCGCGGTGGAGGATCTGCGGCTCTTCTTCCGGGTGGGGTACCAACTGGCCAACGAGTCCACGTTCCCCAACTGGCGGCCCGGCACGGAATTCAAGGCCGCGCGCGACGCGATGATGGCGGGCGCACGATGAACCGCGTCCTCCGGCTCCTGCCGCTGCTGCCGCTTCTGCCGCTGACCGCCGGGGCGCAAGCTCCGGCAGCGTCCCGACCCACGCTCGTGGTCTTCATCACCGTGGACCAGCTGCGGGGCGATTATCTGGATCGCTTCGGCGCCCAGTTCACCGGGGGCCTGGCGCGGCTCAAGAACGGCGGCGCGGTGTTCGCCAACGGCTCGTTGGACTACGCGATCACCGAGACCGCACCGGGGCACGCGACCGGGACGTCGGGCCGGTTCCCCCGCAGCACCGGCATCGTCTCGAACAGCCTGGGCGTGCTCGATCCCCAGGCGCCCGTCATCGGCGGCGGCGGGGCGCCGGCCTCTCCGTTCCGGTTTCGGGGCGGCACGCTGATCGACTGGATGCGGGTCAAGGACCCGCGATCCCTCGCCCTGTCGGTGTCGCGCAAAGATCGTGGGGCGATTCTCCCGCTGGGACGGGCGAAGCAACAGGCGTACTGGTACGCTGCCGACGGCCGATTCACCACCAGCATCTATTACGCCGATACGCTGCCCGCCTGGGTGAGGCAGTTCAACGCGCGCCGACTGCCGCACCAATACGCCGGGAAGAGTTGGACGCTGCTGTTACCGGCGTCGGCGTATCCTGAGCCGGACTGGGTCGCCGTCGAGAACCGGGGACAGGACATCACTTTTCCGCACGTCGTGCCGGCCGACACCGCCGTCGCGGCGCGCGCCATCGGCGGCTACCCGTGGATGGATCAGCTCACGCTGGACTTCGCCCTCGAAGGGCTGCAGCAGCTCAAGCTTGGCCTGGGACCAGCGGTTGACCTGCTGGCGATCTCACTATCGACCACCGATGCCGTGGGGCACGCCTTCGGTCCGGATTCGCGGGAGCTGCACGACCAGGTCCTCCGGCTGGACCGTATGCTCGGCGCGTTCTTCGAGCGCCTGTTCCAGCTGCGGGACTCGGCCGGCGTCATCGTGGCGCTGACTGGCGACCACGGTGTGACGTCGTTCCCTGAAGTGTACAGTGCCAAGGCTGGCCGCCCCGCCGGGTATGTGGATCTCTCGGCCGCCGCGAACATCGTGGGGACGATGGCGCGGGCGCGGGGCGTGGACTCGGGCGCCTGGCTGTGGGAGGATGGCGTGCTCTGGGTGGATCGGGCGGCATTCTCGCGGGCGGGCGTGTCGGCGGATTTCGCCGTCCGGGAATTCGTCACCCCCGCGCGCGCGGACCCGGGCGTCCTGCGGGTGGATCAGGTGCGAACCCTGGCGCAACAGGACACCGCGCGGGACTACATTTCCCGCCGCTGGTACCACATGATCCCGCCGGACCTGGCCGTCGAGGTGGTCGTGACCCTCAAGGAGCATTACGTCTGGGGTAACTTCGGGATCGCGATGCACGGCAGTCCCCACGACGACGACGCCCGCGTGCCCATCGTGTTCTACGGTGCGCCGTTCAAGCCGGGCCTCTATCGCGACCCCGCGCGGGTGGTGGACATGGCGCCCACCCTGGCCGCCGTGCTGGGCATCTCGCCCACCGAGCGGGTGGACGGACAGGTGTTGCGCGCCGCGCTCCGGTCAGCCGGGACGAACTAAGAGGCCTCCCTCCGCTTCGAACCGCTCCAGCGCCCGGGTCACTTCCGGCAACCGCCAAAACGTGGCCGGTTTCATGGAGCGGCGGTCGCCCGCGAGCGCGCTCCGACCCAGGATCAGCGCCCTGACGCGACGGCGTCCGCTGGCCGGATCGAACAGCAGCTGGGTCAGGAAGTCCGGGCCGAAGGGTAGTCCGGGTTCAATCACGGTCAGGCCTTCGGTCTGGCGGACACCGGCGACGCGGCGTGCCCCGTCCAGGTCCGCCGGGTCGGCGGTGAGGACGACGACCGCACCGGGCTCGCGCGGCGCGGTCATCCGGAAGGGGCGCACTGGTCCGGGACCAGAGGTTCTCCCGTCCCGGGGGACGCCGCGCAATTCGTGCGTGGGCTCGCTGGCCGGGTGGCGCGCTGTGAAGTAGCGGTAGATCGCGTCCAGCGCCGTGCTCAGGTTCCCCGGATCGAGCCCCGCCGAGTGGGTGCCGGGGCCCGACAGATCGGGCCACCCGCCCGCGGCGGACGTCAACGACACGAGATTGGCGAGGGCCAGCGGCGCGAGGTCCGAGCCCAGGGTCGTCAGGTCCCACGCCAGGTGTGCGGCGGCGGTGGTGGGAGCATGCTCGCAGTCGGGCGTGCTCCCGCGGAACCCCACCAGGTCCACCACGGCCTCGACGTTGCGGCGCGCTCGCTCGTCGTCCGCCCGATGATATCCCAACCACAGCGGCAGCAGGTTGACCGGTGCGCACGGCGCCTCGTGCGGGGCGCCGCTCAATGGGTACACTGCCGGTGCGTAGTAGCCGGGCTCCTCCATCCAGAAGGTGCGCTCGATCGCGGTCCGCACCCGCGCGGCCTGGCGGGCGTAGCCAGTCGCCTCGTCCCCGTGTCCGGCCGGTTCGGCCATCCACGCCATCGCTTCCTGGGCCGCTACGTAGCCGGCCATCGTGTCCAGCAGCCGGGGTCCGTTGTCGCCGGTGAGCGGTTGGGCCACCAGGTCGTTGGGCCACCCGCAGCGGTCGGGGAACAGCGCGGAAAGCACCGCGCACGGGTGACCCTCGTCCGGGGGCGCCGCGACCAATCCCTCCGGCGTGAGCTGATGACCAGTGGCACACCGCCGGAGGTAGCTCCAATGGCGACGCACCAGCTCGATGTCGCCGCCGGCCTCCAGCCACCAGCGGTGCTGGAGGATGATGGAGGCCGACGCGTCGGGGTGAGGTGTCGGCAACCGGGCCCAGTCGCCCGACTCACCAGCGCCGGCGACGGGCAAGTCCGGCGGGGCGGCCCCCGGGACGTGGCCCAAGACGATGGCGGCGCGAAACTGGTACTCGAGCAGGTCCTGGGCTTCCCCGCGGGCGCCTATGGCGAGGAACGCCCGTACCGACTCCGACGCCACCCGCGGGCTCAGGGGCGCACGATGTGCCATGGCCGCCAACCCACCGCCGCCGCTGGCCTGCTGCATCTTGAGCCCGAGCTTGGCGGATTCGATGAGATCAGCCACCGATCGCGTGGTGCTGGTGGGGCCGGGGAAGTTCTGGGGCCAGAGATCCGGCGTGTGGGTGCGGCGTAGCCACGTATGCCAGAACGCCCGCGTCTGCTCCAGCAGGGTGACGGGATGGAGCAACTGAGGCAGCCCGCCCAACGCCCGCTCCTCATCCGGACCGGTGGCGAGCACCAGCACCACCCGCTGGACCCCCCCGCTCGCCGGTACGTCGCCGATCGGGATGTCAATGCGCCCGGGGGAGGCGAGTCGCCCCGGCGCGAGCGCACTCAGAATCAGCACGCCGTGGTCGCCGGTCACGCGCAAGGAGCGCCGGCGGTCCTCGTGCAGCCGGCCGCGGGGCAGGTGGACGAGCAGCCGCGCGTCAGACCCCAACCGATCCCCTCGCCAGATCTCGACGACTCGCAACATCAGGCTGTGACCGGGCGGGGCGTAGTCGAGGGTCACCAGCGAGACCGCGCGGTCGTGGGCGTGAGTGAGCAGCACCCCCGATTCCCGCGCCCGCCAGATCGCCTGGTACGGCAGCGCGACGCTGCGGCGCTCCGAGGTCAGCTCCAGCCAGCAGTCGCCGAACGACTGGAAGCCATAGCGCGGGCCTACGATGTCGCAGAGACGATTGACCGGCGTGGCCGCGCCGGCGTGGGCAAAGACCTTGCCGTTGCCGAGCGGCCAGATCCCCGCGTCCCGGCCAGGCGCACCGGTCTCCGGCGCCAGCGCCCACGAGTTCGCGTCCAGCAACCAGGGGAGCTGGGAGAGGAGGCTGGCGGAGGGGGCGTCGCGCCTGATCACTGACAACTCCCCGGTTGCTGCTTTCCGCTACGACGACCTTGGCGGCTCCACGTAGCCGACATACGGCAGCGTTCGGTATTGATCCGCGTAGTCCAATCCGTATCCCACCACCCATTTGTCCGGGATGTCGAATCCCACGTAGTCGAGCTGTACGTCCACCACTCGGCGCGAGGGCTTGTGCACCAGGGCGCAGGTCTCGAGCGAGGCGGGCTCGCGGGCGCCCAAGATGTGCGTGAGGTAGGCGAGCGTGTGCCCGGTGTCCACGATATCCTCGACGATCAGCACATGCTTGCCCGCGATCGCTTGCCGGAGGTCCATGATCAGGCGCACTTCGCCGGTGGACTTGGTGGCGTTGGCGTAGCTCGACAACGCGATGAAATCCACCGCGTGTGGGATGGAGATCTTGCGCGACAGGTCCGCCAGGAAGATGAACGAGCCCTTGAGCACGCCGACCAGCAGCAGAGGTGTTCGTCCGGCGTAATCCTGGGAGATGCGGGCGGCAAGCTCCCCGACTTTCTGCTCGATGGCCTCGGAGGAAATGAGCACCTTCACGTGGTGGTCGGGCATGCGACCTCAGTCGTTCAGGACCAGGGGGACCAGCTCGAAGCGCTCCACATCTAC
>Ga0209002_10003169_pt1 | contig 13086 bp, 10 predicted proteins | sample Rifsed16ft2_FD_184010 | JGI IMG/M metagenome (GOLD analysis project Ga0209002, IMG submission 184010) | Soil microbial communities from Rifle, Colorado, USA - sediment 16ft 2 (version 2) | ecosystem: Environmental > Terrestrial > Deep subsurface > Rock core/Sediment | place: Rifle, Colorado...
CTGGGCTACCGCACGCCAGTTGACTATGAGGCCGATGCCGCGTAATCACTGTCAACGAAACCGAGGGAAGATCCCGGGCGCGAACGTTCTAATGGAACTTGAGGTTGTGCGTCTGGCAGTACTCGTGGTACGGATGAGCGGTCCACTCGCCAACGGCCGAGTCGCCCCCGTGTGCGTTCTCTAAAAGATGACACCTCTTTTCTCTAAATTCTGCACCCCTGAGAGCCTCGCGATTTGATTCTAGCCTCCACGGTGGGACGACGGGTCCCTTCCTCGCTCGCTCGGTGTATAATTCAACGGGCGGTTACGCCGGAGAGAAGCCATGACCTCGAAGACGAGCGTCGTCCACAGCGACCCCGAGATCCTCGGTGGAACTCCGGTCTTCGTCGGAACTCGCGTGCCCGCGCAGACGCTCTTCGATTACCTCGAAGGCGGCGAGACACTCGACGAATTCCTCCACCAGTTCCCATCGGTGAAGCGGGAGCAGGCCCTAGCCGCGCTCGAGATGGCCCGCGATTCCGTCTTGGCCGATGCGCGTCCTACTTGACGAGAACGTGCCGGTCGACCTGGTCAGCCTGCTGGTCGATCACGATGTGAAGACGGTCAGCGGATTGGGGTGGGACGGTGTTAAGAACGGTGAGTTGCTGCTTCGGATGCGTGGTGGGTTCGACGCGCTCGTCACGATGGACACGAAGCTCCCGCGTCAGCAGAACCTAGCAACTCAGCCCTTCGGCGTCGTGCTGGTCGAGGCACCGTCAAATCGAATGCTCCACCTTCGGCCGCTCGTCCCCGACATCCGTGCAGCACTCGACGGTATTCGGCCCGGCGGACTACGCCGGGTTGGTGCCTAACTCGCGCTTGCTCCAGCCGGGCGCAAACGTTCTAAAGGAAGTTGCAGTTGTGCGCCGGCTACCGACTGCGGGACCGTAAGAGCGTCAATGCGGCGGGCGGCTGGGTCGCCCGCAGGAGAACCGCACGCCGTTAGGCGCCGGCGATGATAGGTCTTCGTTTCCTCTTCCTGCTGATGTCTGGCCTCGCGATCACCACCTGTTCGTCGCAACGGGAACGCACGCCGGTCACAGGTGACACGACGGCAATGCGAACAGCGACCGGTAACATCAACGTCGACGCCGCTCAGCTTCCTGCTACGCGATTTCCACCAATGCTCTGGGGCCATTACGGTACTCACGAGCCTAGCTTTTGCCTCCATCTAGATTCGGCCGGCAGCGGCCGCTTTGTTGGAGGGTTCCTCTTTCTGAACCCCCTTCAATGGTCCTTCGACACTGTGCGCTACCGCCTTTCTCTCACTCTCCCAGCAATGGGTTCCACGTACGAGCCGTCCCTCCTCTACGAAGCAGCGGCTAGGGGGATTGTCGGCTATGACGCGACTACGCAGACCGTCACATTTGCACTTGATCCCCGCGCACCCTCCCTGGTCTTCATGGGCAACCTCCTCACTCCTCCAGATTCGCTTGCCGACTGGGAATATGAAAACGTTCGCACCGGTTGTCCCGAACTCATGCCGCACCGATCTCTGCGATGACGCCGGCGCCTAACCCGGAAATGGACGCTGACGGGGCTCAAACGGCGAGCGCCCGAGCGACGGCTGGCGCCGTCGCGACCGAGATAAGGAAGCGGAAGATCCGGGCCCGCGGCGGCCTTTGCTGAGGCGCGCCGTCGCATCGCGGGATGACGCCGGGCGTGCCGAGCGATCAGCCGTCTAAGGCCTGATCGTCGTCCGCGCGGGCGCTGGCGAGCAACACGGCGTCGGAGCGCCCAGCCGCCTTGCCGCGGTCCCGTCCACGTTCATGACGTAGATGTCCATGGGCCCGTCGCGGCCCGACTGGAACGCGATCTGCTTGCCATCCGGCGCGAAGACCGGTGTCTCATCCAGCCCGGGTTCGTTGGTGAGGCGGATTTCGCGGGAGCCGTCCGCCGCGGCGAGATAGACGTCGGTATTCCCGTCGCGGGTGGATTGGTACACCACCCAGTTACCGTCCGGTGACCACGCCGGTACCTCGGCGCTGAACTTGGAGTCGGACAGGCGGCGCCGGCCGGACCCGTCGGCGTTCATCAGGTAGATCCCGGGGAGCTGCCGGCGCTCGGGATCGGCCGAGGCGAACGCGATGCGAGAACCGTCAGGCGACCAGGCCGGCCACCAGTCGTTGGCGGAGCCGTCAGATAAGGTGACCGGGTCCGATCCGTCCAACCGCGCCGCGACAATCTGGTTGCGTGGCCAGGCACCGACCGAGTACCCGATCCGCGTGCCGTCCGCCGACCACGCGGGCGTCAAGTAGTTGCTGGAGTCCGAGGTGATGCGCCGCTCGCCGGAACCGTCCGCGTTGGTCACATAGACGCTCTGGCGTGGCCAACCGCCTCGGGTGAAGACCAGCTGCCGGCCGTCCGGCGACCAGTTCGCCGGACCTTCGTTCTCCGGCGTCGCGGTGAGCCGGGTAAGGCCCGAGCCATCGGCGCGCATGAGGTACAGCTCTCGGTTCCCGTCCCGATTGGACACGAAGACGATGTGTTGACCGTCGGGAGAGAACCGGGGAAGCGACGCCCGGACCTGCTGCGACTGCGCCGGCCACCCGATGAGCGCGCACACCAGGCACCCGGCCAGGAACGGCGAGCTATCACGCCTCGTATTCACGTCGGACCTCCATTAGGCAAAAAAACATGTGGGCACCACGGCCGTCGCTGACCACAGCAACCACGTCTTCATCACCACCTCCGAGGTCGACCCTTGGGCTCCGCCAGGAGGCGGCTCCGCTCATTGCCGTATTAGACGGCGCGAGGCGGGAGTTTCTTCCCTCGGCGCTGAAGGGTCATCCCGGGCGCTCTACCGCCGGCAAGAAGACCCGCATCGTCCAAGGTGGGCCAAGCGCCGGTGATTTCCAGGCTGCCTGACTAGATTCCCTTGTCGGCGATGGAACCCCTCCGCTGAATGAAGAGGAAGGGGGGTGAGTTCTGATGGGCTATCCCAAGAAGCATCGTGGGCGCCGGAAACAGGGCAGCCGGCGCCGCCGGCAACTGCGTAAGCGGCGGCATGGTCATTGAGGCGTCGGGCGCTACGGCGCGCCGGGGCGGTGGAGATCCTGGGCGATGGGAGGGCGAGTGGGTCCCTGGAGCGCGCGTCAGTGAAGCGCGCGCCATGCAAACTCCCTTCGTCTGCGGCGCGCGCGAACTGCTAGCGCGCGAAAGGGACCCACTCGCCCTCCCATCGCCCTGAGGTGTTCACGGCCGCCGCAGCGGCGGGATCCGTACGCGCCGGTGGGAGCAGGCGATCAACGTTTCCAGCCGCTTGACCCGGGTCGCTTCCTTCTTGGCGCTCATGATCCAGAGAATACTGGTGCGCCGGTACCACGGCGCTTCCGCCTCGAAGTAGGCCCAGGCCACCGCGTCCGCCCGAAACCGCCTGGCGTACGCTGGAGCCAGCTTCATCGCGTTCCGCTCAGGCGAGGAGACTCCGGTCGGTTCTCCCTCCCGGACGTGGAACGCGGCCAGGCCGGGCTGGGCCATACGCCCCGCCTGCGTCAATCGCTGGGCGTGCGCGATGTTGACCCGGCTCCAGGTGCTCCGCGGTTTGCGAGGGGTGAAGCGCACCGAGAAGCTGATCTGGTCCACGGACCGCCGGACGCCGTCAATCCACCCGTAGCACAAGGCCTCATCGAGCGCCTGCGCGTAGGTCACGCCGCGGTGCGCGGCGGCCACCTTGTAGCAGCGGAGGAGCAGCTCGGTGACCGTGTCGTGGTTCTTGGCCAGCCAGGAGCGAAAGGCCGCCGGTGTTCGGAAGCTCTTCAGGGAAGCGCGGACCGCCATAGCCTAAGCTAAGAGCTGGCCCGGGCCCGCACCTGCTCGGCGCGGCGCTGGGCGCCGATCTGATCGTACGCCGTCGCTGCCGCCTCGAAGGCGCGACCCGCGTCCGTGGGTCGCCCCGCACGCTGGTACAGCTCGCCCAAGTCACGCTGCACGGTCGCTACGGTCCACGGGTGCGCCAGGGCGGTGGCCACCGTCAGCGCCTCGCGCTCCAGCTGCTCGGCCCGCTCGAAGCTTCGGGCTTCACGCTCCAGGTTGCCGGAGATTCTGAGCGCCTCCACTTCCGCCAGGCGGTCCTCCTGCTCGCGGGCGAGCCCGAGCGCGCGCTGGACTTGGGCGCGTCCCAGGGGGAGGTCACCGGCGAGGCCCAGAGCTTCGCCGCGCATGGCCAGCGCCTGCGCCAGGAGCCGGCGGTTGGCGATCACCTCGGCGACCTCCAGCGCCCGCTCCGCCGCTTCCTGGCTGTCCGCCAGCCGGTCGAGATCGCGCCACACCAGCCCGATGTTGATCAACGTCTCGGCCAGCCCGTGCCGGTGGCCCACCTGCTCGAATCGCGCCCCGGCGAGCCGGTAGTAGCCCAGCGCCGCGCCGTCATCGCCCAGGTAGAACGCGACGTTGCCCAGGTTGTTGGCGCAGCGGGCCATCATCAATTCGTCCGGCACCCGCTCGGCCAGCTGGAGGCCGCGAGCGAACCCACGCTCGGCCTCGGCCAGCGAACCCAGCGCGAAGGCGCCGGCGGCGGCCACGTTCTCGGCCCGCATCTCGCCGTCCACGTCCCCCGCCGAGCGGTACGCGTCCCGCGCCTGGAGCGCGGCCGCGCGGCTGGGGCCGAACTCTCCCAGGCGCCAGCGCGCCATGGCGGCCAGCAGGTACCACTCGGGAGAGCGGCGGACGGGGTCCGGCTGGCGGGCCAGCTCGTCCCAGGCGTCCCGGAACTGGCCGGCGTACACCGCTCGACGCGCCGCCTTCAGGGGGTCGTCAAGCGTCGTCGGCATCGGCGTGATCCAGAATGCGCTGGAGTCTCTGGCGCGAGATGTTCAGGTCCCGCGCGGCGGCGCTCTTGTTACCGTCGTGGCGGGCCAGCGCGCCTTCCACCGCCGCGGCGATCACCTGTGCCAGCGTCGCGGGACCCGAGGGCCCGTGCGCCGCGATGGGGGATGCGCCCGTCTGCGGCAAGAGCTCCGCGGGGTTGATGGTACCGGGCTCCGAGAGGAGCAGCGCCCGCTCGATGGCGTGCCGGAGTTCGCGCACGTTGCCGGGCCAGGCGTGCGAGCGGAGCGCCGCGCGCACGTTGGGCGCCAGCTCCGGGCGCGGCAGCCGGTACCGGGCCGCGAGCGCCGCGATGAAGGCCTCGGCCAACAGCTCCACGTCGCCCCCCCGCTCGCGGAGCGGCGGCAGCTCGAGGCTCAGCACGTTGAGCCGATAGAACAAGTCCTCGCGGAACTCGCCGCGCCGTACGGCGCCGGCCAGATCCACGTGGGTGGCAGTCATGATGCGCACGTCCACGGACCGACTCTCCGTGGCGCCTACCCGCCGAATGCGCTTCTCCTCCAGGGCGCGGAGCAGCTTGCCCTGGAGCGGCAGCGGCAGGTGGCCTACCTCGTCCAGGAACAGCGTGCCGCCGTCGCCCTCTTCGAACAGCCCCCGCTTGGCCTGGTGGGCGTCGGTGAAGGCACCGCGCTCGTGGCCGAACAGCTCGCTCTCCAGCAATTGCGACGGAATCGCGGCGCAGTTGACCGCCACGAAGGGACCGTCCGCCCGGGGGCCGCCCTCGTGCAGGGCTCGGGCCAGCAACTCCTTGCCGGTGCCGGTCTCGCCGGTGATGAGCACGGTGACGTCGGCGTGGGGCAGCACCCGGCGGGCCTTGGTGAGCGTCGCGCGAAGCGCCGCACTGCCGCCCAACAGTTCGCGGAAGGGATCCCCCGGGCCACGTATCTCTCCGGAGCGCCGCGCCCGCTCCCGGGCGGCCTCCACCCGCGCCCGCAAGGTGCGGCGCAGGAGGTCGAGATCGCCGGGAAGCACGAAGTAGTCGGACGCGCCCCGCCGAACCGCCTCGGCGGCGAACCGGTGGGATTCGCGCGCGCCCACCACGTACAGCGGGACGCCGTTGTGGGGTCGAGAGGCGAACGGCAGGAGATCCAGGGCCCGATCTTCCTCGCCTCCCGCGGCCAGGATCACGGCCATGGTGTCCGCCGAGGGTGAGGCCGACGGCTCCAGCGCCGCGTACCCCACCTCCAACTCGGCGGCCAGATCGCTCCAGACCGCGCGGAACGAGTCCGACAGGTGAATCACGGCCAGCACGGGACCCTCAGACGCATCCGAGGAGATCACCCGTCGATCTTGCCGTCGAAGTCGTGGTCCTCGAATGCTTCCATGGACTGCTTGATATTCTCTTTGATGCGGCTCTCGTTCTGCCCGCCCTTGTTGCCGGTGGCCGGATCCAGCAGCTTGCGGTCCGATCCTACGAACCAGGCCGCCACGGAGACCAGGATGGTGACGTTGGTGGCCGTGGTGGTGTCGGTCACGATCAGGAACGGATTGAAGAGCAGGGTCTGCTCCACGTCCAGGTCGGTCAGGAAGGTGAACGGCTGGCCGTTGTAAGTGCCCTGGACCCGGATGCTCTGGTCCACGAGGTACGGATACTGCTGCCGGAACGTCGTGGGGTCGTCCGAGGTCACTTTGTGGACCTCGAACTCGATCGCCTTGTACGCGCCCGACGGGATGTCCACGGTGAACCGCTGTTGGGCGCCCGGACCGAGGGGCAGGTCCGCCACCACAGGACCGAACTCGACGTCCTCACAGCCGGCCGGCTTGGGCTCCACGTCGCAATTCGCCGTCTCCTGCTGCTTCAGCTCGATCTCGCGGAGCACGAGCTCGACCTTGGTGATGATCAGCGTGTTGCTACCGTCGGTGAGCGTATCATTGGCGGCGGCGAGCCCGGGGGCGCGCTGGGCGAAAGTGGCGCCGGCGCGGCTCCGCGTGGCGAAGGACACCTGCACGTTGCTGTTCAGCGGACCCGTGCCGTTGTCGCAGGCCAGCGACGCGAGCGCGAGCAGCGTGACGGAAGCGGCGATGATGCGCATGTGATCCAGTCTCCTTAGGTACCTAGGGGATGGCGCAGCCCAGCCGGAGCCGGGCTGCGCCCCCAAATGTAACCCCTGCTCAGCCCTCGTCCCCGTCGTGATCGTGGTCCTCGAAGGCCTCGATGGACTGCTTGATGTTCTCCTTGACCAGGCTCTCGTTCTGGCCGCCCTTGTTTCCGGTGGCCGGGTTCAGCAGGCTCCCGTTGAGCGCGCGGAACCAGTTGGCCAATCCGACACGAATGGTCAGATTGGCGCTGGTCGTGGTATCGGTAATGACCAGCGGGGTGGCGAAGTGCTCCTCCTGTTCCACGTCCAGGTCCGTCTCGTACGTGAACGCCTGCCCGTTGAACGTCCCCTGGACCCGAATGCTCTTCTCGACGAACTCGGGATGGGCCGTCCGGAACGACGCCTCTTCCGGCGCGTCCTTGCTGATCTTGTGGACATCAAACTCGACTTCGACGTACGTGCCCGGGGTGATGTCGATCGCCACCTGTTGCACCGCACCCGGACCGAGGGGCAGGTCGACCAGCACCGGCCCGGTCTCGAAGTCTTCGCATCCGGCAGGCTCGGGCGAGAGGTCACAGTCGGCGACTTCCTGGGGCTCCAGCTCGATCTCGCGCAACACGATCTCGGCCTTGGTGATGATCAGGGTGTTGGTGCCGTCGGTGAGCGTGTCCGCCCCGGTGACGGCGGTGCCGAACCCGGGCGAGCGGCTGGGGGCCAGCGCGCCGGCGGGGAGCCGCGTCGCAAACGAGAGGGCGAGGTTGGGGCCGGTGCCCGGGCCGGTGCCGTCGCTACACGCTGCGACGAGCAGCAGACCGGCGAGGGCAGCCAGCGAACGCTTGGTCGGGTTCATGATCCACTCTGCTCCTGGATAGAAGGTCTTGCAGGCGAGCGACGTGCTGCCTGTCGCCGGAGCAGAGTGGCAAGGCCCGTGCCGCGTGCCCGTCCGCGTCGCAGCGGGTCAGCGGCATGCGCCACAACGCGTTACGGACGTGTGACGCGAGTCACGCGAGATCCCGGGCGCTACGTTCCGGAGCACGGTGTTGCGAACCGGTGCGCTGGCCAAGGGGGGCAAGAAAAAGACCACGGCGTGTCAGACCAGGCCTGGGGAACTGCCTGCTCGCCCCTCCCGCGAGAACCCTGCCGAGCGGCAGGATGCCTGACACGCCGTAGCCAACCAACTCGATGGGCCGTGCGGCCCACCTTTTCTCTGTTGACGCGGTCGTTTGGGCGACCGGCGTCTGCGCGGGGGTCGGGCGGGCGGGCTTCAAGTCCGCCCCCGAGGGATCGGTTTGGTACCGAGTCCCGTCAGGTGCCCGGAGGCACCCTTCTCCTGGCCCGGCCCCTTACGCGAGATGCAGTTTACGCGTGCGCCAGTATCGGGATTCTTAAGGTCTCGTGAAGGAGCCTTTACGACGGCACGCCGCGCTGTGAGCGCTGGCCGCCGGGCCACCGGCATCGTATGCTAAGAGTATCTGGTTGGAAGCTCTCCGCCCACCGCCGTACCCTTTGCGTCGGGCCGCGCCGCGCGGCTCGGGAGGGATGATTGATGACCATGCTTTGGTTATTGCTGGTAGCCGTGGCGCAGCCGCAGGTGCCGGGGTGCGCGCGTAGGGCGGACGCGGAAGCGCTTGCCACGCGGCCCAGCCCATTGGACTCGTCGCAGGTGACGGTGGCCGGCGCGGTGCTCAAGGTTTGCTACGGTCGGCCCTCGGTGCGGGGGCGTCAGGTAGCTGGTGAGTTGGTGCCCTACGGGCAGCCGTGGCGCTTGGGGGCCAACGAGCCCACCACCTTGCACCTGCCGTTTGCCGCGGAGGTCGCGGGGGTGCGGGTGGAGCCGGGGACGTACACGCTGTACGTGGTGGCGAGCGAGCGAGAGTGGGAGGTGCACGTCAACCGGGCGGTGAACCGCTGGGGCATTCCCATTGACGCGGGGGTGCGGGCGGAGGACGTAGGGAAGGGGAGCGTCCCGGTGGAGCAGGTCAATCCGCCGGTGGAGGTGCTCACGCTGAGCTTCGCGCCGGCGCGCGGGAATGGCACCGAGCTGGTGGTGGAGTGGGAGAGACTCAAGGTGCGGATTCCGATTCGGCGGATCGGGGGCTAGAGCCCGGTACTGCCGAGGGTCCCGGGATGGCTCCCGGGTGCTGGTGCTAGGGAATCCCGCCTGAGACATGTAGGGGCGCAGCATGCCGCGCCCCCCCGCCGTCGCAGCGCTCGAGAGTCACCGGCAAATGGGCGCGATCAGCTGACAACCCGCACCGCGTCTCGGCCCTCGATCGGTGTTCCCCCCACGGTCTCGCCCTTCAGGATCCCCTCCGTGGCCGGGCGCTAGTTTGCCTTGAACCCATGGAAGCTGCCCTCGGCAAAGTAGACGCCGACGATGGCACCGCGAGGGTTGATACCGAAGGCCCCGGTCATTACGCCACTATTCGGATCGTGTGTCGCACCCGGGACTTCAATCGTTGTGAACGTGCCATCCTTGAGTAGAAAGCCACGACGGGTGCCCCCGGCAGAAAGATCGTACTCGCCGACGATCTCACCGCGATCGTTGATACCGTACGGGTTTGTGTGTGCAGCGCCAGGAAAATCGATGGTGGTGAACGTACCCTGTTGGAGCACAAAGCCGTGAGTGGCGCCTGCGACATTGTAGTAACCCACGATATCACGCTGTGCGTTGATACTGTAGGCCACCGTCAGGTCAGCTCCCGGAACGCTGATCGTGCTGAACGTGCCGTTCCGGAGCAGATAGCCGTTCACAACGCCCCCGTTCTGGTAGCCGCCGACGATGTCACCGCGAGCGTTGATACCGACCGCCGAGGTGTGGCTGGCGTCCGGAAAGTCGATGGTGCTGAACGTGCCTTCGTGGAGTAGAAAGCCGTGACGGGTGCCCCCCTGGTCGAAGGGGCCGACCTCGTAAAGGCCCACGATGTCACCCCGAGCGCCGATACCGAAGGGAAAGGTCGCTGTGGCACCCGGGAAATCGATGGTGGTGAAGGTGGCGTCCTTGAGCAGGAATCCGTGCCAGACGGGTCCTGCCTCGTCCTGGTACTGGCCGACGATGTCGCCCCGCTCGCTGATGTCTAGCGCCGCAGTTGACGTGGCGCCAGGCACATCAATGGTCGTGAAGCTGAAACCTGAGCTCTGATGTGAAAGTTGAGCCATATCCGTTGATGTGACGAATTGCTCTGGCCCTGCGATTGGCGTGCTGCAACCTGCTGAGATCAAGATGGCGATGAGCTTCGGGTACGCAGGTGGAGCTTTCATAATTGCCTCCTTTCGCTCAGACATGAGCCGCTGTTGATCAGACTCCCTTACTCAGGGGTCCTCCGTTCACCAGGGACGTCGAAGCGCCGCGGAGAGGCTCAGCCGGCTCCGTCTCGATGATTTCGGCCCCGAGCGTGATCGGCCTCCTCACCTGCGAACAGGTGCCGGATTGCCTTCCAGTAATTCGGAGAAGGGGAGGAACTGTGACCGCGGGGGGCTTCAGCGATCCCGGGTCACGAGCTGGAACGGCGCCCAGTGAAAGGGGTTAGACCACCCGCCGCGGCGCAGGGCGAGCTTGGCCTCCCGGAGCGCGGCGGCCGGCGGCGCCCCGCGAGACAGCGCCCCATAGAACGCCTGCATCAGGTCGGCCGTCGCGGGCCCCACCGGCCACAGGGTTGCCACGGTCCCGCTGGCGCCGGAGCGCAGGAAGACGCGGCTCAGGCTCAGCACCCCTTCGCCGCCGAGCAGGCGACCTGCTCCCGTCTCGCAGGCGGAGAGCACCACGAGCGTTCCCGGCAGGCGCAGCTCGCCGAGCTCGTAGGCGTGCAGCAGGCCGTCATCCTCGCCCTGCGGGCTGAGGGTGAGGTGGGCGAAGGCGGGCTCCGCATCGTTGGGACGGGCGTGGGCGGCGAAGTGGAGCAAGCCCGCCGTCGGCGCATTTTGGCGCACCGCGGCCTCGGTGGCCTGCGCTCCCTGTAACACGATGAGGCCCCGGACCCCAGAGGCCGCGGCGAGCGCCCGAAGCTCCTGGTTGGACCCTTCTACCGAGCCGCCGGCCGAGGGGCCAGCCACGGCTACCATGGGCCCCGCCGGCACGCGCCGGTCTCCGCCCCCGACGGCTGCCAGCGACGGCGCCAGCGTGACGGTGTAGCGGTCGAGCGCGTAGGTCACTTCCGGTGTACTCGAGACGACCAGGGCGTCGAATGGGAGCAGATGCAGCGGGCCGTCGGCGACGATCGAGAGCCTGGTGCGGCCCTCCAACACGGGCGCGAGCGGGACGAAGAGATCAGCATAAAGCCGCTCGGCCAGCCTCACGTCGAACGCAGCGTGAGCCGTATCCACCTGGCTTCCGATGCGTGGCGCCAGCTGGGCCAGGAGCGCCCCGATGCGTGCTTTCAGTGAGTCGGCGACTACCGGCAGCCGCCGGAGCACGGCTCCGCCATCGGTGACGACCAGCGCGGCGACCGCTGAGTCGAGCACCGCATAGTCGATGACGGCGTGATCGGGAGCGAGCGAGCGTTCGATTGCCGAGAGAGACGGCGCCGAGGTTGCGGCCCACTTGTCCAGGACCCCACGGCCCTTCCGCCGCACCGACCAGGCCCCATACCACTCGGGAGCTCGCTGATCGGAAGCCCGTCCGAGAACCGCCGCGAGGGCCCCGTTCGAGATGTGAATTCGTGCGGCGCGGAAGCCGGCCCGCGCGGGATCGAGCGCGAGCGATACCGCGATGGAATCGGTCTGGTCGGCGGCGCGACCGAAGGCCGCGAGCGCTTCAGGCGTTCGGCCGAGCGCCGCGAGCGCCTCACCGTAGCGACCGTGCAGCTCGGCCACCAGTTGTGGCGCGTGCATTCCCTCGGCGCGGCGCAGCGCCGCGCGGATGTCCGACAATGCTCCCTGCACTGCGGGCCCGCCCATCCGGACCCGCGCCAGCCCCGCGAGCGAGCGCGCCCGCAACCCCACCTCGACGGCCGCGACCCGGGCGCCCGCCTCTGCCGCGCTGTCGGCGACACTTGCGGCGGCGGACAGGTTCCCCTGCCGCAGCATGAGTTCCGCCAACTCCACCGACAGTGTCGCCCAGGCGGCGACCTGGCCCCGGCCGTCCGCCCGGTCCCGCGCCGGTGCCAGCCGTGTGGTCGCCTCGGCGAAACGGCCGTGGCGAGCCAGAATCCCCGGCAGGAGCGGCGCGAACTCGGGATAGTGGGCGCTCTCCCCCGCTTCGTCGTGCTCGCGCGCGTACTGGATCGCCCGGTCGATGTCGCCGGTGGCTTCGGCCATCCGCACCAACCCGGCGTACGCGCGCATGATGTCATATCCCCCGCCCTTCGCCCCCCTGAAGTACGCCTCGGCCCGGTCGAGATCGCCGGTCAGCTCGAAGTACTCGCCGGCCCAGTAGTCGAAGCCTGCCAGGGAGTCCGTAAAAGCCAGCACCGCCTCGAACTGCGGCCGCGCCCGCTCCCGCTCCCCCCGCCGCAGGTAGAACCAAGCCAGGTCGTGATGTGCCATGAGCCCGACCGGGGCGAGACCGCCGAGCTGCGTCAGCGCTACGAACGCTTCCCCGGCGCGACGCGCCGCCGCGTCCTGCCCCGTGGCCTCGTAGAGGTGCAGCAGGTTGTGCTCGGCTTCATACTGCCACCCCAGGTGATCGGCCTGGCGGGCCCATTCGCGCCCGGCCAGGAGATCCCGCTCGGCCTCCGCCGTTCGGCCGAGCTTCACGAGCGTGCGACCCCGGCGCACCCGCACGCGCGCTTGCAGGTCCGGTGCCCCGAGGCTGTCGGCGAAGCTCGCCAGCGCGTCCCACTCCCGCAGGCTGGCTGCCAGATCGCCATCGTCGAGTAAGCGCTCGGCCTTCTCGAGCCGGAACCCCGTGGCGGTGACCCGATCGGCGCGTGTGGCGAGAGCGGTCATCTCTTCATCGGCGGCGGCCATCACCGCGCGGGCGTGGGCCGCCTGCGCGCCGTCGCCGCCCGACTCCCGGAGCAGTCCGGCGTGAATGGCAAAGAGATGCCGGAGATAGGCGAGCCGAACGCCATCCCCGCTGCGCTGCGTGTCCGCATCGGCTTCACGTTCCGCTCGTATCGCCTCTCCGTCCCGGCCGAGGCGGTGGAAGCTTGAGCAACGATTCAAGTAGCCGTACAGGCGCACGAAAGCATGACGCCTGGGGTCAGCCATCTCGACGGCGGCAGATATCAGCTCCTCCCAC
>Ga0209002_10003175_pt1 | contig 13072 bp, 13 predicted proteins | sample Rifsed16ft2_FD_184010 | JGI IMG/M metagenome (GOLD analysis project Ga0209002, IMG submission 184010) | Soil microbial communities from Rifle, Colorado, USA - sediment 16ft 2 (version 2) | ecosystem: Environmental > Terrestrial > Deep subsurface > Rock core/Sediment | place: Rifle, Colorado...
TGGATGGCGGCAAGAATCTAGTTAGTACTGGATTGATCTGGGCTGGTAATTTCCATACTGGCGGTATTTCTACTACACAGCCGAGCTAATTCGTGAAGATACCTCTAGTATTTAATGCGAATCCTTTAGGTTTAAGTAAGCGCGATCCAGCTAAGATTCCGCTGGATGCTGGCAAGTGGCGGGTCATATCTGAGAATCTAATAGATTCTATACTAGGTATTAGATATGGTCCGCCCAGCGGATTTCATTCTAGTTATGTGCTAGATGGTATTCTAGAATTTAGGATGGAGAAGCCGGGCGTAGCTTATGTAGAGGTTAGGACTCCCGGCAGCGAAAGGTCGATTTCTATTTATCTGGAGAGGTTATGACTCTCGTTCTTGATGACCTTCGTACTGAACTTCGGGATCACTTAGGGGTTGATTCTACAGACTTGCCTGATGCTTCTGCCGATTTATTAATAAATCGTAGTTATTGGGAAATCTCTGATAAGTTCCCATTCCGAGCGAAGGAAGCTACATCTACTGTAAGTACAGTAGTAGGCACTAGACGATATGCAATGCCTGCTCCCTTTGAGGCACTTCGTTTCATAGCCCTTGAAGACGAGAATGGGAAACACTTTCATCTAGAACGCTGGGTGCGCCAGCATTACGAGACTCAGTATGTGAATGATACTGATACTAGAGGTCAGCCTACTAATTACTTTAGAGAGGCTGATGACTTCATACTCTATCCTACTCCAGATGCAGTTTTTGCTTTGACAGTAGGATTCTGGAGTATATTTGATGATCTATCTGATTCTAATACGACTCCAGAGTTGCCCCAAGTTTGGCACGAGATTATACTGGATGGAGCTATCTGGAGAGGATGGAAGCGCCTAGGGAATTATGGTAAAATGAGGGAAATACGAGCGGGGCAGGTTGCTTTGATTAATAGTACAACGCCCGTCGAGGTAAAGGAAGAGTTCGATTCGAGGATGGCGGGCATAGAACTTCCAGAGGGATTAACAGGAGTAGATTGGTAAATGGCTCCAGTTGCTGCTGACTTAATATTTTATCCATCAGCTAGTTCTCCATTCGATGATATATCTACGACTGGTGGTGCTATAAATACCGCTGGTCGTTTGATGAATGCTATATTGACTACAAGAGAAAAACTGAATTATGTATCATCTTCTGCTTCTGATACTACTGTAGAAGTAACGGTAAGAGGGCTTTCATTTGGCGGGCTCGACACTATCGAGAGAATCACCTTAAATGGCACTACAGTTATAAAGGGCAAGGCAGAGTTTAGGAGGATATTAGATATAGCGTTATCTGCCGCTGCTGTAGGTACTGTAACGATAAGCAAGCAATCAGATAGTTCTTCACTGAGGACTGTGGCAGCGGGCATAACACGATATACCACTCTCTTTAAGTTTGCATATCCACTTGAGGGTGATGATTTAGTTAGATATGAAAAAGTATTCGTTAAGAACACTCATGGTGCTGATGCTCTTAGTGAAGCTGCTATTGCTCTTGTTAGTGATAGCTCTGTATTATCAGTAGGTGTTGCTGCTTCTCAGGGAGATAGCGTAACGATTGCGAACAGAAGGGCTGCTCCGTCAGGAATTACTTTCGAAAGTGCAGATGAGTATGTAGATATTACTGGTACGAATTTGAATGCGGGCAGTTCTCTGGGTATATGGCTCAAACAAACATTGCCAATGAACCATAAAATAACTGAAGCTAACTCAAGCTTCATCATCTATATCTTCGGATCATAAATGGCACAATTTGCTCGCCCCGACGAAGATATTAGCTTTAGCAGTTTGTGGAATGTTCCTGCCTCAGATAAATATGCTGACATAGATGAAGTTGTTGCTAGTGACGATGAGGCTAATGTAGCTAGTCTAAACTTTACTTCTACTACTGGATTTGGTGAGTTTGGATTAAGTGCAGTACAAGACCCAAATTCGGCTGCATTACACATAATACGGTATAGAGCTAAACGAACCGATCTATTAGGAGTATGTACTGTAGAAGTTCGTGCTATCTTAAAGGAAGATACCACGGTAATAGCAACTACTGATTGGATAACACTCACAGATGCATACCAAAACCTTAGTTATACTCTTTCTAGTGGAGAAGCAGGAGCAATTACGAATGCTGGATATGCAACTGGATTAAGACTACGTTTTGAGATTCGCACTCTTGATGCTTCTATACCGCCAGACGAAGCAAAGTTTGTGCTTTCCTGGGCAGAGTTTGAAGTCCCTGCTACCACACCAGCGACCCCAACAGGGTTTATTATTACTCCTGATTGGCACAATGAGCGCTTAGAGTGGGAATTTGATCCTGATACTGAAGTTGGATTTATAGTAGAACGTCGAAAGCCTCCAATAGAGGATTTTGAACCACTAATTGTTATTCCACCCGTCGTTCCGCCAACAATAATACTTATTGATCCTATAATACCGCCTGTTGTGCCTCCACCTAACCCACCAACTTATTGTTATAGGGTATATGCGTTTAATTCATATGGAAATTCTGACCCAACCGATGAAGTCTGTTCTGAGTTGTCAGTTCCTATAACAAGCAGTATAACTATTGCAATAGAGCCTGCTAAGACAACTTACTTTAAAGAGCGTGGTGAGTCTGAAACTTATGCTACTGAGACGACATGAGCCTTGAACCTCTAGTCAAGCGTGTATTCTATTCTAAGATGGGTACATTTTCTCATCTTACAGTAGGAGATTATAAGTGCTTGATTCTTGAGAACCCCTGGAATGATAATAAGGAGGGGGTGTCCTGTATCCCGCCCGGTCATTACCCTCTTAAGTTAGGAACCTACTTTGGAGGAGATGGGCCGGGCGGGAAGGAGGATTATCCTTCTTATGAAATTCTCGAAGTTCCGGACAGAAAGTTAATCAAGATGCACATAGGTAATACTATTAAAGATACTCAAGGTTGCTTGCTTTTTGGAACTGATATAGCTGTATATGATGATCTATGGAGTGTCACAGCTAGTAGAAAGGCATATGCAGGATTCATGGAAGCGATGGCGGGCATAGAACACACTCTTATCACTATAGATGCAACTAACGCGGGGATAATTTAGATGCCTTTCACTAATGCTTGGTCTGATGTAATACCTGCAGGTTCTGCTGCGGCTAATACTATTGACGATCAAATAAGACAGTTGAGACTAGATATTCATGAGAGGATGGATAGCCTAGTTTCAGACTGGACTGCTGATCCTCTTGTTCCCCTAAATGATGTTGCGGAGGCTGTTAGAGTTTCTAGAGCTGCCGCAATGAATATTACTACTTCTGTTTCTACTTTTACAGCTATCTCGTGGGATACAGAAGCATATGATACAGCGACAATACATGATCTAGTTACTAATCCGACTAGACTAACTATACCTACTGGCACGACGGGAACTAAGTTAGTTAGAATCTATGGTCAAATAACTATAGATATACCGCTAGATAGTGCTCGTGTTTTTGCTAGAATTAGGAAGAATGGAACCGAAATCGCCAGAGCTTTAAATATGAGAGACTCCGGAACGTCTCATCCATTTAGCTGTAATATCTATATAGAAGATCGAGCTGTTGCTGATGCTTACTATGAATTAGAGGCAATGCAAGATGCTGGTACAGATCAAGCGCTCAATACTAGTTCAGCACTAACATTCTTCGGCTTGTCAATACAATAATGGCTAGAGTATTTGGTAGACCTGGGTTTATAGTAGATATGCCCGCCCCGAAAAAGCCAGACGAGGAGCAGGTATTAGCTATTGGTGTACTCAATAAAGGGATGGTGTCGTCAGTTGATCCTGCTGATCTTGATGATGCTACTTTATCAATATGTAAGAATGCTAGGGTTCGGTTTGATAAGACAAGCAGGCGTTTAGGCAAGTCTACTTATGGACCTACTAAGCCAGACTCTCTTAAGGTAAGAAAGATAATAGAGTACAGATTTGGTGAGTCTACTTATTACACTATTCGAGTAACGAATACTGGAGTACATTATTCTGATGGAACATCTGCTTGGGCTGCTGTATCTGGCACTTTAAGCGGCGGAGATCAAAATGTTGTATCTGCTGCTATAGTTCTTGATACTTTAATTCTAGCAAATGGAGTGAATCGCTTACAGAAAGTTGATTTAAGTGCTGGACTCTCTGATCTTGGAGCTATAGCTCCGATAGCTAGATTCGTAACTGGGTTTGCAGATAGAGTAGTAGCTGCTGATCTTAGAAACATCTACTGGTCTGGAAATCGAAATATAGATGAGTTCGATGCTGCTATAGATACAAGTGCAGGTCAGACTCCAATAGATATAAGCCCGACAGATCGAGTTGATTATATAACTGGTGTATTTGGTCTATCTACAGTAATGGTAATTCCTAGAGAGAAGTCTATCTGGCTAGCGACTAGGCAGCCTATAGCATCAAATCCATTCAATTTCTATTCTGCTGTTCCTAAGATTGGATTTGATGTACCTGGGTCCATTGCTCTTTCTGATAGTGGCATAATTGGCTTGTCAATACACGCTGGTAATATCTTTGAGTATACACCTGGTTCTCAGCCTATTCCTATAGGTGATAGAATTATTACAGAGTTGTTAGATAACTTAACTGATTCTACAAGTATATTCTCAGACTATGATCGTAGAAATCAGGACTATATAATAGGAGTTCCTGCTTCTGGTACTGTTAAGCTGTGGATATTTAATAAGCGGGCAAATGCTTGGTCGTATGATGAGCAAGCCAACTTAACTGCTCTTACTGTTACATCTTTAGCATCAGACTATACTTCTATAGATGAACTAGCTGGCACGATAGATGCTCAAACTGGAACGATAGATGAACTTTCTGACTCTCCTATTATTACACCAACTCTACTTACAGGAGACTCGGCGGGCAACCTCTTGAAAGAGGATAGCACTGTCGTTCAGGATGGCGGGGTTGCTTTCACAACAGAGCTTCGATCTAAAGAATATAGATCACCTAAAGTAGACCTCTTAATAAATGAGATAAGACTAGAGTATGAAGCTACTACGGTTGGTCAGATTACACTAGAATACACGAAAGATAATGGCACTACTTGGACATTAGCTAAGACGATCACTACTGTAACAGGAGCTAAGAAGTTAATACAGTTTAAGAAACTAATAAAAGCGCGTCGTTTAATGTGGCGCATCACTGCAACTAATGGAGCCTTCGATGTTATCGACTATGAGATTACAGTCTACTCCGATGGAGAATCAGTCGCCTCCTAGTGTAGTTAGTATAGAATGTAATGAGCCAGAGGGGAAGGTAATAAGGCATGTTAGATTCTTAGTGCTTAGTTTAGAGAATCTTAAAACTTTCTGGGAGAAGGCCCGCCAGCATAAAACGTTATTCTCAGCAGAGATAAGAGATAATTTTGCAGAATTTCTCAAGGTTTTAGTAAGACAAGATTCAAGTGGCGGGATAGCTCCTACTGGTCTGTTTTGGGTGATAGATGACTTTGTTGGAGTGTTCTATCTTACAGATATAAAGCCTGGCATTGATGCACTTTGTCACTATACTTTCTTTGATAGAAGGCATACAGGTAGGGAAATTCTTTGTCGGGCTATGATCGAATATGTATTCAAGACATACAAGTTTCATAGACTAACGACAGAAGTACCTCTATTTACCAAGCCTCAAGTAAAGTTCTTTGTTAAGAGTCTTGGATTTAGAGGAGAGGGAATGAAAAGAAAGGCTGCTCTCTTTGAAGGTGAGTGGTTCAACGTGTTGATCTATGGAATTCTAAGAGAGGAAGTAGAAAATGGGCGGCTCAGTAAAGACAGTTGAATCTGGCGGAGGGGCTGCTGTTCCTCTAGCTAATGATTTTGTTGGTGTACTTCAGAACTTTCTGAAAACTGGGAAGTTTGGAGTAGGAGCAGATAATGCAGTTGGAAGATCAATGGGAGCTTTTGATACTATCAATCAACTAGTTTCTGGTACTGATATATCAGGAATGGGTAAGTCTATTGAGAGTATTATACAAGGTGATGTAACTCGTGGTGCTGCTGACCTAAGAGAAAGATTTACAGGTGGAACTGCTGCTGGGACTCCCGCGGCCGTTTCTGAAAGTCTTTATCGCGCAGAAGCTGCTCCTAGAGCTGGACTAGCTATAGGACAGCTAGATTTACAGAATAAAGGCCAGCAAGCTGCTTTCTTATCTACCATCATGAATCTAATAGCTGCTATGTCTGGTAAAGGAATCTCCCAAGCACAAACTAATGCATTTTGGGATCCGGGTATGGCTGCTAATATAGCTGGATTGCTTGCTGGTGGTGGACAGGCGGCTTCTAGTGTTATTAGTGCTGGTAAAGCTGGGGGAGGCTAATTATGGGAATCACCGTTCTTCCTAATCAGGGTGAAGGGTTAGGACAGTCTCTAGCTCTACTAGGAGATGCCTTAGCTAAGATTCTGAATCCTAACGCAGCAATGCAGCGCGCTGTACAGAATCTAATAGCTACTGATTCTTCTGCGCTTCCTAGAATGGCAGCAGCGCTTAGAAATGTTCCATTAGAAAGATTACAGAAAATGGCAGGTAGAACTACTGCTGCTTTAATTGCTGGGCAACCTAGAACTGTTGCAGAGATTACAGAAGGAGCTACTGGAGAATTTCTGGGGACGCCAGAAGGACAAGTTGCTCTAGGGGAAGGAATCGGGGAAAGAGTTAGGGGGCGTACTCCTGAGGAGATAGCTTCGTCGAGATTAGGGGTAGAAGAAGCTAGAACTAGGATGAAATTTCTTGAAGATCAATTACAGACAGAAAAGGATGTTGGTCAGCTTAAGGGTTTGTTGGCTAGGAATGCTTCTGAATACATCAGCAATTTCATGCCAGAAGATGAACGCAAGAGGCGTTCTGTGTTTGAAATGGCTCCTAGATTCTTTACTCCAGAAACTACAGAGTTAGAATTTCAGAATCAGCTTAAACTGATTCAAGCTAGGACTTCTGACGATTATGCCCGCTACCAAGAAGATGCACTAGTAAGACTTGCAAATTCTTGGACTCTGAAGGCGGGCGGAGAACCTGCTAGCTATAAGCGTTTATTTGGTGATCCTGCTGCATATGCCCGCGCTCGGGAATTGGTTGCAAATCCATCTCTTGCTACTTCTGAGGAAGATAAGAAGTTATTAGAGGCTGCTAGGAATGTTAAACTAAACACAAGCGATCAGGATGTATTTTCAAGGACTGTGACTACTCTAACTGCAATTAGGACTCTAGAGGGTCAGTTTAGGTCTACCTTAACTCAGCAGGGATTGAAGAAAGAACAAAGAGAGTCAATATTAAAAGAACAAGCAGCTCTTATTAATTCTAATATACAAGCCTTACGTCCAACGAGGGAAGCAGTAGGGCAGCCTATTCCTAATATAAAGGCTGAGGCATATCTTAATCCTCGTGGATTTTTTGGGGCTGCTGCCTGGGAAATTCGCTACACAGATGATGCTGGTAATAGTTATACATCTGAAGAAGTTGGAAGGATGTTGAATAGTCCTACTACTTCTCAATCTCAGGGATTTGATCTAAATTCTGTTGATCCCGGCGCTCTATCTCCTAGAGCTAGAGAAGCATATAGGAGAATTCGAGCCGGCCAAGGTACTTTACAGCAGTTAATGGAAGTTGCACCTGATCTTGCTGATGAAATAATGGGCATTCGATGACAAATCCATTTATAGATTTAGCTCCACAAGGTAAAGAAAAGAATCCTTTTGCTGATCTAAGCAAAACTCAAGTAAGACTTCCTACAGGAGAAGTAATAGGTGAGCTACCTAGAAGTGCAGAAGTGTCTCTCCCGCCCTATCAAAACTTTGAGGAGTTCATCCACGACCTTCTTTCTCCGGCCAAAATTTGGGAAAAGAGTGGGCAGACGGCTATAAGAGGAACAGGACTACTTGAGGGAACCAAGCCGGGCAGAATTATTCGTGCTGGTGGTGTAGGGCTTGCTATGCTGCCACAGCTTCCAGCAGTTATGTTAGAATCTTTAGTGCTAGTACCTTACATGGGTATCAAAGAAATTCTAACAGAATCTAGCATAGTGAAGGATGCTCTTTCTTCTGTAGCTGCTTTAATTCCTGACCCACTCAAAAGGAATGAAGCACTAGTATCTATAAGTGAGAAGTACAGTCAAAGAAGTATGCAAGAGGCATTTGGTAAGATGGACCCAGATGAGGCAGAATCAGCTAGGCGGGCTTTCTTTGCATTGATATTAAGCCTGCCCGCTGCGGAAGTTGGAGCTTTTACTGCTGGTTCTCTTTTTAGAGGAGCGACATCTGCTGGATTAACTAAATCAGGATTGACTGCTGGACAGATTGTAGCTAATAGAAGCCGGGCAGCACTAGCTTCAGGAATAGGTGGAGCACAAGCAGGAGCTACTACATTTGCAGCAGCAGCTTCTACTCGCCCGGAAGATTTTGCAGAGAATCTAGCTTTCTACTCTGTTCAGCTTGCACCATTTGGGCTAGCCTATTGGATGGGTAGAAAGATATATGGACGAGGACAATATGATCCAACTATAGAGCCTACTAAGGCAGGAGCAGAAGCGGCTAGACAAAGAGCAGTTAGGATATATGATGACCAGCCTGCTTTGGAGACTCAAGAAGCACCACCCTCTTCTGAAGCTAGGGTTAGGAGTGATGACTTTAGTAATGGTGCTGTTCCGGAGATAGGAAGAAATAGAATTATAGCCGACAATCTTGAGCTTAATTTAGCAAAGCCTGCTCCTGAGAGAATAGCAGAACTAGAAAGGGAATTTCCTGAATTAAAGGGAAAAAGCAGGGCTGAGTTGGAGGCTATTGCAAGAGGTGAGACTGAAGCTCCAAAGATAGCAGGAATAGACGAAGTAACTACGATTCTAAAGACTCATGCTTCTCTCACGGAGAGAGAAGTTGCGATTATTCCTGGCCTTTCTAGAAGTGTAGGTGGATTACGAGAGAAGATCAAACTTGCTGCGGTTAAAACTAAAAGTGGTAGAATATTTATTGGCTCTATACATATAGATGCTAGAGCTGCTGCTACAAAGGCAGGAGAAATAATAATTGACGGTGATGGTTTTATTACAACTAAAGGAAGATATGTTGACGCAGAAACAGCATATAAAATAGCTGAAATTTCTGATCAAATTGACCCAGAACAAACTACATTTATACAGACCCTGAAGTCGGAAGATTTTAGAGACTTAGTTTTACTTGCTGGAGAAATAAGCGAGGAGTTTGTACCTAGAAATAATATACAGGATGCAGTTCAATTAGCTAAGAATCTAAATCCAGATGCTCTAGTGGCGGTACATGAACGCCCGGATGGGCTTTTCGATCTCGCGGTCGGGCGTAGAGGCTCTAAGCTATATGGTGCTGTAGCTCAATTTGAGAATCAAGGCTTCTACAAAGGACAGTCTGTAATAGTAGACGGAAAGCATTATATCTATCAGACTGGTGCTGGTAAGGAAACGGCGATTGTGTTTATGCCCGGCGAGGAAAAGCCTCTCCTTGTTCCATTTGACAGAGTACGTCGTGCTCCCTGGAATGCAGAAATTCGTGTAGAACCTCTAAATATGGCAGAACTTCAGAAGGAGTTACCTGCTGAAGAATTCAAGTTAGTACAGGAATTGCTAGATGAATCTTACGCGCCGGGCCAGCCTCTTAAATTAGCTACTCCAGAGGAATCTCTTGCATCTAATGGATTCATGATTCAAAGAAATGTAACAGGAGGATATACAGTAAGAGATAAGCTAACTGGACGTAGAATAGCAGAAGATTTTAAGACTGAAAAAGATGCGATGGATTTCACAAATCAATCTGGTCAAGGTCATGGACCAGATTTTACTCCTCCAGTAGAAGATACTCCATATGGAGGAATAGAGAATCTAGGTCCCCCAGAACCTCCAGATTATCCGCCGGGTGGAATGGCAGAATCTTTTAATCTTCCACGACCGGGCTTTGAGGGTATAGCTAATCTATATACAAGATTTAATGCATCTAATTGGGGTAAATTCTTTACCAAGATGAAGCAGCATTTCCTTTCTATAGACAATATCTATGGTACAGATATTCATAATAAGTTCTTTGTACCTACTCAGAATGCTGCTTTAGCGGCAGATCATGTTACTGGTATTTATGGTACATCGAAGATGGACCCACTGTTGCAGAGGATGAAAAGAATCTACAAAAGAGAAACTAACAAGAAATTGGAGTTGATGGGTAGATACCAAGAGCAAATGTCATACCAAGAAATGGTTACGGAAGGTATAGCTAAGAATAGATTGCCTACAAATCTAGAGATAGATTTAGGACACAAGATTGCGAGGGCGGGCGTTGATACTAGGAAAGTGTTGGATTTTCGGGCGGCTATCAGAGAAGCCCTCAAGACAGAAGCTACTCGTGTTGGGAGAATACAGAGGAAAAGTGTAACTGTAGAAGAACTCCCTCCACAAGTTGTGGCTAGGATAGAAGGGGAAGTCATTAATAAGATAGGGTTAACGCCCGACGAGATAAAGGCAGCCCAGATTTTTGAACAAATATCTAAACTCCCAATGGATGAGGCTAGTATAGTCTCAGTTGTAATGCTTGCAGAAGCTGAGATGAATCCTGCTGCTGCAATGTCTAAAGCAGAGTTTGCTAAGCTTCATGGCTTGACTAAGCAAGATATAGGCTTTGTGCAGGAGATGGGTAAACTATTTGATGAAGCCGCAGCGGAATTTGGTATAGAGGACTATAAACTTCTGCGATACTATCTACGGCACGTTAATAAGTTCGGTACGCAGTCAAGTCCCGAAGCTGCATTTCTAGGTCAGAGGGCAGGAACATTCTCTAAGATAAGAGATTTTGCCAGTAACTATTCTAGAACTGGTGAAGTGGATACATATGATACTAACATGTTTAGGAATCTATTTGAATACATTAGAGCAGGGAATAGAGATTTGTATTTCAAGCCTATCTTCAATGAGGCTTTAGAGAGCATAAGAGTAGATTTAATCAACAGGAATATTCCTAAAGATCATCTCATTATGAAGTCGTTAGACGAATATAGTAATGTAATAAGGGGAATACCAGACGAGCTTGGACCATTCTCTCAGTTAGTAGAAGGATTCCTGAAGAAGATGGGTATATCAAGCGTAAATGAAGCTACTAAGCTGTGGATGATGACTACGAATGCTGGATTTATGGGTTTGCGGCCGGGCCTTGGGGCTAGAGACTTTTATGACTTTAATAATAAGTTCTTCACGAGGCTAGGTCTAGACAGATTTAGAAGAATGTATCGGTTTTTGAACTTAAAGACTATTGAGCAGTTAAAGAGTGAAGGTAAGATAGGTGGTCTAACGATGATAGACTTCCTATCACAGGGAGAGTTTAATGCTAATGCCCGCCAAGGAATTAAGAAAGCTATCGAAAAGGCTTCGCAAGTCGGGCTGCAAGTCAGTTTACAGCCTTTAGTATATGAGATGGCCCAGGCGGGCGCATACATGGACATGTTTACTACTGTACCACGTATCCTAAATAAACTTCCATCTGAGATTCTCACGAGGGATATAACTCCTACCCTACAGAAGCCTAATCCCCGCTCTATCGAGATAGATGCTTCTCCTAAGTTAAGAGCCTATGAGGAGGTAGGAGTATTCAAGTTTGATATACCAGAACGTATGAAGTTTGATGAGTTAGTTCGAGCAGGTAAGATGGAACAGGCTGCTGACTTTTTGGGTAAGATGTCAAGTATGGATATAGTAGGTAGATATGGATTAGGAAATAGTCCGAGAGGGTGGGCTAGCAATTATGGAAGATTGCTCACACAGTTTGGTTTGTGGTCAGTTAATACTAAAGAATTTATAGGTCGGGGATTATCTTTCGGGACGCAGAGAGATCGTAGGATGTTTCTGACTAGATTACTTATCTCTAAAGGATTGCTTACATCAGCAGAAGCTTTAACTGGATTCAACTTCAAGAGATGGAGAATGGTGCCCGGCGTCCTTTTCACAGGCGGGCCAGCTACTCAATTTCCAGGTTTGATTTCTAGACTTACTGGAAATGAAGGAGAACACAATAGGGGAGATGCTTTGCGGGCATTTAGTGATCTGATACCTCTATTTGACCTAGTGCGAGATGACTTTTCTAGCACAGGATATAGTTTAGAGTTTACTCCTAATAACCCTAAAGCTATGTGGCTTCCATTTAGCTATGCAGCAAATGATTGGCTACAAGCATTCACTGATTGGAACATAGAGAATGGAATGCAACAAGCTGGCCGGGCTCTTGGGATTCCTGTTAAGAGACCACGGTTTTAGTCCTTAAATAAATCTCTTAGGCCAGGAATGTGTATGTGATCTGTTTGCACTTCCTGTGACTGTGAATTCCAATAGGCCCTCAACTCTTCCACGCGGCGCACTCCGCACTCATCGCAACACGTATCGTACTTCACGTTGCCAGTTCCTTGCACTTCACAGGTTGCTGGTTTGCCGCACGCGCAGTGAATCAGCGGTATGGTGTAGAAGTTCATCCTTCCCTCCGCAGTTCGGCGTCGATCTCGGTGAGTAGGGCGTCCCGTTGTGCATTCCACTTGTCCGCTCCACAGAAGCAGACATCACGCGGGTCCTCGCCGCAGTAGGCAGAACTACCATCCTTATAAGTCGCTTTCGGGCACGAGTACCAACAATCCTCATCCACGATATCGTGCGCCTGATGTGACTCGACGAGGACTTCCCTCATATGTTCCAGCAGTGCCCGGAGGCTGGCAGCATCCCGCAGCACACGCTCCAAGTGGGCGCGGTAGACGAGCTTGGCATGTACTTGTCCAATGCCTATCGCAGCAGTAGGACCAACTGCCCCAACAATGGCGTCGGCCTCCATCTCCTCCGCAGATCCGTCCGCCTCCGCATCTACCGCTTCCAGCGCCTGCTCGACGGAATCGCTCATTTTTCCTCCATCGCCCGCCAGAAGGCGGCATAACTTTTCACCTTCAGCTTTGGCCGTGGGTCGCCAGGGTTCCGAAGGATTTCGCGAATCGCTGCAACCAGTGCCTCCTCTAGCGCCCGCTCGATGCGCGGCACGAGCACGGCGTGAGCGG
>Ga0209002_10003178_pt1 | contig 13071 bp, 11 predicted proteins | sample Rifsed16ft2_FD_184010 | JGI IMG/M metagenome (GOLD analysis project Ga0209002, IMG submission 184010) | Soil microbial communities from Rifle, Colorado, USA - sediment 16ft 2 (version 2) | ecosystem: Environmental > Terrestrial > Deep subsurface > Rock core/Sediment | place: Rifle, Colorado...
CCCCGCCACGACTTTGCAGCGCCCGGCGGCGGCCTCGGCCACCGTCTCGAGGGTCCGCCTTTTTTCGTCGGCGGTCAGGTGCGGACCTTCGCCGGTGTCCACGTTCACGGCCAGCGCCATCGGCCCCTGGTCCACCAGCCACTTCACGTAGCGCCGCATGGCGGGCAAGTCAGGCCCGCCCTCGCGCGTCATCGGAGTCACAATGGCCGGGATGATGCCTCGTAAGTCAATTTCACGCATAGGTCGCCTCGCTTCGAGAAAGGATCATGGTCCGCTTTTCGGCGGCCGCCTGATAAATAGCCAGGACGATCGCTAACACCTGCCGTGCATCACGCCCGCCGGTGGGCGGGGCCTGGCCTTGCTGCACGGCTCGCGCGAAGGCCTCGATAGCTTCCACGTAAACCGGGGCCGACGCGCCGGGGAGCGCCTGCCAGCGGCCGGCTGGAAGGCCGCCCCAATCCCGCCTCAAGAAAACTTGCAGGGGATCGTCGCCATATGGATCGGGTAAGCGTAATTGTCCCTGGGCGCCGTAGATATCGAAGTGTTCATCGCCTCGGCGCGCCCCGGGGATGTGCGCCCCGGCGAACAGGCTCCCCAGCGCGCCGTTGTTGAAGCGCAGCGTGGCGGCGGCCGTGTCCTCCACCTCCACATTCGCCGCCAGGGTTCCAACTTCGGCGGAGACGTCCACTACTTCCAGGCCGGTAATGTACCGGACAGCATCCAGAAAATGACTGGTGTTCATCAACACGACCCCGCCCCCCGCTTCGTCCTTCCTTCCGCGCCACGGATTCGTCCAGCGTCCACTCCAGCCGGATTGCCAGTAACTCTGCGGCTTGTCAATCAGCGTCTGAAGGCGCACGCCGATGACCTCGCCGATGGCGCCCGCTTGAACGAGCTCGCGCGCCTGCCTGTGGGCGGTGGTGTGACGGAGCTCATAGAAGACGCCAAGCGCCAGCCGCTGCGCCTCGGCCAGCGCGATGAGCGCATCCGCCTCGACCAGGGTGAGAGCCAGCGGCTTCTCGACCAGCGCATGCTTGCCCGCTTCGAGCGCTTTGCGGGCGAGCGGCGCAAGCTGGTGGTGTGGCACGGCGACGTAAACCGCATCCAGCGTTGGATGAGCAAGCAGTTGATCCAGCGCCCCGGTGAACGGGGCGTGAAATCGTTCAGCCAGGTCGCGGGCCAAATCCAGGTTCAGGTCGTGCAGCATGACCAGTTCGGCCAGCGGCGAGGCGGCGATGGCCTGACACACCGGTTCCGCCGCGCCGCCGCATCCGATGATGCCAAAGCGGATTGCGCGTCCTTCAGGCATAGCGTTGGCCTTCGCGTGTTTCTACCGTCACATCGTTTACCGTCAGCGCTTCGCCGTCCAGCCGTCCGATGAGATATGGACTGGTATGCATTGTCTGCTCCACCGTGGTAAAAGCCGCCGCAAAGCCGTGCGCTTTGAGAAGCCGGGGGACGGCAGGGCTGAGGCCTCCATACGGGTAGGCAAATGCCCAGGGGCCGGGTTCAATCTCCTGCAACCAGGCCGCCGAGGCCGCCACCTCGTCGGCCCGAGCCTCCGCGCCGATCCAGTCGAACCAGGGGTGGCTGTGGCTGTGACCCCCGAAGTGCATCCCGCCCGCCCCCATTTCGCGGATTTGATCCGGTTTGAGATAGTGCTCGCGCGCCGTGTCAGTCTCCGAGCCAATGTGTTGCGCGAACAGCTCGCCCAGGATCGTCTCGGCCTCGGCGGACAAGTCTCTCTGCAAGATGGACTTAAATACATTGATCTGCCCGTCAAGTGACAGCGGGTCAAACTGCAACTGGTAATGTCGCTCGGCCTGCCGGAAGAGTTCGCCTTGGGCCGGGGTGAGCCGCGCCCACACCGCCTGGCGTAACCCCTCGAGGCCGAGGGCGGCCAGCAAAAAATGAATCTTGTGGGCGAGGGCCAGGCCCGCCGCCTCGCGGCGGGCTAGCGCGAAGAAGAGGCCCGACAGGCTCCGGGCGCGCAACGCCGGAAAGACGTTGAGATAGTGATCCCGCACGCCGTCGTCAAACGTCAACAGGCAGGCCGAGGGCGGCAAGGTTCTGTGCCCTTGCAGGCCGTCTCGCAAATGGGGCCACGTGATCATGACATGATGTCGCGTCAAATAGTCCAATTGCACCGCGAAGTGTGCAAACGGCAGTCCGGGGATGCCCGAACCCGCCTCCGCCGCGTCGCCCGGATCGCGGACGTAGTGGTACATGACGACGGTGAGTTTCAATGGTCTGGCAGACGTGCTCATCCTGCGCTCACGCGAAAATCCACCAGCGTCCGCTCGTTGCGCCCCGACCACTCCCGCACCAGTTCAACCGGGATGGCATTTGGCTCGCAACGGCCGGTCACCTCAATCCAATCGTCCTCCAGTGTCCTCACCTCGATGCGCCGCGCCGCGCCGCCCAACCACTCTGCCTCGAGCCAGAGGCCGGCGTCGGTCGTCACCCGCGCCGTGTGGCCGGCTTCGCGCGTCAATCGGAAGGTCGCCGGCCCGGAGAATGAGGCCATGCCAGCCACGCGCGTCAGGCCCAGGCCGCAGGCCTCGCTCAGATCAGGCTTCAAGCGCGCGTAACGCACACCCGCGCCCCCGAACTTGATCCTGCCCAATGTGACGGTTGTGGGCACGGTCTCACCCGCAGCGACGAAAGCCATCTCGCCATCAGGCAGCGTCACGCGAAATGTGTCAGAGGTTTCTGTCCTCACTTCCAGCCCGTCGAATTCACGCGCCGGGTCAAACGGGGCAGGCCGGACCAGGCTGACGGCAGCCAGACAACGGGGGTCCACGCGCGGCCCGGATTCACAGGCCAGCGGCTGTTCGGCGTAGGTGTATGCCAGATTGATATTGGACTGGCCCAGGAACGGCGCGCTGGCGCGCTGGCTGTCGTAGCCCAACAAGCGCCGGATGCCCAGCGCGCGCCCCTCGGCCTCCGCATATTCCCAGCCGGCCGCTGGATCGGAGCGACGCACAATATCGGCCGGGCGCTCGCAGCCCAAGGCCCCCGGCGCTTCAAAGACCTGGACCGGAAACGTCGGGCGGATGTGGGCGAGGCGGATCTGCAAATCGCGCCACAGGAGCACGGCGACCCACATCGGCTGCGGCTCGCCGTCAACCATTTCCTCGAATTTGCACCAGATGAAGCCGGGGGCAGCTTCCCCGGCGCGCGTCCGGGTGCGATGGCCGAAGGACTGGCCATCCCGCGTCAGCGCAATCATCGCGTCCGGGGCGTGCGACTCACGGGCGGGGACGACGTTGAACGGAAAATGGGTGCTGTAGACGAACTTGCCGTACTTCGCCGTGTAGTTGTAGCGGGCCACGTCGTATTCCTGCCCGCTGCGGCTGTTGAGCAGCAGCACCTGCCCGGTGGCGCGCCGTCCGGAGAGCACAAACCCCGGCGCGGGCAGCACCAGTTCAAAGTCGCCGCGCTCGACGGGCAGGGGGCTTTCGATGGCCGTCCAGAACGGATCGTCGCGGTCGAAGGTGAGGGCAAAAAGGCCGTGGCAGCACCAGTAGGGCGAGCCGGGCGAGATGTACGCCTCGCCCGCCGGAGGGAAGTCGCCGTGAAATCCCTGCCGGACAAAATGCCCTTCGGGATCGAAGAGGCCGCGCTCGTAGAAGTAACGCAGGCAACCGCTGGAGACACGGCGCAACAGGCCGGGGGCGGGCGGGGCGATTTTGAGGAAGTGCCCGGTCGCAAACGCCGCCAGCGCCGCGAAGCGATAGACGAGCGAGCGCCCCCACGCCGGATAGGAACCGTTTGCGCCGAAGAAGTGGGAGAACCCTGCGATGAATGACCGCGCCCGCTCCAGCACCAGGCGGCGATGCGCGGGGCGGCGGTCGCCGTCCACCCACGCCCACAGCAAATAATGCCAGTTGAACATCCAGGCGTTGTACAGCTCGAATTCATTCGAGGGGCCGTCCACGTACCAGCCATCCCCGCGATAGAATTCGGCGATTTGCGCTAACCGGCTGTCCAGATCGGACTCCGGGGCCGGGTAGCCCAGATGGAGGCGCACCGCCTGCGCCAGGGCCGTGAACAAAATCCAGTTGTCCGGGTATGTGCCTTTGCCGTCCACCTGCGCCAGCCAGGCCATCACCTGCGCCTGCTCGGAGGGGCTCATCTTGGCGAACACGCGCTCTCGGCTCATCCACACCGTCATCGCGATGTCGGCGCTCTCGACGATGCGCTGATCCATGTGGCCGACCTCGCCCCAGTAGGTGCGCTCGCTGGATGGGCTGGTGCCCTCCAGCAGGGCTTGACGCAGCAGGGTTTCGAGGTTCATCTCGCGGCCCTGAAAACGCAGGCTGGCCGGGTTGGCCGGGTTGCGCAGCCACGCCCCCCAGGCGGAGGCGATACGGGCGAACGACTCAATTGCATCTACCGCGTCCGGCAGGCCGCGCCGGTCAGCCGGGTACAGCACGCGCGCCGGGGAGCCGGAGATGTCCGCGGCCCGCACATAGCCAAACGTCATGCGGGCCAGCACGGCCTCCCAATGCTCGCGCGTCCACCCGGTGAAGGGCGAGAGGGCGTAGTTCGGCGGCGGGAAAACCTCACTCACAGAGGCGCTCATCGAAACGCTGGAAACACCTCCGTCGCCAGCAGTTTGAGTTCCTGCATGATGTGGTCGTGCGGTATGCCGGGGAAGTACAACCGGCAGATCAGGTGATCCACGCCGAAGGTCTCCACGAACCGCCGCAGCCTGCCCACGCAATCTTCCGGGCTGCCAATGATGAAACGATCCTGGCTCAGGGCCTCCAGTTGATTGACCGGGGTCTGATCCTGCGATCCGATGAGAGGATGCTTCCACCCGCCGCCGTACTCGTCCCGGTAATTCACCATCAAAAACTTTTCGGCCAACTCCCATGCCCGCTCGCGCGTCTCGGCGATGACGACCTCGCGCGTGAGCGGGACAGGAACGCCGGCCGAGGCCTTCCCGGCTTCGGCCAGGTACGCGCGGTATTGCTTCTGCGCGGCGAGCAGCTTTTCGAGGTTGGCCGTTGGCCCCGGGACCCAGGCGTCGCCGAGCTGGGCCGCGCGCTTGAGCGACAGTTCACCCCAGCCGCCCAGCCAGAGGGGGATGGGCCGCGCCGGCCGTGGCTCAATGCTGCCTTTGATTTTGAAGAAGCGCCCGTTGTATTCCACACGATCCTGCGTCCACAGCGCGCGGATGATCTTGAGCATCTCGACGTACCGCGCCCCTCGGTCGTCGAGTGAGACGTCGTACAACTCAAACTCCGGCGGGCGATAGCCGATCGCCGCGCCGAGGATCGCGCGCCCGCCGGAGATGATATCCAGCATGGCCGCATCTTCGGCGGCGCGCACCGGATGGTAGAAAGGCAAAACCACGATGTCGGTGCCGAGCAGAACGTGCGCCGTCCGCGCGGCGATCCCGGCCAGCGCCATCAGCGGCGAGGGCCAGTAATGATTGCGGATGCTGTGATGCTCCTCCAGCCAGACGGAGTCGAAGCCAAGCTCTTCGCCGTAGAGGGCTTCTTCCAGCGCTTCTTTGAAGAACAGCCCGCCCTCGCTGGGGATGAATCCGAATCTCATCGGCATCTCAATTCCAATCGGTCAGATAAATGTTGCTCGTCCCGGCCCGTCAATAGGTCGCGGTAAGCGCGCCACTCAGGCGGATAGACAGCGCCCACGGTCACGCCGATGTCCCCCCATGCATGGGTTGAGCCTCGGCCAGCAGGCGCTGTACCACGCGCAGCGCGGCCGGCAAGGCCGCCTCCGGCGGGTCAAGTTCGGGATGCCAGGCGCGTTCCCACTCGACGCTGAACGCGCCGGCATAGCCGCTTGCCAGCAGCATCTCGAAGGCGCGCTTCAATGGGACCTCGCCGCCCCCCAGCGGCGTGAGCCGCCAATCGGCGCCTCGACCCTGCCCGTCTTTGACCTGCACGTAACACAGCCGTTGGCTCAATACGGCAAAACCTTCGACCGGGTCTTCTCCGGCGCTATACGTGTTGCCGATGTCCCAGATCACGCCGAGGGCCGGGTGCGTGGCCCGCTGAAGGATCGGCTCGACCGCCGCCGAGCGGACGAAATGGTCGTGCGGCTCTAGGGCGATCATCACGCCGTTGTGCCGGGCGTGCTCGGCGGCGGCTTCGAGGCACTCCACAATGCGGCCGTGCATCCTGGCCGAGTCAACACCCGGCGGCAACTCGCCGACGAACGCGCGCACGTAGCGCGCGCCGAGCTCGGCGGCCAGGTCGGCGTAGCGGCGCAGTTCGTCCACGTTGGCCTGCCTTTCGTTTGGGTCCTCGGAGACGAAACTCGTATAGGCCGTCACCGCCAGCGCAAACAGGCCAGCGTCGGCGGACAGGCGGCGCAGCGCCCCTTTTCCAGCAGGAGACATCGAAGGCTGAACATGGCCCTGCGCGCCGCCGCGCCACTCAAGGCCGTTATACCCGAATTCTGCCGCTTTCGCGATCACGGTTTCGATGGGCCACTCCGGGCAGGCCAGGGTGCTAAAGGTAATCGGGTTGGGCATTGCCTGTGCGCCCTCAGCCGGCGGCCGAGCCGGGCGGGGCGCTGCGGAGTTTCGTCGGCCCGCGTCGCCAGACGATAAAGTCGAAGGCGTCCGGCAAGTGATATTCGCGCGAGTACAGCAGCGGTTCGTCGGCGGGAGAGTAGTCGGTTTGCACCAGATAGAGCACCGCGGCCCCGCGCGGCAGACTGAGTTTCTCGGCGACATGATCGGGCGCGGCCGCGGGGAGAACGCGTGCGACCCCGTATTCAATCACCTGCCCAAGTTCGACCTGAAGAAGGCTGTAGATAGATTCCGTGAGCAGGCGCTGATGGTCGAAAACGACGCGCTTGAGCAGGGACGGTGCAAGGGTATCCAGCGAGTAAACCACCGGGCGGCCGTCTGCCGTGCGCACGCGCTCGATGGTCAGGAGGGGCGTCCCAACCGGCGCGTGCAATTGTTCGGCGATCTCAGGGTCGGCTGCCTCGGGTTGGAGAGCCAGATGACTGGTCCCCGGGTTGAGGCCGGCGGACTCGATCATTTCTGTAATGCCGAAATTGAAGTTGAGGTTCTTGAGGATGGGCCGGTTGCGGACGAAGGTGCCGATGCCGTGCCGGCGCGTGATCAGCCCGTCTTCTTCTAATACGCGCAAGGCCTCCCGAACCACGGTGCGGGAGACGCCCAGGATCTCGACCAGTTCCGCTTCTGTGGGTAATTGGCTGCCCGGCTGGTAAATTCCCTGAGCAATGGCCTGGCGTATCTCTTGCTGAGCAGCCTCAGTCAGAGTTCTTCTTTCCGGCCGGGCTGATCTTATCAGGTTTGCCATGGTAATGTTGTCAGATGTCATTACAACTATCATCATATTTAGTTTTCTTATTAAGTCAATCTGCATGTAACATAATCCAAAACTCGATAAGACTGACATGTCCCACACGTCGCATAACCCGCATAGTGTAGGCTGGTTCTTCCAGATTTAGGGGAAGTTTTCGGAGGCCGTGGGGCTGCGGGAGGCTCCCTCGTTACGCTTCGGGGCGACTCAGGAACCTCAGCGCGCCCGGCCGAGGGTGTTGGTGCAGCGGCAGAGTTCAGAGGTCATGTGACAATTTACTTCGGAGAAGAGGCCAACAATTCGCGCAGCGCCGCGATGTTCTTTGCTTTCCGCGCCTCGCGCAGCGTCCTGGCTGCCGCCGTGAAATAGTGATGCGTTTCCAGGAACTTGAGTTGGCTGGCGTACCACTCGGCGTCGCCAGTGGGGCGGCCATGCGCCGCCTGTTCATCGCGCAGCGCCTGATTCCGGATCAAGAAATCGTCGCGGCCCAACACGTCGAGGTCGGCGTCGGCCAGGATTTCTTCCAGCAGCGTGCGCGGCGACTGCGGCAACCTCGTCGCCAGGATGAGATCGCGGGTGACGCGAACGTGCTCGGCCGTGTAGCCGAAACGCGGCAGGACTTCCGCCGCGATCTGCGCCCCGGCCTCTTCGTGATCGGCGCATTGCACGACAAAGCCAATGTCGTGGTATACGGCGCCAGTGCGCAGCAATAACAAATCGTCCCTGTTCACCCCTTCCAACGCCGCCAAACGTTCCGCCGCCGGCAGCACGTCGTCGCGGGTATGCCTCAGGGAATGATAGAGCAATCTGGGCGACAGCTCCCGCTCCAACCGTCCCAGGGCATACAGGCTGGCTTGTTCAAAATCCGGCCGGGTCAAAGGTGGTGTCCTTCCACGCGTGACAAAATGATGAACAGGCGGCTGGGTAGATGCCCGGATAGTATAAGACAAAGGCGAGAACAAAGATAGTTTTTGCGCTAAATTTATGCTACTATCTGCCCACCTTATTGACGAGCATACCCTCGGAGACCACAAATGACTACGCTCGCCGCCCCGGCTCAGCTCTCCCCCTTCGCCGTCTTTCGCAACCGGTCGTTTACATTGATGTGGACCGGCCAGTTGGTCTCCACCATTGGCAGTTCACTCACCTCGCTCGCGGCGGGCATCCTGGTTTACCGCCTCACCGGCTCGGCGCTGAGCGTGGGCCTCATGCTGATGGCGACGGCGCTGCCCACGCTCTTGGTCGGCCTGCTTTTGTTCCAGACATGACCCATCCACCTTAATCACTCTCCGACCTCCACGCCGCCGCCGACTGCGCGCGCGCTGCCTACAAGTGGGGCGAGGCCTTGCGCTTGTACACGAGGGCGCTGGAATCTCCTGACCTGTCACCCGACACCCGCTACGCCCTGCTCGACGGGCGGGCGCAGTGCTATGAGGCTCAGGGTAAATTCGTGGCCGAACAGTCCGACCTGATGGCCCTGGGCGAATTGGCTCAGGCCGTGACCGATCTACCCCGCCAGGCCGACGCCCTCGCTCACCCGAGGATCAGCTCACCCTCAAGGCCGCCAGCGTCATCGGGCGCGTCTTCCCCGTTGATCTGCTGCGCGAGGTTTACCCGGACGAAACGGACCGGGCCAACCTGGCCGAGCGCCTGGAGACGCTCGAAGACCTCGATACTAATTGCCCAGCACTCGTTTGTGAGAGTAAGCGAAGCCAGAAGAGAGGATGATATGTCAACTCTTTTAGGCACACCCCTCATTTAACTGCGCCTAATCTGGCCCCGCTAGAATGAGGTGCTACGGGGGCACAGGAGGTAGTCATGACCCGAAAGACTAAAACTAAGACGGCCAACAAGACCTCTTTAGCGGTCAAAAAGCTCGATCATCATATCCGCGCTCAATACCCTCTCATCGTCATCGCCAGCTACGACGAGGCGCGAGTGACGGATGCGATTGCGTACGTCGCCGAAAACCCCGGAGGCGAAGACAAACAGCCCAAGTCCGTGTTTGAGTGGACCTTCTCTCAAGGGCTCCGCCACGTCGCCGGGCCAGAGCTCAAACACATCCTGCCCGCCGCCTCCGAGACAACCGACCCCGGCGCGGCGCTGCGCACTCTCCTTGAATGGAGCCACCACGACAACCCCGCTCCGACGCTGTTTGTCTTCAAAGACTTACATGCCTTTCTCGGGAATGGCGCAGAGGCCCCAGCCAGAGATGTGGTGCGTCTGTTGCGTGACATCGCCTGGGTTTTCCAGGCTCAGCCCATGACGCTGATCATCGTCTCTCCGCAGTTCAACGTTCCGCCCGACCTCGAAAAAGATGTCGTGCTGCTGGACTGGCCCCTCCCCACACCCGAGGAGTTAATGGCGATCCTGACGCAAATCGCCAATGAGATCAAGACGCAAGAGGTGACAGTCAACCTGGGGAATGGCGCGCAGGAGCAGATCGTGAGCGCCCTGCAGGGCTTGACCGCCAACGAGGCGGCCAACGTGCTCTCGATGTCGGTCATCACCAACGGCAAACTCGACGAGTCGGCCATCCTGATTATCCTTGCCGAGAAAAAACAGATCATCAAGCGGACCGGCTACCTTGAGTTTTGGGAGGCCGACATCACGGCCAAAGATATCGGCGGACTCAAGACCCTGAAAGAATATACGGCCCTCAAGCGTGCATTGTTCAGCGCCGAGGCCGAGGCCTACGGCACCGACCGGCCTAAAGGCTACCTGATGGTCGGCGTGCCTGGCAGCGGTAAGTCGCTCACGGCGAAGGCCACGACCGGAGGCATCATGCCCCTGCTTCGCTTGAACATGGCGGCCCTGATGGGTGGTCCGGTGGGGCAATCGGAAAGTGATCTGCACCATGCGCTCCGCTTGGCGGAGGCCGCCAGCCCCTGTGTACTGTGGATTGACGAGATCGAAAAGGCCATTGCCACAGACGGCGGCGAACTGGCCAGCGGCGCGTCCAAGCGGATGCTCGGCGAAATCCTCACCTGGATGGAGGAGCACACCGCGCCGGTATACGTGGTCGCGACGGCTAACCGCGCCGAGATCCTGCAATCCGAACTCCTCAGCCGATTTGACGACATTTGGTTTGTGGACTTGCCCGCGGTGGCCGAGCGTGAGGAGATCATCAGAATCCACCTCGCCAAACGCGGGCGCAATCCGGAGGACTTCGACATCTCCGCCGTGGTCGAGGCGACGGAGGGTTACGTCGGGCGCGAGATTGAGAAGATCGTGAAAACGGCCCTCAACCTCGGTTTCGTGGACGGTTCGCGCCCAATCACAACGGATGATTTGCTGTATGCTGCAAAACGCGTCATGCCCATTAGCAAGGTCAAGCCCGAGGAGATCGAAGCCATGCGCAAGTGGGGCGCAAAGTACGCCCTCAATGCCAGCGGCGACGGCGACGAATCCGCCGAGGCTACAACGACCAAGCGCGCCCGAAAGTTGGAACTATAGCCAGGTACGGTCATGGCTGGCCCCTATCTCAGACAAAATACGGAATCCCAATTCATTGTATTCTGCAACCTAAGCCATCACCTGCTCCGTGATCATTCCCCCAGCGGGCACACGCACCCCGGCTAATAGCACCGCCTCTCGGATCGTCGCCCCATCTCCAACCTGGCAATCTCGCTCGATCACGACGTTCGGCCCGATCACGCAATTCGCGCCGATGATCGTCCCCTCTTCGATGTGCAGTGGCGGGACGAGTTGAGTGTTCGGCCCCACCGATTGCTGTGCGAGGCGGGGAGCGCCGTGGCCGAGGTAGCGGCGGTTGATCGCCAGCAGGTCGGCGGGGCGGGTGAGGGTGAGTCTCCACTCGACAGGCAGGCCGCGCACGCGCCCGCCCTCGTCAATCAGCCGCTGGATGGCGTCTTGCAGTTCGTACTCGCCGCGCGGGGAAGGGGGCAGGTCGGCCAGGTGGGCGAGCAGGCGCGGCGAGAAGATGTAGAGGGGCAGGCTGGCAATGTTCGAGGGCGCTTCTCCCGGCGCGGGTTTTTCCACGATGCGCGTCACCCGCGACCCGTCCAGCGCCACGACGCCGGCGCTGCGCGCCTCGTCCGGCGTCACTGGCATCAGCGTGAGCAATGCCTCCACGTCCTGCTCAGCCCACCGCGCGATCATGCTGCGCACGTGCCCGGGCGGAAACAGGTTGTCGCAGGCCGCGAGGATGAAATCGCCGTTGATCAACGGCGCAGCCTGGCAGAGCGCATCACCCGCGCCCAGCGGCTGGGGCTGGTGGACGAAGCGCACCCGCGCGTCAAGCCGGGCCTCCCCGGAGAAGTACTGGACAATGCGCCGGTCGTCCGGGCTGACGACGAGGATGAAATCACGCACCCCGCCGAGAGCGAGCTCGTCCATCACCCGCTCGACCATAGGCTTGCCCACGATGGGCAGCATCGCCTTTGAACGAGCCTGAGTGAGCGGCTGGAGGCGCTGGCCCCGGCCCGCGGCGAGGACGACGCCTTGCTTCACTCGACTTCCACGACGAGGCCGCGCCGGGCGATCCCTGGCCGAAAGATGTGCGCCTTCGTCAGTCCGGCCTCCGCGGCTACCCGCTGCCACGCTGCGACGATCCGTCCCTCGTCGCCGGGGTGGACGAGCGCGAAGGCCGAGCCGCCCCCGCCCGCGCCGGTCAACTTCGCGCCCAGCGCGCCGTTCGCCAGCGCGGTCTCGATGAACAGGTTGTTCGCCCACCCTGCGCCGTCGGCGAAGCCGCAATACGTCATCATCTCGTTCACCAGCCGGTGGTTCTCGTTCATCAGCGCGCCCACCGCCGGCCAGTCGCCCGCGAGGAGCGCAATTTTGCCGCGCCAGGCCGTCTGCCATGCGCCGGCCATGAAGCGCACCATCGGCGGCGGCTCGCCGCCCCGCACCTGCCAGGCCTCGTGCTCCTGGAGATAACGCGGGCGCATCCGGGCGTGCACGTCGCCTGAGTCGCGCGCCACGCCGCTGGAGACGACGACCAGCGGCAGGTCGGCGACCCAGTTGTCCAGGCGCTCGTAGGTGACGAAAGGCTCCGTGCCGAGGTCGCGCTGCTGGAGCTTGTCGCGATAATCGAGGTACGCCACGCCGCCGAACAGCGGCACGTAGCGGTCGGCGAACCCGCAGGTGATGCCCAGTTCCACTGCCTCGACGCGCTGCGCCAGTTCGGCGAGCACGTAATCGTTGTGCGCGCCGGAGTCGAGGTCGTAGAACGCGCGCAGCCCGGCCAGCGCGAGCAGCACGAACAGCGACGACCCGCCGAGGCCGCTCTGGCGCGGCACGTCCGTCCAGGTTGCGAGCCGGGCGCCGCGCCGCGTGAACTTGTCTCGGAACTCCGCGCTGTGCTGATACAGGCGGTTGACCGCGCCTTTCAAGAGATCGAGCTGCCCATCGTAAGGCAGGGGATGGGCGCCAGGACGGAATTCGAGGCGCAGGGGCGGCAGGCCGGAGTCGTCCCGCCGGGTCATTTCCAGCGTCAGCCCCTCCGCCGGTTCGACGAGCGCGCCTGCGCGAACTTCGAGCGCCGCCGAGAGGGTGGCGAAGTCGCCCTCGTTCGCATCGCCAGGGTTGCCGAGCAGGTTAATCCTGGCCGGGACCGTCAACCGATAACGCATAGGCCATCTCCGGCGTATGATCGGGCAGGTAGAGTCGAACGCTCATTCTCCGGCTGGCTGCCGGATCGTGCAGACATGCGACGCTACAAATTGTCAGGCTGCCCCAATTTGGTTGAGGCCCAACCGCAGCACTCGTACAGACACCGGTTGACTAATCC